>LXNI01001141.1_pt1 | contig 25167 bp, 18 predicted proteins | sample 809091 | NCBI WGS metagenome assembly LXNI01 (sample SAMN04870527, study PRJNA318959) | sponge metagenome | biome: 01000161; feature: marine sponge reef; material: water | host: Sarcotragus foetidus | place: Greece: Milos, Mediterranean Sea | collected 2013-05-29 | depth 5-7 m | reverse complement strand
ACGCCCCGCCGGCGCTGAGCTTGGATCCCGGGTTCACGCCCGAGCCCGAGCCGGTGACGTTCCCCACCACCGGCGGCGCCGTCGCCCACGCCCTTTTCTACCGCCCGGCCAACCCCGGTTGCGGTGCCCCGGAAGGCTCCGGACCGCCGCCGCTGCTGGTCATGGCCCACGGCGGCCCCACCGGCGCCGCCCGGACGGGCCTGCACCTGGGGCTGCGCTACTGGACCAGCCGGGGCGTCGCCGTCGCCGACGTGGACTACCGCGGCAGCACCGGCTACGGGCGGGAATACCGCCGGGCGCTGGACGGCGGTTGGGGCGTCACCGACGTGGCTGACTGCGTGGCGGCGGCTCGCTGTCTGGCGGACCGCGGCGAGGCCGACGGAGACCGCCTGGCCATCATCGGCGCCAGCGCCGGGGGCTACGCGGTGCTGCAGGCGCTCGTGGACTTCGACGTGTTCGCCGCCGGCCTCATCCGCTACGGCGTCACCGACCTGGAGGCGCTGGCCCGCGACACCCACAAGTTCGAGAAGCACTACATGGACCGCCTCGTCGGCCCGTACCCGCAGGAGAGGGACCTCTACGTGGAGCGTTCGCCGATCCACCGGATCGAGCAGATCTCGTGCCCCATGCTGGTGCTGCAGGGCGACAGCGACCCGGTGGTGCCGCCGGATCAGGCGGAGGCTCTGGTGGCCGCCCTGGAGTCGAACGGCTTGCCGTACGGCTACCTGCTCTTCGAGGGCGAACAGCACGGCTTCCGGGGCAGCGACGCCATCGTGGCGGCGGCCGCGGCCGAACTCTCCTTCCTGGGGCAGATCTTCGGATTCGAACCGTCCGGGGACATCAGCCCCGTCGAGGTGCGCAACCTCTGAATCCGAACCGGCGCGTTCCATAGCGACAAGCGCCGGAACCGTGCGGCGCTCTCGAACGTCGTATCGGGTAGACAGGACGTCACCGAAGCAGGCCGGAGGTACCGCTGTGCGGCTGAGAACCGGAACGAGAGCGGCTTCGGCGGCCCTGGTGATGCTGCTCGCGGCCGGCGCCTGCGGGGCTTCCGGCGACAACGCGGTGGAGACTCCCTCTGAGACGAGCGCGCCGCTGACTGCCACCGAGCCCGCGCCGGCACCGGCCGAGCCGCCGGCTGATCCCGAGCCTGCTCCGCAACCCGCCCCGGCGCCGCCCGCCGCGGAACCGGTCCGGCCCGCCGTCGAGCTGCCGGCGCAGTCGGCGCCCGGCGAGGAGGCGGCGGCGCCCGGCGAGTCACCCGGGCAGCCCCCAGGGGCAGCGGAGACACCGGAGACCACCGGGGAGCTGCTCGACGAGGCGACCGTCGCCGCACTGGCGGCACGCCTCGACGCTGCGCAGGCCACGGTTGCTTCGACTCAGATGAGTGTGTTCATGTCGATCGCGGCGAGCTTCCCCGGCGAGCCTCCGCTCGCCATTGATGACGCGCTCCTCATGAGCATCACCGACGTGGGGGACCTGTCGCACGTGCAGATGGACATGGCCGGACTCTTCAATGCCGGCGCGGCGCCACCGGACACCCCGTCATTGGAGATGATTCTCGAGGGTGAGACGGGGTTCTACCTGAGGCTGGAGTCGCTGGCGGCAAGCGATCCGATGCCGGACCTGTGGCTGGGGGAACTGGCCGCCGAACACGGTGGCGACCTCGGCGACCTGTGGGGTTTCGTGGACCTCGCCGGCCCGGACGGAGCCGAATTCCTGGCGCACTTCGGCATGATCTCGCAGACCGCCATACAGGAGGACTTCATCGAGCTCATGGCTGAAGGCCTCCCCGAAGGGGCCCTGGTGGAGGCCCGGCAGATCGGTCGAGGCGAGGTCGCGGGAACCGAGACCGAGGGGTATTCCTTCGTGCTCGACCTGGCGGCCTTCAGCGAGTTGCCGGACGCTCTGGACATGATCTTCGGTGGCATGGTCGCCGCGGCGACGGCGGAGGAATTCCTGGGCGGACTGACCGGCTCGATGCTCTTCGAGCATGTCGTTCACGTCGACTCCGACGACTTCATCCGGCGGATCGTCGTCGTGGTGGACGTCGGAGCCATCCTGAGCCAGATGTTCGGCGAACTAGCTCAAGCCGACGATTTTCCCGAGGACGCGGAGGCCGCGTTCGGCGAGTTCGAATACCTCCTGTCCATGCGGATGGACGTCGTCGCTCTGAACGATCCCGCCCTGGTCGTGGAACTCCCCGACCCGTCGCTGGTCGTGGACCTGCCCGATTCGGCCTTCGGATTCAACCTCTCGTGACGGCGTGCCAATCCCTCGTTTCTGCCCCCGGGCGTCGACACGCTGACGCCCGCACGGGTCACCTGGCCGAGAGGGGTGAGCCGGTAGGGTCGGCTCGGAGGGCTCGGAGGGCTCGGAGGTCGGATCACCGGACGAGCAAAGGAATGTGATGGTGGGCAGGAGAAACCGAGCGACGGCCTTCGCCGGCTGCGTGGTGGCGGTGCTGATGGTCGCCGCGGCGTGTGGCGAATCCGGCGAAGATCAGGTGGCGACCCTCACCGAGACGAACCCGCCGCCACCGGTGCCCGAGTCGGCGGACGAGATGATGGAGGCGGAATCGCCCGCGCCGCCTGCGGAGTCGACCGAACCCGCTCCTGCGCCGCCCGAGCCCGCTGCTACGCCCGCCGAGTCGCCGCCAGAGACCTCCGAACCACCGCCCGAGCCTGCTCCGCCGGCTCCGGCAGCGGCGGTTGAAGGTCCCCTCGACGGGACGACCGCTGCCGCCGTGATATCGACTCTCAGCGAGTCGCAGCAGTCCGTGACCTCAAGTCGCGTGCAGGTCTACCTGTCGATGAAGTTGAGCATCGACGGGGTGTCCGCAGGGTCGCTGAGCAACGTGCCGTTCGTGCTCTACACCACCTCCGGCGACCGGACGCACGTTCAAGTCGACCAGTCCGCCCTTGTCGCACTGTCGGGGTTCGAGGACGGGATGCCGACCGCTGCCCCGGCGGACCTGCCGCCCCTCGAGCTGATCCTCGACGGAGCCGCCCGGCAGGCGTACGTCAGACTGGCACCCCTGGCGGCGTTGGGGCCGGGTGAGCAACCCTCCGAACTGCAGGATCTGGTTCAGCAGGGCGCCGATCTCTCCAACCTGTGGGGCCGGTCGGTCCTGGACGAATCGGTCGACGAGATCCTCCCCGTGGCGGTCGTCGGCGGGGGGCCGACTCTCGGTGAGTTCCTGGCGCTGCTGCAGGCGGCGTCCGACGGCGGGAGCATCCTGGAGGCCCGCGGCGACGGCTCGGGTGAGGTGGCCGGCGTCGCCACCCAGGCCTACACCTTCGTCATCGACCTGGGGGCGCTCAGCAGGGACATGCCGCCGTTCCTCGCCGGCTTCCTGGGTGGTCCCGATGCCGGGGGACCTCCACCAGAGGACTTCCTCGGTGCTCTGCCCACGCTTCCCTCCGAACTGAACGTTCACATCGACGCCGCAGGGTTCGTGCGGCAGGTGCAGCTCGAGCTGGATCTCGGGGCGATCCTGATGGCCATCTTCGCCGGGTTCGCCGAGATGGGGGAGGTGCCCGAAGGCGCCGAGATCGGCCTGCCCGAGTTCGAGTACCTGCTCTCCATGCGGTTCGAGACGCTCGCCGTCAACGATCCGGCCTTGAGCGTGCCGCTGCCCGATCCGTCGCAGGTCGTCGACATTCCCTGACGCCCTGCGCGCTCTCGATCACCGGACGTGCCGGCGCGTGTCGCCCTAATGTGCGCGGAGCGAGCGGGGCCCGTCGTGGTGGGCCGCGCGATCGAGTGAGGTAGTCCCATGGCACGTGTTCTGATCGCAGAGCGCATCGCATCGGCCGGCCTCGACTTCCTGCGGGAATCCGGCCACGACACCGACGTGCGCCTCGGCATGTCGTCCGTCGAACTCGTCGAGGCGGTGGCCGGTGCGCAGGCGCTGGTCATCCGCTCGGCCACGCAGGTCACCGCCGACGTGCTGGAGGCCGGGGAGGACCTCGTGGTGGTGGGCCGCGCCGGTGTGGGCCTCGACAACGTCGACCTGGCCGCCGCCACCCGCCTTGGCGTGACGGTGGTGAACGCGCCGCTGTCGAACGTGCTGTCGGCGGCCGAGCACACCGTGGCGCTGATCCTGGCGCAGGCCCGGAACATCCCCCAGGCGCACGCCGCCCTGGTGGCGGGGCGCTGGGAGCGGGCCAAGTGGGAGGGAATCGAACTGGCCGGCAAGACCCTCGGCATCATCGGCCTGGGGCGGGTCGGCCGCCTCGTGGCCGAGCGGGTGGCCTCCTTCGCCATGCTCACGCTGGCGCACGATCCGTACATTTCGGCCGAGCAGGCCCAGGAGCTGCGCATCGAGCTGGTGAGCCTTCCCGAGCTGATGGCGCGCAGCGATTTCGTGACCGTGCACGTCGCTCGGACACCCGAGACGATCGGACTCATCGGCGCGGAGCTGCTGGAGGCGGCCAAGCCGGGCATCCGCATCGTGAACGTGGCCCGTGGCGGGCTCGTTGACGAGGAGGCGCTGGCGGAGGCGCTGCGCTCCGGCAAGGCGGCGGGGGCCGCGCTGGACGTCTTCGACGGCGAGCCCATCGAGTCGTCGCCCCTGTTCGGGCTGCCCGGCGTGGTGGTCACGCCGCACCTCGGGGCGAGCACGGCGGAGGCGCAGCACCGGGCCGGGGTGAACATCGCCGAGCAGGTGAACGATGCCCTGGCAGGCCGCTTCGTGCCGTTCGCGGTCAACATCGAGGCGCGGCAGGCGCCCGACATCCTGCGGCCCTACCTGCCGCTCTGCGAGCACATGGGCGGGATGCTGGCGGAGATCGTCGGCGGGCTGCCCGAGGCGGCTGAGTTGGAGTTCTGGGGCCGCATCGGCGACCACGATCCCTCCATTGCCCGCCTGGCCGTCCTGAAAGGCCTGCTGGCCGCGGCCCGCCGGACCAACGTGACCTACGTGAACGCGCCCCTGATGGCTGCCGAGGCGGGCCTGCGGACCGTCGCCCACAGCCACGTGGCGCCCCGGGACTTCCTCAACGAGGTGGTGGTGCGAGGCGGGGGGACGGAGCTGGTCGGCACGCTCCTGGGGGTGCGCGGCGACCCCTTCGTGGTCAAGGTGAACGGCGTGGCGATCAACGTGCGCCCGTCGCGGCACATGGTCATGATCACCAACGAGGACCGGCCCGGTGTCGTCGGCGCGGTCGGGACGATCCTCGGCGAGGCTGGCGTGAACATCGCCGACATGGTGCTCGACTGCACGGGCGGCCGCAGATCCGTATCGCTGATGATGTTCTCGACGGACCGCCGCGTGCCGGAGGCTGTGGCACAACGGTTGCGGGAGACGCCCGGCGTCCTGACGGTGACCGTGATCCGCCTCGGCACGATCGGCGAGTCGGCGTCGTCGGCGCGCTGAACGGCGCCCGGAAGCCACGCGCCGTTGCCGCTCGGCCTGTCGGTGGGTGAGACGAGCAGGTGGCGCCGTCGCCCGGCGCCGACCGGATCTCAGGCGGTCGAAGACTCCTCGGAGGCGTCACCCGCGGGCAGGTCGCCCTCCAGCGGGGGCCACGGCTCAATCGAACCCGGATCCTGCTCGGCATCGTCGCCCTCGCGCTTGCTCTTCAGCCAGCGGACGGCGGCGGTCGCGGCGGCGATGATCAGCGCCCACTTGATGAGCCGCTTCAGGAATCGCAACATCGCCGCGGAGTATAGCGAGCACAACGTCGGTCACGGACGGCGGCCGGCCGGCGCGCGCACGTTGACGAATCGTCCGCCTGCTGCCATGCTGTAGGCCGATGCGCAGTTTCGTTCACCTGCTGCTTCTTCGCTAGGGCGAGCGCCCGCATACCGGCGCTCGTCGATCAACCTCCTGCCTCTGCGGCAGGGGGTTTTTCTTTCCCCGACCAGACAGGAGAAGGCCATGTCGGTAGACAATCCGGACCGGGTCGTCATCTTCGACACCACGCTGCGCGACGGCGAGCAGTCGCCCGGCATCTCGCTGGACCAGAGCGAGAAGCTCGAGATCGCCGAGCAGCTCGCCCGGCTCGGCGTGGACATCATCGAGGCCGGGTTCCCCATCGCCAGCCAAGGCGACTTCGAGGCGGTGCAGGTGATCGCCAAGGCGGTGCGGGGGCCGGTCATCTGCGGCCTCTCCCGGACCGCCCACAAGGACATCGACCGCTGCTGGGAGGCCATCGAGGCGGCCGAGCGGCGCCGCATCCATGTCTTCATCGCCACCAGCGAGACCCACATGCGCCACAAGCTCCGCATGACCCCCGAGCAGGTGAAGGCCGAGGCCGCCTCGGCGGTGGCACGGGCCCGGAGCTACACCGACGATGTGGAGTTCTCCCCCGAGGACGCCTCGCGCAGCGACTTCGACTTCATGTGCGAAGTGCTCCAGGTGGCCGCCGACAACGGTGCCGGCACGCTGAACATCCCCGACACGGTCGGCTACGGGGTGCCCGAGGAGTACGCCGAGCAGCTGCGGCGTATCCGCCGGCAGGTGAGCGGCGACTACGCGCTGTCGACGCACTGCCACAACGACTTGGGCCTAGCGGTGGCGAACTCCCTGGCGGGCGTGCTGGCCGGCGCCCGGCAGGTGGAGTGCGCCATCAACGGCATCGGCGAGCGGGCCGGCAACGCCGCCCTAGAGGAGATCGTCATGGCGGTGAACACCCGCAACGACTTCTTCGGTGGTCTGGAGGTGGGGATCCGGACCACCGAGCTCCACAAGACCAGCCGCCTCGTGAGCCGGCTCACCGGCTACCCGGTGCAGTACAACAAGGCGGTGGTGGGGCGCAACGCCTTCGCCCACGAGGCCGGCATCCACCAGCACGGCGTGCTCAGCGAGCGCACCACCTATGAGATCATGGATCCGCGGGCCGTGGGCCAGGAGGGCAGCCAGATCGTGCTGGGCAAGCACTCCGGCCGGCACGCCTTCTCGGACCGCCTGCAGAGCCTCGGCCTCGACATCAAGGGCGACGCCCTCAACGCGGCGTTCACGCGCTTCAAGGAACTCGCCGACCGCAAGATCGAGCTGACCGACGCCGATCTGGAGGCGATCGTGGCCGACGAGGTGGGCAGCGCGCTGGAGCACGCCTTCGAGCTGCAGGTGCTGGAATGCCACGGCGGCAGCGTCGGCACCGGCACGCCGAGCGCCACGGTCGTGGTGAAGGTGAACGGCGAGCTGCGCACCGCCCGCGAGGAGGGCAACGGCATGGTCGACGCCGCCTGCAAGGCGGTCAAGGCCGCCACCGGCGTGGAGGGCCGCCTCACCGACTACAGCGTCACCTCGGTCACCGGCGGCGTGGACGCTCTGGCCGATGTGGCATTGCGGTTCGAGTCCACCGACGGCGTGACCGTGTCGGGCCGCGGGCTCTCCAGCGACGTGGTGGAGGCCTCCGTGCGGGCCTTCGTGAGCGCCCTGAACAAGGTGGCGCGGGTCCGGGCGTCGGGCGAGAACCCCTACGCGGTGGACCGCCCGGGCCGCCTCTTCGTCCAGTAGCCGGCCTGCGACCGTCCGGGCCGGCGCCGCACAGTATGAGCGTCATTCCGACGCGGGCCGGAATCCATGATCCGGGTGCGCGACCGTGCGCCGGACGGGGCTAGGAGTGTTCGTCGCGCAGCCGGCGTTTGAGGATCTTGCCCTGCGTGTCCTTGGGCAGCGCGTCGGTGACGTGGACGGCCTTGGGCACCTTGTACCCCGCCAGTGAGGCGCGGCAGTGCTCGATGATCTCGTCAGCTTCGACCGTCCGTCCGGCCTTGGGGACGACGAACGCGGTGACGGCCTCGGACCAGTAGTCGTCGGGCAGGCCCACCACGGCGACCTCCATCAGCGCGTCGTGGCCGTAGAGCGCCCGTTCCACCTCCACCGACGACACGTTCATACCGCCCGTCTTGACCATGTCCTTCTTGCGGTCCACGAAGAAGAGGTTGCCGTCGGCGTCGATGCGGACGATGTCCTCGGTGTGCAGCCAGCCGTCGCGGAACGCCTCCGCGGTGCGCTCGGGATCGTTGAGGTAGCCGAGCATCACCGAAGGGGAGCGGCAGATCAGCTCACCCTCCTCGGCGTCGGCGCCTTCGTCGTCCACGACGCGGACCTCCAGCTGCGGCACGGGTTTACCGATCCACGAGGCGTCGCCGCCCGGTATGTCCTCGAGGGAGGAGAACCACCCCACCGACCCGAGCTGGCTCAACTCCGACTGGCCCCAGTAGGTGCCCCAGGTGATACCCGGGGAGGCCGCCCGCCAGGCAGTGATCATGTGCGCCGGGACGGTGCCGCCGTAGGTGATACAGCGTTGCAAGGTCGACAGGTCGGCGCCGCCGAAGGCAGGCTCGGTGGTCATCGCCAGGAAGAACGTGGGCGTCTGCGCCATGTACGTGACCTTCTCGGCGGCGATGATCCGGATGGCTGACGCCGGATCCACCGTGTGGGCCAGGACGATCGTGGCGCCGCAGCTGATGATCGAGGTCATACTGCCGAGCCCGGCGATCGTGAAGAAGGGCATCACGAACAGCCACACGACGGGGGGACCGAGATCGAGCGCCAGGGTCCAGGCCGGTGTGGTGGAGATGAGGTAGTTGCGGTGTGAGATCAGGACGCCCTTGGGGAACGCCGTCGTGCCGCTGGTGTAGACGAGCATCGCCACGTCGTCCTCGGTGACGGTGGCGTCGGGTTCGACGTTGTAGCCGGCCGCTTCCAGCGCGGCGAACGTCAGCCAGCCGTCCGGTGGTTCCGACCCACCCGAACTGCTGTGCACGAAATGCTCGACACCTTCGAGCGAGCCGGCCTGCCGGGCGGAGGTGATCCGGTCGCAGAAGACGTCCTCGGCCATCAGCACCCGGGGTCGGGCGTGGTTCACCTGGTAGCTGATCTCGGTCTCCGTGAAGGTGAAGTTGAGGCCCGTGAGAGCCGCCCCCAGCTTCAGTGCGGCGAACCAGATCGTCATGTAGTCCACGCTGTTGCGTGACATGACCGCCACGACGTCACCCCTGCCGACGCCGAGCCCGGCCAGCCCGCCTGCCACCCGATTGACCTTCGAGTTGAGGTCCTCGTAACTGAAGACGGACCGGTCACCGCCCGGTCCGTAGTAGACGATGGCCTCCTTGTGCGGGGTGTTCTGGGCGTGGCGCCGCAGTTGATCCCCGATGGTCGCCCGCCCCAACATCCCTCTGCGGACGGCCGCGCTCGCTGTCGGATCGGTCATTGCTCCGCCCCTCCCTGGTCTGTCGTCACCGGCGCGCTCGGGCCGCTGGTGAGGCGCCGCGCCGCGTCGACGATGTCTTCGAGCTTCGACCCCGGTGGGAACACCTCGACCCCTCGTTGCTCGAGCCGCCGCCGCACCCAGGGCGGCACGACCCCACCGGCGAACACGGGCACGCCGGGCGCGGCGACGGCCAGATCGTCCAGGATGCGCTCGACGATCTCCACGCGCCCCCCGATGTTGAGACCGACGAGGTCGGCATCCTCCTCGACGGCGGCGGACACGATGTCTTCGCCGCGGGCCATGCCCAGCATGATCACCTCGAAGCCGGCGTCGCTGAGCGCCCTGGACACCAGCAGCGTTCCTCGCCAGTGGCCGTCGAGGCCGGTCTTGGCGATGATGATCCTGCTCACGGTCTGATCGGCGGTTCCCAGTCGCCCCAGACGTCGCGGAACACGCCGCCGATCTCGCCCAGCGTGGCGTCGGCGGCGACGGCCTGCATCATCGGGCCCATGATGTTCCCGTCGGATCGGCACGTCGCCTCCAGCTCGCGCAGTGCGCGCACCGTGGCGGGGCTGTCTCGTGATGACCGCACGTCCGCTAGGCGCTTCATGGCCTGGTCCCATGCGTCCGTCGTCCCCTGGAAGCCGTCGATCTCGAACGGCGTCTCGTCGGTGTCGTGGCAGTTGACGCCGACGATCAGCCGGCTGTCGTCCTCGATCTCCTGCCATTGCTCGGCGCCGCGCCGCGCCGCGCGCTGGTGGAGCCAACCGGAGTCGAGAGCCTCGATGAACCCTCCCTGCGTTTCGATCTCAGCGAACGACTCCCAGGCACGGGTCTCCAACTCCGACGTCAGAGACTCCAGGTAGTACGAACCCCCGAGGGGGTCCGCCACGGCGTCGAATCCGGTCTCGTGCTGGAGGATCTGCTGGATGCGCACCGACATCTGGTGGGCGTGCTCGGAGGGGATCGAGAGGGCTTCGTCGTAACAGGCCACTCCCAGCGACTGCACGCCGCCCAGCACCGAGGCCATCGCCATGATCGTGCCGCGGACGACGTTGTTGAGTGGCTGCTGGTAGGTGAGCGCCGAGCCCGCCGTGACGACGTGGATGCGCAGCCGCCTGGCCGTCTCGTCGGTGATGCCGTAGCGCTGCTCGAGCAGTTCGGCCCACATCTTGCGTGCCGCGCGCAGCTTGGCGATGTCCTCGAAGAAGTCCATGCCGACGCGGAAGTTCACCCCGCCGACCTTGTGGGACAGTTCCTGCGGCTCGTAGCGGCCGCGCTCGGCCAGGGCGTCGAGGTACTCGACCGCGGTCGCGAACACCGTCGCCAGTTCGTCCGGCGCCGACAGACCGCTGTCGGCGCCGTTGTACCCGGCGATCGACACGGGCACCCAGCGCGGCAGGCAGTCCAGGCAGAACTCCGTGATGTCACTGTTCAGGCGGAGGCCGGCGCGCGGGGGGATCTGCTGTTTGGTGATGCAGCCCACGTAGGTGAGGAAGAAGTCGCTCTGGCCCGTGCCGGCCAGACGCCGGAGGTCGATCCCGCGGCGTTCGGCCACCGTCCAGAAGCAGGCCAGAGCGAACGGGGCGTGCTGGACGACGGCGCCGCCGGGGTGCGTGTAGATGTCCTGGATCGGGATGCCCTCGAGAATGGTCTCGTAGTCGCGCACCCCGATGATGACCGCCCCCGTCAGACCGACGTCCTCGCGGCGAGCTGCCACCTCGGGGTGGTCGACGTCGTAGAGGTGGTCCGCGGTGTTCCGGTCGTGCTCCATGATGATGCCGCCCTCACCCTGCCGCAGCAGGAAGAGCAGGCGCTCGCGCTCGTCGGCGGGGTTGCCGAAGCCGCTGAGCTGGAAGATGCGCCACGGCTTCGTGCGGTACATCCCCTCGTAGGCGCCGCGCAGGAAGGGTGCCCGTCCCGGTCCGGCCGCGAGGGCCTGCTGGGCCGAGGAGGGCACGTCGTCGGGGCCGTAGTGGCCCTTGACGGGGATCCCCGAGGCGGTGCGGCGATCGTCGGTCACGTCGTCACCCCCACGGCTCTCAGGTGTTCGGCACGGCGATCTCGCCGCACGGGAACGCCACCACCGACCCGAAGTCGCCGGGACCGATCATCGTCGGCGACGTATTGGCCAGCATGAGCAGGCCCCCGGTGCGCTCGCTGGCGAACTCGTCGAGCCGCTCGCCGGTGGCGGGGCAGTCGAGCCGTGCCACCCAACCCGGCTCGACGGGACGCCCCACCTCAGCGGTCGGGTAGCGGGAGGTGAGCACGCCGACCTGCGACGGCATGTAGAGGCTCACGTCCCCGTCGATGAGCGGCACGGTGCGCGGCCCGGTGGACTTCCCGCCGAGCTGGCCCCGGTAGCGCAGCACGTTCAGGCAACCTTCCACGCCGACGCCCGGGTCGCCGAGTGCTCCGCCTCCGAACTCCACGAGAGCGGCGGTGCCCCCGGCGTCGGCGACCGCCTTGCAGAGTTGGCCGGGTTGGGCGAAGTTGCAGACCACGGGGGTGTAGCCGAACGACGCCGTGAACTCGGGGTCCCCGTAGTCGTAGGAGTACCAGAGGGCCATCGTCGGCGTGCCCGAGTGCAGGTCCACCACGCAGTCGGTGCGCTCGCCGACGGCACCGATGAGAGCCGCCGCCACCTGGTTGGTCAAGAACCCCGCCGGCGCGCCCGGGAACACCCGGTTCAGGTAGAGATGGTCGGGACTGATGCGGGTGCCTGCTTCCAGGGCAGGCGGGTTGGCGGCGGGACAGAGCACGACCGTGCCGCCTAGGTCGTCCGCCGCCTCGAGCCGACCCAGCAGGCCCCACAGGGCCAGCACGCCCAGAGGCTTGTCGCCGAAGACCCCCGAGACGAACGCCGTCGTGGGTCCGGGGCGTGAGCCGGTCACCTCGAGGAACCGGAGCCGCCAGGGCTGACCGTCGGCGCGCCGGCCGACCGGCACGTCCCAGGTGCGGACGGTCATGGGCGGCGCTGCATTCTCGGGATCACGGACTCGCCGACCGACCCGATGACGTCCAGGGTGGCGCCCAGGGAGGGTCCCTGGAAGTGGCGCAGTCGCAGCAGCATCTCCTCGGGGTTGAGAGTCTCCTGCCACTCCTCGAGTTGCGCCAGCCAGGTCTCGGTCGAACCGCACAGCACCCGGTCGGGCAGCACGTGGTGGAGCTGCAGGTCGGCGGCGCTCCCCACCTCGGCGAGCCACGGATCGAAACGCTCGTGGTAGGCGTTGCCGCGCTCGAAATACACCCGCGAGTAGCCGAGCACGTGCGGACCGTAGGCGGCGCGGGCGGCTTCGTCGGTCTCGTCCATCCACGCCTCCCGGAACAGCACGATCCGGGGCGCCTTGCCGACCGCGGCGCACTCGGCCCGGTAGACGTCGGCGAGATGGCTGATCCAGCGCCCGCTGCGGATGGGGTCTGTGATCCATCCGTCGGCCATGCGAGCTGCCCGTCGCACACCGGGAACGCTCCAGGCGCCGATGAAGACCTCCAGGTTGTCCTCGCCGAGCGCGGAATCTCGTCGCGGCACGGTGCCCTGCCAGGGGTCGGGGACCTCCACCAGGCGGCCCGACCGGAACGCCTCGATGACCTCCATCCCGACATCCATGCGCTGCTTCCGCTCGTCGAGGGCCACGCCGAATGGTTCGAAGTCACCGCTGAAGTAGCCGACGCCGGTGGTGAGGCGGAAGCGCCCCGGGAAGATGGCGTCGAGCACCGAGGCGTCCTCGGCGACGGTCACCGGATGATGCACCGGCAGGACGGTGACGCAGGTGCCGAACATCATCTGGCGGGTAGCCGCCAGCCCGACTGCGCAGAGCAGCATCGGGCTGGTGGTGTAGGTGGTGTCGCCCGAATGCTTCTCGCCGGTGTAGGCGCCGTGCCAGCCGGCGGCCTCGGCGGTGCGGCACTCGGCGAGGAAGCCGTCGATGTCGAGACGGCGCTCGCCGTCCTCGAGTTTCTGGACGGCGGGGGCGATGCTGAACTTCATTGCCGATTCCCAGCGGGGCGGATGCCTCAGACGGTCCAGTTCGTGGCGTTGAGCAGTGTCGCGCTGAGGGCGGCGACGTTGTACGCCAGGTTCGAGACGTCGGGCCCGAGCGCATCGCCGTAGCGGGCGAACACGGTGTCGGGGTCGCCGTCACCGGCGGCCTCGTCGACGGTTGCCCACTCCGTGAGGATGATCCACTCTGGCTGTGACGACGGGAACAGTGGGTGCTTGCCGTGCTGGCGCCCGACGCGCCCCGCGATGAACCCCGGGCCCCCGTCCTGGCGCGGGGCCTCCACATCGCGGTACCACGACAGGAACCTGTCCTCGGCGCCGTCGGCGATGTCGAGTCGCAGCGTGGACACGACCGGGGAAGTGACCGCTCCGCCGCGCGACGGGCGGTTCGCGGGTCCCAGGGCGGACTCGGGGACACCGACGGTCAGCTCTTGGGCGTAGGTGGTGTTGGAGTGGTTGCTGATCTTTCCCAGGACTTCGTCGACCAGCTGCGTGTCCCTGCGGCGCACGTCGACGTACGCCTCCGAGGAGAAGATCGCCACGTCGGGCACCTCGTAGACGTTGCAGATGAGCGGTCCGCCGACGACCGAGTGGTAGGCGTTGCAGCTGTGAAAACCGGCGGCGATGAGGTCCGGGCCGTGGCGCGTGTCGTACCACTTCACGAACTCGTCGAGGTAGTCGTCCTCGACGTCCATACGCACCACGTAGAGCAGGGGAAGCACGGTTGCTGACGCTAGCAGCCGCTCCCGGCGAACCTGTGGCCCGTGCTAGTGTTCACAGCTTGTGTGGCCGGGGCGAGCGTCTCCGGCCCGACGTTCCGGTGGGACCGAATAAGGGGAAGATCATGCGTCGTCATCGTTCGTTCAAGCTTGTCGGGCTGTTCGTTGCGGTCGCTCTCGCGGCCGCGGCCTGCGGGGGTACCGACGACGGCGCTTCTGCAGACATCGACGCCGCCATGAGCGCCGCGTCCGGCGCGGGCGCCACTGCCGCGTCCGCGCTCGCCGAGGCCGGCGATGCCGCGGCCTCAGCAGACGTGGCGCTGGCAGCAGCGCAGGCGGCGCAGGCCGCGGCCGAGTTGGCGCAGGCGACGGCGTCGGGCAACCAGGAGGCGGTGGCCGCAGCCGAAGCAGCCCTCGCCGAGGCCCAGGCGACGGCTGATGCGGCCCGCGCCGACGCTGCTGCCGCACAGCAGGAAGCCGACGAGGCGCGCGCCGCAGCCGCCGAGGCCGCGGAGGCTGCGCAGGCCGCGGAGGCGGCGCAGCCGGCCGAGGATCCGATCGCCGCCGAGTCCCGGCGCATCACCGAGGCGGCGCTCGCCGGCATGGTCACGTCGCTGAAGGAGACCGGCAACACCCCCGCCGACGTCACGGGGCTGACGACTTGGGGCGGACCCTCCTCCACCCCCGCACCGCCGAGCGGGGTCAGCATCGTCACCATCCCGTGCGCACCCGTGCCGCCGTGCTCCACCGTCAGCGACTACGTCGACGTAGTCGCCGCCGAGTTGGGTTGGGAGCACGAGATGATCGCCGGGGCGGGGACACCCGAGAGCTACGTGGCGGCGTTCGACAGCGCCATCGCCAAGGGTCCCGACGTGATCCTGGGCGCGGCGGCGCCGGGAGCGCTGGTCGGCGATCGGCTCGACCTCGCCGCCGACGCCGGGATCATCACGATCTCCCTCGCCGACCTGCCCGAGCCCGATCCGGACGCCCTCGCGGCCTACGACGCCTACGTGTCGCTGCGGAGTCCCCTGCTCGGCGCGTTGCAGGCGTTCGCGGTGATCGCCGACTCGGGCGGCACGGCCAACGTGAGCATGATCCGGGACGCCACGTTCCCGACCCTGGCCGCCACCGCGGACGAGGTGGAGCAGATCATGGCGCAGTGCTCGGGCTGCTCGCTGCACATCCAGGACTGGCTCATCACCGACGCGTTCGATCCCGCGGCGGTGGACGGCATCATCAGCGGCATCCTCGCCCAGAACCCCGATGTCGAGTACCTCATCATGCCGTACTCGCTGGGCGACACTGCCGTCATCGAGTCGCTGCGCACGGCGGGGCGCTCCGATGTGAAGGTCCTGCACAAGGATCCCAACGACGAGGGTCTCACGAACGTGATCAACGGCGGCGCCTGGCTGACTGCCGCCTCGTCGCTGGAGTGGCTGGCCTGGGCCGGCATCGACCAGGCCATCCGGGGCCTCACCGGCGCGCCGTACCTCGGCGCCCTGGATCTCGGCATAGGTGTGCTGCTGTTCGACGCATCCAACGCGCCGAGCGATCTGGACCAGGACCAGACGTTCGCCGACATCGTCGACTTCCGTGCCGAGTACCGGGCGCTCTGGGGCATCGGCTAGCTCTCAACGGACCGCAGAGGTGACCGCGACAGGACGGGGCTCGGGAGAGAACCAGCCTGTCGCGGGCCGCTTCAGCGGCATGACGAAGGTCTACGGCGGCACGGTGGCGCTGGCCGAGGCCGACTTCGAGGTCCTCGCCGGCGAGATCCACGGGCTGCTGGGCGAGAACGGCGCAGGAAAGTCCACGCTCGTCAAGATCGCCGCCGGCGTGGAGATCCCGGACGCGGGCACGGTGGAGCTGTTCGGCGAGGTCCTCCCGACCGGCTTCGGCCCCGAGGCGGTCGCCAGACGCGGCTGCGCCTTCATTCACCAGCAGCACGGCCTCGTGGGCGCACTCACCGTCGCGGAGAATGTGGCGTTGACCGCTGGGTTCCCCACTCGCCGGGGCAGCATCGACCGCGCCGCGCTCCGGGCCGGCGCCCGGAGTGCGCTGGCTCGCATGGGCGTCGACCTCGACGTGGACACCGAGGTCGCTGATCTGCCGATCGCGCTGCGGGCGCAGGTTGCGATCGCGCGGGCGGTGGCGACGAACGCCCGCTTGCTTGTGCTCGACGAGCCGACCGCCAGCCTGCACGCCGGGGCCGTGCGCGACCTGTTCGCGATCCTGCGGCGACTTCGGTCCGAGGGCGTCGCCATCGTGCTGATCACCCATCGCATCGACGAGGTCATGGGAATCTGCGACCGGGTCAGCGTGATCCGCGACGGCAGGACCGTGGCGACCAGAGACATCGACGGACTCACCGAGTCCGAGTTGGTGACGCTGATCGTGGGCCGCGAGGTGGCGCCTGTGGCGGTCGATGCGCATGCCGCGGCGGAGACGGACGTGCTGTCGGTGCGCCGCCTGACCGGCGACGGTTTCGGGCCGCTCTCGCTCTCGGTGCGGCAAGGGGAGATGGTGGCGGTCACGGGGCTGGCCGACTCGGGCCATCACACGTTCGGGCGGATGCTCTTCGGCCTGGCGCCGACGACGGGAGGGTCGATGGCGCTGGGAGGTCGGGAGTTCCGGCCGAGCGATCCCGTTGCTGCCATGGCGGCCGGCATCGCCTATGTCCCCGCCGACCGCGTCGAAGAGGGCGCGGCCACGGAGTTGACGCTGCGCGAGAACATCTTCATGAACCCCGACAAACCGTCGTTGCGGCGGATCCGCGGACGCGCCGAGAAAAGTCAGGCGCGGACACTGCTGAATCGTTTCGACGTCCGCCCGCCCGAGCCCGAAGCCGAACTGTCGACCCTCTCGGGTGGGAACGCCCAGAAGGTCGTCATCGCCAAGTGGCTGCGCACGCGGCCTCGCCTGCTGGTGCTCGTCGAACCGACGGGCGCGGTCGACGTGGGCGCCCGCGCCGAGATCTACACCAAGATCCGGGCTGTGCTCCGCGAGGGCACGAGCGTCCTCCTGATCAGCTCCGACTTCGAGGAGATCGCGCAGGTTGCCGACCGTGTCGCCGTCCTGCACCGCGGCCGCCTCATCGAGTCGATCTCCCGGCGCGACCTCACCGAGGACGCCATCAGCAGCGCCGTGTACCGGGCGGCGTGAGGGGTGAGCGCGCGGTGAGATCCGATCCGCCCACGGCGCCTCGGCGATGACCGGCGCCGGCGGCGACCGCGCCCAACCGGCGGCCCAGAGCCGCCGCGTCGAGCTGGCCTCGCTGCTGTCGGGCTACGTCGGCCGCTACGCCATCCCCCTCCTGCTCATCGCCGAGCTGGCTCTCTTCTCGGTCCTGCGCCCGGAGAGTTTCGCGACCATCAACAACTTCCGGGCGATCCTCGACCGCGAGACGGTGCTGGTGCTGCTCGCCTTCGCGGCGATGATGCCCCTGATCGTCGGCGAGTTCGATCTGTCGGTGGCGTCGAACCTCTCGTTCGCGCAGCTCATCGTCGTGGGCTTCGCGGTCAACGAGGCGTTCCCGGCACCGCTGGCGCTCATCTGCACGCTGGCTGTCGGCATGTTCATCGGCCTCGTGAACGGCGTGGCCGTCGTGAAGCTGAAGGTGCCGAGCATCGTCGCCACGCTCGCGACCGGCACAATCCTCGAGGGAATCTCACTGCGCTACTCGTCGCGCACCATCCTCGGCGCGCCCGATCCTCTGACGACGGTGTTCCGCAACCGGATCTTCGAGGGCATCTCCGGCGGGCTCCCGCTGACCGTCTTGTACGCCCTCGTCGTCGCCTTCATCGTGTGGTTCGTGCTGGCCGGCATGCCCACCGGGCGGCGCATGTACGCCGTCGGCGGCAACCGGCGGGCCGCCGAGCTGAGCGGCATCCGGTCGGATCGCATGGTGATGGGGACGTTCGTGGTGGCCGGGCTGCTCGCCGCCGCGGGCGGCGCCATGCTGGGCGGGCGCATCGGCACGGGCACGCCGAGCACGGGCCTGACCCTGCTCATCCCGGCCTTCGCCGCCGTCTTCTTGGGGGCGACCACGATCCGCCCGGGCCGCTACAACGTCTGGGGGGCGGTGCTGGCGGTCTACACCATCGAGGTGGCCATCTCGGGGCTGCAGCAGGTGGGCGTCGGGAAGTGGATCGAGAAGGTGGTGGAGGGCGGTGCCCTGCTGGGTGCCATCGCCCTGTCGGGATGGGCGTTGCGGATGCGTGCCCGCGCGGCGCGCGAGCGCGAGTTGGCGATCCTGGCCCGAACCGAGCAGAAGGAGGCCGGAACCGATGGAGTGTGACTATCTGATCGTCGGTGCGGGCGCCGCGGGCTGCGTCCTGGCGAATCGGCTGTCGGCCGACCCGTCCAACCGGGTCCTGCTGCTCGAGGCGGGCGGCAGCGACCTCGTCGACGACGTGGAGATGCCTTTCGGCCAGCGCAACGTGGTCGGCGATCCGGCGACCGACTGGTGCTTCATGGCCGAACCCGACCCCACCCGGGACGGTCGCGTCGACATGTGGCCGGTCGGCAAGGTCCTGGGCGGGGGCACATCGATCAACGGCCTGGTCTGGATCCGCGGCCAGCGTCGCGACTACGACGCCTGGGCCGCTTCGGGGGCGACCGGTTGGGACTACGAATCGTTGCTGCCGTACTTCCGCCGCAGCGAGTCCTTCGAGGGAGGCGCCGACGAGTACCGGGGCGGCGACGGGCCCGTCAGCGTGTCCCGTCTACGCACCCCGCACGAACTCGTGGATACCTTCGTGGCGGCGGGCGTCGAGGCCGGCTTCCGGGCGAACCCCGATCCCAACGGTGCCGACCCGGAGGGCTTCGCGCCCGTGCAGACCAACCAGCGGGCCGGGCGGCGGGAGACTGCGGCCCGGGCGTACCTAGCGCCGGTGCTGGATCGCCCCAACCTCGATGTCCGCACCGGCGTCGAGGTCGGCCGTCTGCTGCTGGAGGGGGAGCGCTGCACCGGCGTGGCGACCTCCGGGGGCGAGTTGCGGGCCTCGCGGGAAGTGGTGCTGTCGGCCGGGGCGATCATGTCGCCGAAGCTGTTGATGCTGTCGGGCATCGGTCCCCGGTCGGAACTCGCCCGGTTGGGGATCGACGTGGTCTCCGACGCCGAGGGCGTGGGCCGGAACCTTCAGGAGCATCCGATCACGTTCGTGAGCTTCTTCGTGAACGTGCCGACGCTCAACACGATGCTGCTGGGTGATCCGGACGGTTGTACCGAGGAATGGCGCCGTTCGGGCACGGGCGCCATGACGTCACCGGTGGCCCAGGGGTACGCCTTCTTCCGCAGCGACCCGTCGCTGGAGCGCCCGGACATCCAGTTCCACTTCACGCCGGTCGGCTTCGACTTCGGACCCGACGGCTTGGCCCTGCACGAGCGCCCCGCCTGCATGATCGCCGCCAACCTGTGCCGGCCGAATGCGCGCGGCACGGTCACTCTGCGCTCGGCCGACCCCGCCGAGCGGCCGCGCATCTCCCACGAGCTGATGGGTGACGCCGACGACGTGCAGCGCTTGGCGAAGGGATGCGAGATCGCCCAGCGCGTCTTCGAGACCGAGGCCTTCGCCCCGTACGTCACCGAGCAGCAACTCCCGCCGGCGCCGCCGGGCAGCCCCGAGGAGTGGGCCGCATACGCCCGGGCGACCGCGGGCCTCGCCTACCACCCCAGCGGCACCTGCCGGATGGGCAGCGACGCCGGCGCGGTGGTGGACCCGTCCCTGCGGGTGCGCGGCGTGGACGGCCTACGCGTGGTCGATGCCTCGGTGATGCCGCGTATCGTGAGCGCCAACACCAACGCCACGGTGATAGCCATCGGCGAGCGGGCCTCGGACCTGATCCTCGCCAGCGACGATTCCTAGGAGGAACCATGCAGACACGCGCCGCGGTCCTTGAGGAGTTCAAGGCACCCATGGTTGTGCAGGAACTGGAGTTGGATCCGCCCAAGGCGAACGAGGTGCTCGTAGAAGTGCGCGCGTGCGGGCTGTGCCACTCCGACTACACCGTGCTGCAGGGCGACGTTCCGGTGGCGCTGCCGGTGGTGTGCGGCCACGAGGCATCGGGCGATGTGCTGGAGGTCGGCCCCGGCGTCACGAAGGTGTCGGTCGGCGATCGGGTCGCCCTCATCTGGATCCCTGCCTGCGGGCACTGCCGCTACTGCGCCCGCGGCTGGGAGTATCTCTGCAACCAGGGCGCCGGCGTACTCGAGGGCGTGCAGATGGACGGCACGCACCGGTTCCACAAGGCCGACGGCACCGACGTCTACCAGCTCACTATTCTCGGCGGCTTCTCGCGTCACACCGTGGTTCCGGAGGATTCGGTCGTGCCGATCCCCGACGACGTTCCCTACGAGGTCGCCGGCACCATCGCCTGCCGAGCCGCAACGGGGTGGGGTGCGGTCGTGAACCGGGGGCGGGCACAGCCGGGTGACACCGTGGCGGTGTTCGGGATCGGCGGTGTGGGGGCCGCGGCGATCCAGGGGGCGCGGATCGCCGGCGCCGCGTACATCTACGCCATCGACGTGCTGGACTCGAAGCTGGGAAAGGCGGTCGAGTTCGGCGCCACGCACACGCTCAACATCGGCCGACTCAGCCGCGAGGAGGTCGCCGAAGCCATCGGCGAGGTCACCAACGGCCAGGGGGCCGATGTTGCGATCTCCTGCGTGGGCCTCCAGACGACCGAGACGATCTCGAACGCCTACGCCGCCATCGCCAAGGGAGGGCGCTGCGTGCTCGTGGCACCCGCCAACATCACCCTCGACGAGGTGCGGATACCGGTGACAGACCTGGTGTTCTCGAACAAGGCGATCCAGGGATGCCTCTACGGATCAGCCAACTTCCATGACGACATGCCCCGCATCATCGATCTCTACCGCCAGGGTCAGTTCCTCATCGAGGAAATGATCACGGCCCGCTACACGATCGACCAGATCAACGAGGGCTACGACGACATGGTGGCCGGCAAGAACATCTGCGGGATGCTCATCCACGACCACTAGAGCCGCCGGGCGCAGTGGCGCCCCCGCCCGCCCGGCCCGGCCCCGCGGCTGCGGAACCGGGCCGGCGGTCTGCCAGTCGGCTCAGCCGAGTCCCCAGCGGGCCAGGAACTGCGCCTCGTAGTCGGCCACGCCGATGTAGTTGCCGGCGCCGTCGCGCACGATGCCGGTGGTCTCCGGCGTGATGACCTGCATGGGCAGCAGGGCGGTCTGCGCCTCGGCGAGGTCGTCGCCGACGAAGAAGGCGGCCAGGATGTCCACCTTGCGCCAGCCGATCATGTACTCGGGGGCGGCCACGAAGGCGGCCTCGTCGCCGGCGGCGATGGCCCCGAAATCACCCGCGTTCGGCAGCGCACCGGTGAGCTTGACCCGGTCGGCGAGGCCGGCCTCGGCAATCGCCCCGGTGACGCCGATGCAGAGGTCGCCGAACCCGCACGCCACGTAGTCGGCGTCGGGGTTGGCCTGCAGGGCCGACACGACCAGGCCCGGCACTGCGCCGCCGAGCAGATCGGCGAACGAGACGTCGACGATCTCCACCTCGCAGTTCGTGCAGGTCTCGGCCATGACGGCGGAGATGCCGGCGTTGAAGCCGGTCAGCACGGGCACGTCGGGCACGTTGAAGACCAGCACCTTGGCGTTGCCCCCGGAGTCGGCGACGAGCCAGCTTCCGAGCACCTCGCCGTAGGCCGTGGTCTGGGGGATGCCCTGCACCATGCCGTAGATGCCGTTGGCGGCACCGCCCACCTCGTTCACCGAGGAGGAGTCGATAACCGGTACCCCTCGCTCGTTCAGTGTCGCCAGAGAGTCCTCGTAGAAGGCGTTCACCGAGCCGGAGATCAACACGGCGTCGGGGTTCTGCGCCACCGCCTGGGCCATTGCCCCGGCGGTTCCCTCCGGCGTGAGGTCGTGGCCGATGCGCTCGACGGTCCAGCCGAGATGTGCGGCGGCATCGGTGATGCCGTTGCCGACGAGCACGCAGCCCGGCGTGGGGCACTCGATCCAGATGAGCGTCTTGCCGGGCTCGGGGGTTGCCGACAGTGGTGTCCGAGGTCCGATGCTGGTCGGTGAGTCGAGCAGGTCGGACACGCCGACGGTGGCTTCGGCGGCGTCGGCCTGGGCTTGGGCGGAGTCGGCCTGGGCCTGCGCCTCTGCAGCGGCGGAGCGGGCTTCGTCGGCCTCGCTCTGGGCCGCCTCGGCTGCCGACCGGGCTTCGTCCGCTTCGCTCTGGGCGGCTTCGGCTGCCGACCGGGCTTCGTCGGCCTCGCTCTGGGCCGCCGCGGCCAGGTCACGCGCTGCTCCCGCTTCGGCTCGGGCGGCGGCGAGCGCCGCTTCAGCAGCCTGGATGGCCTCCTCGCTTCCTTCGGCGGTCGCCAGAGCAAGGTTGGCTGCCGCGTCGGCGGCGTCGGCGGCTGCACCGGCGGCGGATGCTTCGGCGAGGGCAGCGGCGGCTTCGGCCCCGGCCGAGGTGGCCTGCGCCGTCGCCGCGGCCGCTTCGGCACTGCCGGCTTGAGCTGCGGCGAGCGCTTCGGAGACGCTGGCGGCGTTCGCGCCGGCGTCGGCGGCTGCGCCGGCGGCCTCCGACCGGGCGGCGCGGGCCTCGTCGAGCGCCTGCTGGGCGAGGTCGCGCGCGCCGGAGTCCTCGCTGCTGCAGGCGCCGGCCAGAATTGCCAGCGCAGCGATGAGCGCGGGTAGGAGCAAACGGATCTTCTTCATTTTTTCACCTTCCCCCTCGGGATAACTCACGGGATGGTACATGGTCCGCGTGACCGGGGTGCCGGGAACAGCGGCACTCCTGCCGCCTGTGGATCGTCGAACATCGCGGGGGCGGTGGCATCGAACCGGCAGCGCCAGGGTCGGTCGAACTGCCAGGTGAGTCGGTGATCGCACTTCTCCCGCCGATCCGCGTGACTCTCTACACTGCGCCAACGGTGGCAGTGAGCGCAGAGACCACACCCCCGGCCCGCCGCCGGTTCCGCTTCGCCGTGGACCGTTTCAGCGGCATCTACATCTGGGGCCTCATCATCTTGATCTTCGCCCTCTGGGTGCCCGAGACGTTCCTCACGACGACGACGCTGCGGGTCCTGGCCTCGGACCAGGCGGTGACGGGCATGGTGGCGGTCGGGCTGGTCGTGCCGCTGGCCTGCGGCACCTTCGACCTGTCGATCGGGCATGTGCTCGGGTTCACGCTCGTGGCCACCACCTGGATGAACGTGAACACCGACATCAACATGGCCGCGGTGACCCTGATGATGGTCGCCATCGGTGTGGCGGTCGGGCTCGCCAATGCCGCCATGGTGGTCAAGGTGGGGGTCAACTCGTTCATCGCCACCCTCGCCATGAGTTCGATCCTGCAGGCGTTCATCCTCTTCGTGTCGAACAACCGGCAGATCGCCGGGGATTTCTCCGACGAGTTCAAGAGCTTCGGTCGCAACGTGGTGTTCGGGTTGCCGCAGCCGTTCTTCTACCTGCTCGGCCTGACGCTGGTCGTCTGGTTCGTGCTCGAGTACACGCGCAGCGGCCGCTACGCCTACGCCACGGGCGGCAATCCCGCGGCGGCTCGCCTCGCCGGCGTCAGGACCGACCGGTTCGTGACCGTGTCGCTGATCGTCTCGGCTGCGGTCGCCGCCTTCGCTGGCGTGGTCCTGGCGGCGAAACTGGGCTCCGCGTCACTGACTGCGGGCCCGCCGAAGCTGATCCCGGCCTACACCGCGGTCTTCCTGGGCTCGACGCAGATCAAGCGGGGGAGGATCAACGCCTGGGGCACGCTCATCGCCGTGTACCTCCTAGCGACAGGTGTGAAGGGCCTGCAGCTCTCGGGAACCGAAGTGTGGGTGGACGATCTGTTCAACGGTGTGACGCTGGCGCTGGCGGTGGGTATCGCCGTGTACCGCCGCCGCGGCGACTCGCCCGGAGGGCTGGCGCCGTGACTGACGCCGCCGGGGCGGGCGCGGACACCATGGTCGGCGGGGCCGAGTGCCTTCTCGAGGCCCGGGGTGTGTCGAAGGCGTTCGGCCCGACCGAGGCCCTCGTCGACGTGGACTTCGACCTGCGCGCCGGTGAGGTCCACGCCCTCGTCGGCCAGAACGGGTCCGGAAAATCCACCCTCGTCAAGGTCCTCGCCGGCGTGCACGGCGCCGACGCCGGGTCCATCGCCACCGACGGCGAGGAGTTCGACCCGCGCCGCCCCGGCGAGGCGCGCCTGCGGGGGCTGCGCTTCGTCCATCAGGACCTCGGCCTGGTCGACAGCCTGGACGTGGTCGAGAACCTCGCCCTCGGGCGCGGCTACGACGTCCGCTTCCCTCGGCGGATCTCCTGGCGGCACGAGCGGCGCGTGGCGCACGCCGCCCTCGCCGACCTGGGCTACGACCTCGATGTGCGCGCCCTGGTCGGCTCGCTGCGGGCGTCGGAGCGGACCGGCATCGCCATCGCCCGGGCGCTGGACGGCTGGGAGTCGGCGGCGCGCCTACTAGTGCTGGACGAGCCGACCGCATCCCTGCCCGAGGCCGAGGTTGCGCGCCTTTTCGACGTCTTGGCGACGATCCGGGCGCGCGGCGTCGGTGTGATCTACGTCTCGCATCACCTCGATGAGGTCCTGGCCATCGCCGACCGGGTCACGATCCTGCGCGACGGCGCCCGTGTGGGCACGTTCGCCGCCTCCGAACTCGACCACGACCGCATGGTGGAACTGATCGTCGGGCGCGGCCCCGCCGGTCCCGGCGAGCAGTCGGTGCCGGCCGGCGGGGACACGACGCCGGTGCCGACGCCGCCGCCGACGCCGTCGCAGTACGAGCCGTCGCTCGTCGTGGAGGATCTGTCCGGCGCGGTCCTGCGCGGTGTGAGCCTGCGTGTCGGCGCCGGCGAGGTGGTCGGTGTGGCCGGCCTGACGGGCTCGGGGCGGGAGGAACTCGGCCCCGCTCTCTTCGGCGCCGCCGGCCGCGGCGGCTCGGTGTCCGTGGCGGGGCACGACGTGCCCGCGGACCGCCCGGATCTCGCCATCGCGGCCGGTCTGGGATTCGTCCCTGCCGACCGCAAGTCGGTGGGCCTCGTGGCGTCCATGGTCGTGCGCGAGAACGTGACGCTCGCCGATCTGCGCCCCTACCTGCGCGGCGGTCTGCTGCGGCATCGCGCCGAGCGCTCAGACGTGGATGCGTGGTTGGGGATTCTGGACGTCCGGCCCCGCGATCAGACGCTCGGCGCCATGCGGCTCAGCGGCGGCAACCAGCAGAAGGTGCTGCTGGCCCGCTGGCTGCGCATCCAGCCCCGCGTGCTGATCCT
>LXNI01001140.1_pt1 | contig 25175 bp, 16 predicted proteins | sample 809091 | NCBI WGS metagenome assembly LXNI01 (sample SAMN04870527, study PRJNA318959) | sponge metagenome | biome: 01000161; feature: marine sponge reef; material: water | host: Sarcotragus foetidus | place: Greece: Milos, Mediterranean Sea | collected 2013-05-29 | depth 5-7 m | reverse complement strand
CAAGGCTGTGATGCAAGGCTATGATGCAAGGCTGTAGATGTTACGATATTTAGCCTCTTATGAGTAGATGCAATGAAGCCTGAAACCGATACGTTTGCTCAACAGGAAATAATTTATACCCCGGCGCGCCTGCTGGTGGGCCGGATGCGTGCCGGCAGTCTTTCCGCGCGGCAGGTCATGACGGCGTTCCTGGAGCGTATCGAGCAGTGTAATCCCGAGGTGAACGCGATCTGTACGCTGCTGCCGCGGGAACAGGCGCTGAAGCTGGCTGGTGACGCCGACCAGGCCGTGCTCAGCGGCGCTGCCACCGGCCCATTGCACGGGCTGCCGATAGCGATTAAAGATCTCTCCGATACGCAGGGCATGCGCACCACCCTGGGTTCCCCGATATTTGCGGACAATGTGCCCACGCAGGACTCCCTGCTGGCGCAACGTCTCAAGCAGGCCGGCGCGCTGCTCATCGGGAAGACCAACACACCGGAGTTCGGCGCTGGTTCGCAGACGTTCAATACCTTGTTCGGCGTGACCCGCAATCCGTATAACCTGGATAAAACCGCCGGCGGCAGCAGCGGCGGTGCGGCCGCCGCGGTTGCCTGCGGCATGTTGCCCCTGGCGGACGGCAGCGATATGGGAGGTTCCCTGCGCAACCCCGCGGCATTCTGCAACGTCGTCGGGTTTCGACCTTCCCTGGGCCGGGTACCGCTCTGGCCCAACCAGATGGCCTGGCAATCCCGCCTGGGCGTGGAAGGGCCGCTGGCCCGGGATGTGGAGGACTGCGCCTTGTTGCTCTCGGCGCTGGCCGGCCCGGACGCGCGCGACCCGTATTCATTGCAGGAACGCGGCGAGCAGTTTCGTAACGGTTTGCCGCAGGACTTCCGCGGCAGTCGCATAGCCTGGACGCCCGATCTCGGATTATTGCCGGTAGCGAGCGAAGTCATCAAGGTGTGTGAGGGCGCGCGACCCGTGCTGGAAGATTGCGGCTTTGAGGTAACGGCCGCGCACCCGCAACTGGACGGCGCCATGGACGTGTTCAAGACCTTGCGCGCCGCCTGGTTTGCCGAAGTCTGCGGGCCGTTGCTGAAACAACAGCGCCACCTGATGAAAGACACGGTCATCAGCAACATTGAGGCGGGGCAGAAGCTGCAAGCAAAGGACCTCACCCGGGCCGAAGCTCTGCGTACCCGCTTATACCTGCGCATGCTGAAATTTTTCCAGAGCTACGACTTCCTGGCGCTACCCAGCACCCAAGTGCAGCCGTTTGACTGCGCGGTCGAGTGGGTGCGCGAGATTGAAGGTTACCCGTTGCCCGATTACATCGACTGGATGTCGATTTGCTGCATCATCAGCATCTTCGGCTTACCCGCCATCTCCGTACCGGCAGGGTTCACGTCCGACGGACTGCCCGTGGGCCTGCAACTCGTCGGTCCGCCACAAGCCGATGCCGCAGTCCTGGGCGCAGCCCGCGTGTTTGAGCAGGCGACTGCTTGCGGTGAGCGGCGTCCGGACACACTTCTTGCTGATTAACCGGGGATTATGGTATAATCATTTCATCAATAACTGGTTGATTACCCTATTGAAATTGACATAACACACTCTCCATGAGAGATCCCTGATTTATCGAAACAAATATCATGGAGGCAGGTTTTGCCAAGGAGCCTCTGATTAAGTCGGAGCTTCCCTAAAGCAATTTAGCCTCATACTGAATGAATACATCTGTATTACCGCCGCAGCAACTGCATTTGTGGCATCAATTACAGGAGATACCGCGAGGATTTGTTCTCTATGGGGGGACGGCTATTGCCCTGCAATTGGGGCATCGAATAAGTGAGGACTTTGATTTCTTTACCAGCCAGCCGTTCAGTCCCCGGTTATTGTCACACCTGGATTTATTTCACGATGCAGAGATACGCTCGAGCCAGGGGAATACGCTGGAGTTGTCAGTGCCTGTTGGAGATGCCTTCGTTAAAATGAGCTTCTTTGGTGGTCTGCCACTGAAACGGGTACGTGAGCCCCTCCTGGCCACGGACAATGGAATAAGCGTGGCCTCGCTACCTGACATGCTTGGCATGAAATGCAAGGTGGTATTGGACCGGGCTGAGAGAAAGGATTATCTGGATATTGTCGCGCTACTGAGACAAGCCGATTTGACGTTGACAGACGGACTGGCAGCGGCCGGCGCTATCTTTGGTGAGGATTTTGTCCCGTTGTCTTCCTTGAAGGCCTTGTCCTACACGTCTGATTTAGCGGAGGCGCTGTTGGAAAATGATCAGGCCTGCCTGCATGAAGCGGTGAGATCTGTCGTTATTGACAGCCTGCCGGTGATTGAACCGCAAGGAGAGATTGGTGATCACGCACCCGGGACGGTGCCATGTGCAGCACACGAAAATCTGTCGGAGCACCCTGGAAGATGATGACGCTGGAACAGGTTGCCAAACGCGTCAACTGGTACACTCCGCCAGAGGAGTTGCTCGCCACTCCGGGACTGTTTCTCTGCCAGGTCATGGCGCGTGGGACGCTTGAAGATATCATCACGGCCCGACAGTATTATGATAGCGAAGCATTTACGGATGCTTACTGTCACGCGTCCCCCGGCCTGTTTGATAACCCGTCCTGGGCCTACTGGGGGCTGGTCTTGCTGGGAGACCCACGAGCATTGCCCCGTCCGGTCCGGTTCCCGGACCTGGACAACACTCCCTGGCGCGGAACAAGCGCCGGGCGGTGGGACTGATATGGGCTAAGGGGTTCGCTCCGCGTGTTTGAGCAGGCGACTGCTTGCGGCGAGCAACGTCCGCGCTTATGAACCGGGCAGGTAGCCGACACGAAAATGCCGCATGTGCAGTTCGGCCCGTTTGCTGTGATAGTCGCCGAACTCGGCGGTGGCGTCCTTGCCGGCGTACATGCGTGCGACGAACGGGCCGCCCGGATGATGATCCTTCCATTCACTGATGTCGTACACCGCGTTATCGATGATGATCCAGCAGTCCTCAAAGGTATTGTGTTGCGCAACATCTGCCAGGGAGACCGTTCGTTCGCCGTTGAGTGAAACTTCTGGCCGCCACAGGTTGGCGGCAATTTCCTGGCGTGTTTCCATGGCCGCAGTGCGGGAGCGGAAATCCCAGGGGCCGAGTTTTTTCAATGGCAATTTATCGCCTATACGGCGAGCATCGAACAGGTAGATCCAGGAATCGTCACCACCGGCGCGTTCGTCGTGGTTAAAAATCGGATAGTCGCGCTCGTCCAATGCTTTCAGTATCTGGCGGCGTTCCGGCGAGTCTTCGGGTTCCAGGTGTTTGAACAGGAACTTCGACATGAACTGGAAGCGCGTCGCCCGGTAATGTCGGACCCGCTCATAATGCAGCAGCGCGCTGTACACGTCCTCACCATGCAGCTTGAAGCAACTGCTGAGCGCGGCGCCATCCTCAAAGGCCTGGCTGGCGCCCTGGCCCATGGTGGGCAGCATGGGGTGGGCGGCATCGCCGAGCAGACAGATGCGGCCCTCCTGCCAGTGCTCGAACGCGTCCCGGTCGTACAGTCCCCACTTGGTCGGATGCTCCACCGCGCCCGCGAGTGCGATAATATCGTCCTTGCGCACGTCATCGGCAAAGGCCAGGCCCATGTTGCGTTGCAGTTCGGTGTTGTCCACAGGGAACCAGTCACCCTCATCCGCTTCGAATTCGGCTGAGTCAGGCTCGTAGTAGGCCAGCCACACATTGAGTAATTCGCCGCCCCGTACCCAGTACGTCAACGCCCAGGCGTAAGGGTTCTTGCGCACGTCCATGCTGAAGGAGTCGATGGGGTTGTTATCCAGCGGGCTGCCGTCTGCCTTGCGCAACGCCGCCACGTCTTCCCGTTTGATGAGGCCGCGATAAACGGTCACCTCCGTCCAGCGCCGCGGCGGGGTATCCGGCCATTGCAGCGCCAGTACCTTGGAGTTGATGCCGTCGGCGCCGACCAGCACGTCACCCTCGGCAGTGCTGCCGTCCTCAAAGCCGGCGATCGCGGTGGTGGCGGTTTGCCTCAATGAATCCAGGCGTTTATCCATGTGCACCCGGATTGGGCAGGTGACGCCGGAGTCGGGGCCTAATTCGAACACGCGTTGGTACAGACACATCAACAGGTCGAGGCGGTGCATGTGGTGAAAGCCGGCGCTGGCATCGTCCGGCCGGTTGTACTTGAGAGGGCGGCGGGATACGGACCCGTCGGGCATTATCTCGCGGGTTGCATCCAGGATTGCCGCGCGCCCACCGTCCAGCGCGCCATGTGGCCCTGTTATATCGCCGCCATCGAGATCAACGCCCAGCCAGTTACATAGCAGCGCCCCGTTGGGCGAGATGTTGAGTCCGGCGCCCGCGGTGCTTGGCATCCGGGTCTGTTCATAGACGTCGATTTCCGTAAACCTGCCTGACTCGCGCAAGGCCAGGGCTGCGAACAAGCCGCCCATACCGGCGCCGATTATGATTGCGTGCATGGTGTACTCTTATTAGGAATTAAGAATTAGGAATTGGGAATTAAGAATTGATATTATTCATCGTAGCCTGTTGATATGGCTACATTTTATCATACACTGTTTCACCTTCGAACAAGGTCAGAAGCACTTGGGTGTCCCCGATTTGCTCCGGCGGGATTTTGAACAGGCGCCTGTCAAGAACGATCAGGTTTGCCAGCATTCCTGCTTTAACCTGTCCGGCCCGGCCGGACAATCCCAGCGCCTCGGCATTATTTACCGTATAAATCCGTAGCGCTTCGTCCAGGGAAACGGCTTGTTCCCGCCACAGGCTTTCGCTACCGTTATTGTCAGGATGGCGCCGCGTAACCAGGGCCTCGATGCCGCGCCATGGGTTAACAGATTTGACCGCCGCCGGCCAATCCGAGCCGGTCATGACAAACGCGCCGGCATCCAGCAAATCACGCGTAGGCCAGTAATGCTTGCTGCGCTCCCCCGTTGCGTTGATCACCGAATCAATAACCGGTGACGGAAACCAGAGAAAAGGGGAAAACTCCGGCGCAACCCGTAACGCGCTGAAACGGGGAATGTCGGCGGCATCAATGAATCCGGCATGCGCCAGTTCATGCACCTGTCCGGTAAAACCGTTGTTGTCCCTGGCTTGTGCGAGGGCATTGAGAGCGGCGCGCACTGATCCGTCTCCTGCGGTATGGATTTTTATGCGGAATCCGGCCTTGTCCAGGGCGGTGACGTCCGCGGCCAGCAACGCCGGCGCCAGCAGCAGTTCGCCGGTATAGTTTGTGTCAAAACCGGCGGCCGGTGTGTAAGGCGCAAGCATTTTTGCAGTCCTGGATGCAGTGGGCACACCGTCAAGAAAGATTTTTACCGAGTCGGCGACAATATGTCCGGACGTGAACCTGCGCCGTTTCTCCTGCAGCAGTTCAACGTCCAGCGGTTCGCTGCGCGGCCCCTTGGGGGTATGCAAGGCCAGACTCACATGTATTTTCAGCCCATGCGCACGGTCATGGCGTTGCAGGGCTTCGGCAACGGCATCTGTGGCGCGGGCGATCTTGAACCCTGTTATTCCGTGCACAGGCAACAGTTGCTGCAATTCTGTTGCCGCGCGGTCATATTGTTCGGGCGTGTACGGGGGCACCCGGTCAAGCAGTAGCCGGGTCGCGGTTTCCTCCAGGACTCCGTTCGGTTCCGGGGAATTGTCCTCGCGCCTGATGCGGCCGCCCTCCGGGTCCGGGGTGTCGGCAGTGATCCCGGCCAGTTGCAGGGCTTTACTGTTGGCCCAGACGTTGTGATAGGAATCATCTCTCAGCACGATGGCGTAGCGCCCGCTGATGCGGTCAAGCCAGCGCCGCGGCGATCCCAGGTCATTATCCACAAAGAAATCACTGGTCCACTGGCCACCCGTTATCCATGCGCCCGGAGGGCTTGCATCGACACAGGACCTGATTTTGCCGGCAATATCTGCCAGGGTGGAGGTAAACGGAAACCTGCATTCGAACAGTTCGCTGGCAACGCCACGCAGCGCATGGTTATGGGCGTCGTTGATGCCGGGCATTACCATCTGTTGCCCCAGGTCGATGACCCGGGTGTTTTCCCCCATGACCGCAGACATGCTGTCATCGTCCCCAACCCTGATGAAGTGCCTGCCACGGATCGCAACGGCTGTGGCCCAGGGGCGCTCCCTGTCGCCCGTGTAAATCCGGCCGTTATTCAGCACCAGGTCAGCGCTGTCCGGTGGCGCGGCGCAACCGGCGCCCAGTAACAACAATAATGACAGTAGTCGTATTCCGCGCATCAGTTTACTCCCGGCGCGGGTGGTCGCAGCGATGGAAACTCCAATGCGGATTCCAGTTGCGCGCACAGGGATAACAACTGCGCATCGCTGCCCACGGCGCTGCTCACCATCGCAGCCAGGGGCAGACCGCGGTTTGTCAGTCCCATGGGTATGGATGCTGCGGGTTGGCCGGTCATGTTCTGCAGGTGGGTATACGCCGAATACTTGCGAAAGCGATCGACAAAACTGCGGTAATCGTCGCCGGGGTGGGCATTGATGACATTCAACCGCGGCGGCGGCGTGGCCGTTACGGGTTGCAGCATGATATCCCAGGTTTGGTGGAACCTCGCAATTTGCCGCGCCGCCGCGGCTGACGTTTGCCAGGCGTCCAGGTATTGTCCGGCAGTGTAAGCGTTGCCGGTCTCCATGAAATGCAGTGACAGGGGTTCCAGGTTTGCCGCGGCCGGGCGGCCGGTAGTTTGTTCAAGGCCGCGCATCCCTTGCGCGAAACCCGCCATCATTAACACCTCCTGCGCCGAATTGAGTTCCGCATAGTCGATTCCGGGCGTTGCCTCTTCCACCCGGTGTCCCAGCGCGGTAAGCGTTGCCGCGCAGCGGCGCACACCCTGTTCGACTTCGGGGTCAATGGCAACACCAGGTTCGGTCAGGTTCAGCGCGACTCGTAACTGCCCGGGTGGTCTGCCGAGCGCGGCAAGATAACTTTCGGGGTTGGTAACTCCCGGCGCCCCATAGTAAGCGCCCGCGGCGTACCCGGCGGTTGCATCCAGCATGGCCGCGCTGTCCCTGACCGAGCGGGTGATCACATGGGCAACACTGAACCCTGCCGGGCTGTCACCGCCGCCGGTCAAGGCGCGGGTGGGTTTGAACCCGAACACTCCACAGGCGGCAGCCGGCACCCTGATGGAACCGCCACCATCAGTCGCGTGGGCCATGGGGACAATGCCGGCAGCCACAGCCGCGGCCGATCCGCCGCTGGAACCGGCCGTGCTGTGCTCCAGGTTCCACGGATTGCGGCAAGGGCCGGTCAGGTCGGCTTCGGTGGTGAGCGCCATGCCGAATTCCGGCGTATTCGTTTTGCCGAAGATGACCAGCCCCGCCTGTTTATGGCGTTGCACCAGGTCGGAATCCCGATCGGCAACCAGCCCTGAGAGGAAGCGGGAGCCTGCGGTTGTGGCAGTGCCGGCAAGTTGGACGCCGAGGTCTTTCAGCAGGAAAGGAACGCCCGCAAACGGACCGTCCGGCCTGCCGCGCTGTTTCAGGTAATCACGCGCCAGGTCGTAGTGTTTGAGGGTGATGGCATTGATTGCCGGGTTGACAAGTTCGGTGCGACGGATGGCTTCTTCCAGCAATTCCATAGCCGTGACTTCTCCTGTTCGCACCAGGCGCGCAAGATCACTTGCATCAGACCTGTCATAAAGATCAGCAATATCCGTGGTTGGCCTTGCCGCAAGGCCTTGAGAGGCGCCGGCAGCCAGCGTGCCGAGCATGAAAAAATTAAATTCGCGTCTGGTCAGTGAGGGATGCATTCAATAGTGTCATCGGGTAATCGATTCCACCAGAATTGTACGCATACATTGGTAAAAGGTCGATTCACTTTCAGGATGGTGCAATTTCCGCTAAATGCCGGGGTCAGAGTAAAAATCCCGATAGCCGGGGACAGATTGAGGAAATCACCGTTACTGCGCAAAAACGCAGCCAGAACCTGAATGACGTTCCCATCAGCATCTCCGCGTTCAGTGGTGAGCAGTTGCAGGACTTCAGGATAGTCAGCGCGGAAAACATGGCCCAGTATGTGCCCGGACTTACCGTGAACGAAACCGCGGCAACGGTCCTTTTGTGCGTGTCTATGGAATGCCCCGCACGTATGGAGTGACGTTCAGTTACGCTTTCGGACAGTGAGTTAAACGGTTCAATTACCTGCCCAACCCGAACAACTGCATCAGGTCGCGGCGGTATTGGATGGAGAATTTATCGGCCGGTATGGAGACTTCCGCGGCGGGGTTCAACGGCACTGCGCAGGGGCGTTGGCTCTCCACTACCACGACGTCCTCTGAATTGGTGACCAACTGGTATTCGGCGTAATCCTCCACCGTTGCGCCCGGGATATTGGTGAGCGAGATCTGATAGATAGCGGTTTCAAGAGCGCTGACGGGTGAGGCGACGTCATAGAAATGGCTGGTCATCTCCGCGCTGTAGTCAACCTTGAGGTCGGTGGCAAAGGGGTAGGTCAGGTCGTGCGTGTAATAGACCTCACGCTCGCCGACGTTGTCATCATTAAACCCCCGTTCCACCTCGATGTAAGGCAGTTCCATGTGCAGGCCATAAGCGGTGCGCGCCAGCTTGTAGTCTTCCAGTTCCGGGCGTTGCCGGTTGCCGAAAGTTTTCATGTGCACCCAGGACAGGTGGGCAATATCATTGAAATTTTCGCAGTGGCGACTGGCTGAGGCCCGCCACAGACCCTTGGGAATTTCAATCCTGAGCCAGTGTGCATCGTGGTTTGCCAGCAGCGGCCAGTCCGGCAGCGGCCGCAAGGGCGTTTCCTTGAGGCAGGTCCAGAGCAGGCCGTAGCGTGGTACGGATTGATATACCTGCAAGCACATCTTTGCCGGGGTCTGCCTGTTCGGGTCCGTGTAAGAGGGAATTCTTGTACACGCGCCCAGGTGGTTGTAGTGATGGCCGTGAAACGGGCAGACCACGTTATTGCCGTCATCATCCAGCCAGCCCAGGCTGAGCTTGGCGCCGCGATGGGGACATTGATCTCTTGCGACGGTGATGCCCGCCCCGGTTTTATAGATGACCAGGTCGGTATCCAGCAACCTGGCAGCCAGGGGTTTGTCACCAAGTTCCGAGATGAAGGCCAGCGGATGCCAGAAACCCGCCAGAATATGCCAGTCATTTTCCGGAATATTGCTATCAGGCGGATAATCAGTGGTGGTGGTATGCGTGGCGGGCAGGTACATATCAGTCTACTCCGAAATCCATCCCCAGGGCTTTCAGGTGGCGGCGGTATTTTGAGGTGAACAGGTCCGAACGCAGGTGTAGTTCCTCGCTCAGGTCCATGGGCAACAATTCCGGGCGCTGGGACTCCAGAATGGGAATGTCCTGGCCGATGATCAGGCTGTGAAAGTCCGCGATATCCTGCTCAGTCAAGTCCGCCGCATAATTGTACGCGGCAATGAAATGCGCCCAGGACCTGGTTTCACTTTCCGGCCTGATGGCAAACATCAGGACAAACTTCTCCCTGTTGGCGCGACCGCCGATGTGTTTGACAAAATAAACCGTTAACGGCGCCAGGATGCCAAAGTCATACCAGGCGTCTCCCCCTGCCCCCGTGCCGTCCGGGTCGGGTTGGAAATAGCGCACGTCCCTGACAAAAAAGCCGTCAGCAGTCTCCTCTACCTGGTAGTCATCAATGCGCGCGTGGTCGCGATCACCCAGTATGCCGTCATGCAGGATCGGCGGGTGCGACAGGTCCAGGAAATTCTCCACCACCCTGGGGGCGCTGGCGTTGATTGCATAGGGGCCGCAGGGGATGAGCCGGTAATTCGGGTCATTAAAATGAGGCAAATCGGGCAGTGGCCGGGTTGCATCACCCAGGTTCACCCAGATCAAACCGGCATGTTCCCGGGCCTGGTAAACTGCGCTGGCCCTGGCCTTGGCCGGTATCCTGAGTTCGGGATGCGCGGGGATATGTTCACACTGGCCTTGCTGATTGTATTCCCAGCCGTGATAAGCGCAACGCAAGCGGTTATTACAGATGCTGCCCAGGCTTAACCTCACGCCGCGATGCACGCACAGGTCTTTCCATGCGCAGACCTGATCTTGCGAACGCCAGATCACCAGGTCTTCCCCCAGCGCCGTGGCCGCATTGGGTTTATCCTCGGCCAGGTCGCGGGCCATGCCCACGGGGTGCCAGTATTGTTTGAGCATTTCGGTCATTGGCTCATGCTATCAGGAGTCTTTATCAGGCGCTGCCCGTCCCTGCTCACGAGCCGTGCTGATTGATATCCAATCGCTGTTTTGAAGTATTGGCATGGTTCTCTGGTACTCTTTCACGAAATATCGCTGTTACCCGCTTGAAACGGAATGGTTACAAGTAACGATCATATATCTGAAATTCACTTCTTCTGTGTTTTGCGCCACTGTGATAGTATTTTTCGGGAGAAATTTGTGCCTGTATGAACATATTTAATAAAGATCAGCCATTCCAGTTTGGCAAAGCGGCTTTTCCCAACGGCGGGCGTTATGGTCCGGTTACCCATGAGCACCTGGATATTTCCGTTATCCTGCAGGGAGAGGCGACGGTGGTCATCGATGAGGCAGAACATCGTTGTGTTGCCGGGTATGCGGTATTGGCTTATTCGGAACAGCGCTACGAGATGATTTTTCCCAAGGGAGCCGATCATTATGTTTGCTGGTGCCATACCGGCGAGTTGACCATCCCGCAACAGTACAAGGCCTGGCTCAAATCAATACCGCATTCAATCCCGGCGTCAAAACTGCTCTCGCTGCTCATCAGTGAAGGCGTCGCCCTGGGGCATGGCGAGGGCGTCAGCCTGAATCGACTACGCAACGCCATGGGCGAAGCCGTTTTCAACGACTATTTCTACCGGGCCAACCTGGAAGAGGAGGACAGCATGTACCCGCGCGCGGTCGCGCGGGCAAAACGCTACATTGATAACAATTTCACCCACCCCTGCAGCCTGGACAAAATTGCCGGTTTTGCAAATTTGAACCCGCGTTATCTCCTGCGTTTGTTCAAACAGCACGTCGGGACCACGCCTACCCGGTATTTATGGCAATTACGGGCCGAAAAAGGGGTTTACCTGTTGCACCAGTCCAAACTGAGCATCAACCAGATTGCAGACCAATGTGGTTTTCAATCACCCCATCACTTCTCTCGCCACATAAAGGAACAGTACGGTCTGTCTCCAACAAACCTGAGACAGGAAACAGGAAACCGGAACCCTTTCAGGTTTAATAAGGATGTGCCTGAAGTGTATTATTAACGCCGCGCGGGCAATCCATTAGTGCGACAATGGGCTGCGTGCTTTCAGCATGAAGATTCGTATAATGAAAGGTAATCAGGAAAGAGGCCTGCCCCAAGAGGAAGAAACGATTGAATACCTCCACTGAACAAAACATCATCGAAGAAGCGATCAAGAAGACCGCCGAGATGAATCCGCAGGAGACCGATGGCGAATGGCTTGAAGTCGTCACTGTGGAGTCCGGTCCATACATCAAGGAATGGGACATCGCAGAGTGCTGGCATTGGGACGAGTGGCCTGATAGAGAGATGCATTTCCCGGAAACTACCAGGCTGGATGTGGGGATAGACGCTGTAGCCGTGCGTCGCAACGACAGGAAATACATAGCAATCCAGTGCAAGTCACGCCGGCTTGACGACGAGGGGCGCGGCGCCTCAATCCATAGCAACGAGATAGCCAAATTCGCATTTGCGTCCGCTTCAGACTCCTGGGCGGAGCGTTGGGTCGTTACCAATGGCGACAATCCACTTGCCAGTGGCGCTGTGCAGTCAGCGTCGATGAACGAGAAGCCCCTCAAGCTGGTCAACATCACAAACGACCTTCACCAGCAGCGGCAGGCGAATGTCGCCTCCGAGGAGTGCGAGCATTGCCAACCGAATCCAGACGGCAGCGAACGGTTGCAAACAAAATCCTGCATGCAAAATGAAGCCGTCGCCAACAGTGTCCGCATACTCAGGGAACAGGAACGCTCGGAGAGCGGTGGACTACCGATAGGTGAGGCCCGAGGTAGAATCATTCTGCCCTGCGGGACAGGAAAAACTCGTATATCGCTCCGGATCATCGAAGAACTGACGCCTCCGGGCAAGCTATCCATCGTGCTGTGTCCGTCCATCGCTCTGGTTGCCCAGATAAGGCGTGAATACCTGCAAAACGCCTCCGCTTCAATAGATGTGCTGGCAGTCTGCTCGGATGCCACAGCGGGCTATGACCCAAGGAAAGAAGGAAGCCGCAACGCCACACGGGATCCGACAGTCGATAACAGCAACGTCAGCGCTTCCGAAGTGAAGGGCAAGGTGACCACCGATGCCGGTGAAATAGCCGACTGGATATGCCAGGGCGCTTTCGACAACGGGGTCAAGGTTCTCATTGGTACTTACCAGAGCAGCGCCAAGGTATCCGAAGCGCTGCTGAGCGCCGGTGTCAGGGCGTGTGTAATGATTGCCGACGAAGCGCACAGAACGGCAGGGCTGAAGCGCAGGAACGCTCAGTCCGCCGCCGCGAACGTAGAGGAACAGCGTCTACGCGATTTCACCAGCTGCCATGACAGCGCCAGGTTCCCCGCTACTTACCGCGTCTATCAAACGGCTACGCCGCGTATCTACGACGGCAAGCGTCCTACAGGCAACCCGAACTGGATTGTCCGCTCAATGGACGATGAAACCACCTTCGGAGTGGAACTGTACCGCAAGAGCTACCTGGAAGCCGTCCGCAACCGTTGGCTATCCGACTATCGTATCATCGCCATGGGCATCACTGACCCTGAGGCGTTCGAGACGGCGAACGCTCTGGCGAAGGAGACCAAAAGCACAGGACGCGGTCAGCTAACGACCACCGACTACCTGCGTGGCCTGGCCTTTGCTCTCACGATGGGTGGAGCGACTCAAGGCAAAGAAGTGAACATCAGATCGTGCATTGCCTTCATGAACACGGTGGACAAGTCCCGGAACATGGTAGCGGACCTCCAAACCGATAATGTGAAGGAGTGGGTCTCACGCTGGCTCAGCGAGAACGCAGACGGCAGGGTTGCATCCGATTACAGCCTCGAACACCTGGATGCTTCGAGCAACGCCGCGGCCCGTGAAACCGCGAAGGAACGGTTGGCTGCCGCTGACGAGGCATGCCCTCACGGCATTATCAATGTGGGCATATTCGGAGAGGGGACCGATTCCCCGTCATTGAGCGCGGTGGCGTTCCTGGAAGCTCGAAAGAGCCCCATAGATGTCGTGCAAGCCGTCGGTCGCGCGATGCGAACCGCACCCGGCAAGGAGCTGGGCTACATCGTCTGTCCTATCGTGTTCCCGCCTACTGCCGACCCCGAGAAGTGGTTGAGCACCAGCGGCCCGGAAGAAGGGTGGCAGGAGTTGGGACAGATACTACTGGCTTTGCGCGCCCATGACCAGCGTATCGAGGATAACCTTGAGGAACTCTTGCACCTGTATATTCCCAAGCCGCCGCCGCTGGAGCGCACCTTGGTGGCGGTCGCCACTAGCGAGGACACACGTATACAGTATGGCGAGGTTAAAGGGCCACCCGGCGCCGCGCAGGAAGCGGTTGAGCAGGCATTGGCAGGCAAGCCCCGTGCCGCGGCCGGCATACGGCCTATCGAAGAACTGCGCGCCGATTATGGCACAAGCACACCGTTCCTTGACGCGCGTGCCGGTGCGGGTATCAAGGAACCACCCGCCGGTTACGTTACAGGTGCAGTGGAGCTGACGCAAATCCTCACAGGGAAGAAGAACAAGGACGGAACGGTTGAACTGCGCGCGGACTCCGTAACCCGCGACAAGCCAAAAGCAGGCGCGGCGCGGGGCATTGTGAACATACGGCAAACCAAAGCCAAAGCCCGGAAAATGATAAATACCGGTGAGGGCGGTATTCGTGTGCAGCCGGGCAGACCGCGCGAGCCCGGCAAAACCGCCAAGGAACGAGCGGAAGAAAAGGGGCAACTGATACTCAAGTTGAGCGGGCTTGAAGATCATGGCAGCGCCATCAAGATGAACCTGCTGGCCAAGTCCGGACTGAGCGGCAATCGCGTAATGCGTGACCTGAATATACTGGAAGGCAGCGTCAGCGAAGCGGCACATCACTTGCGCGCTGACGAATTGCAGCCCGCGCTGAACCGGCACTTTGGGCTGGACCAACTGAGAGAAACAAACAAGAACCAAGCAGACGGCTGCACCACAGCCTCACTGCTGATGATGAACGCCGCCATGCTGCACCAGCGCGTCGCCAACGGCGGCTGGCTGCCGGGCGTCAGCGATCTCTCGTCCATTAAAAATGAGGCCAATGTCGTGCAGAAATTGAGCCGGGAATGGGAACGCATCATGCGCCACGACTTCCGACCGGTGCTCGAACCCGCGCTGGAGGCAATATACGCCATTGAAGAAACGGGCAAGACTGCCGGACTGCAACGCGCGCTGCATCACCTCGCTGCGGAGGCAGAGCGCATAGCCGAGACCTACGCGGACATGGGCGCTGACCATGCGGGGCCGCTGTTCAACCGTGTCATGGGTAATCAGGCATCGGACGGCGCTTACTTTACCCGGCCCGTTGCCGCGTCGCTGGCTGCCCGTCTGACGCTTGATGCATGCGGCGCCCAGGACTGGTCTGATCCTGAGATATGGCGCGCTCACAAGACTGTTGATCTTGCCTGCGGCAGCGGGACCCTGCTTGCCGCCATGCTCTCCGACATGAAGCGCAGGGCCACTGATAGAGGCGCGGACACAGAGACCCTGACCTCGCTTCAGAAAATTGCGGTCGAAGACACCCTCAAAGGGTTGGATATCAATCCGGTGTCACTGCAACTGGCTGCCTCACAATTAACCGCGGGCAACCAGAGAGTCAGCTACCGGAGGATGGGGCTGCACCTGATGCCCTACGGACCCGACAGGCATGCCCCGGACAGGGTATATACCGGCACGCTCGAATTGTTGGGACAGCGGGCTGTCGTTCAAAGGCCGAACGAGCTGGACTTCGGTGACGATGCCATCGGTTCCCAGGCGACATGGGAGACGAAGGACGGCGCCGAACTGGAAGATGCCGTGGATGCAGTGAAGGAAGCGCGTATTGTCATTATGAATCCGCCGTTCACTAACCGCGCCAAGATGGGTGAGAAGTTTCCCGTTGAAACGCAGGCGGCCCTACGCAACCGCGCCGACTTGATGGAGCAGGAACTCACACAAGCCGACCCCGGTCTGATGGAGTTTGTGGACAAAAACTCCATCGGACCGCTCTTCGTTGGTCTTGCAGACCACTGCGTAGAGCGGTCCGATGGGGCACTGACGATGATTAACCCGACCATAGCGCTCACGACCCCATCCGGTCAGCGCGAGCGACTTGCACTTGCCCAGCGCTTCCATATACACACCGTGTTGACCTCGCACCAGCCTCGGAATATCAACCTGAGCCAGCATACATCTATCAACGAGAGCATCGTGGTGATGCGGCGGTGGCATGCCGGCGACAAACCGCCGACGCGGTTCATCAATCTTGACAGGATGCCGGTGGACGATGGCGAGGTTGCCCATTTTCACCGATGTCTGCTGGACTGTGAGGAAGGGCTGATAGCGAACGGCTGGGGCGAGATATCTTACTGGCCTGCCGCGCGCATAGGGGCTGGCGATTGGACGCCAGCTATCTGGCGTTCACCTGAACTCGCACAAGCGGCATACGCTTACGCGAGTCTTGAGGATATGCAAAGGATTGATCAAGATGACATTTACCAGGCAGGGAGGAGAGTAAGTGAATTCTGCACAGAGGCTGGAGAAACCGACAAAGACGCTTTTGCTCTACTACACTCGAAAGGGGCAGACGGCCAGACCAGGATAACGGCCATGCCCGACAGTTGCTATAAGCCGCAAGACCCGGCAAGTGAGAGGTGCTTGCAAGGCGTAAACAACCTGAAAGACAGAGCAGGTCACCTGCTCATCACAGATGGACAACGGAACACCACCGCGCGTTTAACCGCAGTGGCAAGTGATGCCCAATATGTCGGCGTGGGCTGGATGCCCGTAACTGGATATTCACCGGAAGACTCAAAGGCAATCGCGGTATTCCTCAATTCAACACCTGGGCGCCTGCAGCTCATGCGAAATGCTGGACGGACAATCGAATTTCCAATGTACCGTCCAGCGGGGTACGCCAACCTCCGCATCCCCGACATCAAGGACGACCGCATACGCGGCATCCTGGCCGACTGCTGGGAGCGCACCAAGGATATGGTGGTACCGCAATACCGTGACGGTGAATGTAAAGTACGCCGCCTCTGGGATGAAGCCGTGGCCGAGGCGATGGGATGGGATGCCGCCGAGCTTGCGCGCCTGCGTCTGCTGCTGCACCGGGAACCGCATGTGTGCGGCCTGGGCTACGGGCAGTATGCCGACGCAGTGGAGGTAGAGCCTGCCGACCGTCAACGCTTCACAGAACTCGCCGACCAATGGGAGAAAGAAACCGTATTTCTATCTAACTCAGACCGCGCCGCCGAACACCCGGCTCACATGGAAATCATCAGCATGGGCGAGCCGACAGTGCCCCTGATACTGGAAAGGATGCGAGAAACGGGTGGCCACTGGTTCCACGCGCTGCACGACATCACTGGCGCCAACCCCGTAAAACACACCGAGCGCGGCAATGTCCCGGCCATGCAAGAGGCCTGGCTGGAATGGGGTGAGCGCAATGGATACACCTAGCTGGGTACGGTCGCTTTCCGATGGAATGTACGGCAATCCGACAATCTACATGCGAAGGTCCGCAAGTGAAACTTACTAGCCCGCATATCCGAAGGAGCCACTACCCGGTCAGCGTTTTGAAGTGGCAGCGCCACTCATCCAATCCGGCCAGGTAAGCAGTCTTTTCTGCGTCCGAGGCATAAGAGCAGGCAAAGCTGTTACGCACCAATTGGATGATATCGTCCTCGCCGAGATTGAACGTCTCATCCAGTTGCGTGAAATTATCGTTTAAATCGGCCTGAAAAAAAGGCGGGTCATCGGAGTTCACGGTGACGATGGCGCCCCTGTTGTGTAATTCAATAATCGGGTGGTCTGCAATCGCTTCATAAATATTGATTGAAACATTGCTGATCGGGCAAAGAGTCATGGGAATAGCATTCTCAACAATATGGTTGACCAGTTCATTGTCCCGTATTGCCTGGTTGCCATGGTCAATCCGGTCCAAACCCAGGTCATTAATCGCATCCCGGACGCCTTCAGGTCCTGCGGCATATTCCTCGCCACAATGGGCGGATAACTTGAAGCCGAGTTCCCTGGCGCGCGTAAACGCATCTTTGTGAACGCCGGCAGGATAACCTACCTCCAGACAATCCAATCCGATGCCAAGGATGCCGACTTCATCTTTACAGGCTGCAATTTCATCAACATAGTTCAGGCTTCGTTCCGGACTGATGGTTCGATCGATGTCGGCAATAAAGTAAAGATCAAGACCGAATTCTTCCTTTACCTGCCGGCGGCCACGGGCCAGTCCTTGCATAATCGTATCCAGTTCCACTCTGCCTTCATGGGCAGCCGCATAGGTAAACATCACTTCCCGGCGAATGATATTCTGTCGCTGCATGTCCCTGCCCAATTCCAGAGCTATCTCATAATAATCGGTTTCTGTAATCAACACGCTGGTGGTCACTTCCCATTTCTGCAAAAATTCTTCAAGGTCGTTGAAGCGGTACCACGCGATTGCGCCCTTAACGTCCGTAAAAGGAAGCTCCACATTATTACGCCGTGCACATCTCAACAGTAATTCCGGAGGAACCGAATCCAGGTGTATATGCAACTCTGCTTTTGGTATCTCCCGGATAAATTGTTTTATGGATGAGCGCATTGTCGAAATACCTGCAAATTTCTGACTACCACCATCAACAGTAACCAGGCCAGGAGTGTGGCGATGACGGATGCCATGCCCAGGCCGATGTAGTCATACCACTCGATCATCGTGCCGGCGAAGGCGGGCCCTACGGCAAAACCCAGTAGATAGGCGGAACCCGCTGCTGCCGCCCAGCGGCCTTGTGAGTCCAGGGCTGCTGCCAGACCGAACAGGTAGGGGACGGAAAAATAGAAAAACAGTACAGACAAGACCAGCGCGACCACGAAGACAACGGGATTGGTATTTGCGCATATCACGAGCGCAATAATCGAAAAGGCGGCTGAGAATACCGATATGGGCACTATCCGGCCCTTGCGGACGTTAAGCCAGGTTGCCAGGCCAGCGCCGGCAAAGCCCACTACTGAACCCGTTGTCAGCGCATAGCCAATCTGGCTTGTTGACAGCCCGGCGCGCTCTCCCAGTGGCGCCGTGAACGTGTACACGGCGGCGGACGCGGTCAGGTAAATAAAAATCCCCGCCAGGGTGACCAGTCCCATCCAGGGAGGGACGGCGCTTGTATCCATATTTGTTTCCTGTGTCGAGGCGCCGCCCCCGGTCGGCAACCACCGGAAAAAAAACAGCAGCAGGAGGGTAATGCCGATGATCATGCCGTATATGCCGCGGTGGGCATACAGGTCGGTCAGGTAGCCGCCAAGGCTGAACAAGATGCTGCTCAGGACTGCCCAGGTGACCTGTATATAGCCGTACAGCTTGTCCGGGTTGACGGCGCGCGCGGCCACCGCAGCCAGTGACGCGGCGTACACCAGTCCCTCGCCCACACCGGCAATGCATCTCATCACCACCAGTAAAGGTAAATCAGTCACCGTGATGGAGAGTAATTGGGCAGTCACAGCCAGCGCGGCGGCAGCCAGACACAAGGGTCGATAGGACAGTTTTGGCAGAAACGGGGCGATAACGATGGCGGTTATCGACAACACGATAAATTCTGCGAACGCAACGAAACCGGCCTGTTGCTCCGTCAACTCAAGACCGATGATCACGCCGCCTACCACCAACGGGGACATCTGCGTCACCAGTCCGCCCACTACCTGGGCGGCAATGACGGCGAGGACAAACTTCAGCGGATCAGTCGCGCGGGATTGCATAGACAGGCTGGTTTGACTCGGTTTGACATTAATTCGCCCTGTTCATTACACCAAGGTGAATGGCAGGCGCCACCCGGTTTCAGGTTGCCGGCAGGACACGACCGGCGGCATCAGTAGCGGTTACCAACTATACACTACTTCACCACCCACCATGCGCGGTGCGTTGGGCACCAGGGTGTGCCAGCCGGAGTTCCTGAAGTCGAAGGTCTGTACGCGATAGGCGGTATTGGACAGGTTTTTGCCCCAGAACGCGAGTTCCAGGCTTTCGTCCGCGGAAAACCAGGATACGCGGGCGCCCGCCAGCCAGTGGCTCTTGGCGCGTACGTCGCTGCGGTTTTCGATGGAATGGAATGCTTCATCGGTCCAGCTCCAGTTGAAAGAGACGGCAATCTTGCCGTCCATCAGGGCCGGTGTTGGCTGCTCGTAACGCGCCAGGCCGGTGAATTTCCATTCCGGCGAATAGACGTTGCTGTTGCCGGTGAGGTCTTCCCCGGTGATGGGGCGTCCGAACGTGCCGAACTCCGTCTCCAGGTGGCTCAGGCCGAACAGCAGTTCCAGTCGTTCCACCGGGTTAACCAGGAATTCCACTTCACCGCCGTAATAATCAGCCTTGGGCGCATTGCCGATGACGAATACCGGGCCGAAGGCGCCCTGGGTCTGGTCGAATACCTGCAAGTCTTCATAGTCATAGTAAAACGCCGAGACGTTAAGCCGGGCGCGCCCGTCCCACAGGGTGGACTTGAAGCCGCCTTCCAGCGCCAGCAGTGTTTCCTCGTCATAGACGTTGAATTCCAGCGGGTCGCCGAACCCCGTGTTGACGCCGCCGCTCTTGTAGCCGGTGCCGACGCTGGCGTAGATCAGCCAGTCCTCGCTGGGCGTGAAATCGATGCCCACCTTCCAGGACACGTCTTCATAGGTTCTGGCGCCGCTGGAACCCGGGTCGAACGGTACTTGCGCGTAGGGAGGCAGGTAATCCGGGTGCGTGCTGCGATGTCTGAGGTCAACCTCATCCCGGGTGTAGCGCAGTCCGGCGCTGAATTTCAACTGTTCGCTGAGTTGGTAGCCGGCGTTGGCGAACACCGCCACGGCCTCCTGGTTCTGGTCGAACCACTGAAAGGTGGAACCGAAGGTGCGGAACTGGTATTCGTTGTAGGAATCCAGTTCATCCTCGGCGTAATAAAAGCCCAGCAGCCAGTCTATGGGTCCGTCCGTGGTGGAGGTGGCGCGCAACTCCTGCGACCAGCCGTCGGTGGCATGGCGATAAAAGTTGTGGGTCAGCAGGTAGGGAGAGCCGTCTTCCTCGCCGGGGAGGTAGCGCTGGAACTTGTTATACGCCGTGATCGAGGTGACCGTGAAGTTTTCCAGGTCCCACTCCAGGCGCATGGTGGTGCCGATGGTCTCGAAATCGGCTTCGGCGTGCATGTCAAAATCACCCGCCGTGGGGTCGCCGCGTTCTTCCACGCCATCGGGGTCCTGGTAGCCGAAAAAGTTCACACAGTCATCACTCAGGGTCGCATCGCACAGCTCAAACGTTTCCGCAAACGTGAGAAAGTCAAATTCGTAGGTGCCCGGTGCCGCAACACCGGCGTGCTGGTAGCTGTAGGCATCGGAGCGGTCCTGGGAACCGTTCACGGACCACAGTACCCGTACATTGTCCTGCGGCGTCCACTCCAGCATGCCGCGCCAGGAATAAAAATCCACCGCGTTGAAATCATCGCCCCCGACCGTGCCGGGCAGGTCGGTCCTGCCCTTCATCCAGCCGCCGCCGTTACTGTAGGTGCCGGCAATGCGCCCGGCCAGGGTATCGGTGATGGCGCCGGACACGGCGCCTTCGAATTGCACCGCGTCGTAGTTGCCATAGCCTCCTTTCACATAGCCGGAAAACTCCTCGGTCGGCTTGGCGGTGATGTAATTGATGGCGCCGCCGGTGGCGTTGCGCCCGTACAAGGTGCCCTGGGGACCGCGCAACACTTCGATCCGTTCCAGGTCGAAGGTCTGCATGGTATGCATGAACGTGTTATGCAGGTACACCTCATCCACGTAAACGCCCACCGTGGTTTGCGTGTTGGCGGCAAAATCCACCGCGCCGGACCCGCGTATGAATGATTTGGCCTGCTGGTTGCCGGACGGCGCGGCGATGATAACGCCGGGAATGTACTGCCCCAGGTCGTTGCTGTTGGTTAAACCGATAGCGCGCAGCACGTCCCTGGAAAACGCCGTCACTGATACGCTGACGTCCTGCAGGCTCTCTTCCCGTTTTTGCGCGGTAACGATCACTTCTTCAAGCAGGTCGGCGGGCGCGGGCGCCGGAGCCAGCAAGACGGCCAGGGCCAGGGAAAAAATGGTGCGGAAATTCATATTACGAGGTTCAAAGCTCAGCATGGCACGTCCTCCACTAATATATGCGCTACCGGAGACAACAGGGGAATAATGGTATCAACCTGACGCATTATCAACGAAAGCAAATGCCGGATAAATAGACCCAGGTAACAAATCTGTATCTTGAATTCACCTTAACTCGTTCCATACCCCAAGCCCAGTTCCTTCAGCCAGCGCCGGTAGGCATTGGACGACTTGTCGGCCGGTTGATGCAACTCGGCGGTGGGGTTCAGGGGCAGGCATTTTGGCCGTTGGGATTCCAGCACTGCCTGGTCCTGCAGGAAGATGGTGTCCTGGAAATCCCGGAAACTTTCTTCCGGATCGTCATGACCGTAGTTCATGGCAAGCACAAACCAGGCGCGGATGCGGGTTTCTTCCAGCGGTTGGATGGACAGCAGGATCAGGTCGGACGGCTGCTCGCCGGCCGCGCCCGGTTCCTTGGTCAGCATCACGGTCAGCGGGCGCAATACCCGGTAGGAATAGGCAACCTTCACGCCGGTGTCGCGGGTCACATTGGCTCGGGGTTGCCAGGCACTGACATTGGTTACCCGAATCTCGTTGTCCACGACTGCCACGTCATAGTCATCCATCTCCGTCCAGGGTTCCTCGCCCAGGTAGCCGGTATGGACAAAGGGAAAATGGGACAGGTCCAGGAAATTCTCCACCGCACGCGGCCCGCTGGTCGCTACGTCGTAAGGGCCGGTAATGACCAGGTGGTAATCCTCATCCACACCGTGAAATAGCGGGACGTCGCCGGCGGGCTCACCGAGACAGACCCAGACCAGGCCGTATTGCTCCCGCACGTGCAAGGTGGTTACCCTGGCTCGTTGGGAAATGGGATGCTGCGGGTGGGCCGGCATGCGGGTGCATTGCCCCTGCTCATTGAAATGCCAGCCGTGATAAGGACAGACCAGCGTATTGCCTGCCCTGATCTCGCCCAGGGACAGTTTGCTGCCGCGGTGGGGGCAACGGTCCAGCCAGGCGCGTATCTCGCCGTTACTGCGCCACAGCAGCAGGTCCCGTTCCAGTAATTGCGTGGCAACGATGCCGCCTTCCACCACTGCGCCGGCATTGGCTACCACGTGCCAGTCATTGAGCATGATGCGATCGTCGGTCATGGTTATGCCTCCTCTGTCACGGGCGCGCCCAGGTTGAATTTGCTTGCCAGCGCCTTGCGGTATTCCAGCGACATGCGGTCGGCGGGGATATTGATCTCCTCGCGCAGGTCCAGGGGCAGTTCCTGTGGGTATTGCGATTCCACCAGGGGCTGGTCTTCGTCATTGATGGCAAGGGTTTCCTGCACCTGCTCCGTGGAGTTGGGGTTGCCGAAGTTATCGGCGGTAATCTGGAATATGCCGCTCTCATGCGCGGAGATGGGGCACACCGTGTCCAGGATTACCAGGATATAGTCGGATTCCTGCACAGCCACTTCCAGCAGGGTGGAGAAAGGAAACGTCAACTCGTAGCTGTACACCACTTCACGTTGCTGCAGGTCATCCCTGCCGTCGGGGAAGCGATTCAGCAGTTCCAGGTATGGCATCCGGAAACTCAGGCCGTAATCGGTATGTTGTACCTGGTAAAGTGGATAAGACGCGTCCAGCTCACCGCCAAACGTAGCGCCGTGCACCCACGGGAAGTGCGCCACGTCGTTGAAGTTCTCCACGTGGCGTCCGGCGGATACCTGCCATTTACCGGGCGGCACATAGTTCGGCTGGTAAGCGGGGTCCTCCAGGTGGCGCCAGCGGGGCAGGGGCCAGGCCGGTTCGTCCTTGAGACACACCCAGAGAATACCGTAGCGCGCCTCGCTCCGATAGGTGCGCAGGCGCAGCTTGTCCGGTATTGTTGCCGTGGGGTCGGCGATAGAGGGGATCTTGCGGCACACGCCGGCGCCGTCATAATGCAGGCCGTGCATGGGGCAGACCAGCAGATCCTGCTGCAACCGGCCCAGGCTCATTCGCACTCCCCGGTGCGCGCACTGGTCCCGGGCAACCGTGATGCCGGCGCCGGTGCGATAGATCACCAGGTTCACATCCAGCAACATCGCCGCGACCGGTTTGTCCCGTATGTCATGAACAAAAGCAACCGGATGCCAGAAGGAGGCCAGGATATGCCAGTCATGCTCCCGAAAGCTGCAATCAGGGGGCAGGTCTGTATTTGCCAGAGTCGATTGGTTGGTAGTGCGAAACATCAACGATCAAGGTTATACTGCAAGCGTGCTAAAACATACATCCCATATAAGCACATTACAAGATCGTTTTGCAAAGATAAATGAAGTGTGCCCGTCGCACAGTAATAAAATCCGTGGCCGCGACGGCGCTGCTGGCCGCGCTGCCGGAGCTCGCGCGCACTGAACTCGCGCGTCCCGGGCAGGAGGATGAGAACAACGTGAACCTGTACGCCGACGACAAGCTGGCTGAATATGGCTTCCCCGACGGGCACCCCTTGGGGATAGACCGCCAGGGCGCCTTCCTGCGGGAAGTGGAGGCGCGTGGCCTGCTTGATAAAGTTGCCACACCTCACTCGCGGGAGGCGCTGCGCGAGGAAATAACCCGGTTTCACAGTGATGAATACGTGGCACGGGTGGCCACCGCAGAGGAGCAGGGATTAAGCATGCTGGACGGTGGTGATACACCGGTTTTCCCCGGCGTTTATCGCAAGTCCGCCTGTGTCGTGGGCGCGGCGCTGGACGGGTTGGCGCGGGTAATGGACGGGCAATGCCGGTGCACCATGCAGGCTATCGGCGGCCTGCACCACGCCGGGCGCGGTCATGCCGCGGGCTTTTGCGTGTTCAACGACCTGGGCGTGGTGATCGAAACCTTGCGCCAGGTGTATGGCATCCGGCGCGTGGCGTATCTTGATATCGACGTGCACCACGGCGACGGCGTATTCTATGCGTTCGAGGACGATCCCGACCTGATCTTTGCTGATATCCACCAGGACAGCCGCACGCTGTATCCCGGCAGCGGCCGGGAAGATGAAACCGGCAAGGGCCGGGCGGCCGGCACGAAGCTGAATATCGAACTGCCACCGTTTTCCGGTGATGCCGCGTTCATGCCGGCGTGGGAACGGGTGGAAGCGCATTTGCGGGCGTTCGAACCTGAATTTTTCGTGTTCCAGTGCGGCGCCGACGGTCTCAAGGGCGACCCGCTGGCGCAGCTTGAATATACCCCGGCCGTACATGCCCACGCGGCGCGCCGTGTGGTAAGGCTGGCGGATGAGTTTGCCGGCGGGCGTGTCATGGCCTTTGGCGGTGGCGGTTATAACCGCACCAACCTGGCCCGGGCCTGGACGGACGTACTCGGTGAACTTGTGGGTGGTGTTTGATAACCACGGGATTTCCCGCCTCCGTTGATTGTTACGCGCATTACACCAGGAGACGAGGTTTTCAACATGAAAACAATAACAACACTGTTCATGTTATGTATAACCCTGTTCCCGGTAACAGCCACAGCACAGGAACGGCTCCGGCTGGCTACAACCACTAGTACGGAAAATTCCGGCTTGCTCAAGGTATTACACCCGATATTTGAAGTGAAATATAATATTCTGGTGGACGTCATTGCCGTAGGCACCGGCAAGGCGCTACGGTTGGGCGAGAACGGCGACGTGGACGTGTTGCTGGTGCATGCGCCGGCCGCGGAACAGGCGTTTGTTGAGCAGGGCTTCGGGCGTGAACGGCTGCCGGTCATGCATAACGATTTCGTGTTAATCGGGCCTCCCGCTGACCCCGCAGAAGTCAAGTCGGCGCTGAATCTTGCCGATGCCCTGCAAAGAATTGCCGTCTCCGACGCCGG
>LXNI01001139.1_pt1 | contig 25244 bp, 19 predicted proteins | sample 809091 | NCBI WGS metagenome assembly LXNI01 (sample SAMN04870527, study PRJNA318959) | sponge metagenome | biome: 01000161; feature: marine sponge reef; material: water | host: Sarcotragus foetidus | place: Greece: Milos, Mediterranean Sea | collected 2013-05-29 | depth 5-7 m | reverse complement strand
GTGTCCGCCTATCAGGTGGGCGTGGAGGGCGAGGTCTCCTTCGACGAGGACTTCTGATACCGGCGACACTGTCCGAAATGGCCGCTGATGTGATACAACGGGCGTCATGCTGAGATTCGCCGAAGAGATAATCCTGCTGATGCTGCACGACGACGACGGCAAGTTCGCGCACGTGCCGTCGTGGTCGACGGACCGGGCCATGGCCGGTGCGGTGCTCATGGACCTGGCCCTGGAGAACCGGATCGACACAGACCCGGAGAACCTGGTGCTCATCGACGCCACCCCGGTGGGTGACAGCCTGCTCGACCCGACCCTGGCCGACATCGAGGCCGGCGACCAGCGCGACGCCCGCTACTGGGTGGAGCACACCGCCAAGAAGGGCGAGCAGATCCGCGAGGAGGCTCTGTCCCGTCTCGTCAGCGCCGGGATCCTGGAGCAGCACGACGACCGCTTCCTGTGGGTGTTCCGCTCCCGGCGCTACCCGCTGGTCGACGGACAGGCCGAGCGCGAGGTGAAGCTGCGCATCATGGAGGTGCTGTTCTCGGACCAGATCCCCGCACCCCGCGATGTGGTGATCATCGCTCTGGCCGACGCGTGCGGGATCTTCCGGGAGCTGCTGCCCAAGCGGGAGCTCCAGCAGGTCGCGGACCGCATCGAGCAGGTGCGCAAGCTCGACCTGATCGGCCAGGCCATGGCCGAGACCATCCACGACATGGAGATGTGGCTGGCCGCCTCCCGCATTGAGGGCCGCATGTTCTAACGGAGTTGCTCCGGCTGCGAATCAGATCCGTAAGGCCGGATCATCGATCATCCGCCCCGCACCGTGAGCCTGGCTGCGGAACTCGACTCCTGATCGGCACCGGGCTGCGGGTTGCGCAGTCCCGGTCGGCGTCAGGCGAGGGCTGTCCAGATGACGAGGTGGACGTCCTCGGGGGTGATCTCGGGGAGTGGGTCCGGCGGGACGTAGGGCTCCAGGCCGAGATGCTTGATGACGCGGAGGATGTTGCGGGCCTGCTCGGCCGGTTCGTCGGCGCTGTTGATCGCGGACTGGAAGCTGCGGATGGTGCGCTCGGAGTAGGGGGCGTTGATGGTGTCGACGGCCTTGTCGATCTCCTCCTGGGTCAACCCGACCGGCGGGTGCTGCCGCACTATGTCTGCGGCCCGGCTCAGCCGCGGGGGCACCCTGGGTTCCAGGTTGGCTTTGTCGGCCATGAAGTTCCAGCGCGCCACGATGTGGTCGCGGGCGGTCTGCCAGGCCGCGAAGGCGCCCGCCGCGGCGGTGTCGTCGAGCTGTCGGGGCGTGTCGAAGCCCTTGTGGGGTCGGGCCTTGAACAGGCAGGCCAGGGTCTCCTCCACCACCTCGCCCTCGCCGCCGCCCCCCGCGGCGACGAAGCGGAACAGCGGGCGCGGATGGTCCCCGACACGCGCGCAGAACACGTATCCCGGCGGGCCGTCTGCGGCAGCCATGCCCGACCCTGAGCCCCAGGGCAGCGACACGACCGTGGCGGCGAGGTCGGGATCCTCGAACGCTTGGCGCAGCTCCTGACGGAACTCCTCGCCGGAGAGCGCACCCCGGGCAGTGCCGCCCCGCTCGAACAGGGTGGCGTCCTCGTTGCGGATCCGCTCGATCTCCTCGCGGGTCTCAGTGAAGTTGATCTCGGCTCGGGCGGTCTGGTCGGGCAGTACCTCGGCCACTCCGATGCTGGCCGCGGCTTGGGCGATCTTGCGGTTGAGCCGCTCCTCGAGGCCGAGCAGGTCGTCGAGGCGATCGTCGGGGAACACGCAGCGCAGGATCACCTCGGCATGGTGCGATCCGATCCGGTCGATTCGTCCGTGGCGCTGCACCAGCCGCATCGGGTTCCAGGGCAGGTCGTAGTTGATGATGTGGCGGGCCTGCTGCAGGTTGACGCCCTCGGCCAGCACGTCGGTGGACACCACGATGTCGTAGCGGTCCTCGTCGAAGCCGTCGGGTGCGTCGGTGGTCTTCGGAGCGAAACCCCACAGCACCGACTCCTTGCCGGCTGCACCGGCGGCGGCGCCCGACAGCGAGGCGAGCCGGCCCCGGTACGGCGCCAGCCGCTCGTCGGCGCCGGTCACGGCCTCCAGATGCTCGAAGACCCAGTCCACGGTGTCGGCGAAGTAGCTGAAGATCAGCACTTTGCGCCGATCGCGGGCATCCTCGGCGCCGATGCCCTCCTCGGCCGACTGGGCGGCGATGGCGGCCAGTTCCTCGACCAGGGCGGCCAGGTTGGGGTCGCCGGACCGGGTGACGGTGCGGGCCTCCGCGGCGAACGACCTCAGCGTCTTGCGGTCCCGGTCCACCCGCTCTCGCAGGGTGTCGGTGTCGTAGTCGCGGGCGTCGTCGGTCGCGCCGACGATCGCGTCCAGGTATGCGTCGAGCTGCTCGCCGTCCATCTCGTCGGAGTCGGTGGCCATCCAGTCGGCCAGGGCCTCGCCCACAGCGACCCGCCCGTTGTCGAGCAGTGACAGGAAGGCGTCGTGGCTGCGGGCCATCCGCTCGCAGGTCTCGGCGAAGGCGTGGGGCGACGACTCGAACCGCTTCAGCAGCCCCGACCGCAGCAGCCCGGCGAGCTGGACCTCGTAGGCGTCGACATGGCGGTCGAGGCGGTACTGCGACGGCGAGTACCGGGCGAGGCTGAGCACGCCCTCGTCGGACGGGCCGGCGTCGGGGCCCGAGTCGAGGGCCCGGGCGAAGCGGTCGAAGAAGCCCGGCAGCACCGCGTCGAGGTTGTAGTCCACTTTGCGGACCCGGGGGGTGGGGAACACAATGGGCTGGTCCTGTTCGCCGACGCGGATGGTGTCGTTGGGGTAGAAGCGCCTGACGAAGGACCGGGTGCGGCGCACCGCCACCGCGTCGAGCACGTCGAAGAGGTGCTCGGGCGTGAGGTCGTCGGAGTTGAGGGCCATGGCCCGTGCGAAGTGGTCGCGCAGCGAGCGGATGCCGGCGTCGGCGAACACGGCGTCGTTGCGCAGGAAGTAGCCGAGCAGGTGGTACAGGTCCCACAGGCTGTTGTTCACCGGGGTGGCGGTGAGCATGACCAGGCTCTTGGGCGGCGACCCGGCCAGCAGCCGGCGCAGGGCTTGAGCACGCTGGGTGGACGGGTTGCGCAGGTTGTGGGCCTCGTCGATCACCACGAGGGCGTAGTCGTTGATGTCGCGGGCGTCGAGCTTGCGGGCGGCGGCATGGTCGGGATTGAGACGATGGTCGGCCATCAGCTCCTCGTAGGACACCAGCTCCATGGGGAGGTTGTGGTCGGATCGGAAGGCCCGCCACGGCCCGTCTCGCAGCGTGGCCGGGGTGATCACCAGTACCCGCTGGCGGCGGTCCAGCGCGGCCTCCCGGATCAGCTCCCCGGCCAGGAACGTCTTGCCCAGGCCGACCTCGTCGGCGATGAGCACCCCGTGGCGCTCGGCCAGGATGCGCCGGGCCCGCCACAGCCCGTCGGACTGGAATCGGGTGAGCTGGATCTGCGGCGCGCCCTCGGCGGCGGCCTCGGCCTCCAGCTCGTCTCCGTAGAACTCCCACAGCATCCGCAGATAGACGAGCTGCGGAGAGTGCGGCTCGAAGCGCCCCTCGAACAGCGCGGCCAGGTCGTAGTCGGCTGCTTCGTCCCAGAGCTCGTCGAACCAGTCCCGCACCCGGGCCACCACATGGGGTGAGTAGTTTCCCAGGTTCAGCTCCAGGTTGGTGGCCAGCCCGGCGTGGGTGAGATTCGACGACCCTGCCACCACCCCGTGGGAGTGGTCGCCCACCAGGAACGCCTTGCCGTGCAGGAACCGGCCCTCGAGGCGGCGCACCTGCACCTGCGGCAACCGCAGCCATGCCACCAGCCGGCGGGCGGAGGCGTCGGCCTTGACGGTGAAGCCGAGGTGGTCGCGCTCGGTCAGGAGGTTGCGCTCATGGCCCTCCAGCGCCTGCCGCAGCCGGGTGTGCGCCGCCCGCTGCGGATGGACCGACTCGGACCGCAGCGCCCGCCGCCGATTCTCGGGCGGGGCCGGCTCCGCGCCGAGCAGCAGCCGCACCCCGGTGGCCTGGTCCAGCGAGTCGGCCAGCAGCGAGTAGCCCCCCACGTTGAAGTAGGCGGTGGCGATGTCGACGCCGGCGCCGCCCACGAACCCTGAGGCCGCATGGGAGACGAAGCCGTTCAACGCCTCGGCCACCGTGCGCCCGCCCCGATTGAGGGCCAGCTCCGGCTTGGCCTCGCCGGCCTTCTGCGAAGCCGTCACCGCGCTGGTTCTCCAGCCAGCACGAGGAGCGCTTCGTCAGGCGCATCCGCGAAGTTCTCGACGGCCACGCGATCGGTCGCAGTGTCGAGACCCAGATCCGCTACATGGAGAATGCCGGAAATCCTAATGGGCGTCAGCCCAGCGAGCCTCTGGCCGAGCGCCCGTCGGGGATTGGTCAGGGTGTGCCCGCCGTCCGGCAGATGGGCTGGCCGTCGTTGCTCGTGCGCTCCGACCCCACCGGCCGGTGAGTCGGTCATGCAGACTCCCTCCAGCGGCGGAAGTGGCCGAGCACGGCCGCGTGGTGGTCGGCATAGCGGTCGGGGCGCTTCGCGTCGAAGGTGCTGTACAGCACGGCGAGATCGGCCTCGTCGAGGCCGTAGAGATGCGCCACGCAGGCGTCCAACTCCGCTGTCAGTTCGGCTCTGGCCTCGGCATCGTTGGCGAAGCCGACCGGGATCCCGACCTCAGCGGCCCAGTCCGCGAAGCGCTCGTCCACGGCAGCCAGTCCGGCCGCGATCTCGACCACCCGGTCACGCGCCGGATCGCCCTCCCCCGGGTCGGGGACACAGAGAAGCCGCAGCTGCTCGAACGACATGACCAGTTCGACCGTCCGGCGCGCTTGCCAGTCACACGGCATCGACGAAAGGACACCGAGCACGTAGGCCTCGTCGCGGGCAGACCCAGCCATTTTCAGCAGGTACGGCGCCTTGTGAACGACGACCCGATCCGGCGGGATCAGTGCCGCCACGATGGTGCGCGTGTTGGTGGGGTTCGTCACATCGCGGAACGCGATCCGAGCATGCCGACACGGCAACGTTGCCGGATCGCTCAGCCCGTCCGTCGACAGTTCCGCGAACGCCGACTTCGCAGTGCGGCTCTGCGACAGCCGCTTCCGCTGCAGATGCGTCGTGATGCTCACAGCGTCCACGCTGTCGTAGTAGACGCCCGTGTCGGGCTGCCAGATGTTGAAGCTCTTGCCGGAGTACACCGGCCATACCTCGCCCGGCCTCGGCTCGCTCGCAGCCCGTTCACCGCTGTTCCTCCAGGATCCGGCGATAGCGGGCGAGAACCTCGTCTCGTCGCTCATCCCACTGCCCCGGACGCCCGAAGGTGTCGTAGACCACGGCGATGTCTGCCTCGTCGAGGCCGTAGAGGTAGGCGACACAGGCATCTAGCTCGCACAGCGCCGCCACCCCCCCCCCGGCGGCCAGGTCATCAGCCGTGCTACTGACTGAGATCCCGACTTCAGCGGCCCACTCGCGGAATCGTCCGTCGCGAGCCGCTAGTCGGGCTGACAGAACGGCCACACGATCTCGAACCGGATGCCCCTCACCGGGATCGGGGATCGTGAGAAGACTCAACTGCTCGAACGTCAAGTGCAGTTCTACCGTGCGGCGGGCCTGCCAATCGCACGGCATCGACGACAGGACACCGAGCACGTAGGCCTCGTCGCGGGCCGAGCCAGCCGTTCGCAGCAAGTACGGGGCCTGGTGGACCAACACCCGATCCGGCGGAATCAGTGCTGCCACGATGGTGCGCGTGTTGGTGGGGTTCGTCACATCGCGGAACGCGATCCGAGCACGCCGACACGGCAACGTTGCCGGATCGCTCAGCCCGTCCGTCGACAGTTCCGCGAACGCCGACCTCGCGGTGCCGCTCTGCGACAGCCGCTTCTGATGAAGGTGCACAGCGATGCTGTCGACATCGACGCTGTCGTAGTAGACGCCGGTGTCCGGATCCCAAAGATTGAACGACGTGCCCTTGTAGACCGGCCAGACTTCGCTCACGGATCATCCCTCCGCTCGTCGAGCGCCGAGGCGCCGTCGTCGTTCACGAACCGGTCCCGGTCGCCGGTTGCGTCGAGTTCGCGGACCGGCCGGAAGCACCATCGTCGTTCACGAACCGGTCCCGGTCGTGCGTGGCGTGAAGCTCCGCCACTGGCCGGAAGCGCCACGCCCGTCGTCGCGGAAGAACCGGTGGCGGTCGTTCGTCGCGTTGAGATCCCCTTGAACGGGCCGGAACCTCCAACTGCGATAGACTTGTTCGGTTCGGTTCGGTTCGGTTCGGTTCGGTTCGGTTCGGTTCGGTTCGGTTCGGTTCGGTTCGGTCGTCAGATCACTACCATCGAAGCGCGGGTGTTGCTTCATCTTGCGCCACACCCGGAACGCCGCTCGACTCGGAACTTGCGGGAAGGCCGCCGAGGCTGACCAGCGCAGGAACTCCGACACCGGCACCAGCTCCGGCCCGGCCGCCAGCACCTCCCGGTAGTGGACCAGCGATGACGCTGGACCAGGGAAGATGGCTACATGGGGCTCGTCGCTCGCCTCTTCAAGGCCACCCCCTTGGCTCTGCACGGAGGTTGAGCTTTCGTGCCACGACGAGAGCGACGGTGTATCGCCCGTCCACTCCGTCGAAGGCCCACTGCTTGGTGTTGAGGCAGGTGACGACGGAGAGGGCCGTGTGACCACTGCCAGAACCACCGTGTAGGAGTTGTGAACCCCCTCGAACACCCAGCTCTTGTGGTTGATGACCGTGGCCACCGACAGCAGGCAGAGATCCCGATGTCGCCGAGGTTGAGATAGTAGACTCGTTCGTTCGTTCGTTCGTTCGTTCGTTCGTTCGTTCGTTCGTTCGTTCGTTCGTTCGTTCGCTAGAGCCTGAATCCGCCAGTTGGCCATGCCCGCGTCGGACACCGCCGAGCGGGGCAGCACAAGGCCGATCTTGCCCCCGCTTCGACACAGGGTCAGATTCGCCCAGGAGAACGCCTTGTAGAGATCGGTCTGGCCCGACCCGAGATGAGGGAACGTGGCTCGCAGGACCAGCTTGAGAGCATCGACTCGGTCTCGTTCTTCCTCGAACTCGACCGCGAGGTCCGGGCGCTGAGCCTCCAGGGCGTCGATGCGCGCCCGACGTCTCGCCACCGGCAGCGAGCGGACGCCCGGCAGGTGCATCCCCCACCAGACCTCGCGGTCCACCACCACCTTCTCCCAGGGCGGGTTGCCGATGAGGCAGTCGAAGCCGCTTCTGTCTCCTCGGGCGAACACTTCGGGCCACACCGTCGGGTAATGGACCGGCCTCAGCCGCTCCACTGCGGCGCGTGCCTTCGGTCCACCGGCCAAGTTCTCGACCTTCTCGTCGCTGAAGTCGAAGTCGCGGTGGATCGTGACCTCACCAGCTCTGGCCGCGGTAGCCAGATCGAAGACAGCCTCCGCATACCAGCAGGCACCCCTCGCCTCGCCGTGGGCGGCCCGCGCTGCTTCGATCTCGGCTTTGTCGGCGTCGTTGAGCCGGCCGAGCCGAGCCAGCGGCGCCTGGCTGCTCTCGAGCGAGCTCTCGAGCCGATGCACGAACAGCGACGCCTCGCCCTTGGGTGCCACCGCCGCGGCAGCGTCCTCGACCGAGGCGACCCCGGTGAGGCTGTCACCGCAGACGAGGTTGTGGTCCAGGAACGACAGCGGCAGACCGGGAACGAAGGTGTGAACCCAGATGGCCAGGCGCGCCAGTTCCACCGCCACCGGATTCTTGTCCACTCCGTAGATGCAGTGGCGGGCCACCTGACGGCGCAGCAGCGAGCTCGTCTCGATCTCGACGCCGTCGGCCAAGTCGCCGAGAGCCTTCAAGGCGGCACCACGCAGCCGGCTCAACTCGGCGGTCACCGCCGGAACAGGATGCAGGGCAAGCCACCCCGACAGCCGCGCCTCGATCCGGTCCACCGCAGCCACCAGGAAATGGGCCGAACCCATGGCGATGTCGGCGCAACGGAAGTCGAAGAACGCCTCGGCCACCCCGGCGCCGTCGTCCCGCTCGCGCCGCGCCTCCAGCCGGGCGACATGATCGTCCAGCGCGGGCTCCAAGGCGTGGTCCAGCAGGTGCTCCACCGCGAACGGCTTCGTGAAATAGGAGCCGGTTGCCTTGCGCACCCCCGAGCGGTTGTGGAAGTACACCGCTCCCGCATCGACCTCCACCTCGGCACCGCCGGACGCGGGCACATACTGGTCCTTGCCCTTGACCGACTTGACCGTCAGATCGTCCTGGGCCACCGACAGCTTCGACTCCAACAGCCCCTCGTAGATCGTGCCGAACTCCCGCACCGACAGCGACCGGAAGTCCACCGGCCCCACGCCCTCGGGGCCGCGGTCCACCAGCACGGCCGACAGGGCCGGGCCGAACTCAGCGTTGGTGAGCCGTATTCCGGCGATGGCCGCACCCGACGGGCTCACCCCGGGGTCGGTCGAGAACAGCCCGCCGTCATAAGCCGGCACCCCCCAATCGCGGTTGCCGCGGTCGACCGCGTCCCACAACTGGTTCACGTCGTCCCAAAGGTCGGTGGCCTCGTCGTCGTAGGCGTCGCGGCCGCTCCGCCGGTCCTCGGCCAGTTGCTGCGCCTTCCGCGACAGCGAATGGTCGGCGTAGCGGCCGTTGCTGCGATACGGCAGCAGATCCTTGTCCTCGGCGTAGGCCACGAACAGCAGCCGGAACAGGATCACCATCACCTGCTCGTAAGCGGCGACCAGATCGCCCTCGCCCAAGCCGTCACCTAGCCCTGAGTTAGGAAGCCGAGCCGCCACCGCCGCAGCCAGCGCCGGAACCGTCTCGTAGTAGACCCTCTCCCGCAGCCGCACCGCCAGATCGGCCACGAAGTCTTCGGATCTGTCGAGGATCTGGTGCAGCGCGCCCCCCTCGGCCAGCGCCTCCGCCGAGAACAGCAGGCGCAGATACCCAGCCAGCTCGTCGGGCACCAGCGACAGGTTCAGCTCCACGAACGTCTCGGCGCGGCCCTTGCGGCCGACCCCGGTGTCGGCTCGGGCCGTGTAGAGGCGGATCTCTGCGGATCGGGTCAGGACCACCCAGTCGACGTTGTGCTGATCGGCCAGCGCCAGCGCCCGAGACACTGGCGACACGCTGTCGAACCGGCTCGACGGGGCCTCGAACGGCTCGTCCTCGTTGCAGAAGACGGCCACGGCACGGCTGCGGCCGTCGATGGTGAGCATCGAGGCGTTGATGGCCAGCGCCTCGATCTTGAAACCCAGCCCCTCGACCAGCCGGCGGCCCCGGCGGCCCAGAAGGGGTTGCGACGCGCGGGTGGCGATGTCCCAGTCCGCCCGCTGCGGGACGCCAACCCTGAGCTCCTGCGTGGCCAGCAAGCCCGTATTGCGGAGGCCCGGGAACGGCGAGTCCAATTCGCCTATCGCCGCGAGCAGGAACCGGGTCGCGGCGTGGTGGCTCGGCTCGTCCAGCGCCACCGCCGCCAGCCGCTCGACCTGGGACACCCCGACGTCGTCATGCACCACCGGCGGATCCCCCACCGGCCCGCACGCCGACACCCGCTCACCGTCGCCGGAGGGATAGAAGGCCAACAGCAGCACGGGGCTGGCCCGGCGGTCCCGCCGCTTGGTCCATGCCTCTCGCAGCTCGGCCGCGCTCGGCTTCGCCGGCGCCCGAACCAGAGCAACCTCCAGCCCGCTCGGAGCGTCTTGAACGAACACCCCCGCCGGGACAAGCCGCGCCGGGAACCCGGCAGGTGCCGCCCAAGTGGTGGGATCGCGCTCCAAGAGGAAGCCATCCAAGACCGGAGATCATGCCACAGCGCCACCCGGCGCACCAACCGGACCGTTCGGGCCGAACGCCGACAGCAGACCACCGGGCCGATTGTCCTCCAGTGTCGAGAGCACCCGACACCAGCCTGCAGGTGAGAGCAGGGGATGGCGCGTTTACCGCGCCACCCCCTTAGGTTCCCCGGCTTTCCCGGGGAGTATGCCCCAACCAGCTTCGGTGAGAGGCCGAGAAGGAGCGCATCGTTCAAGGCTATCGCAGGCAAAATATGTTTCAATGCCATTCCATAGAATATTGTGACCGAGTACGCTGTAGGCGGCTTCGAGTGGTCACGGCCTCGGGCTGCTTGAATGAGACAAGAAGGGAGAGGCAGAAGCTGACGCAGAAGAACGACTTCCGATTCTCTGTTCCGCTCTACACCGTGAGCGAGGCGGCGCGCATCGTGGATGTCCCCTCCTCGACGCTCGCGAGTTGGGCTCGGGGAGATGTGCGGCACTACCCAGATCGGCCAGACGTGATCGGAAGGCCCGTGATCACTTGCTTTCCGCAGCGAACACGTCAGGAACCCTCACTCCCGTTCGTCGGCTTGGCAGAGGCACTGGTGCTGGCCGCAGCCCGCAGGAGCGGGGTGCCGATGCAGCGAGTCAGGCCGGCGCTTGACGAACTCCAGCGTCAGATGGGCGTCGCGCATGCGCTCGCGTCACGTCGGCTCCACACGGACGGCGCAGAGTTGCTGTACGACTACGACGAGGCGTGCCGCTCCGCCGGCTCTGGCCGTGAGCCGACCGATCTGGTTGTCTTGCGCAGCAATCAGCGAGTGTTCGTCGATGTACTCGATCAGCACCTTCGGCGTATCGAGTACGGCGCAGACGGCTACGCCTCGGTCATCCACGTGCCGGCCTACGACCGCGCAGAGGTGGTGGCGGACCCGACCCGATCCTTCGGCGCACCGATCTTCCAGCGGGGCGGAGCGCGGGTGGCCGACGTACTCGACCGGTTCTGGGCCGGAGAGGCTCTCAGCGACCTAGCCGAAGAGTACGGCGTCCCAGCCGACCAGCTCGAGGACGTCGTCCGTGTCACATCCCGCCGGGCTGCCTGACCGAAGGCCAGGGGGTGGCGCGTATGGCGCCACCCCCTTAGGTTCCCCGGCTTTCCCGGGGAGAATGCCCCAAGCAGCTTCAGCGAGAGGCCGACGAGGAGCGCACGGAATTGACGATACCACCTAGCTCGGTCCGAGTCACCCCGGGACCATTTCGGTACGACGGGGCAACGATGCGGAGACTTGTGGCAGCGATCTCGAACGAACGATTTGCCACCTACCTGCAGCTTGCCGGAGGCGACCGCCGACGGGCCCTGCAACTCTACGCTCGTAACGCTGCACTCGGGAGCGCCTTCCATTGGCCGATTCAGGCACTCGAGGTCACCTTGCGCAACGCTGCTAATGATGCAATGACAGCTCAGGCCGGCACCTACTGGTTCGACGGCAGACTGCTTGAGCAGCCGCAGCGAGCGGCGGTCATGGCAGCCAAAGACAAGCTCGACTGGGAAGCAGGATCCCAACTTCCCGGCCGCGTCATCGCTGAACTGAGCCTCGGATTCTGGGTTGCGTTGTTCGCAAAATGCTACGAGGATCTGCTGTGGCGGACTGCGCTATATCGCTGCTTCGATCCTACGCCAGCGCGGCGAAAGCTACATAAGCAGCTCAACACGTTGCGCAGGCTAAGGAACCGGATAGCTCATCACGAGCCGATCCTGTCCAGAAACCTGCAACAAGACTACGAAGCCATTCTGTGGGTGCTCAACTCGCTGTCGCCGACGACGGCGGTTTGGGTGGAGCACCACAGCCGAGTCTTGGAGGAACTGGCTCGGTCGAGCCGCACTATCGGCAGGTTCTAGCAGCTACGACGCCGTGTTGGCGTGGATGAGGGTCTTTAGGTCGCTGTGGAAGTCGAGGGCGTGGTCGCCGCCCTCGCGGCCTATTCCGGACAGGCCGCAGCCGCCGAAGGGGGCGGCCAGGTCCCGCACCAGGAAGGTATTGGTCCACACGATCCCGGCCCGCACCGCTCGACCGATCCGCTCGGCTCGCGCTGACGAGCCCGTGTAGACGATGGCCGACAAGCCGTAGCGGGTGGAGTTGGCCAGCTCTATGGCCTCGGCCTCGGTGGCGAACGTCTGGAAGGTGAGCACCGGGCCGAAGACCTCGCTCTGGACGATCTCGGAGTCGTTGGAGGCGGGTTCGATCAGCGTGGGCTCGTAGTGGAGGGAGCCGGCGCGTCGCCGGCCGCCCCAGACGATGGTGTCGCCCGCGGCCCGGGCCCGGTCCACGAAGGCCTCGACCCTGGCCAGGTGGTCGGGATGGACGATCGGGGCGATGGTGGTGGCGTCGTAACGGCTGTCGCCCAGCACATGGGCCTCGGTGCGAGCCCTCAGGGCCTCCAGGAACTCGTCGCGGACCGGGGCCTCCACCAGCAGCCGGGTGCCGGCCAGGCACACCTGGCCCGAGTCCTCGTACTGGGCCGCGGCTTGCTCGGCCGCCGCCTCCAGGTCGCAATCGGCGAACACGATGAGGGGACCCTTGCCGCCCAGCTCGGCTGTGAACGGCACGATGTTGGCCGCCGCGGCCGCGCCGATGCGGCAGGCCGTCTCCGGCGAGCCGGTGAAGCTGATGCGCCGGACCCGCGGATCGGCGGTGAGGGCCGCACCGACCTCGGAGCCGATGCCCTGCACCAGATTGAACGTGCCCGCGGGCAAGCCGGCCTCCACCGTCAGGTCGGCCAGCAGCGATGCCGACAGCGGCGACCACTCGGCCGGCTTCAGCACGACGCTGTTGCCCGCGGCCAGCGCCGGGGCCACCTTCCATGTGGCCAGCATGAACGGCGCGTTCCACGGGGTGATCACCACCGCCGGTCCCGCCGGCATGCGCTGAACGGTGTGGGTGGTGCCCTTCGCCGGCCAGCGGGGATCGGCGTGGGCCTCGGCCATGTCCGCGTAGAACCGGAAGTTCAGTGCGCCCCTAGCCACCAGCCGCTCGCGCATGGAGCGGTGCAGGAACCCCATGTCGAGCGTCTCCACCAGGGCGATGTCGTCGTTGCGAGCCTCGATCAGGTCCGCTACCCGGCGCAGGGCCGCCGCCCGCTCGGCCACCGGCAGGGCGCTCCACTCCGCGAAGCCGTCCACGGCCGCGCCCACCGCCCGCTCCGCGACCGCCGCGTCGCCCCGGGCCACATCGGCGAGCTTGCGGTCCCACTCCAGCGGCGACCGGCACTCGAAGGTGCGCTTCCCGGCGACCCTCTCGCCGCTGATCAGGTGATCGACGCTGACTCCCACCCCACCGACGTCGACCCGGTCAGACTCAGTCATCGGTGATCCTCCAATGGGCCTGTGACGCCGAAGGTGTCAGGCGGGCACCTCGACCGAGCGGGCCGTAGCCACAAGCAGGCACCGCGCTCCAAATCTGCACGGGTATTGCTCCTATGCGACGGGTTTCTCTACTGATTTCGGTCGACCGTGAATCGCGGCGAGTGCGTCATTCGTCGTCATCCTCCACCGCTGACTGGTAGTGGCGGGCGCCCGGTCCCCGTGGAGCCCGTTTGCCGCGGTGTTCCCAGTCGCCGCCCATGGCGGTGGACACCACCTCCTCGCTGTCCGACGGCTGGGCGCCGACGTCGGAGCGCACCGGCTCGGGACCGGCCACGATCGTGTTGGTCAGGGCGCCCAAGCCCTCCACCTCCACAGTGACCACATCGCCGGGGACCACCGGGCGCGAGTTGGCCGGCGTGCCCGACAGCACCAGGTCGCCGGGAACCAGCGTGATGGTGCGGGCCAGGTCGGCCACCAGGTAGTGCATGTCCCACTCCATCTCGTCGGTGTTGCCGTCCTGGCGGACCTCGCCGTTCACCAGGGTGCGAATCTGCTTGCCGCGGAAGTCCCAGCCGGTCACCAGCCCGGGTCCCACGGGACAGAGGGTGTCGGCACCCTTGACCCGCAGCATCGACCCCGCGTCGGTGTCGCGGAAGTCGTGCAGCCCGTAGTCGTTGGCCACCGTGTAGCCCGCGATGTAGTCGCCGGCCTCACCGGGCGAGACGTTGCGGCATACACGGCCGATGACGATGGCGATCTCGCCCTCGTAGTTGAGCCACCGGCACGGCTCGGGCCGCACCACGTCGGCGTTGTGGGCGTTGAGGGAGGTGACCGGCTTGTGGAAGTAGGTGGGGGCGGGCGGCAGCCGGGTCATGAACTCGGCGACCCGGCTGGCGTAGTTCAGATGGACGCAGAGGATCTTGGTCGACTCGCACGGCGGCAGATGCACGGCGTCGGCCGCCGCCGCCCGCCGGCCGTCGCGGGCCACGAGCTCGTCGTCCTGCCGCTCGACGACAACGGGGTATCCGTCGAGCAGGATGCGGCGGTACTCGGTCACGGTCGAGCCCCGCCGAGCCGCGCCTTTGGATGCCGACGCATCGCACGGGTCGGATGAGTCATGTACTGGATCACGGTCAGACCTCCGGTGGCCTTGTCATGCCAACGTCATCATGCCGGCGTCAACCGGCCGTCATGGGGGCGGCGGCCCCCAGGTAGGCGGCTTGGACCTGCGGGTCGGCATGGATCTCGGCCGGTGTGCCGGCTGCGATCACCCGGCCCTGGTCGAGGCAGTAGATCCGGTCGCACACCCCGGTGATGAAGGCCAGGTCGTGGTCGATCACCACCACACCCGCACCCACCGCCGAAGCCAGGGCGCGCACCTCGTCGATCATGGCTACCGACTCGACGTTGCTCATGCCGCTGGTGGGCTCATCTAGGAGGATGTAGACGGGCGACAGCGCGGCGGCCCGAACCAGTTCCAGGCGGCGGGCGTTGCCGTAGTCGAGTTCGCGGGCTCGGCGGTCCCGCAGCTCCCACAGCCCGGCATGAACGAGGAGCTGCTCCGCGGAGGGGCGGTCGCCGCCGGGACGGTGCCGGGACGCCACCAGCGCGGCGATGTTGACGTTCTCCAGGACAGTCAGCGCCGGGAACAGACGCAGGTTCTGGAACGTGCGGGCCAGCCCGGCCCTGGCGATCTCGAAGGGCTCGGCGCCGGCGATGGGGCATTCCTGGGGTCCGTCGCCGGACTGCTCGGTGAGGGTCGTCGAACCCTCGGTGGCCTCCACCAGGCCGGTGACCACGTTGAGCAGGGTCGTCTTGCCCGCGCCGTTGGGACCGATGAGGCCCACGACCTCCAGGTTGGACGCTTCCAGCCCGGCTCGCTCCAACGCTCGGAACCCTCCGAAGTCGACGGTCACGTCGACGGCGCTCAACTGAGCCGGCTGGGGAGCGGGCGCGGCGGCAACGGGGGCCGGTGTGGCCTCGGTCCGGCCGAAGCGCCTTCGCAGCCAGTGGTCGATCTCCCAGTCCTCGATCAGGCCGCGGGCCCTGAAGATCATGAACCCCAGCATCGATCCGCCCAGCACGATGTCGGTGAGCCCGGGCCGCAGCACGATGTCGAGCACTTCGGCGGGGCCGCCGTCGATCTCGGTGTCGGCGAGATGCCGGGTGGTCTCGTTGACGAAGGTGATGAGGGCCACGCCGAGCACCGAACCGGCGATGCTGTTGCGCCCCCCGACGATCAGCATCACCAGCGTGAGCAGGGTGTAGTCGAAGAAGAAACTGGACGGGGCCACCGTCCCGAGTTGGAACACCCGCAGCGAGGCGGCCACCGAAACGACCGCGACTGACAGGATCAGCGCCGCCATCTGCCCTCGGGCGGGGTTGATGCCCATGGCCCGGGCGGCCAGGTCGTCCTCACGGGCAGCCTGGGCCATGCGACCGATGCGGCTGCTCTTGAAGAGTCGAGCGATGACGACGGCCGCGATCAGAGCCAGGTAGACCCACAGGCGGCTGTCGAGCCCGCGCCCGACCGAGAAGGAGATCCCGTTGCGGCCCCCGGTGAGGTCGGCGTAGGCGCCGCCCACCTCGTGGACCATGAACAGCAGGGCGAGGGTGATTACCGTCGCGGCCACGGCGCCCGACTTGGCGCCCGAGCGGGCCAGCCCCAGCCCGACCACGAGTCCTGCGATCACGGTGATCACTACGGCTACGGCTGCGGCCGCCAGCGGGTTGAGCGACACATCGTCCAGGCCGAGGGGCACGTCGGGAACGATCCGGGCCTTGCGCTCGACCGTGGTGGCCAGCAGTGCGAAGGCATAGCCGCTGATGGCCGCGAACCCCATGTGGCCGAACGACAGCACGCCGGTGTTGCCGATATAGATCTGCAGGCCGATCACCATGATGGCGTTGATGAGCATCTGCGTGACCAGGATGTCGCGGGCCGGCCCGCCGCCGGACGCGTAGGCGAGCCCGCCCAGCACCAGCACCGCCACGAGCACGCCCGAGCCGACAAGCTGCGAGCCGGCCCGGCTCGACAACAGGCCCTGCATCACACCCGCTCCGCGGATCTGACATGCACCAGCCCCTGGGGCCGGAAGATGAAGAACAGCGCGATCAGTGCGAACACCACGCCGTCGGTGATGCCGACGAGATCCTCGGGCAGCCACGACCGCAGCAGCACTTCGGACACTCCGAGCAGGAGCCCTCCGTACACGGCGCCCTGCATATTGCCGAGGCCGCCGATGATGGCGGCCAGGATGCCCTTCAGCAGCGGGCTGAGCCCGGTGGTGGGACGGGCCTGGCCGGTGCGCATCAGGAAGAAGATCGCCGCGATCCCGGCCAGGGCGCCGGCCAGTATGAAGGCCTGGCGGATCACCTTGTTGCTGCGCACGCCCATAAGCCGGGCCGCGTCGAAGTCCTCGGCCGCAGCCCGAAGCGAGATGCCGAACATGGTGCGCTGCAGCAGGAAGACGGTCACGGCCAATGTGGCTGCGGTGGCCCCGATCACGGCGACGTCGATGACCTGGATGTTCAGGTCGCCCACCGACCAGATGCGGTCGGCCCATTCCGGGCGGGGGAAACTGCGCACGCTGGCGCCCATGGTCATGAGGAAGATGGCCTGCACCAGGAAGTGCACCGCGAACGACGTCAGGAGCATTGTGAAGTCCGAGGAGCCCCGAACCCAGCGGAAGGCGACGAACTCGATGGCGACGGAGGTGCCCACCGCGGCACCGAAGATCAGCGGGACCGCGGCCCACCAGCCCCACCCGGCGCTGACCACCACCGCGAAGGCGACGTAGGCGCTGACGGTGATGAGCTCGCCGTGAGCGAAGTTGACCATGTGCATCACGCCGAAGATCACCGCGATCCCCAACGCCAACAGCGCGTAGATCGAGCCCCGGCCCAGGCCGTCGATCAGGCTCTGGAGAATGTCGATCATGGCCGGGGATCGGGGATGCCCGCCCCGTCGGACACACCCACGAAGGTGTCGAAGAGGTCATCGCGAGCGAGCAGCTCCGATGCCGGGCCCTCGGCCGCGACCTCTCCGGTGCGCAGCACGTAGGCCCGGTCGGCCACCTCCAGCAGCCGGGTGGCGTTCTGCTCGACGACCAGCATGGTGCGGCCCTCGGCCCGCAGTCGGTCGATGAGCTCGAACACGAAGTCGACCAGCACCGGGGCCAGGCCCAACGACGGCTCGTCCATCAACACGATGCGGGGGCTGCTCATCAGCGCCCGGGCGATGGCGAGCTGCTGGGCCTCGCCGCCGGACAGGTACCCGGCCGCGGTGGACCGCTTGTCCTTCAGCACCGGGAACAGCTCCACCATCTCGTCGAGTCGCTCGGACCGTTCGTCGGCGCTGGCGGTCACCCCGCCGATGCGCAGGTTCTCGACCACCGTCATCTGGGCGAACAGCCGCCGGTGCTCCGGTACGAGGGCCAAGCCCGCTCGGAGCATCCGGTCGGGGCTGTAGCCGGTGACCGGACGGGCATCGAGGAGGACTTCGCCCTCGGCGGGGCGCAGCAGCCCTGCGACCGTGTTGAGCAGCGTGGTCTTGCCCGCGCCGTTGGGGCCGATGAGGCCGACCACCTCGTTGGCCCCGACGGAGAGGCTCACCCCGCGCAGCGCCGATATGGCTCCGTAGCGGGTGGTGAGCCCGGATACCTCGAGCATCGCGGCACCCTACCTGAGGGCCGGACCCCGACCCGGGCTCGAAAGGCCTACTGCATCCTGGCGGCGAGGGCGGTCTCCCCGTTGACGATCTGCAGGATGTACACCGGCGTGTCGGGAGTGCCGTCGGTGCCGGCATAGCCGATGGTGTCGGTTACGGCCTCGACGCCGGTGAGGCCGGCGATGGCCTCGGCGATGGCGAGCGGGTCGGTCGAGCCGGCGTCGATGAAGCCCTGGATGGCCACGGTGATGGAGTCCCCGGCGAGGGCGGCGAAGCCCGGCGCGGCGCTGGGCATTCCCTTGGCCGCCAACCCGGCGTTGAGGCGCTCGTAGCGGTTGCCGTCGGTGCCGTAGCCGTGGTCGGTCCAGTAGACGCCCTCGTTGTTGGGTATCTCGGTGATGCCGCTAACCCCGAACGCGTCGGCGCCGAAGTAGGTGATGGAGTCGATGCCGCGCTCCTCGATGGCGCCACGCAGCGCGTCGAGCTGCGGGGCGATCATGGCGGTGTAGAGGATCTCGGTGCCGTCGGCAATGCCGGCCACCTCATTGGCGTGCGACGCGAAGTCGAAGTCCTCGAAGGGCACGTAGCTCACATCGAGCACCAGCTCGCCGCCCAGTTCCTCGAACTTGGCCGCGAACGTCTCGGGGTTGTAGCCGAAGTACGGGCCCTCCGACGAGAAGGTGATGGCCCGGGTGATGCCGTTGTCGATGGCGAACTGGGCCGCGGTCTCGGCCTGCTGGGTGTCGCTGAAGGTCGTCATGAACGAGTAGATCGACGGGTCCGGCAGCACTGGCTCGGTCGAGGCCACGAAGATCACTGCCCGGCTGGCGTTGACGGTCTGCAGCACCGCGTCGCCGGTGTCCGCGAACGGCGGACCCAGGATCACATGAGCACCAGCGTCGAGCAGATCGGCGGTGGCCCGCTGGGCGACCTCGGGATCGCCCTGGACATCCTCGATCAGGAACTCGACCGGATGCCCGTTGGCCCCGCCGACGCAGTTGATGAGGTCGACGAAGTACTGCCCGGCCTCCGAGATCGGGATGTCGGCAAAGCCGCCCACCTCGGACAGGTCGGCTGCGAAGCCGATGATGAACGGGTCACCGGTGGGCGCCGGGCCGCAGCTGTCGAGGTCGGCATCGAGGGCCGCGTCCACGAAGAGTGCTGAGGGCGCGGAGACCTCCATCTCCTCCTCTTCGGCCATGGGCTCCTCTTCCGCCATGGGCTCCTCTTCGGCCATGGGCTCCTCTTCAACGGCGGGAGCGGCCGTGGTGGCGGCGGGAGCCTCAGCGGCGTCGTCCTCGTCGTCGCCGCAAGCGGCAGCCAACAGCGCCAACACAGCGAGCGATGCGACAAGAAGCTTGTTCAGTCTCATGGGGATCCTCCAGAGATCTTGCGGACTCCTCCGCGTATTGTCTTGACGAACACTTAGCATAATATCCGTTTGGTAGCAAACGAAATCGAGGTTCCCCCCGCTGTGCAGCATCGAACCGACCCGCGCCTGCTCGACGCCGAGCGCCTCATCGGCGAGCGCCTCGGCGACCGGCGCCTCGACTTCGACTCGATGCTGGCGGTGTCCAACATCTACCGGGCCGCGACCGCGGTGCGCCGCCGGGCCGAGAAGGGCGTGCTGTCGGAGTTCGGGCTCTCCTGGGGTGGCTTCACGACGCTGTGGGTCCTGTGGGTCTGGGGCGAGATGCAGTCCGCCGACCTGGCCGAAGAGTGCGATCTGTCCAAAGGGACGCTGACCGGTGTCGTGAAGACGCTGGAGAAGCGGGGTTTCGTCCAGCGAACGGCAGTCGAGGCGGACCGCCGGAAGGTGACCGTCTCGCTCACCGACGCCGGGCTCGAGGCCATCGAGCAGCTCTTCCCGCGCTTCAACCTCTACGAGGGAGAGATGGTGGGCGACCTCTCGACGAGCGAGAAGCAGGAACTGGCCGAACTCCTCCGCCGGGTGATCGTCGCAGCCAGCTCTAGCTGAGCCGGTTGGTCTGGCCCAGTAAGGCACCGGCGTCGATCAGATCCCAGAGCGCTTCGACATGGGCCCGGGCCGTCCAGGTGGAGCCCACCGAGATGCGGGCGTAACGCATCCCGTCGACTTCCGAGGCGGTGATGTAGAACCGTCCGTCGGCATTGATGCGATCGACCAGTTCGTCGGTCGCAGTGTTGCCGTCGACATGCGCGAATGACACCAACGCGAACGGTGTGGGAGCGATGGTCGTGAGCTTGTGGTGGGCGTCGATGCGCTCAGCCAGCTCGCGGGCCCAGCCGACGTGGGTGCGGATCATCTCGCGCAGACCCACCGCGCCGAAGCAGCGCAGCACGAACCACAGCTTCAGGGCCCGGAACGGCCGTCCGAGGGGGCCGTGCCAGTCGCGGTAGTCGATCACCTGCCCGGACTCGGACGCCTCGTTGCGCAGGTAGGGCGGCAGAACGCTGAGCGCCTCGATCAGCGGCCGGCGGTCGGCCACCCACATGACCGAGCAGTCGAGGTTGGTGGCCAGCCACTTGTGAGGGTTGAACGTGTAGCTGTCCACCAGTTCCAGGCCGTGCTGGTGGTGGCGGAACTCCTCGCAGATCATGGCCGAGCCGGCGTAGGCCGCGTCGACGTGGTGCCACATCTGCTCGGCCCGGGCGGTCTCGCCGAAGCGCCGCACCGGGTCGACGCCGGTGGTGCCGGTGGTTCCCACTGCCGAGCACACGAAGGCCGGCACGAGGCCTGCGTCCCGGTCGGCGGTGACGGCGGATGCCAGTGCCTCGGGTCGGGCCGCGAACTCGTTGTCCGTCTCAAGCAGCCTGATGTGGCCGAAGCCGGCCATCCGGGCGCCCTTCTCGATCGAGGAGTGGGCTTGGCTCGACGTGTAGGCCACCATGTCCTTGGGGCCGGCTCCGGTCCGCAGCAGGCACTGCTCGCGGGCGACCACCAGCGCGGTGTGGGTCGATTGCGACGCGCCGGACTGCAGCACGCCGCCGCCCGCACCGGTGGTCTTCCACGCCTGGGGCACGCCGAGGAGGTCGACGAGCCAGTCGAGCACGTGGGACTCGATCTCGGTCGCGGCCGGCGAAGTGGACCACAGCATCCCCTGCACGCCCAGACCGGCCTGAGCCAGCTCTCCCAGGATCGCGGGGGGCGACGACTGAGCCGGGAAGTACGCGAACCAGCCGGGATGCTGCCAGTGGGTCAGCCCCGGGACAACCACCCGGTCGAGGTCGGCGAGCACCGCTTCGAAGCCCTCGGGGTCCTCGGGGGCACGGTCGGGCAGCTTGGCCCGCACCTCGCCCGGTCGGGCCGGCTCGCACACCGGCCGGTCCTCCAGCCCGCCGAGATAGTCGACGATCCAGTCCACGAGCGCGTAGGCGTTGCGCCGGAACGCTTCGAGGTCGAGTACGTCTCGCTCCAAAGCCTGGTCTCCTAGGTGCCGAAACGGGCGCAGTAGTCGACCATGCGGCGGCAGATGCCGGCGACCTCGGTGATGTCGTCGGTGTACTGCGACGGCTTCATGCAGAACAGCGTGTAGCCGGCCGCCACCTGCTCGTCGATGGCGGCCATGGCGTCATCGACATCGGCGACGGCGTCAGGAGCGGCGAACGTGGCCCGGGTGCCGCCGATGAGCTCGATCTCGGAGATGTCGCGCCCGACCGCGGCCAGCCCTTCGGCGAGCTGGGCCAGATCGTCGGCGGTGGGCGCGCCGAAGGGGTGGAACCCGGTTCCGAAGCGGGCCATGCGGCGGATGAGAGCCGGGTGCATCCACTCGCCGCCGAACCACATGCGGGGTCCGGTCGGCCGCCACGCCTTCGGCTCGCAGTAGGAGTCGGAGAAGCTGAAGTACCGCCCCTCGAAGCTCGCGGGCGAGCCGGCCCAGAGCCGCGACATGGCCTCGAGGTGCTCATCGAGGATGCGGCCCCGCTCGCTGAAGGCCACGCCGTGGGCCTCGTACTCGGCCCGCTGCCACGAGACGGTGGGCTGCACCACCAAGCGCCCCTCGCACAGCAGGTCGATGGTGGCCAGGTCCTTGGCCAGCAGGATCGGATGCCGCAGCGGCGGGATGATGGCGCCGGCCACGACCCGGACCCGGCTGGTGGCTGCGGCCACCGCGGCCAGCGTCGCCACCGAGCTGGGCCACGGCGTCATGGGGTCCTGGTTCCCGATGGCCGCGTACATGCGGGGGTTGCTCATGAGTCCGTTGATGGCCGCGTCGGGGCCGAGCATGGTCTGCTCGCTCACCATCACGGCGTCGAAGCCGCTGTCCTCGGCGATGCGGGCCAGCTCCACGAGCCCCCGCATGTCGCGGGGATCGAGCATCGTGTGGTTCTCGGTGAGGATCATCAACATCTGTGGCGGCGCCATGTCAGCGCTCATGCATGTCGAATGGGCCCAGGGCTACCGCGCCGCCGTCGAGCCGGAATGACACTCCGGTCGCGAAGCGCCCCGCCGGGGCCACGAGGTAGTGCACCAGGGCCGCGATCTCGTCGGGCTCTCCGGCCCGGCCCGCGATGTTCACGGACACACCGGCCGCGTCGAGCTCGTGGATCACATCGGCGGCCATCGGCGTGTCCACGATGCCCGGATCAACCTGAGTGACCCTTATGCCGTCGGCCCGCCACTCCTTGGCCAGCGCCACCGTGACCGCAGCCAGACCGGCCTTGGTCGCCCCGTACACGGCGCCGCCCGCGGAGGGCCGCACCGCGTCGACCGAACCGATCATCACCACCGCGGCCTCGTCGGCTGCGGCCAGGTGCGGGTGGGCCAGCTGGCAGAGCCGCAGCGGCGCCCAGAGGTTGAGCCCGACCAAGCCATCGAAGTACTGACGGTCCAGCTCGCCGAGAGGGAGCCAGTCGCCCCGGCCCGCGTTGTTGACCAGGATGTCGAGCCCGCCCAGTTCGGCGACGGCCCGGTCGATCACGGCGTCGACGGCCTCGGCGTCGCTGAGATCAGCCGCCAGGGGGAGCACCGAGCCCTCCGCCTCAGGAACCCGTCCCGACCGTGACACCGCGACCACGCCTGCGCCCGCGCCGGCGAGGCGGGATGCGATAGCCGCCCCGATCCCGGCCGAAGCACCGGTGACCACCGCCCGCCTGCCGGTCAGGTCGAAAGCAGCATCAGGCACGGCGACACCCTAGCTACGTGATGTCCATGTTCGAGCGCCCCAGGGAGTCACGACTCTCGGGCCGTCGAGCACTGGCTTGTCGCACCCGGATGCGAACATGCGTTTGTTTCGAGTATCCCCCACACAGAGGGCGCAGCGATGTCAGACTGCAACCAAATGACACTGATCGGCTGCGAAGCAAATCCGCTGGCTGCCGCTGTCGGCGGGCTGTGCAGCGAACAGGGCCTCGCCAGTGCTGCATGGTCGATCGTCCGACACGGAGAGCTTGCCGAACTATCGGAACCCGAGTCCGAACTCGTGCCCGCCCGAGCGGAGTCCAGCAGCGCTGGCGGCGACAGCGGGCTCATCGACCAAATCCGCTTGGGCCAGGACCCTCTGGGCGATGCCCTTATGCACTTGCGCTCGTCCGACCAGCGCAGGCCGCTGGGCGCGACCTACACACCCTCCGAGATCGTGTCCTCGATCGTCGCCTGGGTCGCCGAGCGATCAAGACCCGCCCGCGTTGTCGATCCCGGGGCAGGCTCAGCCCGGTTCCTGCTGGAGGCTGGTCGCGTGCTCCCCGAGGCTCTCCTGGTCGGCGTGGAGATCGACCCGCTGGCCGCACTGCTGGCCCGAGCCAACCTCACGGCTGCAGGCTTCGACCACCGGGCACAGATCCTTGTCCGCGACTACCGGGACGCCGACCTCAGCCAGTTCGAGGACACCACCGCCTACATCGGGAATCCGCCCTACGTCCGCCATCACCAGATCGAGCCGGATTGGAAGGAATGGCTGGCCACCAACGCTGCCTCCCTCGGGCTGAAGGCCAGCGGCCTAGCCGGGATGCACGTTCACTTCATGTTGGCCACGGCCCTGCATGCCCGACCTGGTGACCTCGGTGCGTTCGTGACTTCGTCAGAATGGCTCGACGTCAACTACGGCCACCTGCCGAGGATGCTCGTCGCGACCCAACTCGGCGGGGTGTCGATCCATCTAGTCGATCCGCGTGCAGCACCATTCGCCGACGCGGCCACGACAGCAGCCGTCACCTGCTTCAGTGTGGGCCAGTCAACTGAGTCGATCCGCATAGAGCGGGTCCCGAGCACCTCCGACTTGGGCGTGCTGGACGGAGGGCGGCGGTTCAGCCGACGACAGTTGCGTGCCGCGCCAAGATGGTCTGCGCTGCTCAACGGGACGAAGAAGCCCCCCGAGGGATACGTGGAACTGGGCGAGATCTGCCGTGTGCACCGTGGCGCGGTCACGGGCGCGAACTCGATATGGATCACCGACGCGAATGACCCGTCCCTGCCTTCAGAGGTGCTCTTTCCGTCGGTCACACGAGCAGCTGAACTGTTCAGCGCAACGGACGGCACCCTCTCAAGCACGAGCGGCCTGCGATCCGTGATCGACTTGCCGGCCGAGCTCGACACGTTCGACGAGGCAGATCGGCTCCGCATCGAGCGGTTCCTCCGATCTGCGGAGCGGCGCGGGGTCCGTTCTGGCTATATCGCTCGCAATCGCAACCCTTGGTGGGCGGTGGGCCTCAGGGCTCCTGCTCCCATCCTTGCGACCTACATGGCAAGGCGCCCGCCGACATTCGTACGCAATCTCTCGGGGGCCCGTAATGTGAACGTCGTTCATGGCATCTACCCCCGAGAGGCCATGTCCGCCACCGCCCTCGATGCATTGGCGACAGCGCTTCGCAGCGCAGCCCCAGCAGCGGAAGGGCGGACCTACGCCGGCGGCCTTGTCAAGTTCGAGCCATCAGAAATGGGCCGAATACCTGTGCCAGAACCCGCGATGCTGGAAGAGACGGCGGCGTGAGCCTGATTGATCCGCCTCGATGGAACGAAGACGAACTCGACGACCAGATTGCCCGAGCACTTGAGGCTTTCCGTGAAGAGCGGGTCACCGAGCCCGTAGAACAATACCGACACGTCTTCGATGAGTTCGCGGCCCGCATCAGGACGCTGCTGGCGGTGACAGACAACTTGTCGGCACTTCAGGACGCCACGCCGGAACTGCTCGCCGATGAGGGCACCTTGGATACGTTGCGCTACCTGGCAGGACCTCCGATCTCAGCCGACGATCTCAAGACGCTGTCGGGCGCTTCGCTCGCGCCGAGTCGCCTGCGGGATGATCCCGTGGCTGCCAAGCGGATCCTCGACACCGTCTTGGCGAGTCTTGACACGAAGCGGTTCCCGTGGATTGAGGATCATCGCCACCCGGACAGCACGGAACTGCGCGCCGCGGCTGTCGCCTCCGCGAGCCTCATGGCCGCTCAGCGGGTGCAGACCTACCGACGGAATTCCGCGAAGAGCGACCAAGAA
>LXNI01001138.1_pt1 | contig 25248 bp, 18 predicted proteins | sample 809091 | NCBI WGS metagenome assembly LXNI01 (sample SAMN04870527, study PRJNA318959) | sponge metagenome | biome: 01000161; feature: marine sponge reef; material: water | host: Sarcotragus foetidus | place: Greece: Milos, Mediterranean Sea | collected 2013-05-29 | depth 5-7 m | reverse complement strand
ACGCGCGTCTCGGGGCGGGGCGTCATCTACAGCTGGGAGCGGGTCTGGCACCCGGTCCACCCGGCGCTGCAGGAGGCGACGCCGTACATCGTCGTGCTGGTGGAGCTGCCCGACGCGGGCAACGTGCGCATGGCCGGCAACCTGCTCGGGGATCGCAGGCAGGACGTGGTCATCGGCGCGGAGGTCGAGGTGGCGTTCGAGGACAAGGGCGAGGGCGACGAGGCGTACACGCTCGTGCAGTGGCGGGTCGTCGAGTAGCGCGAGTCTACGGCCCGCACTGCATCGTGGAGCCGGTGGACGCCACCTCAGAAGGGGGGCGTCTCCCGACCGGACGGGCCTACAGACAGGGTCGACTCGGGTATCAAGGGAGGGGGTCCAGCTGCGAGGGTGTCGAGGACGCTCAGCTCATACGCTGTTCCCGACTCCGAGGTGAGCAACCCGAGCGAGGCAAGCTGGGACGCGCTGCGCCACCCCGTGAACCAGGAGGCAAGTGAGCGAATGTCGACGTGCCACGTGCCGGGTCCGCCCGGCACCAGGGTTCCCTGTCCGTCGACGACCTGGAGCTCGAAGCTCCCGTCGTTGTGAGACAGCGTGGAGTCGCTGACGCGAAGAGCGACCGTCGCGGTGATGGGGGGCCAGCCCCGTAGCTCGATGGCCTTTGCAAGGTCCACGAGGCGCAGCATCCAGGGGATACTCTCCGTGGCCTTCCAGCGCTGCCCATGGTCGGTTAGCGCTTCAAGCACCCACGGTGGCTGAAAGGCGGTCACGGTGCCGGTAACCGTGCCGAAACGAGTGATCGCGGTCCCGAGAGCGCGAAGGACCGCCCCGTCCTGGGCCCCGAGATCGTCGATCCTCAGATCCATGAAGCTGTCTGCGGACGGCTGAGCGCCCATCACCACGTACCCGAGGCCTTCAGCGACTTGCACCTTTACCAGGAAGACGCGCACGTCGGCATGCATCGTCCTTCCCCGCCGCCGCTCCCACCAATGTTCTCCGCGCGCCACGGAACCCGATGAGAGTCGGGCCAGCGCATCGTAGGCCGGCGCCAGAGACTGGAGGTCAGCCGCTGCGAACGACTCGACGTCGGCCTCAATGTTCGGCTTGGCGAGGTCGGTGATAGGGATGTGGCGCCTTACGTAGTCGCCAGCCATCTCGTAGCCGACCGATCGGTAGAGCGAGGCGGTCGTCGGAAAAAGTGTGGAGATCGCCGCGCCACGCTCGTGCATGAGTCTCAGGCCCTCAACCATCAAGGGTTTCGAGATCCCCTCGCCGCGACGGTGGGGTGCGACACCAACGGCACTCACCGCCACGCCGTCAACCGGGCAGCCCCCAAACCACTGGCCCCCGGGAATGAGCGTCGCGGTAGCGACGAGTTCGCTCCCTTCGTAGCCAGCTAGTACCTGGTCCGAAGGCACGGCACGCTCGGGGTCGAACGCACGCGCGCTCCCGAAGGACGTACCGACCAGGTGGTGATTCGCCTCAAGGTCACTCTCACGCAGCGGGCCAAGGGACAGGCTCATCGAGGAATCCTCCACGGGCTGGCTGTGCGTTTCAACGGGAAACTTCTCCCTCAGCTTGATAGGACTGCCGCCCTGCTAGGCGGACCGCAATCGCGGGTCCAGCTCGTCGCGAAGCGCATCGCCAAACATGTTCGTGGCGAACACAACAAGGGTGAGGGAGAAAGCCGGGGCGGCGAGCAGCCACGGGGCGGCGAGCATGTAAATCCTTCCGTCCACACTCAGCATCCCTCCCCAGGATGGAGTGGGAGGCGGCACGCCAAACCCCAGGAAGCTCAGCGCCGCCTCGGCAACGATCAGGCCGCCGATGGTCGTCGAGACGAGGACGATGATCAGCGCGAAGATGTTCGGGAGAACGTGGAAGGTCAGGATCCGCGCGTCGCTGGCGCCGAAGGACCGCGCCGCCTCGACGAAGTCCTCGCCCTTGATGTCGATGACCGAGCCACGCACGATGCGGGACAGGCTAAGCCCCGTTCGAAGGCCGAGCGCCAGGATGACGTATTCCGTACGAGGACCGAGAACGAGCAGGACGCCCAGGAGGAAGATCAGCGGCGGGATCGCGTGCGCCAAATCGACAAATCGCTGCACGAAGTAATCGAGCTTCGCGCCCATGTAGCCGCTGACCGCGCCGAGCAACGTGGCGGCCAGCACTCCCAGCAGGGTCGCGCCAATTCCGACATAGAGCGATGTCCGGGCCCCGTACACGACGCGGCTGAAGACATCCCTCCCGAAGTGGTCGGTGCCGAAGAGGTGGGTGCCATCCGGCCCTTCCAGGTTCGGACCTACGTTGTTTCGAATCGGGTCGTAGGGGACGATCACGTCCGCCAGCGTTGCCGACAGCACCAGCACGACCAGGACCACCGCTGAGAAGGCTCCAAGCGGCTGACGGCGGCTGAATCGCGCGATTCTCGATGGCAAGCCGACCCAGACCGTTCGCGTCTCTGGGGCTAGGGCCACCGGTCGCCCTGAGGACGGTGCCGTCGTCATGCACCTAGCCTCACCCGCGGATTCAGCCACCCGTACGATATGTCAACGAGCAGATTCGCGAATATCACGAACATGCCCGTCACGACCGCGATCCCCTGGATCACCGGATAGTCACGCTCGCTGATCGCGGTCAGCAGCATGCGGCCCATACCGGGGAGCCCGAAGATCGCTTCAATCAGAACCGCACCGGAGATCAACGTCGCTACCTCGAGCCCTAGCGTGGAAACCACCGGGATGAGCGCGTTTGGCAACGCGTGCCGGAGCACGGCCGTGCGCTCCGGCAGGCCCTTCGCGCGCGCCGTCCGGACGTAGTCCTGGCCGAGCACTTCGAGCAACTGGGTGCGGGTCAGACGCATGACCACCGCGCTCAGGGCAAGGCCCAGGACAAGGGCGGGTATAAGGAACTGTGAGACGTACGTCCACAGGTTCGAGCCGTCGAACGAGGTGTATGTGACCGGCGGCGACCACTTCCACCAGATGGTGGGCAGCACGATGACAAATGTGGCGAGCGCGAAGTTCGGAATGCTGAGGCCAAGGATGGAGAGGCTCCGCATGACGTAGTCCCCCGCGGTTCCCCGGGTGACGGCGGAGAGGAGACCAATAATCATCCCGGCCACAGAGGCCCAGGCCAGCGCCAGGACCCCCAGCATTAGGGTCGGCAGCAGAGTGCGCTCGATCATGTTCGTCACCGGTTCCCCTCTCAGGACCGATCGGCCGAAATCGAGCTGCGCCGCATTCCACGTATATTCGATGTACTGCAGAGGCAGGGGCTCATCGAGTCCGAGCCGCTGTTCGAGCGCTTCCCGTGCCTCCCCGCTGATACCGGTAGTTCCGGCCACGGCCGCCTGGGCCTCGAGCGCATCGATGGCGCTGCCGGGCAGCAAGCGTACAAGCACAACGACGGTGAACAACAGCAGCAGCGTCGTGGGGACTATGCCGGCGAGGCGGGCGATGATGTACTTCGTCATGCCTTCCCCAGAAACAGCGCGCAGACCTTGATGGAGGAGCCGTGCGCGTCGGGTCCACCAGACGACTCATCCCACATCAGGTTCGCCGTGATTCGTTGGCAGCATACAGTCTGCCGTTGGTGGGGGGACGCTCGTGTACTCACACGGAAGAGTCCTTGATGGCATTGCGTGCCCTCTGCGCTCGACCGACTCTCGCGAGGATCCTCTCGGTTGTGGCCGCCCCCGTATGCCATCCACGTCTAGGGATGCGGGTCGGCGTTGGGCATGGCCAGGCAGGCTTCGATCGCGCCTTGCAGCGCTCTGACGTGCTTGAAGCCGCCCCGCCGGATGGCCTTGTCCGTGCTCTCCGCGAAGAGCCGCTCGACGAGGTTGAGCCCCGACGCTGAGGTCGGCGTGAAGTGCAGATGGACGTGCCAATGGGCCTTTGAGCCATGCCTGCACATGCCCATGCCCGCGTGTGGCGTGGTTGTCGATGGTGACATCCAGGTCCGGCCCCTTCGGCGTCTGCCGGTCGAGTTCCCACCCTTGATCTCCGTGGCAGTCGAGGGGTCTTGACCGTGGGTCTACAATGCTGTTCAGCGATTGCCGGAAATCTTGATTTCGAATACCGGCAGGCGAGGGTCTGAGAGGGGAACATTGGGATGAGGGACGAACACTCGTATTGGAGCCGGCGCTACCCAGGGACACGCTTTGGGCGACGCGCCTTTCTTGGCAGTTCCGTGGGTCTGGGCGTAGGGGCGGCTGCTCTTGGCGTTGTGGGGTGCGGCGACGACGACGACGACGACGTAGAGGAGCCCGCGGCCGCGGCAACCGAAGCGGCTACGGAAGCCGCAACGGAGGCGCCGACGGAAGCGCCCGCGGCGGATGCTCCCAAGCAGGGCGGCTCGTACATCTGGGAGGGCGACGGCATCAGGTTTGTCCCCGCCGTCGTCGACCCTCACGTTGCCGGTTCGGGTGGTGTCAGGCTGTGGCTCTTCGCCGGCAATATCGCCGTGCGGCGAAACTTCGATGGGAGCGAACTCGTACCGGAGCTCTTCAACGCCTGGGAGACCGTCGACGGCCTCGAGCACATCGTCACAATCAGGCCGGGCGTGAAGACCCACGACGGGCCGCTGACCGGCGGCCGGTTGTTCAACACCGAGGACGTCGCCGTGAACCTCGAGCGCATAGCCGGCCTGCTGGCTCCCGACGGTGACGCCAGCGCCTACTGGATGGCGAACCTGCTGGAGGGACTGGTTTCCGCGGAAGCCGTCGATGACAGCAAGGTCACGGTGACGTTCTCCAGTCCGTTGGCCTTCCCGTGGGGCCTCACGCTTCCCTACGCATCCCTGATGCCGGTGGAGAATTTCGAGTCTGGCGGTCTCCAGAATGCGGCCCCGGAGACGATATCGGGCACCGGACCGTGGGCGCTCTCCGAGTACAAGACAGACGAGAGCTTCACCGCCGATCGACACCCCGACTACTGGGACGGCGCACCGTACATGGACAACGTGATCTGGAAGCCGACAGGGGACCGCGTCAGCCAGTCGGCTTCGTTCATCGCAGGAAACGGGACGTTCTTCAACAATCCGTCGAAGGTGGAGCGCGAGACCATCCTTGATGCGCGCGAAGGCTCTCAGCTGTTCCACTGGGCCGGTTCCACGTGCGCCTACACGATATTCAACACGCGGAGCGGAGCCACGTTCGAGGATCCGCGCCTGCGGCGCGCCATGCACCTGGCGACGAACTATGTGGCGAACCAGGAGGCTTTCTGGGGCAAAGGCTTCTTCCACCTGGGCGGCGTCCTGAACAATGCCCACGCCGAAGGGATCCCGCAGGAGGAGCTCCTGACAATGCCGGGGTGGCGGGTGGACAAGACTGAAGACCTGCAGACCGCGAACGAGCTGATCGCGGCCGCCGGCTTCCCCCAGGGCGAGGGCCTGTCCTTCGAGTTCATGGGGAATACGATCTGGGAGGCCTACGGCTACAACTTCTCCATTCGGCAGATGGACGATTGGCGAAGCGCTTTCCCGGAGATCGATGTCGAAGGGCGCCTCTCCGCGGATGCCACCGCCCACATTGAGGCGTTGACCAACGGTGGCTTCGACATCTCCCACCTTCCCATCGGGTCTTCGTCGCCGGCGTCCTCAGACCTCGGCCAGTACACCACGGGCGCCGGCAACAACTTCTCGGGCTACTCCAACCCGGAGCTTGATGCGTTGGTCGCAAGTGCCAACGCCAAATTCATTCCGGCGGAGGCAAGCGAGGACGTCTTGGCGGCGCAGCGCATCCTGTTGGAGGACATGCCCCAGCTCATCGACCACCGCCTGCACCAGGCGGGCATTTATGCCCCCGACGTGCGCGGCTTCCCCATCATCCCGGGCGCCACCGAGCCCCTGGCAGGCAACTTCGAGAACTGGGACACGATCGCCCGTCACGCTGCCGACTTGTGGTTGGCCTAGCGGGGCCGATGCCATCGAGGGAAGGTAAGTACCCGTATTCGTCGATTTGCCGCCCGGCCCCGGTCGCTGCGCTGGCTCGTTACCGGTGACCCGCAGCCCCGGTGCCGCGGCGGGCGGCGCACTCTCCCATCTCCGTATCTGCGACTTCACCGGGCAGCTGGCCGGCGCCGGGGCAACCCGGTTCCTTGCCGCCTTCGGAGCGCAGGTCATCCGTATCGAGGACCCGGTACCCGAGGGGCGCTGGGACATCCTTCGCGGCAATCCCCCGTACGTCGACGAGCGCCGCGGCATCGAACTCGGGGGCGCCTTCAATAACCACAACGTCGAGAAGCTGGGCATCACGCTCAACCTGCGCACCGAACGCGCCCGTGAGCTGCTCCGGCAACTCATCGGCATCTCCGATGTCGTGTCCGAGAACTTCTCGGCGGGCGTCCTCGACCGCTGGGGCTTCGACTACGAGGCGCTCAAGGCGATCCGCCCCGACATCATCTACGTGTCGAACTGCGGCTTCGGCCACTCGGGCCCCTATCGCGACTACAAGACCTGGGGCCCGATTGTGCAGGCGATCTCCGGGCTCACCTTTAGTTCGGCGCTGCCCGACGAGCCGCCGGCAGGCTGGGGCTACAGTTACATGGACCACACCGGCGGCTATTTCATGGCCATCGCCATCCTCATGGCCCTGCACCACCGGAACGTCACTGGCCAAGGTCAGTGGGTCGATCTGGCCTGCACCGAGGCGGCCTGCACCCTCAACGGCCCGGCCCTGCTCGACGCCACCGTGAACGGCCGGCCGTTGCGCCGCGAGGGGATGCCCCACGCCAATCGCAGCCAGTTCCCGCCGATGGCGCCGCACAACATCTACGCGGCCACGGGCGAAGACAACTGGATCGCCGTCGCCTGCCGCTCCGACGAGGAGTGGCGAGCCCTGCGGGACCTCATCGGTGAGCGCTGGACAAACGACCCGCGCTGGGATGGCCTCTCGGGCCGGCTCGAGTTCGAGGACGAACTCGACCGCAACATGGAGCTCTGGACCCGCCAGCACGAGCGCTTCGAACTCGCCGCGCGCATCCGCGATGCCGGGCTCCCGGCGACCGCCGTCCAGCGCCCCGAGGAGCGCATCGACAAGGACCGGAACACCGAGGGCTGGGGCCTCTGGCCCAGCGTGAAACACACCGTGATGGGAGACGCTCGGGTCGATGGCCTGCCTGTGCATCTGTCGGAGACGGACTGGCGCCTCGAGCGTGGCGCACCCTGCCTCGGCGAGCACAACGACTACGTCTATGGCGAGATCCTCGGCCTCGCACCCGCCGAGATGGCGTCACTACGCGAGGAGGGCGTCATTTGAGCGGCCCCCTCGCGGACCTGCGCGTGGTCGAACTGTGCAGCGAGCGCGGCGCCTGGGCCGGCAAGCTGTTGGCCGACATGCGCGCCGATGTCGTGAAGGTCGAGCCGCCGGGCGGCGACATCACGCGCACCTATCCGCCGTTCCTTGATGACGAGCCCGGCCCGGAACGCAGCCTCTACTTCTGGCACTACAACACGAGCAAACGGGGCGTCACGCTCGACCTCGAGAGCGACGCCGGCCGCGATGCGTTTCGGCGGCTGGCTGCCCGCGCCGATATCCTTCTCGAGGACCGCGACCCCGGCGGCATGGCCGCCCTCGGTCTCGACTTCCCCGACCTGCAGCCGTCGAACGAGCGGCTCATCTACGTCTCGATCACGCCCTTCGGCCGCAACGCGTCCCGCGCGAACGAGCCGGCAAACGACCTCACCATCCTCGCCGGCGGGGGTCCCGGCTGGAACAACGGCTACGACGACCACTCCCTCCCGCCCGTGCGTGGCGGCGGCAACCAGGGCTACCACACCGGTTGCCACTTCGCCGTCATGTCTGCGCTGGTTGCCCTCCTCCACCGCGACAACGGTGGCCGCGGCCAGCACATCGATGTGAACATGCACGCCGCCGCCAACGTCACGACCGAGGCCGGCACCTATAACTGGCTCGTGGCTCGCGGGACCGTGCAGCGCCAGACCGGTCGACACGCCGCCGAGAACCCAACCATGCCCTCGCAAGTGCGCTCCGCCGACGGCCGCTACGTCAACACCGGTGTCGCGCCGCGCCGCCCGCATGACTTCAAGCTGATCCATAAGTGGCTGGAGGAACTCGATCTGCTGGAGCAATTCCACCCTGCCGCCCTGCTCCTGCTGGGCGCTGAATACGAACAGATCGACCTCTCGAAGCTAGCCTTCGACGAGGACTGGCGTGCGATCTACGGCGCTGGCCGGGAGGCCATGGCCTCCATCGCCTCGCATCTCACCGCTTATGACTTTTTCACTGGCGCCCAGGAGCGTGGCTTCCAGGTGGGTATCATCTACTCGCCGGAGGAGGCCATGGCCGACCCCCACTTCGTCGCCCGCGGCTTCCCCGTGGAGGTGGAACACCGCGAACACGGCCGCTCATTCACCTACCCCGGTGCGCCCTACAAGTTCGAGAAGTCGCCGTGGTCGGTTCGTCGCGCTCCTCTGCTCGGCGAGCACAACGATGAGTGTTTGCCGAAGTAGGGCGTTGGCGTTGCTCTGGGAACGGCTGCGCTCGTGGAGGCCTCCGCCTCGCCCTGATACGAGGGGGTGCGTAACCCCATCCCCCTGGCACAGGGTCTCCGTGTGGCTGCTCACCCTGGTCGCCTGCCTGGGCGCGTGGGGTTGCAGCGCAGCGGGCGGCGAGGCAGAAGGGGCCGTCGGCAGCCCTGCGGCCGAGGCCGGGCCCGCCGATGGCCCGTCCGACGCAACGCAGGAGGGCATCCCCCCGCTTGTGCTCGCTGACGGTTCTCAGCCGCCGCCCGCACCGTCGGTCCCGAGCGGCCCTCTCGACGAGGCGCTCGTGGCCGACCTCGACCTGCTCTTCGGCGACGTCGGCCCGGCGATCGACCGCGCCGCGCTCGCACGCGTCGGAGCGTCGGGAGACGCGCGAGTGGCCTGGCTGCTCGCGGACCTGTTGCGCTTTTTCCAGGGTGGGGACAGCGCCGATCGCGTGGTCTCGGCCTTCGAGGCGCTGACGGGCAGCGATGTGCCGGGGGGATTCGCCTGGCCGATCGTGACAAACTGGTTGATCGCCTGGGATCTGCCGGCGCCGCCCGGCTACGTGACCTGGAAGCGCCAGCCCTTCGAACTGGTCGAGCCCGGCTGGGCGCCCTTCTTCGAGGACGAGGACGCCGCGATCGACTGGCGCCTGGTCAGTTGGGGGGGCGTCCTGATCGATGACCGACCCTTCGAGCAGATCAAGCTCCCTTGCCCCCAGGGCTGCATCCCCGCGCTCAATGACCCCGCGACCACCGGCGTCCGCGGCGGCTCCTGGTACGCGGACGCCGGCATCGTCTTCGGAGTCGTCGTCAACGGCGAGGCCCGTGCCTACCCCAGGCACATCATGGAAGTGCATGAGATGGTCAACGACACCCTTGGCGGCCGGCGCATCGGCATGCCCTATTGCACCCTCTGCGGTTCGGCCCAGGCCTATTTCACCGACCAGCCTCCGCGCGGCTTCGCGACAATCGAGCTGCGCACTTCGGGGCTGCTCTCCCGATCCAACAAAGTGATGTTCGACTTCCACACCTACTCCGTCTTCGACACATTCACCGGCGTGGCGCTCTCGGGGCCGCTCCAGGACGAGCGCTTCGTCCTGGAGATGCTGCCCGTCGTCACCAGTACCTGGGGGGAATGGAAGGCGGCCTATCCCGACACGACGATCGTGGCGGCGGATGGCGGCATCGGCCGCAGCTACCCCCTCGACCCGCTCCGCGGGCGCGACGCTGCGGGACCCATCTTCCCCATCGGCGCCGTGGACCCGCGGCTCCCCGTGCAAGAACCCGTGCTTGGCGTTGTCACGCCGGCAGGAGAGGCGCTTGCGTTCCCGGTCGCCCAGTCGCGAGCCGCGCTCCAGGCAGGCGAAGCCGTGGTGCTGGCCGGGGTTCGGCTCGTCCTGGACGGCGGCGGCATTCGCGCCGAGTGGACCGACGGCCGCCCGTTGCCCAGTCACCAGGCGTATTGGTTCGCCTGGAGCCAGTTCCACCCGGACACCGTCGTCTGGACCCCGCTCTCCTGAGGCAGGCGGAGACTCGGGGGAAGGTCGTCGAGGTGCGGTCCGAGATCGACGATCCTGGTGTTCCGGCGAGCGTGATGCGCCCGGCCTGTAACACGTTCCAGACAGGGAATAGATGGGGGTTGCTTCCCGACGCTACGCTCGGTGGACTGGAAGCACGTTTCGGGCGGACGGTTCTTCGCAGGAACAAGGGGAGCTTGGCGCATCCCGGTGCGGATGCGCGCCCGCTGTGTCCCCGCGTGGCCTACAGCGCCACCGTCAGCTTGAACGTTCGTCGTACAGTCTCCTTTGGTGAGCCACCCCCTTGCCAGCGTGTGGCGGCCGTGAGTCGGGTAGTGCCGGGGACTCTCTAGTTGGGGTCGACAGCGAACCTGCCGATAGCATCGAAGATGAACGCGGTGAGGAAGCGAGAGTCTTCGCATTCCTCTACATCCTTCGCTGCTTCGGAGAGGCGCGTGCCGTCCTCGTAAGTCACACCTCCTCCTGAGCCGCCGGCTAGAAAGCTACTAAGGAATGCGAGGAGCCACCCGCTAGGCTCTTCCCCGGCGTCAAGCGTCCGTGTGAGGGACTCCATCTCGGCGAGAGTTACCTCCAGCCAGGCCTGGGTGATGTATACCTCGTTCACGATCTCCGGGTATTGCCCTTTGAGGTAGGGGTGGTCCCCTCGGGCTCCGACGGCGCCTAGATCATCGTGGAGAGCCCAGAGCGCATCGCCCAGCACCACGGCGAACACCTTGGGGTCCCGCAGGTCCGAATCTGCGCCAGGAACCAGGCTTGCGAGCGCCTGCGCGAAGGCAGCCTCGTAAGCCCTGCCAGCGAGACAGAGGTCCCGGACAAATGCCTTGAGAGCGGGGGGCGCTCCTGGGGCTTGTGAGGGTTGGTCGTGCGCCACCGCCCCCCAGCAGATGACGGAGCCATCCCTCTTCAACCCGCAAACAAGGCCACCTCCGGCGCTGACTGAAGCGAAGTTCCCCTCGGGAGGTCGGGCCTGGCCGAATTGACTGTCGCCCCAACAGGCGATGGAGCCGTCGGTCCTCAGCCCGCAGGTGTGGCGCGCCCCGGAGGCGGTAGGCAAGCCGATAGCGGGGTCACCTCCGGCACTGACAGAAGCGAGCTTCCCCTCCGGCGGTTCTTCATTCCCAACTGCTCCCCAGCATGTGATCGAGCCGTCGGACCTCTGCCCGCATGTGTGGAGCCGGCCAGCGCTGGCTGATAGGAAGGTGCCCTTGGGCGGCGTCGCCTTGCCGGCATCGTTGTGGCCCCAGCAGGCAATGGAGCCGCCCGTCCTCACTCCGCAGGTGTGACCTGCGCCGGCGTTGACGGAGACGAACCTGCCCTCCGGCGGCGTGGCCTTGCCATGACCATCGGCACCCCAGCAAGCGACTGTACCGTCGCTCTTCACGCCGCAGGTGTGACCTGCGCCGGCGCTGACGGAGACGAACTGCCCCTCCGGTGGCGTGGCCTGGCCCAACTCATTTCCCCCCCAACACGCTACGGAGTTGTCGGTCCGCACACCGCACCAGTGGAGTCCGCCCGTGCTAATGGAGGCGAACGTCCCGCGCGGCGGTATGGAGGCCTGGCCGAATCGACTTGCACCCCAGCAGGCGACGGAGCCGCCGGTCCTCAGCCCGCACGTGTAGCCGCTTCCCGCGCTGACAGAGACGAACGTCCCTTCCGGCGGCGTGGCCCAGCCCTCGCCGTCATCGCCCCAGCAGGCGAGGGAGCCGTCGGTCCTCAGCCCGCACGTGTAGCCGCTTCCCGCGCTGACAGAGACGAACGTCCCTTCCGGCGGCGTGGTTTCGCTAGAGAAGCCGTCGCCCCAGCAGGCGACGGAGCCGGCGCTCCCTAGCCCGCACGTGTGGGTAGTACCGGCGCTCACGGAGATGAACGTTCCTTCTGGCGGCGTGGACTGGCCATTCCGATCATCACCCCAGCAGGCGACGGAGCCGTCGGTCCTCACTCCGCAGGTGTGACCTTGGCCGGCGCTGACGGAGACGAACGTTCCTTCTGGCGGTGTGGACTGGCCATCTAGGTCTTCGCCCCAGCAGACGACGGAGCCGTTGGCCCTCAGCCCGCACGTGTGGAACAGTCCGGCGCTGATGGAGATGAACTCCCCCTTCGGGGGGGAGGCTATCCCTTCTGCAAGAGTTTCAACACTCAGACCAGCGGCTCTATCCCTACCCCAGCAGGCGACGGACCCGTTGGTTCTCAACCCGCACGTATGGAACAGTCCGGAGCTGACAGAGGCAAACTCCCCCTCCGGCTGCGTGGACTGTCCGTACTCATCCCTTCCCCAGCAGGTGACGGAACCGTCCAGCTTGACCACAGGTGTGGAACACACCAGCGGAAATGGAGCTGAAGACCGTACCAGTGGATGTCTCGTTGGCGACCTCCGTCGTTGCGGCCGGGGCAGGGGCCTCGCGGGTAATCGCCCTCCCCGGGGCCTCGTCGTCACCGCCACAGGCGGCCAGCCCAGCAGATAGTGTGACTGCTGCAGCAATCAAAGTGAGCAGACGATTCACGCTAGTACGCTAGGCGACGCCCCAAATCCAAGCCAGCCCCCCACAGCACCACCGTCAGCTCGAACGTTCGTCGTACAGTCTCCCTTGGCGAGCCACCCCGCGACCACCCCCTCCCGTGCGTAGAGGGGCTGGGAAGAGTTGGGGGTCGTGTACGCTGCCACCCGGCAGGAAGGGGTCAAGGTTTCCCGGTCTCGCCCCAGCAAGCAACGGTCCCGTCCTTCTTGATCCCGCAGGTCTTCGCTCGAGCGGCGCTCACGGAGGTGAATTGCCCGGGGGGTGGGGTCGCCTCGCCCCGAGTGTTCGCTCCCCAGCAGACGACCGTGTGGTCTGTCAGCACGCCGCACGTGTGTTCCTGTCCGGTGCCGAGGGAGATGAACCGTCCGACGGGCGGTGTGGCCTGACCAGAGTCGTTGGCGCCCCAGCACGCGACAGAAAGGTCGTTGCGTATTCCGCAGGTGTAGTCGTGTCCTGCGCTGATGGAGGAATATTCCCCAGGAGGAGGAGTAGCCGCACCGCTCCGGTTGTCGCCCCAGCAGGTGAGTGAGCCGTCTTCCCCGACCGCACATGTGTGCCGGCTCCCTGCGCTCACCGAGGTGAAGTGCCCGCTCGGCGGTGTTGACTCTCCATAGTGATCGCTTCCCCAGCAGGCAAGTGCCCTGTTATTTGTGACACCGCACGTGTGAGACCAGCCGGTGCTTACGGAGATGAACGCCCCTGGTGGCAGCGTGGCTTCGCGACCGTTCCCGCTGCCCCAGCAGGTGACGGACCGGTCGCGCCTCACCCCGCAACCGCGGTCCCGATCATCGCCCGAGACGCTGAGTCTGACGACCCCAAATGTCCCCAGGGAGCCTAGAGGGGTCAACTGACCCCCCCAGCGCCAGCAGTCCACAGACCGGTGCGCTTGCATTGCGCATGCGCCCGCATCCCCGATGCTGAGGGAGGTGATGCCCTCCAATTCCTTCCAGGAATCCTCCTTTGTGCATTCCGCCAGTGCGAAGACAAGAAACAGGCTTACCACTATTGCAATTCCAATGAGAGTAGTTGCGCAACCAGTAGCCCACGCCCACTTTCCCTGGGGCGGTTCGTAGTCAGGTTCTCTCGGCGACCTGCGGCGGAAACGGCGGAGTCCAGCCTCCAGCCGTTCCACTGGTGGGGGCTGCAGTGTGCCGAAGTCTTCCGGGACGGTCCGCAATACCTCGATCATCGGCATCACAGTCACATAGCCAGTATGCATTGCTCCGCCCACTACCTACAGCACCACCGTCCACTCGAACGTTCGTCGTACAGTCTCCCTTGGCGAGCCACCCCTCTCGACCTGTAGTCCGGTCGCCATCCCTGTCAAGCGCCATCGCTGCCCGATCGAGGCGATTCGCAGGGTTGTCGGGCGACGAGTGTGACAGATGGTGGCTGCCGTCCGATCCACGTGATCGATGCGGTCCTTCTGCCCCCGGCCGAGTGATTCCTCCTCCTGGATCACCAGCCGGGACACCCGGTTCGCGCGCGCTGCTCCCTCCAGCGGCGCCCGCGTTCCTCTGCGTTTACTGGCCCGCCCTTACCATGGCTCGAACGGGGAGCAGGCGGCGCGCGTGGGCAAGCAGGGAGTGCAGCAATGGGCGTAGCGCGTAGCGGTGGGGCTGGCTGATCGGGCATGGGAACCGTAACCGACTTCGTTAGCAGTCCGCGCGGCAAATGGATCACCCTGCTCCTCTGGATCGTGGTCGCGGGACTCCTGATCTCGCAGTTGCCGCAGCTCGCGGACGTGAGCGAGAACGAGGCGGCGCTCTTTCTGCCCGCCGATGCCGAGTCCACGCGCGCCGTCGAGCTCGCCCGGGAACGCTTCCCTGCCGCGGGCACGCCTACCCTGGTCGTGGTCCGCGAAGCGGACGGGCTGAGCGAGCCGACGTGGGCGGCCGTCGCTCAACTCGAGGCCTGGTTGGGGAGCCCCGAGGCGCCCGCCAACATCCGCCAGGTGCTCGCGCCCCGGCCCGGGGAAGGACACGCGTCCGGCCTCGTGTCTCCGGACGCCACGACGCTGTACCTGCTCGTCGAGATAACGGGGGAACCGGCCGAGACCGAGTTTGCCGACGCCGTCGCCGCCATCCGGGACCGTGCGGAGCTGGCGGAGCTCCCCGGCGTTGAGGTAGCCGTGGGCGGGCCCGGCGGCCTCGTCGTGGACCTGGTCCAGGTCTTCTCCAACATCGACTCCCTCCTCCTGATCGTCACCGTGCTCCTCGTGCTGGTCCTGCTGGTCGCGATCTACCGGTCGCCGATCGTAGCCCTGATACCCCTGCTGGCGGTCGGGCTCGTCTTCCAGGTCGCGGGGGCAGTCGGCGCCGCTGTCGCCCAGCAGTTCGACCTGCCGATCTCCGGGCAGACCACCGGCATCATGACCGTCGTGCTGTTCGGCACCGGTACCGATTACGTGCTCTTCGTGTCCGCGCGTTTCCGTGAGGAACTGACCCGTCACGCCGACAAGCACGAGGCCATGCGCCGCACGATGCGCGGCGTCGGCGGGGCGGTCGCCTCCGCCGGCGCGACCATTCTGATCGCCTCCGGCGTCCTGCTGCTCGCGACGCTCCGCTCCTACCAGTCGCTTGGCCCGGTGATCGCGATCGCGGTCGCGATCATGATGCTAGCCGCGCTGACCCTGGTGCCGGCGCTGCTCACCATCGCCGGGCGCCGCGCCTATTGGCCCAGGCAACCGCGGCTTGACCCCCAGGGCGCCACAGGCCAGGGCGGGGAGCAGGCGTGGAGGCGCAGCATCTACGGCCGCATCGGCGCCCTGGTGCTGCGCCGGCCACGGGTCGCGCTGGCCGCCACTTCGGGCGTCCTCGCCCTCCTCATACTCGGGTTGCTGGCCTTCCGCCCCACCTACGACCAGCTCGCGAGCCTGCCATCCAACACCGAGTCAGTCAGGAGCTTCGAGCTGTTGCGCGGCGGCTTCCCCGCAGGGGAGCTTTCGCCCATGCGGGTCTACGTCTCCCTGCCGCCCGGCGAGCGAGTGTTCAGTCCGGAACAACTCGAGGCGTTCGACGCGCTCACGCTCAGCCTCGCCGGGCACCCGGCCGTCGCCGATGTCTCAGGGCCGAGCAGGCCCTTTGGCACGGATGGGCCGCGGGGCGGACCGCCGGACGCCGCAACACGGTTCGTGTCACCCGACGGAGGCGCGGCGCGCCTGGATGTCGTCCTGGTGGAGAACCCGTTCTCCGACGCCGCCCTCGACGTCGTGCCTGATCTGCGCGCACTGGCCCTTGAAGGTGCGATCGCGGCCGGTCTGGACCCGGCCGCCGTGCTGGTCGGCGGCGACACCGCCGAGGCTGCGGACACGCGCACCGCCGGCAACCGGGACTCGGTGGTCGTGCTGCCCCTGATCCTCCTGGCGATCGGAGTCGTGCTCGCACTCCTGCTCCGCTCCGCTATCGCGCCGCTCTACCTGGTAGCCACGATCGCGTTCACCTACTTCGCGACGCTGGGACTTGCGGTGCTCGTTTTCGTCCTGGTGTTCGATCACACCGGCATCGGACCGGCCGTCCCGTTCTTCCTGTTCGTCTTCCTCAACGCGCTCAGCGTCGACTACAACATCTACCTGATGTCGCGCATCCGCGAGGAGGCGAGACAGGCGCCCCTGAGGGAGGCGGTCGTGCGCGCCCTTTCCCGCACGGGCCCGGTCATCACCTCCGCCGGCCTGATCCTCGCCGGCACCTTCTCGGCGCTCATGACGCTGCCGCTGCAGGACCTCCTCCAGCTCGGCTTCGCCGTCGCCGCAGGTGTACTCATCGACACCTTCATCACGCGCACGCTGATCGTGCCCGCCCTGGTCGCGCTCTTCGGCCGCTGGAACTGGTGGCCTTCGCGAATCGCAGACCTGGCCTGAGGCGAGCCCTCCGTCCCGAGCTGTTGTTCCCGGCGCTTGTCTCCCTGGGGCCGCGACCGCTCGTTCAGCGGCCCGCTGGTGCCGCCACGCGAGGGGAGGGATGTCGCCGTCGCCCCTGCGGCGCCACCGTCAACCCGAGCGTTCGTCGTACAGTCTCCCTTGGTAAGCCACCCTCGCTTCTGGGTACGTGTGAGCCAGGGAACGGTTCGTCAGGTTCCCGCCTGGTGTTTGGAATTCAGGAGCGCCAGGGGCCGCGTACTACACTGTGCGCCCCGGACCCACCGTGGCCGGGGAGGTGGTCGGGGATGAGCTTGTCCACGCACCCGGAGTTCCTCCAGATGCATCAGCTCGATGCCCGCTGCGGTGGCTGCTGGACGTCGTTTCCCCGGCCCTGTCGGTGCGGCGGGCAGATCCACGCGGAGCTCGGAGACGAAAACGCGACCGGGGATATCTGGCTCAGGCGATGGTGCTCCCAGTGCGGCATCGATTGGGACGAACCGATTCCGGACAAACCGTAGCCAATCAGGTCGGGGACAGCCCGTCAGGCTCCCCCGAGCCGGGTCCGGCCGGCCCGGTCAGGGTTCCGGCTGGAAGTGGGGGTGAGCCACAGCCTCGTCGGGCCACAGGAACTCGAATCCCGCCGCCAGCGCGTACTGGCGGTCGAGGTCCTCGCGGTCGCCGATGTGCACATACACGTCCGCCTCAAATCGGGCTTTCACGTCCGGCAGCATGTGCTTGGAGACGACAAAGTCGACCTCGATGTCGTGCGCGGCCCAGATGGCACGCTGGCCGCTCAGCGTCCGGTCGGAACAGCTGCCGATCAGGAAGCCCTTGTCGCGCACCAGCCGCACCATGTCCATCGTCAGGACGCCAGGGGGATCGCCGACTTCCAACGTGCCGTCGATGTCGAAGCTGATCAGAATCACCACGGGCCACTCCTCGTTCTCGACCTCGGCCGTACTAGTCGGGGCTGGCGCTCCACACGGTGAAGTTCCCCCCGAGCGGCATCGGCCCGCCCGAGACCGCCACTTCCGGCTTGACGCCGGTGACCTGTCTCGCACCGGCGCGGCCTTGCAGCTGTTGAATGCAATCCGTGTGCATCCAGACCCGGCTGCGGCCACTGCCGACGTTGCCCCCGCTGGGGGAGACGGGGTTGGGGCCTTCGATACTGATGTCGGTCTGGTAGAAGTCCAGCGCTTCCCCGAACTGGATCCCGCGATAGCCCAGTCCTTCCAGGTGGAATTGGTGGAAGAGCGAGAAGCCGTCGTACATGTTCTCGAAGGAGAGGTCGTCGGCGGTGATGCCCGCACCCTCGTAGATCTTGCGAGCCGTGCGCGCCGTTTCCGCTTCAACCTCATCGAGCGTGGGAGTCAGGCTGCGGGGCCGGGCGTTGCTGGACGCGTGATTGAGGATGTAGACCGGCTCCTGTTTCATGTCGGCCGCGCGCTCGGCCGTGGAGAAGAGATAGGCGCCGGACATCATGATCGGAATGTCGTTGTCGAACAGGTTGGCGGGCTTCGCGATCCAGCGCGCCGCGAGGTAGTCCTCGCGGCCAAGTTCCTCGGGCCGGTGCTGCGCCCAGTAGCCCTCCGGGAACATCAGCCCGTTGCGACGCGAATTCTCCATGAACGGCGCCATCATTTCGTGGCTCTTGCCGTACTTCCGGCAGTACTCCGCGAATTGCAGGGCCGTGCCGTACGAGGCGGGACCACCCCAGAGCCGGGTCATGGCAGCTGTGCCAGGCAGGGCCTCTTCGGCGTTGGGCCCGCTCTGGTAGTAGCGCCCCTCGAAGTTGTGCCAGCTCTTGACGACGAGGCAGGTGTGGGTCAGACCGGCGCCCACCGCCTGAGCCGTCACATTGAGCGCGTTCGACATGCAGCCGGGGCCGTACATCGTGAACTGCACGTTGGTGAGCTCCGGCATGTTCGCCAGCAGCCACTCGGCGCTGAGCTTCGCCACGCCGTCAAGCGGGTCGTCCGTCTGCTGAAAGCTCTCGATCACGTCCATGGGAAGAGGCTTGCCCTCCTCCCAGAACGCGCCCGTCGTGGTCACGGGGACGACCACCAGGCCATCGATCTGCTCGGGTGCGACGCCCGCGTCGGCGATCGCCTGCCGGAGCGCCTGGATGGTGATCGCGCCCACGCACGTCTCGGCGCGGCCGTCCCAGCGCCGGGAGGTCGGAGCGTGGCCGATGCCGACGGCAGCGACTTTGCCGCGGTGCTCCCAGATGCCCAGCCCTTCGTCGTTGCGGTACATCGCATCCGGTGCGGTTGGTGTCGTCACGAGGCGTCCTCCTTGCCGTTCGGTGGTCCAGTTGATCGGGGTCAGTCGGAAATCACGCGCCACTCGGGCACGAGCTGACCATTGGCAGTGGGCTCGAAGATCACCTCGACGGCAGCGCCGACAGGCACGTCGTCGACCGGCGCGCCCGGGAGGTGCGAGAACATCTGGATGCCCGGATCGTCGTCCAGCATGATCACGGCAAGGTTGAAGGGCTGATCCTGTTGGAGCAGCCGCACCGGGCAGTCGTGCACGACGCCGTAGTTGTAGATCGTGCCCCGCCCGCTGACGGGCTTCCACTCGAGCGAATCGCTGGCGCCGCACTCGCGGCAGGCCTCCGCTGGTGGATGCTGCAGCCGATTGCAGTCGCGGCAGTTCTGGATTACGAGGCGCTCTTCGTTCGCGGCGTCCCAGAACGGCTGGCTGAAACTGTCCGGCACGACGCCTTGCTTGGTCATTGGTTCCCCCTGTCGCTGCCCAGCGCTGCTCGACCAGCCATGGTGTGGGTGAAGAATACAGACTGCGGAGGAGGAGTGATCGACAGGTCGCCCCGAAAATGTTCAACCGAGGGCCGCTCCGGAGGCATCGCCTGCCGCTGGGCCGGTGTCCTCCTCTTCTTGCCACACAGAGTCCGGATCGTGCGGACGTGCAGCAAGGCAAGCGCCCGGCGGCGATGGCCGAGATCGACTGGCCGTGCACCTGAAGGAGTCCACGCAGGTTCCGGCAGATGGTGGCGTCGCAGGGGCAGGGACCGCCAGCTCAGGTTTGGTCGCCAGCCGAGGCAGGGACTACCCAGGTGAGCGCTTCCTCAACCGCGACCCAGTAGGTCGCGCCGGCTGAGAACGCGGTCAAGGTGTGCAGGCCGGGCTCGTCGTCGATCGCCGGGAAGTACGCGAGCCATCTGCCTGCGGCCTCGTCCCAGGTGTAGACGGCGACGACCGTGTCCGGGAGCAGGTCGGTCAGGGGGGCGCCGTCCGCGCCGGGCCACTCGAACGAGGTCCACCCAGGGTTCAGCGCCAGCTCCGTCACTGTGGGCTCGAAGTTCACGCGGTAGACCCTGGTGCGGCTGCCGTCCGCCGAGGTCACCGTGACGGCAATGGTGTCGACACCCTGCAGGGATACCTGGTGGCCGGGGGTGGCTTCGTCGGCGTCAGGCGGGTCGATGACGACATCCGTGCGGCGCTGCATCGCCTCGGCCGCTACGACGGCCTCCATGACGCCCTCGCCGATGACGCCCTCGTAGTCGGTCTGGCCCGGGTCGAACTCCCCGAGGTCGACGCCGCTGAGCGTGAGCGAGGCGAGCCGGGTGTCGATGGAGTCGGGCATGTTGTAGGTGTAGACCTTGCCGTCGCTCGCATCGACCACATACATGAAATCGCCGTCGGACCAGACGCCGCGCGGGCTGTTGTTGCTCGCCCCGCTCAGTTCCGTGAAGTCCTCGTCGCGAACGCGGTTCAGTCTGGCGTTCCCGTCCCCTGCTCCCTGCTCGTCTGCCGGGACAGGCAGGCGGTAGGCAAAGAGGCTCCTGGGGCTGGCGCCGGCATCGGAGATCCAGATGGTCACCCGGTCCGACCAGATGCCCTGGGGGTCGCTGTTGCGGGAGTCGAGGGCGTACTCGCCCAGGAGGCCGCCGCTCTCGAGGTCGTAGGCGAAGAGGCTGTCCTCACCGGCGTCGAGCACCCACAGGGTCTGCCCGTCGGACCAGATGCCGCGAGCGTCGCCGTTGCGCTCGGTCAGTTCGATCTCACGCTCGGGGAGGGGCTCACCACTCTCCAGGTCGTAGGCGAAGAGGCGGTCCCGGCCGCTGTCGGAGACCCACATCGTGGTGCCAAGGGCCCAGACCCCGCGCGGTGCACGGTTCGTCCCATGCAGCGCGAACTCGCGCTCCCCGGCCCGCTCACCGCTGGCGAGGTCGTAGGCGTAGACAGCGTCGCCGGCGCCGTCGGGGTTGTTCGCCAGCCACAGCGTCGCGCCGTCGGACCACATCCCGGTGGGCGCGCCGTTGGCGTTGTCGAGCGCCTTGAGGTCGTGCTTCACGGTCCACTCGAAGTCGCGCGTGCTCGGGGTCGGACCAGACGCCCCCCCACCGCCGCCCCCACCGCCGCCACCGGTGACAATAGTGGACGGAATCGAGACAACCACCCCACCGTCCGGCTTCACTCTGCGCTCAAAGCTCGGCGTGCCGTCGCCCAACGCATTCGTTGCAAACACCCGCACGCGGTAGTACTTGTTGGGGTCGAGGTTCGGAATGGTATGGCTGAAACCGGTCGTTGCCGCTTCCGTGACCTCGGCCGGGACTGTCCAACTGCCACCATCCTCTATCCATTGCACGGTATAGCCGGTGACAGGCCTACCACCGTCACCCCGAAGGGTGGGAAGGGTGATTCGGAGAACCCACCAGAGTGAGGGACTCCACCGGGGCTCCTCCCACTGCGCGAACAGGGTCCCTTCCGTCTCCGTAGACACCTCAAGGCTCCACGGAAAGTCAGGGGGCGTCGGTTGCACCAACGCTGTCGGCTCGCTCGTTCGGCTTTCGGCATTGCCCTGGTCGTCCGTAAACGTCACCACCACCTGCACCGTCCGGTCGACGTCATCGGGACGGACCACATAGGAATCTATGTTGTAGGTGCTCCTGTAGTCGTAGGCGCCCACCGCCAGGTCCTGCACTGGATCGACGACCCACAGGTATTCAAGGGTGGCTCCAGTCATGCCGTCCGGGTCGGCGATGGTTCCGCGGTCGGCGACCAGGACCTCCCCCACCCGCGCCGTTCCCGAGATGGTTGGCTGGCCGGTCGCCGGCGAGTTGGGGTCCCCCTGTGCGACGGCTTGCTGGGCAGGTACAAGAAGGACTGCGAAGGCGATCAGCGCCGCGACGCGCAGGATGAGCGAGGAGTTGATCGGGATCACGGGCGTCCGTTGCTCCTGGTGACGAGCGGGGGAATGGCGCCGCCGTACGACGGCCCACACCGGTCGACACACCCGGATCCCACCCGTTCAACATCTCGGCAGTCCAAAGCGTTAGCAAGGTAGCCGTCTGGCCCGTCCTCTGCCTAGGTTCGTTTGTACCCCTCTGGCCTTTCCTCCCGGGGCAAATCCGAAGGTATCTTTGTACCTGGTCCGCTGGTGTCGATCGCTACGGTCATCAGAGCGCCCGGGCAGCTGCGGGTCAGGCTCAACCCGGCGCCGATGTGGGCTATTCTCGGCGAGCGAGGCATCTCCCAGAAGAAGTTGGCGCGCCTCGCCGGGATCCCCCCGGTCACCTCTCCCGGCTGATCAGTGGCAGGGCAACCCCCTCCCCCCCAGGTGCGGCGGCGCGTGCAGCGCGTGCTCGGCGTGACTGACCTCAATGCCCTGTTTCCCGCCGCCGGGCAAGACCACTGTGCCGCACCGCTATACTCCCCCGCCGAGCCCACTGCCTGGAGGCGTTCCCCTGAGCCTGCTCGACCGTAGCTTGCGTCCCTCCCTCCCGCCTCCGCCCGCTGCCGTGGCGGGGGCAAGACGGAAGAGCCATGAACCGGGCCCGGGAGGCCGCCGTGGCTGCTCCTCCCGGGCAGCAGGAGTAGGGGGTCCGGGCCCCGCCGCCACCCCGGAGCCCAGCATCCGCCATGTCAGGGGGAAGACCAGTGCCGGTTGAGCCCGAAAACGAGAACGAGAACGTTCGATACGAGCCCCAGGAGCATCCTCCGGCGCTCGTCGCAGCTGGCACTGGGCTGCAGGCGGCGATGGTCATCGTCGCCCCCGTCGTCCTGACCGTCGTGATCGTGGCGCGCATCGCGGACCAGCCCGACTCCTACATAAGTTGGGGTGTCTTCGCGGCGCTGGTCGTCAGCGGCGTTACGACCGTACTGCAGGCCATCCGTGTCGGACGCGTGGGGGCAGGGCACGTGCTCGTCATGGGGACATCGGGCGCCTTCATCGCCGTGTGTGTCGCGGCGATGGTCGAAGGGGGCCCTTCCCTGATGGCAACCCTCATCATCATCTCGTCGCTGTTTCAGTTCGCGCTGGCGGCGCGGCTCTCGCTCTTGCGCCGCATCTTCACGCCCGTCGTGTCGGGGACCGTGATCATGCTGATCGCAGCCACCGTCATGCCCGTGATCTTCGACACGCTGACGGCGGTCCCGGAGGGCGCATCGGGGGCTGCCGCCCCGCTGGCTGCGGGGGCCACACTCGTGACGGTAGCGGTCCTGGTCCTGCGGGGTCCGCCCGCCTGGCGCCTCTGGTCGCCCATTATCGGCATCGCCGTGGGGTGCGCGGTTGGGGCCCCCTTCGGCCTCTACGATGTGCAGCAGGTAGCGGATGCAGCCTGGGTCGGCGTCCCCGCCAGTTCCTGGCCCGGCGTCGACGTCACACCGGGCACCGAGTTCTGGGCGCTCCTGCCGGCCTTTGTGGTCGTCACGATCGTGGGAGCGGTCGAGACCATCGGCGATGGCATCGCCATCCAGCGGGTCTCGCGCCGGAGGCCGCAGGCCACGGACTTCCGCGTCGTCCAGGGAGCCCTCAATGCCGACGGTGTAGGGAACTTCCTTTCGGGAATCCTCGGCACGCTCCCGAACACCACCTACTCCTCCAGCGTCTCCATCGCGGAGGTAACCGGCGTCGCAGCGCGTCGCGTGGGCGTCGTCATCGGCGTCACGTTCGTCGCCATAGCCTTCTTTCCGAAAGTCGCGGCGCTCCTGATCGCCATTCCCGGGCCCGTGGCCGCGGCCTACATAACCGTCCTGATAGCGCTTCTGTTCGTGCAGGGGATGCAGCTCATCATCCGGGATGGCGTCGACCACCGGAAAGCGCTGGTTGTGGGCGCGGCATTCTGGATCGGCACCGGCTTTCAGAACCAGTGGATCTTCCCCGACTTGCTCAAGGGGGGATTCCTCGAGGTGTTGCTCGGTAACGGCATGACGGCAGGCACGCTCGTCGCGGTCATCATGGTCGCGTTCCTGGAACTGACGGGCTCCCGTCGAAGCCGTCTTGACCTGGCCCTCGACGCCAAGGCGGTGCCGGCTCTCGAACAGTTCCTGCGGACCTTCGCGGGGAGAGCCCGGTGGGACGCCCCATCGACGGAGCGCCTGACTTCGGCGGGCGAGGAGACGTTGTCCATCCTCCTGCGGGGGCAGGACGACACGTCCGATGGCGTCCCGCGCCGCCTCAATGTGACTGCCCGGATGGATGGGAGGAGGGCCGAAGTGGAGTTCGTGACCGCGCTGGAGGGGGAGAACATGGAAGACCGGCTCTCCTACCTCAGCGACCTGCCTCCCGTCCCCGACGAGCACGAGGTGTCGTTCCGGCTGCTCTGGCACTACGCCTCGGACGTCCGCCACCACAAGTACCACGGAGTCGACATCGTGACCGTCACCGTCGAAGGCCATCGCTAGCTTCGGCGGTTGGGAGAAGGCCCTCGTCTTCGCAGGAAGGGTTCACCTGGACGTACCCCGCTCCCGCTATCCCACCCCCGCGAGTCGAGCGGGCCGTAGCGATGCTTGAGCGCCAGGATGCGCTCGACTAATTCGTCGACTCGGCCTTCCGAAATCTCTCCCTCGGACACGGCATCGAGGCCGGCAACTGTCAGCTCAAGGGTTCGTCGGACGGTCTCCCTCGCCGGTGAGCCCCCGCCTGCCGTACCCAGAGGGCGGCGATGGCGACGACAAGGAAGGCGACCACGCTTGCGGGTACGCCGGAGTCCTGCTCGGCGCCCGGTCCGGCGCTCCCTGTGTCCGCAGCGGCCGGGGCCTCGGCGCTGCGGGCGACGATGGTGAGGGTGGCCGTGGCGACGCGGTCTTTCACGCCGCCGCCCAGACCCTCGATGCCGCACGGCGCCACCCCGTCTTCGGGGTAGTCCCCGTCCGGACCGGCCCAGCAGGAGATTGCGACCAGCTCGTGGTCGCCTGCCGGCAGGTCCTCGGGCAGCACGAACGTCGCGGTGAATGCGCCGTCCGGCGGGGTGCCGGAGGGGTCGATGTCGATGTGCTCGGCGACCCACAACCCGGTGTCGGTGGTCCTGCCCAAATGGAGGAAGCCCGAGGCAGGGTCCACGCTCGCCACGCCGGCAATCGGCACGCCGCCGATCGTGATGGTTGAGCTATAGATGAAGGACCCTTCCGTCTCCACCCGGAAACCGGAGCCCTCAACCGTGATCGTCTCGCCCGGTTGCGCCTCGTCCACGCTCAGGCGCAGCTGGGCCGTCGGTTCGTCGCTGTCGCCCTCCGCCCGGGCGGAGTCGGCCAGGGCAGCCAGTGTCGCCGTCAGCAGCGCGGCCACGGCCAGCAGTGAAATCAGAACACGGCCGGCGCGCGTTGGTGGTCGCCTGCCCATAGCCTGCCCCCAATCCTGGTGGGTTGCAGCCTACCGCAGCCCCGCCCTAGCTCCCGCCCGCCGACCCCTGCGTCCAGATGTGGTCGATCCGCGTGCGGTGGATGAACCACTCGCCATCGACCTTCTTGTAGACATCGTTGTAGACGCCGATCAGACCCACCGGGTTGGGATTGTCCCCCATCCCCAGGTCGAGCAGGAACCAGCTCCCGGTCGCGCTGTCCGGGCCCGTCAGCTCGACCCAGCCGTTCGTCGTCGCGTGC
>LXNI01001137.1_pt1 | contig 25254 bp, 18 predicted proteins | sample 809091 | NCBI WGS metagenome assembly LXNI01 (sample SAMN04870527, study PRJNA318959) | sponge metagenome | biome: 01000161; feature: marine sponge reef; material: water | host: Sarcotragus foetidus | place: Greece: Milos, Mediterranean Sea | collected 2013-05-29 | depth 5-7 m | reverse complement strand
ACCGCCACGAGCGACATGTCGAAGGGCTCGGCCAGGTCGGTGATCGACGCCACTTCACCCCTGGCCAGGCGGCCGAGGATGGCACGGCGGGCCGGATGGGAAAGAGCGGCAAAGGTGCGGTCGAGAGCGTCGTCGTCGAGGGGGAGCATGGCAGCCTCTGGTCGAAGGGTGGATTCGGCGCCTCTGGCAAATGCACGAATACTAAACATAATTGTTTAGTATAATGGCGCAACCGGCTTTGCCACACGGTTGGTCACTTGGATACTCCCGGGAGATAAAGAATCTGGAACAGGGCAACGATTGGAGGAATTCAATGACCCGCAGCGCGTCAAGCCAACGCAATCCTTCGCCGTGGTAGTAGTTTGCATAATATCCATTATTGTCGCAGTTTATTCTGATAGTGTCGCTCATATATTGACATGCGTGGAGTGGCGCCACCCATATGCTATTGGTCTCATCTATGCAACGCCCCCGGTGCCGTTTCCAAATCCGCCGCACTCCTCTGATTGTTGCCGTAGTTGTGTGGATCATCGCCTGTGAAAGCCCCCAGTATCCGGAGTTGTGCGGGTCGACCCCTGAACAGACGATCGTCGTGGGCGAGTCGGTGACCGTTGACTTTTGCTTCGACGACCCAAACGGGGAGATGCTTGCATTCGAGGTGTTCAACTCCGATCCGGGGGTGGTTACTGCCGCGGCTGCGGGCAGCGTGGTGACAGTCAGCGCGATTTCGCCCGGGGTCGCCCTCGTGACAATGGTCGCAACCGACCCCACCGGCCTGAAGGCGCAGCAGAGCTTCCGAGTGGTGGTGCCCAACCGGCCGCCGACCGCAGTAGGGATGATCGAGGACCGGGAGCTGATGGCCGGTGATTCCACGGCGATCGACGTGTCGGGGCACTTCAGCGAGCCGGACGGGCAGCCGCTGAGCTTTGTTGCGGAGGTATCGGACTCGGGCCGCGTTGCGGTGTCGGTGGAGGAGACGGTGGTGACGGTGGTGGCGATGGCGAAGGGAGCGGTGGAGGTGACGGTCACGGCGACCGACCCTGGCGGCCTTGCGGCCATGCAGCGTTTTCAGGTAAGGGTGCCCAACCGGTCGCCCGTGCCGGTCGACTCGATTGCGGCCCGGGAGGTCATGGTCGATAGTGCAGACACCCTCGAGGTCTCGCCATACTTCAGCGACCCGGACGGGGATGCGCTGACGTATGTGGCGACCGTGTCCGACAGCTCCGTGGTCACGGCGACGGTTGTCGAGAGTGTGCTGACGATGGCCGGGGTCGCCAAGGGAGCAGCGGTGGTAACGGTGACCGCTGCCGACGACGAGGGGCTGTCCGCCACGCAGCGTTTCAACGTCACCGTGCCCAACCAGCCGCCCGAGGTCACCGACACCATCCTGTCGCGCACGCTCTTCAAGCACGAGGCCGACACGCTCGAGCTAACCGCGTACTTTGCCGACCCCGATGGAGACGCGCTGAGGTATGCCGCCGCGGTGTCCGACAGTACGGTGGTCGCGGCTGCGGTGGTCGAAAGTGCGCTGACGGTCACCGGAGTCGCGCAGGGCGAAGCCGAGGTGACCATTACAGCCATCGACGGCGACGGCCTTTTTGCCGCGCAGCGCTTCCAGGTCACCGTACCCAACCGGCCGCCCATGGCGACGGACACGATCCGGTCGCGCACGCTTTTCAAGAACGAGGCCGACACGCTCGAGCTAACCGCGTACTTTGCCGACCCCGATGGCGACGCGCTGACCTGGGAGGCGCAGGCGTCAGACCGCAGTGTGGTCGCGCTGGAACTCTCCACGACCGACGGCAAGCTTACCGTCACGGCCCTGTCGCAGGGTGAGGCGGTGATCACCGTGACCGCCACCGACGCCGAAGGACTGGGCGCCCATCAGAGCTACGCGGTCACCGTACCCAACCGGGCGCCGCTCGCATCTGAAGGCATTCCCGCCCGGACGCTCCACAAGCGAGAGACGGCCGAGCTCGACCTCGCCCAATACTTCAGCGATCCCGACGGCGACGATTTGAGTTACGTGGTCGAGTCGACGGACATCCTCGTGGTCACGGCGACGGTCAGGAGTTCCACGCTCACCGTGCGGGCCGGTGGGGCGGGCGAGGCCACGCTCACAGTGATCGCCACCGATCCCGGCGGCCTTTCGGTGCGGCAGAGCTTCATGGTCACCGTGGCGAACCGGGCACCGACCGTGACCGCTCCGATCCCGACACAAACGGTCCCGCGCGGAAAAACTCAAACGGTGGATTTGTCTGCCCATTTCGACGACGCCGACGGAGATCCCCTCACCTACTCGGCAGAGTCGTCGAACCAGAGTGTTGTGCGGGTCCAGGTGAGCGGAAGCAGCGTTACGTTGACCGGGCAGCGAAGCGGCACGGCCAGGGTATCCGTCACCGCCACCGACCCGGAAAGTCTGACGGCAGAGCACACCTTCACCGTGACCACCATTGCCGGTGAAGACAACAACCCCGGCGGCCAGGGCAACACCGCACCCACCGCGACGGGAGAGATCCCCGGGCAAACCATCGCGGAAGGCGCGAGTCGAACGCTCGTGGTCTCCAGTTTCTTCCAGGATCCCAACGGAGATCCCCTGACCTTCAGCGCGGCCACCGCGAACCCGGACCTGGCGACAGCGTCGGCGTCGGGGGCGAGCGTGACGCTCACGGGCGTTGCGGCCGGCACGACCACGCTCACGATCACGGCCACCGACCCCGGCAACCTCTCGACCAGCCGAACAGCAGATGTGACGGTCGTCGCGCGGGGACAGCGGCCGGTCGTGGTGGGTTCGATCCCGGAACAGCGCCCGCGAGTCGGCCAGGCCACAACCGTGTCCATGGCGGGGTACTTCCAGGACCCGGACGGCAGCAGCCTGGACTTCGACGCCGAGTCGTCGAATCCCGGCATAGTCACGGCCGTGGCGTCGGGGAGCGACGTCACGCTGACGGGCGTGTCGGTTGGAAGCGCCTCGGTGACCGTCACCGCCACCGATTCCGACGGACTCTCCGCCGACCTGCAGATCGGCGTCCGCGTGGTCGAACTATCACCGGATCTGGAGGTGGGATCAGCCTCGGTGACCGCCAGCAGTGTGGAACCGGGGGGGACGTTCAGGCTGTCCGTGACCGTGTCCAACGCCGGGGAAGGAGAGTCGTCGGCGACGACGCTGAGGTACTACCGGTCCAGTGGCGGAACCGACACGCAGGTCGGCACCGACGACGTTGGCGCCCTTGCGGCCGGGGAGTCGAGTGCGCAGTCGATCAATCTGCCGGCGCCGTCCACGGAGGGCACGTACCACTACTCGGCGTGCGTGGACGCGGTGACCGGTGAGTCGGATGCGACGGACAACTGCTCCGGCTCCGTGCAGGTCGCCGTCGAATCGCTCCGGGGGATTCCGGCGAGAGTCGAGGTGACCGCGCCACGGGGGTGGGCACCCGTGGGGGGCACCGTGACCTACAGGGCGCGCGTCCTGGACAGCCATGGCGACGCCGTCGCCGGAGCCCAGGTCTCCTGGTCGTCCAGCCACCCCGCGATTGCATCCGTCAACGCGAGCGGCGTGGTGACAGCCATCGCCGTGGGAGAGGCGACGGTCACGGCCACGGTCTCCGGCTCGGCGGGCGCGGCGGCGCTGGCTCAGGCGCAAGCAAGCAGCGCGCCGTCTCCGCAGGCGTTGGGCGAAAACGCCGCGAATGCCCGAACGTCAGTCTCAGGCTCGCAGGGGATGCACGTCGTCGAACCGGTGGCCAGGATAGAACTTGACCCGACTTCGCTGACTTTCGACGCCGTCAACGCCTCTCAGACCCTGATGGCTACCATCTACGACGCCGACGACAACGAAATGGAGCCCACGTACTGGGGCTGGGGGTCGGCGGATCGCACCGTGGCAACGGTCAGCACCAGCCTCGGCTCGTCGACGGAGAGGGCGACCGTGTACGCGGTGGGCGAGGGCGAGACGACGGTAACGCTGAACGCCAACGGGACGGAAGGCTCCGCCAGCGTGACGGTCGCGCTCTCGGGGCGGCGAGTCGAGGTCTTGCCAACTTCGCTGAACTTCGACGCCCTGGGCCAGACCAAGTCGGTCACGGTCCGAGTGCTCGACGAGAACGACGACGAGGACGAGAACGCGACATGGAGCACGTTTGCTCTCTTCACTCCGTGCTGCGAACCCAACCTTGCCGACCCGCCACAGGGAATCGCTGTGGAGACAACGGATGACGGCCTGACCGTCACGGCGAATGGACCGGGCAGGGGCTCGATCAGCGTTAGCTCGGCAGGCGCCCATTCAGGGATCGTGCAGCTGTCTGTGTCCCCGAAGCCGGCTTCCCTTGCGATCACGCCAGATTCCGTGGACGTGACCGTGGCCGGGACCACCACGCTGCGGGCGACGGTCACGGACGCCAACGGCCACTCGATACAAGTGAGCGACGGAGAGCGAGGTGGTCTTGTAGTTTACTGGGAGTCAGACGACTCTACCGTGGCGACCGTCACAGGTGTCACCAGCAGCACACGGGTTGGCAACACCGGTGCAACCGCCACAGTCACAGCGAAAGCGGCCGGTTCGGCCACGATCACAGCCCGCTGGGGCGGCGCCACGATAGCTGGGACTGCAACGGTGGTGGTGACCGCCGGCGGTGGAAGCGAGTGATGCTACGCGTCCGAATCCCGCCTCAGGTCACTTCGGCCAGCACATCCTGGACGTCTCGATCCAATCCTTTGCCTCGCCGATGGGACCCGGCTCATAGCGGCATCAACCCGGCGTCCTCCAGCACCCTGACGTGACGGGAAACCGCCACGAGCGACATGTCGAAGGGCTCGGCCAGGTCGGTGATCGACGCGACTTCACCCCGGGCCAGGCGGCCGAGCGCCGATTCGAAGCCCTCCACTAACGCTCCGGCACGTGTGTCTGTCAAGAGCGGCAGAACACAAACCGGAGATGTGCCGATGAACAAACCGCACAAGCCCAGCAGGCTTTGTCTTTTCCTCTTCCTTGCAAGTCTCCTCGGCGCCATCCCGCCACTCGCTGCCACCCTCGAAGCCCAGGACACCCGCACCATCCAGGGAGTCGTCCGCGATTCCGTGAACGGCGAGGCCATTGTGCACGCCGCGGTCGCGATCGCCGGGACCGGGTACCAGGTCAACACGAACGCGGACGGCTTCTTCACCGTGGTGGGAGCCCCGCGCACAACCTTCGGCCTCCGCATCGTCCACATCGGCTACACGCCGACCGAAGTGACCGTGGACGCCGATTTCACCGACCGGCTCTATATCGAGATTCCTCCGCTGCCCGTGGACCTGGAGGGAGTCGAGTTCGTAGCTGACGAATACCGCCTGGTAAAGGCCACGGACGGCGTGAGCCGGGTCTCGGCGTCGCCTGCGGAAATGGCCGTGCTTCCTTCCATCGGGGAAGTCGACATCTTTCGCTCGCTTCAGCTCCTGCCCGGAATCAGCGGCACGCGCGAGTCCTCTTCCGGGCTCTACGTGCGGGGCGGCACACCCGACCAGAACCTCGTGCTGCTCGACGGCATCACCGTGTACCACGTCGACCACTTCTTCGGCTTCTTCAGCGCCTTCAACGCCGACGCGATCAAGGATATCCAGGTCTTCAAGGGCGCGTTCCCGGCCCAATACGGCGGGCGGGTGTCCAGTGTGGTCGACATGACCGGCAAGACCGGCGACCCCGAGCAGATGCACTATGGGGCCGGCCTCAACCTGCTCAGCGCCAGCGGTACCTTCCAGACCCCGATCGGTTCGAAGGCCAATCTGCTGGTGACCGGACGTCGCTCCTACACCGACGTGGTTCGAACGGGGCTGTACAACAGCATCTTCGACGTCTTCAACATCAGCACCGGACCGCAGGCACCCGCTGGCGGCGGACCGGGCGGCGGGCGCGGCTTCGGCGGGGCGGGAGGACTTTTCGGCTCCACGAATCAGGACGTCGCGACGCCGGACTTCCACTTCTACGACTTCAACGCCAAGCTGACCTACCTCCCCGGCGACCGGGACGTCGTTGCCTTCAGCCTCTACGGCGGACGCGACTACCTGGACAAGTCGCAGCAGCGGTCCCTGTCGTTTACCCCCAGGGGCCAGGCGGGCGACCGGAACTTCACCACCGCCATCGGTGACCTGACCGACTGGGGCAATCGCGGCCTGTCGGGCCGCTGGGGCCGTCAGTGGGCGGGCGGGCTCACCAGCAATGTGCTCGCCGCCTACTCCGAATACACCTCCGACTACGGCCGCAACACCCAGGTCACCATCTCGGACCCGGAGACTGCCGAAGCCACGCTTACGCGCGACCTGCAGTCGACGGAGGACAACTTCCTCACCGACCTCACCCTGCGCGCCGACAACGAGTGGAGGCCCTCGCCCGACCACAAGCTCCTATTCGGCGGGTGGTTCAGCGCGACCGGCGCCGAGTACCGCTACGTGAGGAACGACAGCATCACGATCCTGGACCAGACTCAGTCTTCCACGCGCGCGGCGGCCTATGCGCAGGACACCTGGGACGTCACGGATCGCTTCTCGCTCACGGCGGGGGGTCGCGTTTCATACGACCAGACCACGGCAAGGAGCTATCTGGAGCCCCGCGCTTCCGCCCGCCTGGCGCTGACCGACAGAGTCACCCTGAAGGCCGCGGCCGGACGGTACCACCAGTTCGTGAACCGGGTCGTCAACGAGAACGTCACCGAGGGCTCACGGGACTTCTGGCTGCTCGCCGACGGCGATCTCGTCGACGTGACCGCGTCCGACCACCTGGTGGCCGGAGCGTCGTACGAGACCGACGGCTTTCTCTTCGACGTCGAGCTGTATCGCAAGGAGACGACGGGGCTGTCGGAGTTCTCGCTGAGGTTCCGTCGCAACGACATCGACCCGCTCAACCTCTTCTACGCCGGGACAGGACTGGCGCAAGGCGCGGAGTTCCTCGCCCAGAAGAAGTTCGGGGCCTTCACCGGCTGGGTCTCCTATACGCTGGCCGAGGCGCGCAACACCTTCCCGGAGCTGAACGGAGGAAGCTCGTTTCCTGCTCTCCACGACCAGCTTCACGAACTCAAGACCGTTGGAACACTGTCGCTGGGACGCTGGGACCTGGCGTCCACTTGGACGTACGGATCGGGCACTCCCTACACGGCTCCCCAGGGCGAATACAGCGTCGAACTCCTCGACGGAAACTCGTTCAGCTACATCAACGTGAGCGCAAAGAACGGTCTGCGGCTGCCGGCCTATCACCGCCTCGATCTCAGCGCGCGCTACCGCTTCTCGCTGGGCGACTACGGAGGCGACCTGGGCGTGTCGGTCTTCAACGCGTACGACCGCGCCAACGTCTGGTATCGCCAGTTTGAACTCGACGCGACTCCCGCAATCGTTACCGACGTCAACTATGTCGGGCGGGTTCTCAACCTTTCCGTCCGCTTCAACCGATAGAAACGCAGGAGGAGATACATGAATACCGGCAAACTATCCAGCATCTGGCCAACACGTGACGGGGTCCTCTCGCTGCTCGCCGCGTCCGCCTGCCTGCTCGCGTGCTCCGATGTGACGACAAGCCCCGAGGAGGACGCCCGCCAGGTGGTCGTGGAGGCGTTCCTGTTCGCGGGCGAGCCGGCGGACGACATCCGGCTGACCGAAACCGTGCCACTGGGCGAGGATCCGGCCCTTGCGCCCACCGTTGACGACGCGACCGTGACGTTGACACGCGGCAGCGACCGGTGGCTCCTGTCCCGCCTGGAAGACCCCGGCACCTACGGCTATCTGGGCGATGATCTGCAGATCCGCGAAGGTGATCTCTTCCGCATCGAGGTGGCGGCGTTCGGGCGTACCGCCACCGGCGAAACGGTTGTTCCCGGACCCCCCGGCGGCGTCCAGCTCGACAAGGAAATGCTGGAAGTGCCCCAACTCGCGCCCGGGAGTTTTCAGCCGGGCGCGCTGCAGTCGTTGCAGGTCACGGTGAGTTGGGAGAACCCGGGCGCCAGCCTGCACTTCGTCGACGTGGAAGGGCTGGACCCCGAGGCCGAGTCCATCTTTCCCGACTTCATTCGACAAGGGGCGGGCAGATTCCGCATACGGAGCGCCCCGACCGAGGAGAACTTCCACGCGATCGGGCTGCGGCAGCTCGAGTACCTGGGTCGCCACCACGTGATCGTATACCGGGTCAACCAGGAATACACCGACCTCTACAACAACCGGGTGCAGGATTCCCGCGACCTGAACGAACCGCCGAGCAACATTCGGGGTGGCCTGGGCGTGTTCAGCGCCTTCAACTCGGTCGCGCGCGAGTTCGATCTGGTGCGGGTGGGGGGATCGTGATCCTGAAGTGAGCCACATGCTCGACACCCGGTGGGGCCTTGAACGCCTTTTCGGCAGCCTGCTGCACGTGGAACCCATAGGATTCCTCCGGCGCAGCATCGGACATGCTGATGATGGTCAGGATGTCGCGTTCAGCCGCCTCGAGAAGCGCGCCCGCACACTTGGGGTCACTCATCAGGCAGATCGCTCGTAAAGGACGCGGCCTTCTCGAAGCGCACGCGCCAGAACGTAGTTCAGCGAATCACGCCAGTAATCGACATCGGCCTGGGAGTACACAAGGACATCGACTGGAACGGTAAACGGCCTGAGGGCTCGACGCAGCCTGAGCATCTCCTTATGGCGGCTCCGCTGCGGACCAAACGGCTCCGCTTCAACAACAATCAGGTCGACATCTGAATGCACGCGGAAATCGCCTCGGGCACGGGAACCGAAAAGAATCACCATTTCGGGGTCTGCCTCGCCCACGATCGCCTGAACCATCTGGTCGATGATGGCGTCTGTCACCTGGGTCATGGGTTCCACCTTCGCGGTCTGACTCGCTCTCCCGCTGATAAGGTAACGCCGCCGAACACGGAGCTGGACGCTAACGTCCCACCAACAGCACGCTCACTCCCTGGTGTCGCTCGGGGATTCCAGGCTATCAGACCCCACCCGCCTCGATCCGGAAGCGAACCACCCGTTCGACGCCCAGCTCGTCCCGGGTCGACGCCCACACGTAGTCCTCATCGAAGACCGGTCTCGGACGCGGCGAGAACTGATCCGGCGGCACGACGACGCCGAGATAGGTCCCGTCGGGCTCGAAGACATCGTAGCGTGTGGACTCTTGCCAGATCACCGAGGCCGAACGGGGATTCTCCGGGTCGTGATCCTCATTGTCCACGGGGACTCCCTCGGTCTGCAGGCGCACCCAGATCCGTCCGCCCCGGCCAGCCAGCAGTTCCTGGTAGAACGGCTTGTGCTGCGGGATCGGCGGGCCGTTCCAGGTCCAGTTCGGGTCCCGTTCACGCATCCTTTGCACTGTGCGTTCGCGGTGATGGGCGCGCTCCTCGGCGCTTACCGGAACCGGATCGGCGGCGCGTTCGATTCGCAGCACGCCGTCGTCCACCGGAAGATCGATCCGGTACTCGGAGGGAAGCCCTGCGAGGAAACGCCCACTGGGGTGTACCGTCCAGAGGTGCACGGGACTGAAGGGGACGAACAGCGTCGTCGTGCCGCGTCGTTCGGCCGTCAGCGTGGGAGGTTCATACGCGGTCGACGGTTCGGGCAGCGTGTCGACATGCGCGCCGTTCGGCCCCAGCACGACCAGATGCATGACGAAGTCGCCCGAGGCGCGCCGAGCCAGATCGAGGGTGTGCACGAAGGTGCGGCCGTGCGCGTCGGTGTAGAGCGGCGAACCGGAATACAGATTGCCCGAGTTGTAATGCCACTGGTCCGTCTGGCCGGCCGTCGGACCGAAGACCTCGACGCGCATGTTGCCGGGATCGCGCACCACCAGCCGGCCGTCCGGAAGTAGCGCGATGGCCTCGGCGCGGCTGAACTCGCCCGGCCCCTCGCCCTGCCTGCCCAGCGTCTCGACGTAGACCCCCGCCGCGTCGAAGACGCGCACGTGCTGGGCCTGCCCGTCGAACACGAAGACGTTCCGGTCATCGTCGACGGCGATCGACCAGACGTCTCCGAAGAGATACTCCTCGGGTCCGTCCAACTCACCGATCGAAACCTCTGGAACCAGGCCGGCTTCGGCACCCCAGACGCTTCCCGACAGCGTCCGGACCACGGTCGTATCGCCGATGGTTTCGACGACGGTTTCCGGTTCGGTGCCGGATGGATCCGGGTCGGTGCCGCAGGCCGCAAGGGCGCATGCGGTCGTGACAGTGGCGACGCTCAGCCCCAACAGACCGGCTCTCATGGTCCCGTCCTCCCCCAACATGTGAAGCAGACATTACATAATGACAACTACGCTTGTCATTTTCATGCCTTACAGTTCCCCGAACAGCACGCTTACCCCCTGCTCGAACACGATGTCACGCGGGATCCCGGCCGAATCCAGCCGATCGAGGTCGGCCTGCAGCCCGGGCGGCACCATCCCCCTCGTCTCCATCAGCTGCGCGACCGACTCGTAGTCGCCGTCGCCCTGCAGGGTGAGGATCAGCTCGCTCAGCCCCGCCACCGCCTCGCGCATCGCGTCGAAATCGACCCGGTACCTGCCTGTCGCCTCGTCCCGGCTGAACGCGCCCATTTCCTGGAAGTAGCTGAAGCGCACCATGTTCGCGCGACCGTGGGCGCTCGCGGCGCCGAAGCGCACCGAACGGAAGATCCCCGCCAGGAAGGTCACGTAGTAATGCTCCACCGAGTACTCCGTGAGCTCGCCGCGCTCGAAGAGCTGCGTCACCATGTGCAGGCCGACCACGTCCGCCTTCCCCTCTTCCATCGGCGAGGCGTGTTCGCGCAGCGCCTCCCGCACCGTCCCCATCCCCGTCACCGTGTTCTTCACGCCCAGCCCGTGCGCCACCTCGTGGAACATCGTGTTCCCGAAGAAGGCGTCGAATACGACGTACTCCTGCTGATCCTCGTCGATCAGCTCACCGGCGATCGGCACCATGATCTCGTCGAACTTGGCCCGCATCGCGTTCTTGAGCTGCAGCCGACGCGTCCCCTTGGCGAGCTGCACCTCCTCGTCGTTCGGCAGATTGATCGCGATCGTCTTGGCGCCCGCGTTCGCGTCGCCGGCATAGTAGACCGCGTCGTACGCGTTCAGATCCGAGTCGGTCCCGGGCGTCTCCATCCTGTACCGCTCCGCAACGGGCAAGCTCTCCTGCAGGCTCGGCAGCAACGCCGCGAAGCGCGCCAGCGTCTCGCTCCACTCCATGTCCTTGATCAGCACGAACCCCTCGTGCGCGGCCTTGGCACCGAAGAGCTGGTCCTCGTACGTCTCGATCGGCCCGATCACCAACTCGATCGGGTTCTCCTTCATGTCGAGCCACGCCATGTCGCTCGCCTGGTAGTCGTCGGATTCGAGCGCGTCGGCCCGCATCGCGAGATACGTCGACAGCCCGGGGTCGCTCGCCAGTCCCGACGCTTCCCGCAACTTCGCCGCCGCGGCCGAATGAGCGTCGCCGAACACTTCGTGGTAGGGATGCGCATCCAGCGAGCCGTCCTCGCCGCGCCTGACGAGTGTGTAGAGAGAGCGCAGCGATTCGTTCCCGGCGGCGGCCGCCTCGAATTCCTCGACCGTCATGTCCGCGGGGTAGAAGTTGGCTCCGGCCGGCTTCGCGGCGACGCCCTCGACGAATGGCTGCCCGTCTCGCAACCGGTCCCACGGCCCGTAGTTGATCTCGAGGTACCGCCGGGTCGCTTCGTCGCCCTGTGCGAGCGCGAGGGCTTCCTCCCTGTCGCCGTAGGCTTCCTGCCAGAAGACGTCTTCCATCGGCTGCGCGGCCTCGATCAGAAGGCGCACGACCTGGCGGTCGTTCTCGGAGAGGTGTGAGAGGTCGGCTTCCAGGCGGACGACGGCGTACTGGTCGACGAGGTCCTGCATGGTTGGATCGGTCGCCGCGCCGCCTTCATCGGCCATCGTGGCGCCGCTGTCGCCAGAGTCGGCGCACGCGGCGAGCGAGAGGGAAACGAGAAGGGCTGCTGGAACCCGTGAATTGACGAATTGTATGCCGGTGTTCATTTCGCGCTCCTGCGTTTGGACTCTCTTCCCGACAGAGGACAACCAGATTAGAGCGTGCGCGGCGAATCGGCTACGGGACCTCTTCAGACGCCCCACTCGGAAGGAACGACGGGCGAGTTGCATGTGTATCTGGAAAGTGTTATTTCGTGGCCCACTGCGAGCCATTCGCCGAACCAACGGCGCACGACGGACTTGCCACATGTCTTCTCCGAGTGATCAGCCAGCCGCAAACGGCCACGAAGCGGCGGCGGCCACCTGTCCCAACTGCGGAGAGCCCCGCACGGGACGCTTCTGCGCGGAGTGCGGGCAAAACGACCGCGACTACAGGCGGTCGAGCTGGTCGGTGGTGGGTGACTTCCTGCGAGAGACCTTCGAAGTCGACTCGAAGGTGTTTCGCACGCTGAAGTTGCTGCCAAAGCCCGGCAGGCTGTCGGTCGAGTTCTCGCGGAACCGCCGTGCAAGCTATGTGTCGCCCGTGCGACTCTACCTGTTTGCGAGCTTGATCTACTTGTTCGCGGTAGCCCAGGTGCAGCCGGACACCGGCTCCGGGACAGTGGAAACCGACCAGCGGCCCTCGACATCGGAAGAGATCGGTGCCTCAGGCGGTTCTTCGAGCGCATCGCTGCCCACCCAGGCGCAGATCGACGCTCTCAAGTCGTGGCTGCCACCGGAAACTGCGAGCAGGCTGGACGACCTGATGCTTCGTCCCGATGGACCTGAGACCATCGGGTTCCTTCTCCAGGTATCCAGCGATCTGCCTTCGCGGATCCCGGACGAAACCAGTGGGTTTGAGAGAGTGTGGTGGACCGCGACCATCGGGTTTCTGCACGATCCAGGGTTGTTCCAGGATCAGATCGTCGGAAGCCTGTCCGTCGGCGCGATCTTCTTCATGCCCGTCGTGGCCCTCATGCTCGCGCTTGTCTACTACAGGAAGAAGCGGTACTTCGCGGAGCACCTTGTCTTCCAGATTCACCTGCAGACGTTCAGTTTCCTCCTGACCTCCGTGGCAGTATCGCTACCCGCAGGAACACTTGGAGCCCTCGGGAGGACGGCCCTCGGAGTGTGGGCCCTGTACTATGCCTTGGCGGCGTTGAAGCACTTCTACAGGGACGGTTGGCTGCCCACCCTGTTCAAAGTGCTTCTGCTGATCCTCCTGAACGCGGTTTTGATTACCCCCATCCTGTTCGCCATCATCGCGCTGAGGATGTAGGGGCGGCTGCCTCGGCGCACGTGGCCATGATGCTGTCGGCATCAGCGGTTCCGCGCTTCCAGGGGGATCTATTGCTCGTTTTGGTTCTGAACAACGCGGTTACGCGCAGCGTGGCCGCTCCGGTCGTGGCATCGTCGAAGACCATGGCGTTGAGGACATGGCGCCTGCTGCCGTCAATTGCCTTCTCACCTCGCACGAAGCCCACCACGCCGTCCCCCGCTTCAATCGTGTAGCCGAGATGGATGAGTTGCTGGGTGGCGCAGTCCAGAGTGTGCCTTTTTCCCGACGGGGCCGGCCCCTGCACGGACACCGGCAAGTGGCTGCAACCGGTGAGTACTACAGCTGCGGCGGCGAGGGCAAAGACAGGGTGTCTCGGACGCATCCTCTTCCTCCGGACGAGCCTTGGGGTATCGGTTCCTCACCGAGTCATCAGGTGATTGTCGGCCTCAGCCGCTCCTGCCGCCCTCGCCCTCGGCGGTGGTCTGGTCGGTGCAGGCGGCCATGACCGCGTCGGCGTCGGCACTTCCGGCCTTGGTGGGTGCGCCCGTGTAGCGGTCGTCCCTGAGGCCCGCGGTCACGCGCAGGGAGGACGCGCCCGTGGCGGGATCGTCCAGGACGGTTGCGGTGAGGACGTGGCGTTCGCCGCGTCCGATGAAGAGCCAGCGGTCGGCCGTGGGCAGGTACTTCTCACCCCGGACGAAGCCGATCTCGCTGTCTCCGTCCGCAATCGTGTACCCGAGGGTCTTGATGTGGTGCGTGGCGCAGTGCAGCGTCTGGGCGAGGCCCAGGGGAGCGACCGTGTGCATCGACTTCGGCACACCCATGATGCAGCCCGCGGATGCGAGGGCCACAGCCGCTACGACAGGTAAGGGGCCTCTCGGTTTCATGCTGACTCTCCTGTGGTGACGAGGTGCTCGGGAACTGGTGTCCAGATGGGCTGCCATTTTTCCTACCCGAACCTATGTTCCCAGGTTCCCCCGTGTTGCGTGGTTCCCCTTGCTGGGATTGTCTTCTTGCCTCACTACGGTTCCCTCGCCCGCGCCAGCAAGTCCGCGAAGTCGTACAGGACCCCAGTCGCGCCAAAATCCGGTTCCCGCTTGAAGGGCTGGCGGAGATAGTGGACCTGGTGCCCGCCTTTCTCCAGGCAGCGCAGTTGCCGGAAGGCCCAGCAGGTTACCCTCCCACCCTCCTCCCCGGCGTCCACGGCGCACCAGCCGCCTCCATATCCGCCTCCAACTCTGCCAGCGCCTCGTCCAATAGCGTCCGCAACGCGATCGACACCCTCTGGAACCCGCCCCGCGCGATCTCCAGGCTCTCCCGCTGCGTCTCGGTCGGCGCCTGGCGCGTGTCCCAATGGCCGCCAGCGACCTGGCCGATGCGTCCCATGATCGACGGTGAGCTCGGTTCGTTGAGGGCGCCGCGGGCCGGGTCGCCCTGCAGCCGCGCCGCGATGCCGGCGAGCCGCGCCTCGATGCCCTCCAGGCGCGTGTAGAGGTCGTCGCCGGCGGCGGGCGTCTCGTCCAGGGCGGCGCGCATGTGGCGGAGACGGTCGCGCGCGCGGCCGATCTCGGCGGCGGCGCCCCGTGCACGGCGCTGCAGGTCGGCGGTCTCCTGGGCGAAGGCCATCGCGGCCACGAAGTCCGTCCCCGCGTCGGCATTCGGCACGGGCTTCACGGTGAACGCCTGCGCGTCGCCCACCTGCTCGACACCGGCCTCCGTGATCAGCGCCATTTCGACGGTGTAGTCGCCCGGCGGCGCTAGCGGGCCGCGCGGCGACCCTGCCCACGGAGGCGAAAAGCCCGGCGCGCGCAAGTCGACGGGGTCGGGGGCGGGGCGGCGGAGGTCCCACGTGACGCGGTGGAGGCCCTCGGTGGCGGGGCCCATGACGCGCCGCACCGGGTCGCCGGCCCCATCGCGCACCAGCATGGCCACGCGCGGACCGCTCTCCAGCGCCTCGGCCCGCAGGGCGTCGTAGCCGGGGAAGGCGATGTCCTCGCCGCGCTCGCGGGCGGCCCGCTCCGCATCGCGCCGCGCCGCGCGCGCGGTCTCGGGCGGGTCCGCCAGCCAGTAGGTGAAGGTGGCGCCGAAGTCGGGGTTGGGCGCGGTGTACGAGGTCGTGCCCAGGGTCGGCTGGCCGGGGGCCTGCAGCGGGGCGTTGGGTACGTACCACCAGGCGTCCCGCACCGGGAACAGGACCGCTCCTGCGGCAAGCGCACCGTCGGCCATGTCTCTCAGGGGGGCGTAGTCGTCGAGGACGTAGAAGCCGCGGCCGAAGGTTGCTCCCACCAGATCATTGTCGCGGCGCTGGATCTCGAGGTCTCGGAACGAGATCGTGGGTGCGCCCGCGCTCAGCCTGACCCAGTTGGCGCCGCCGTTCGGGGTGAAATAAATGCCGTTCTCGGCGCCGGCGAAGAGCAGATCGGGATCGGCGTGGTCCTGCTCGATCGACCAGAGGATGACGCCGTCGGGCAGGTCGCCCGCGATGGAACGCCAAGTGCGGCTGTGATCGGTGCTGGCGAAGAGGTAGGGGCTGTAATCGCCCTCCTTGTGATTGTCGGCGGCGACGAAGACGGTCGCTGCGTCATGCTGGGAGGCCTTGACGTCGTTCATGAAGGCGCGTTCGGGCAGGCCCGGCGGGGGAGCGGCCTGGCGCCAGTTCGCGCCGCCGTCCTCGCTGGCCTGAATGAGCCCGTCGTCGGTGCCGGCGTAGAGGACGCCCTCGGCCACTGGCGATTCGGAGATCGCGGTGATGGTCGAGTACCACGACATGGCCGTGTTGCCGTAGACCGCGTCGACGCTGCGGACGCGCCCGGCCATCGGCAGCTCGTAGCGATTGTCGTCGCGGGTGAGATCGCCGCTGACGGCCGTCCACGAATCGCCGCGGTCGTCGCTCCGCCACACGCGCTGCGACGCGTAGTAGATGCGCCCCTCGGCGTGGGGGCTGACGATGACCGGCGAGTCCCAGTTCCAGCGCTCCGGCGGATCGCCGGGGGCGGGCAGGGGACGGATGCCGATGAGCTCGTGGTTGCGCAGGTTGACCCGCTGCAGGTTGCCCTGCTGGGACTGGATGTACGCGATGTCGGGCTCGGTCGGATCGAAGGCGAGTGCGTATCCGTCGGCGCCCATCGGGGCGTACCAGTCGCGGTTGCGCACGCCCTCCAGGTTCATCGTGCGCGACGGCCCGTGGAGCGTGCCCAGGTCCTGCGCGCCACCGAGGATGTGGTAGAAGGGCGCCGAGTTGTCGAGCGCAAGCTTGTAGAACTGCGAGATGGGCAGGTTGGGGAAGTGACGCCAGGTCGTGCCCTCATCGAAGGTCTCGTAGAGGCCCGCGTCGGTGCCGGCCAGCAGGTGGCGGCCGTTGGCGGGGTCGATCCACAGCGCGTGGTTGTCGCTGTGCTTCTCGCGCCCGGTGCCGAGCTCGCTGAAGGTGGCGCCGCCGTCGCGGGTGACGTGGATGAAGACGTCCATCTGGTAGACGAGGTCGGGGTCGTGGGGCGACGCCTCGATCTCCTGGTAATAGTGCGGTCCGGTCCCGCCGGAGATGTAGGAATTGCGGCGCTCCCAGCTCTCGCCGCGGTCGACGGAGCGGTAGAAGCCGCGGTCGTCGGGCCCGCCCTCGATCGTCGCGTAGACGATGTTGCGGTCGGCGCCCGACACGTCGATCCCGATCTTGCCCATGTCGCCCGCGGGGAGCCCGGCGGTGACCTCGCGCCAGCTGCGTCCGCCGTCGGTGGACTTGTGGATGCCCGAGCCCGGGCCGCCCGCGAGGAGCGACCAGACGGTGCGCCTGCGCTCGTAGGTCGCCGCGTACATGATGTCCGGGTCGACGGGGTCGAATTCGACATCGGTCACGCCGGTGCTCTCATCGACGGTGAGCACGGCGGTCCAGGTCTCGCCGCCGTCTTCTGTCCGGTAGAGCCCGCGCTCGCCGCCCGCAGACCACAGCGGCCCCTCGGCCGCCACGAACACGGTGTTCCCGTCACGCGGATCGACCAGAATCTTGCCGATGTGCTCGGAGGCGGCCAGCCCGACCTGCTCCCAAGTGCGCCCGGCGTTGCGGCTCCGGTACACCCCGTCCCCCCACGCCACATGCCGCCCGCTGACATTCTCGCCGGTCCCGGCCCACACGATGTCCGGGTCGGACGGATCGATGGCAACCGCGCCGATGGAATACGACGGCTGATTGTCGAACACGGGCGTCCACGTGATCCCTGAATTCGTGGTCTTCCAGACGCCGCCGGACCCGACCGCGATGTACCAGGTCGTGGGATCGCCCGGGTGCACCGCGATGTCCGCAATGCGCCCGCCCATGAGCGCCGGGCCGATTTCGCGTAGCGCGAGCCCCTGGGTGGCTTGTGTAATGAGGGCGATGTCGGGCTGCGCGTCTTGGGCGGTCGCGCCGTGAGGGGTGGCGGCCAGCGCGGCGGCCGGGAGGAGGGCGGCGATGGCGGCCCGGGTGAGGTGGTCGAACATGGGTCGCGTCGTGGTGCGGGACATGGCGTGCGGCCTGGTTTGCAGGGTGAGGTTTGGCGGCGGTGGGGCGGGGCGCCGCGTGGGGTGGAAATGGACCGCGCGGGGGTGGGAGCCGCAAGGAGGGGGTGAGGAGCCTAGTCGGGCCTGGGTCCAGCTGGCCTCATTGACCGGGAGGGGAGACTGTCGACATCATAGGCGCGCTTCCTGCGCGAGGACCCATGACGATACCTGTGGAGGTTTCTTTGGGAGTGGCCGCGAAAAGGATCATCATCATCGCCGGACCCAACGGCGCCGGAAAGACGACCTTTGCCCGGGAGTATCTGCCACGGGAAGCCGACTGTCCCACCTTCGTCAACGCCGATCTGATCGCCGAGGGTCTCTCTCCCTTCCACCCCGATGTCGCGGCGATTCGCTCTGGACGTGTGATGCTGTCCGAGATCAACCGTCACGTTCGCGCCGGGCGCAGCTTTGCGTTCGAGACGACGCTATCAGGTCGCAGATACGTGATCCGCCGACGGTTTGCTTCGGGATGGCGTAACTTCAGAGACGTCTACCGCCACGAGGTCGACGAATGGTTCTGGTACGACAACAGCAATACCGTACCCGTACTGATCGAGCGAGAAAGCAGGGGATAGTCGATGCCGGCAGACGCACCAAACCAGGACAGGAGAATCACCGACCCCGCCGACGTCATGGCGGCTCTCCTTCGCGCAGCGCGACGTGCCCACGAAATCGCCCGTGCGACTGGTACCAAGGTGGTCGTCCACATGGATGGCGAGACCGTGGAGATAGACCCCAACCCGGAGATGTTCGACGAATTGGCATCGGCCGGGGACGGTTAGCACGACCCGACGGCGGTTGTCGGCCAAATTCGGGCCGAAGTGGCCGACAAATGGCACCCTTCGGGCCCCAGGGAGGGTAGTGCTCCTTCGTTGAGTCCGGTTCTGGCGCGACAGCGCTCCAATAGACAGATTGCGCCTTCTGCGTCAAGCCGCTCTCTATAGACCGTGGCTACGCCCGTGTCGTGGTCTTCCAGACGCCGCCGGACCCGACCGCGATGTACTAGGTCGTGGGATCGCCCCGGTGCACCGCGATGTCCGCGATGCGCCCGCGTGGGGTGGAAATGGATTGCGCGGGGATGGGAGCCGCAAGGAGGGGGCCATTCGCGACCCCGCATAGCAATCGGTCGTACAGGTTTACAAGGTCCAATTCGCACGACCGATGGACGCAACCTACCATGCACCCAGAGCGCCCGCACCGGCGGCGCAGAACCCAGTTCGGGAGGTGCTCAATGCGCAGCATTACTCTGTTTTTCACCGCTGTGGTCCTCGCAGCATCCGCAACGACATCGCCGGTTCACGGCGTCACTTTCCCCGCCAGCCCCGCACCCGGGCCGGCATCCCTTCAGGAGGCCGCCATCGAGGTCATCGTCAGGGCGGCGGAACAGCCTCAGGGCCTCGCGGGCGCGACCGTCATCCTGGAAGAAACAGGCGCCGCCGCACCCGCCCGGCGTGAAGTCACCACCGGGAACGACGGCCGCTTCGTATTCGAGTCCGTGGCTGCGGGCGACTATCGGATCACGGTCGGGATGCTGGGACGTCGCCAGGAGACGCTTGAAGTGACGGTGGTCGCCGGCCAGCCGACCCGCGTTGACTTCGCGCTGGAGGTGGATGCGGTCACACTGGACGAACTGGTTGTCACGGGCACTGTCCTGCCGACCTCGGTTCGGGAGGTGCCCACGCCCATCACGATCGTCAGCCGGTCCGATATCGAGCGGCTGGACCCTCGCAACGTCGCCGAGCTCGTGCGCACCGCGGTGCCCGGCGCGGTGTACAGCGACGAGGGGCCTGGCGCCCGCTACGGAGCGTTCTCCGTTCGCGGGGTTTCCGGCCTCGGCGCGGCATCCACTCTCAAGGTCTATGTCGACGGAGCCGAGGTGGCCGATCCGGCATACGTCACCAACCTCGACCCTTCCATCATCGAACGCGTCGAAGTGATCTCGGGCCCGCAGGCGTCGACGATCTACGGTTCGAGGGCGATCAGCGGGGTCATGCAGATCTTCACCAAACGCGGCTCGGGTGGCGACTGGCTGAACCCGGAGCTGTCCGGAGCGGTGCAGCTCGAGATGGTGGAATCGCCCCATGTGAGCGGCAACCCACAGGCGCCAGAGTATCGAGTCGCGCTCTCCGGCGGGGATTCCCGGTTCGGGTACAACCTGGGCTACAGCGAGAAGGAAGAGCCGCAATGGGTCGACCTGCTGGTCCAGAAAGACCGAAACTTCTTCGGCAGCGTGAATTTCGCGCTGGGTGGACTGGAGGTTTCAGCGAGCTCGCGGGTCCAGGATGGCCTGAACGAGCGCGCCTGGAATCCGGTCGATCGGGGTATTTTCCGGTCGCTTGGTCTGCCGGACCAACCACCGCCGCGAGAATTCTTCGATTCCGACCTCGAGACGCACAGCGTGGGGGTTGGCTACAAGGGTGCCCTGGGGTGGGACCTCAACTTCCAGTGGGGGTTCGACCGATACCGGGACTCCTACTATGATGCCGTGCCGGATGAAATGTCCAACTATACCGTGCGCTCGCGTGACACGAACCGCAGTTCGGCCGCATTCAACCTGACGCGGCGACTGGAGCTCTCGGCCGATTTCAGCAGTACGGTGGTCCTGGGCTGGGATCGGAGCAGCTACACCCTGGCGGCGCACGACCCGATCGAGGTATCCGATTGGCGGGACTACAACCGCCCGCCCGATGACTTCACGAACGAGTCGGACAACAATGGCTATTTCACCCAGGTCCAACTGGGATTCAGCGACGCGGTCTATCTGACCGGGGGACTGAGGGCGGACGGGAATCCCGAAGCATCGAACTTCGGGATCACCTGGTCGCCGCGTATCGGGCTCACGGGTGTCAGGCAGGCGGGCGAATTCACCTTCAAGCCGCGGATCGCCTGGGGACAGGCGGTCATCGTACCCACCGCAAACCAGGTGGGCGGCGACGAGAACGAGTTCTCCATTCTGCAAGCCAACCCGGACCTGCGCGCGCAGGTACAGCGGGGTTACGACCTCGGCGTCGACGTTCTCTATGGGACCAGGGGGTCGATCGGCCTGACCTACTTCGACCAGGATCCCGTTGACCTGATCCAACTGGTGTTTGTCGGAAGCGATCTCTCGGGACCCCGTCCCCGGTCGATTCTCCAATACCAGAATCTGCATCGAATGAACAACCGCGGTTGGGAGTTGAAGTTCGAGGCGCAGCCGACCCAGCGACTGGCCTTGAACGCCAACTACGGACGCACGAACAGCACGGTAGTCAAACTCGATGAGAGCTATTCCGGTGACTATGAGGAAGGCCAGACGCTGGACGAGCGGCCGCTTTGGACGGCATCGATCGGAGCCAGCGTGACCCTCCGGGAAGGTACGAACCTCAACGTTGATCTGACCCACCTGGCAGGCTGGCGGCTTGCCGACTTCGCCGGTTTCCTGGGTGACATCTATGGCGGCACGTTCAATCCGGTCGCAAAGCCCTATCCCGGCGGGTATCTGATCGATTATCCGGGATTCACGAAGCTGCACATGAGCCTTTCACAAGCTCTGCCCGGGGGCTTGTCCGTCTTCATCCATGTGCACAACCTGACCAACAACGACAATTTCGAGCGAATAAACACCGCCGTTCCACGTCCGCGGACGTGGACTTTCGGCCTTCGCTTCTAACGAACGGGTGGGGTCAGATGATGTATGAACCAGGACGGAAGGGTCGCCGGGCTCGGTGCCGGTTGCCGCGATTGCCGCTGCTCTTCTTGTCGGCGTCATTTCTTGCTCTGCTGTCAGCCACGGCGTCTACGCACCCTGCTTTCGCCCAGGATTCGCAGCAGTCCGCGGATACCGCCCTCGAACTCCTGCGCACCGAAGGCCTCGAAAACTCCCAGCTCATGGAAACGCTCAGCTGGCTCACCGACGTCAGCGGCGGCCGGCTGACCAACTCACCCTCGATGCACACAGCGGTCGAGTTCATAGAGCGCCGCATGGCCGAGTGGGGGATCGAGCGGGTCTGGCGGGAGCCGTGGGGACCATTCGGCCAGGGGTGGACCAACGAGCGGGCCTGGGCCCGCATTGCCGAGCCGAGCCCGGCGATGATCATCATGAACGTGGAGCCCTGGGCGGCCGGCACCGAAGGCGTCGTCAAGGGCCCCGCGGTGCTGGTGTCCGGTATCACCTCCATGGAGGACCTCGAACCACACAGGGGACAGCTGAGGGGTGCCTTCGTGCTTCTCTCCGAGCCCCCGGAGATCGAGCCTCCACTCTTTGAGCCTCTGGCTACGCGGCATACCCCGGAGGAACTTCTCGAATACACGTTGCCGCGGCGCCAGACCGGCCAGTCCTCCATCGATCCCGAGCGCCTGGCCGAGCTCATGGCGGAATTCGAGGCGCGGAACCGGATGCGTGAAATGGGACTCGAGTTCTTCGCCGAGGAGGGCGCCGCCGCCGTGGTGGTGCCGGGCCGCGGAACCGGGGGGACCATCTTCCTGGACATCACCTACCTCGGAGTCTACGGTCCCCGGAACGTGGCGCCGCTCCCCATCCTGACCTTCGCCAGCGAGCACTACGGCCGGATAGCGAGAATGCTCGACAAGGGGATTCCGGTCGTAATCGAGGGCGAGGTCGTCAATACGCTGCACGGCACGCCCGACGACCCGTCGTTCAACCTGCTCGCCGAACTCCCGGGGTCCGGCAGGGCGGACGAGGTCGTGATGCTCGGAGCCCACCTGGACGGCTTCCCCTTCTCCACCGGCGCGACCGACAACGCGGCCAACGCCGCCGTCATGATGGAGGCCATGCGGATCCTCAAAGCGACCGGCGTGCCGCTCCGCCGCACCGTCCGCATGGCTCTCTGGACTGGCGAGGAACAGGGGCTGTACGGGTCGAAGGCATACGTGCACGACCATTTCATCGACAGCCTGACCAGCGAGAAGAAGCCGGGGTTCGACCGACTCGCCGCCTACTACAATCTCGACAACGGAGCGGGCGCCATCCGAGCCCCGATGGTGGAATGGGAACTGCACGCGGATATGGTCGTCGACTCGACGTTCGGGGCCTGGGTCATGCAACTCGATCCGGATCTTGGCGTCGACCTCGTAGCGGCGCGGACCGGTGGCGGCAGCGACCACGTCAGCTTCTTCAGCCGCGGCCTTCCCGGATACCAGTTCATGCAGGACTGGATCGAGTACTCGACGCGCACGCACCACACGAACATGGACACCTACGAGCGCATCGTCCCCGACGACGTGCGCAGGAACGCCGTGATCGTCGCGTCCTTCGTCATGCTCACTGCCAATGAGGACGAGCTGTTCCCCAGGCTGATCACCAGATAGGGGCCTGAAAGCGGCCGCTCGGCGCGCGGTCCGCCGCAAGCAGCAAGCGTCGTTCGCATCCCCGGGGCCGCTGTCCGCCATCGCGCGGGAGTGGGTGCCGCATGTAGGGGAACACGGGAAACAACCCCCTGCCAATCCGTGTACAGCGCCCTACCAGACCCTTTTGACAGGAGGCGACGATCATGAATACGTATCGGCAAAAGACCATCACCTTCTTCTCCCTACTTGCCTTCATCGCTCTTCTCGCGGGCGGCACCGCGTCCTGTGACGCCCCGCCCGTCGCGCTCGAAATGCCCACGCCTGCCATCGTCACGGCGGGCGAAGTCGATCCCGACCCGGCAAACGCGGTAGGCGCTACGCCCCACCGATTCCAGTTCGACGTCGCTCTGGTGGACCAGGGCGCACTTGAGCTGCGCTCCCGAATCCTCGCCCAGGCGGACCGCTGGGCCAGAATCGTGGATGGCAGCGACCTGGAAGACATCGAATGGGGCCCGGGCACAATCGGCTGCGGAGGCCTTCAGTACGATCACCAGTACGATGTGCTGGACGACGTTTTCGTCATGGTCTCCGTACACGACTTCAACGAGGGACCCGGCACAGGTGTAAGGACCAGCGTCTGCGGATACCGCGAGTCCTCGAAGCTGCCTCTGGTCGGGGCCATTATTCTCGACGTGGAAGGAGTGCCCCAGGGGCAAGTGGACGATCTGATCCTCCACGCGTTCGGACACATGCTGGGATTCGGCCGCTCCTGGCGCAGGCTGGGTCTCCTGCACGACTCGTCAAGGGATACCCCCGGCGCCGACACGCACTTCGAGGGTGAAAGGGCGATCGCAGCCTTTGTCGCCGCGGGGGGCGCCAACTACCTGGGCGCCAGGGTCCCGGTCGAGAACGACCCAAACGGTGGCACGATGGACGACCACTGGCGGGAATCGGTGTTCGGTACGGAACTGATGTCTTCGGGGCTGCGACGGGGAGTCGCGGACCAGCTGAGCGCGATCACGATTCAGTCCCTGGCGGACATCGGCTACACGGTCGATGTGGAGGAGGCCGACGCCTACACCCTCCCGGCTGCCAGCGCCATGGCGAACGCGATCGAGGCCGGGCCCGCCATCCGTATCCACGAAGAGGTGGTGACCAGCCCGGCCGTCTTCTACGACCGGCAGGGACGCGTGGTGCGGGTGCTGCGAAACTGACGCGGAGTCGGTAGCCGCAGGGAGGGGAACACGGAAACAACCCCTGCGCATCCGTGTATGGCGTCGTACCTGGTTCATTGACAGAAAGGGACGATCATGAACACCCAACACAAATATGCAATCAGCCTCGTCGTCCTTCTCGCGGGTTCCACCGCGTCCTGTGACGCCCCGCCCCTCGCACCCGAAATGCCCTCGGCCAATGTTCTCGCAATGGCGCGCGGCGATCCTTCCCACCGTTTTCAGTTCGACATCGCTCTGGTCAATCAAGGCGCGCGCGAACTCCGTTCCCAGGTCTTGGCGCAAGCGGACCGCTGGGCCAGGGTCGTAAAGGGCAGCGATCTGGAGGATATCGAGTGGGAACCGGGCACGATCAGTTGCGGAGGCCTAGAGTACGACTTCCAGAAGGATGTACTGGACGACCTGTTCCTCATGGTCGCCGTAGTAGATCTCAACAACGGGCCCGGCGCAGGTTTGAGGATCACGAATTGCGGATACCGCGAGTCCTCGAAGTTGCCAATAATCGCGGCCCTCAAACTTGACGTTGACGGGTTGGCACGGGGAGATGTGAACGAATTGATCCTCCACGGGTTCGGACACCTGCTCGGGCTATCCGGCAGTACCTGGACGAGGTTGGACCTGCTGCGAAACTCCTCGTATCAAACCCAGGGCGCCGACACGCACTTCGTGGGTCCCAAGGCGATTGCCGCCTTTGTTTCCGCGGGAGGCGCCAACTACCAGGGCGCCAGGGTTCCGGTCGAAAACGATCCAACCTATGGCACGGTGGACGGCCACTGGCGGGAATCGGTATTCGGGGACGAACTGATGACGCCCTTCCTGGCGGTCGGAACCGACTACCTGAGCGCGATCACGATTCAATCGCTGGCGGACATCGGCTATACGGTCAATCTGGAGGAGGCGGACAGGTTCATCCTGCCGGAGCGCTCCAGCGCGTCGGCGAGCGCGGTGGAAGGACGGAATGCCATCGATCTCTCCGGCGACGTGGTGGCCGGCCCGGCCGTCTTCTACGACCGGCAGGG
>LXNI01001135.1_pt1 | contig 25302 bp, 12 predicted proteins | sample 809091 | NCBI WGS metagenome assembly LXNI01 (sample SAMN04870527, study PRJNA318959) | sponge metagenome | biome: 01000161; feature: marine sponge reef; material: water | host: Sarcotragus foetidus | place: Greece: Milos, Mediterranean Sea | collected 2013-05-29 | depth 5-7 m | reverse complement strand
GACGATCGTGGAAGGCGCGGGCAGCAGCGAGGCGATCCAAGGGCGGGTCAAGCAGTTGCGGGCGCAGATCGAGGAGACGACGTCGGACTACGACCGGGAGAAGCTGCAAGAGCGGCTGGCGAAGCTGGTCGGAGGCGTGGCGGTGATCAAAGTCGGCGCGGCGACCGAGACGGAGATGAAGGAGAAGAAGGCGCGCGTGGAAGATGCCATGCACGCCACCCGGGCGGCTGTCGAGGAAGGCATCGTGCCGGGCGGCGGCGTCGCTCTGCTGCGGGCAGCGTCGGTCCTAGACGGACTGGCGGGCTCCAACGAGGACGAGCAAATCGGCATCAACATCGTCGGGCGCTCCATCGAGTCCCCGCTGCGCTGGATCGCCCAGAACGCGGGCCAAGAGGGAGCTATCGTCGCCGAGCGCGTGCGCAACGGCGAGAGCGACACATTTGGCTACAACGCGTCGACGGACGCCTACGAGGACTTGGTCGCGGCCGGCGTCATCGACCCGGTCAAGGTCACGCGGACTGCGCTGCAGAACGCAGCCTCGATCGCCAGCCTGATGCTGACAACCGAGGCCACTGTCCACGAGATTCCCGAGAAGACCCCGCCTCCCCCGCCTGATCCGCACGGCGGTGGCGAGTTCTAGCCATCTTTCAACCGTGGCCCCGCCTGCGCGGGCGGGGCCACATCCGAGGCTTGGGGTCCCAAGCTAACCCGCCCCCGCTGGCCATTGTGCTGGCGGGGGCTTTGCATTTTCGTCGGTGCGATCACGCGTTCGCTACGCTGAATGTGTGAGACCAGTCACCGGATGGCGCCTCGCCGCCAAGATGGCGTGGCGCGACTTGGGCGCGGCCAAGGCTAAGTTCCTGTTCGCAGTGCTGGCCGTAAGCGTGGGGGTGGCGGCTCTGAGCGGAGTGCGCGGCTACTGCGCGGCCTTCCAAGAGATGCTCCTCAGCGACGCCCGCATGCTGCTCGCAGGAGACCTCAGCGTCCGGCTCAGCCGCGCACCCGACGCCGAAGAGCAGGCAGCGCTCGATGCGCTGACTCTTCAGGGAGCCGTGGTCACACCGGTCACCGAATTGATGACCATGGTTGCAGGCGGCCCGCAAGGACGTCCTCTGCCCGTCAACGTGAAGGCAGTCGACACTGCGGCCTACCCGTTCTATGGCGAAGTCGAACTCTCGACCGACCAAGCGCTGACGGAAGCCCTCGATCAGGATGCCCTTCTGGCATCGCAAGACCTGCTACTCAGGCTGCGAGCCGAAGTCGGTGACACCGTCCGTCTTGGCAGTGCTGACTTCCGAATCGCGTCGATACTGCTCGTCGAGCCAGATCGAATGACAGGTGCGGTGAACTTCGGCCCGCGCGCAATGGTCTCGCAAAGCGGCCTCGAGCGCACCGGCTTGGTGCAGTTCGGCAGCCGCGTTTCACACCGCTTCTTGCTCAAGCTGCCAACAGAGGGCCTGACCGTCGATCAAGCTAGAGACGCGATCAGCACAGGCATTCCCGAGGCTCGGATTACTGATTTTCGGGAAACCAACCCGCGCATCCAACGCGGCTTGGATCGAACCACCGGCTTTCTAAGCTTGGTCAGCCTGCTAGCGATGGCGATCGGAGGCCTTGGTGTCGCGATGGTCGTCTATTCGCACCTGCAGCAGAGGCTGGACACGATCGCAATCATGAAGTGCTACGGGGCAACCTCAGCCGTGATCATACGCGTCTTCATGCTGCAAGCGCTGGCGCTTGGAGTGTTGGGAAGCGCGGTCGGCGTAGCCCTTGGCTTCCTGCTGCAGGGCGTGGCGCCGTCCTTCGTGGCTGACTACTTCCCACAGGCTCCGGCATTCGCTTGGCAGACCTGGCCCGCCTTGCAGGCTTCCCTGATCGGCGTTCTGACAGTCGTGATGTTCTCGCTGCCGACACTGCTGGCTATCCGCAAGATCGCGCCGGCCCTGATCTTCCGTCGGGATGTATCCAGCCAGTCCGAGCGTAGCCGCGCGGACCGCAAGCAGGAGCGCCTGCGCCAGTTCGGCACAGTGGCGTTCATGCTGGGCGGTGTCGGGCTGTTGGCAATGTGGCTGGGAGACTCGGTCCGGCTGGGCGGATGGTTCATTGGGGGCTTGGGGGTCAGCCTGGCCGCCCTAGCGGTGACCGCCGGGGCGTTGATGCGCCTGCTGAAGTCGGCACCAGCCCGGCTTCCCTTTCGGCTTCCGGTAGCGCTCCGCCATGGCATCGCAAACCTGCACCGGCCCGGGATGCACGCGGATGTCATTCTGGTAGCGCTTGGCATTGGCGTGACGTTCACGCTCACGATCTATCTGCTGCAGACCACAGTCCTGTCTCAACTGGCCTTGAGCGCTCCGCCGGGCATGCCGAACGTGTACTTGAGCAACATCACGGCCGACGAGAGTGCCGCAGTCGAAGCGTTCCTGCGCAAGCAGCCCGGCATCGAAGGCGAAGTCACGCTCGTACCGCGGATATCGGCACGGCTCGAGGGAATCGATGGTGGCCAACCGGGCGGCGGCGGGCCGAGACAGCCGGGAGAACAGGGTTCGCGTGAACGAAGCCGTCGCGGCCGACGCACGATCGACATCACGTGGGCCGACCAGCCGCCGATAGGCTTTGAAATCGTACAGGGCCGGTGGTGGGATGCGAGCGAGACAAGAAACGTCGCATCCGTCAGGGATCATGTCGCGGAGTACAGGCAGATCAAGCTCGGTTCGCAGATCCAGTGGCAAGCAGGTGGCCAGGATGTCGTCGCCACAGTCGTCGCAATCCACGATTACGAGGGCGAACCCGACTGGGTTTACGACTTTGTGCTGAGCAGAAGTGCGTTAGAGGGCATGCCTGCCACCTATATCGGCGGAGTCCGCGTGCTGCCCGAGTACAGCTTAGAGGTTACGAGGGCGGCGTTTGAGGCATTTCCGTCAGTGCTCTTCGTCAACGCGGTGGACTTTTTCGAGACCGTGCAGGAGGTCGTCGATCAGATCGCGTTCGTAATCCGCTTCGTGTCCGGCTTTGCCATCGTGGCGGGGGTGATCATCTTGGTCTCGAGCGTGGCCGCGACGCGCTTTCGGAGACTGCGCGAAGTCGCCGTACTCAAGACACTGGGAGCCACGCGTAACAGGGTGGCCCGTATCTTCTCGGTGGAGTTCCTGGTCTTGGGGAGCGTGGCGGGCTTGGCCGGAAGCATCCTAGCCGTGTCGTACTCGGCCTTGCTGACGAGGGACATCTTGGACTTAGACGCCGTGATCGAGTGGCCCGCGATCATCGTGACGGTGGCATCAGCGGCATTGATCGCCACCACGGCTGGCTGGGGCGCGAGTTTGCGAATACTGGGCAGCAAGCCGCTGGAGATCTTGAGGGATGAGTAGGCGGGTCGACGGAGTTTGCACCGAATCCGTCGTCAGCACTAAGATCGCAGGGCGGTAGCGAGTCGGATGTGACTGCCGGCCCTCAAGAGGCTGGTCCAAGCCGAACCCCGCCGTCACGGGGGCCGACCTTTCGGCGAAGCAGCCAGCCCTGCGCCTACTCGTCCGGTTCGGTGACCACCAAGATCTGATTGGCGGGGACTTGCTCGAACCGTTGGACGACCCCGCTCGGCCACTCGATTTCCACTAGGCCGACTTGCTCCCAGCGACCCAGTCCAAAATGGATGCGATGGTCGCTGGACGATAGGTAGCTGCCCGCGCCCGAGGCCACCGCGTGCTGCTCTCCGACGGACTCCAGCACGATCCGCGCTCGGGATCCGATTCCATCCGCGTTGCTCCGTGTTCCCTGCAGATCGACGATCAGCCAATTGCCTCCGTTCCCTTCGTTGCGCAGCACGACGGCTGGCTGGTCCTTGCAGTTCACTGCGATGTCGAGGAACCCGTTGTTGTCGAGGTCTGCAATCGCGGCACCGCGCGCGGCGCGGGGCACTAAGAACGCATCGCCGCTGCTGGCCGAGACGTCCTCGAAGCCATTGCCAGTGCCCCTCATCATGACGAGCGGCTCCATGTAGCTGACATCGGGCTGGGTGAGTTCGATGTTGTCCATCACGTGTCCCTGCGCGACGAAGATGTCCCTGTTCCCGTCGTTGTCGTAGTCGAGGAATTTCGTGCCCCACCCCGAGTGCAGCGACGAGATTCCGCTCACGCCAGTCTGGCCCGATACGTATTCGAAGAGTGCGCCGTCGTTGCGGAACAGGGCGTACCGCTGGTGCGCCAGAGCGTTGATGAATACGTCCGGTCGCCCGTCGTTGTCGTAGTCGGCAAAATCCGTCCCCATGCCAGCGAACGTCCGCCCATTCTCGTCATAGGCCATGCCCGACAGGAGCGCGAGTTCCTCAAAACTGCGGCCCTCCAGATTGCGGAAGAGCTGTTGCGGGAACGAATCGTTCGCGACGAGCACGTCATACCAGCCGTCGCGGTCGTAGTCGTTGAACGCGATGCCTAGCCCTTTGCCAAGGACGCTCCCGAATCCGCTCGCATCAGTCACGTCGGTGAAGGTGCCATCTCCGTTGTTGCGATACACCAAGTGTGAAATTGGCGCGAAATGCTTGGGATGGCAGTAGGAACGGTGCCCCGCCTTGCGTTCGCCACACCAGGGATTTTCCGCGAACGACCACTCGACATAGCGGCTGACGAACAGGTCGAGGTGCCCGTCGCGGTCGTAGTCCAGGAACCCAGCGCCTGCCGACCATCCGCCGCCATGCACGCCGGCCCGCTCTGTCGCGTCCTCGAAGGACCCGTCACCTAGATTGCGATAGAGGATGTTGTTGCCGAAGTTTGCGACAAAGAGATCGGCACGCCCGTCATTGTCGTAGTCGCCCGAGGCGACGCCTTGCCCGAAATGATCGCCGCGCACTCCAGCTTCTTCGGTCACGTCGGTGAATTTCCAGTGGCCTTCATTGCGGTAGAGTCGATTCCAGTACCGCGGGTCGGACTTATCAGGGCGCTGCCCGTCCGCCATTGGATCGCTGATTGCGGCACCGTTCACGAAATAGAGGTCGAGAAGGCCGTCAGCGTTGTAGTCGAACGCCGCCACTCCCCCAACCATCGACTCCAACAGGTATTTCTGGGACGTGCTCGAGGAATTGTTGAGAAAGTCCACTCCCGACACCTCGGTCACGTCCGAGAAGACCGGCAATACTTGTTCGGGCTGCTGGGCTAGTGCCTGGAGAACCATCAGGAGCCAGCAACCGCGTCGTCCGCAACGGTGAGCACGCTTCAGCACTCGCATCGGTCGAGTTGCAACGTTGCGCAAGCTGTTCAAGCTAGTACGACCAGCCCTTGAGTGCTTCGAATCTTGGCGTAGGACGGGCATCGGCTGCGCATCGATACCAATATGCCCCACTTCCGTTGGGTGTGTCCTCCACTGTCACGCGCCCCCGTCCAGCAGATGCCCAGCTCGCGAGCCTGCTCTTGGGTGTTCAACCAAGGCCGCAAACGACTTCTTTCCGGAGATCGCCTACCAAGAATTGACGCAAGCCCGAAAGCGCGGCCCGCTGGCACCGCGACTGGCCGCTGACCCGAAAAATGTGCTCCTCCGCCTCGACTCGGGGCAAGCGGCCGGACTCGCACTTGGCATGCCTTGCGATTTCTGACAAGAGCACTTGCCCATTCTGCCGATAGTTCGACCTCTGAGACCAGCAGCAATTTGCACCCGCTCGCCTTTGTTGTAGGCGTCTTGTCGGCCGCTTCGCACCGTCGATGCGCGCCGTGGTGGGCTCGTCTCACTCGCCAGGCACTGCCGCCGGGCAACCAATCCTCACCCAGCGGCAGCGCCCAGCCATGGGTCGAACTGACCTTATGCCGGTAGCATGACGGCTGGCACCTCAGCTGGCAGATTACAGCCATTTGAACGTGAGTTCTAGCGCCAGTGCCGCATGCGAGAACCGTTCCGTGCGGCCTGAAGCAGGTTCGGACGCGCCGGCCGCCCGAGGCCGCTGGGCAAGAATTCCGCTCGCCAGCCGTCACCCAGTCCCGCCGGCCTGCCGTCGGGGCGGGCAGTCGCTTGACGAGACGCGCTGAAGCCGTCCCCACGCGTCTGCCGCTGCAAGCGCTATCGAAAGGGAGTGGTCCCTTCCAGCGCAAGAAGCAAGCCGGGATGCATGAGAGACCTCTGAAACAGCCCATTTCCCGGGAGTTTCTTGCTCTCGGTTCGTGAAAAACGGCAGAACCAATGCTACGCTCGGGCTGCAACCTCGCCAAGCAAGGTGTCAGCGGGACGCTTACTTGGTGGGGGCAGATGGAGGACCTGCATGATGCATAAACAGTCGCTGATCGTCGCTGTGGCAGTGTGTCTGGCACTTAGCCTGGCCATGCCGCTCGCGGCGCAGAGAGCCGATAGGGCCATTATCACGGGAGTCGTGATTGACCCCACCGGGGCCTTGATCCCCGGGGCATCAGTCACGATCCGAGACGAAGGAACGGGCGTCTCGACGGAGTTGGAATCCAACAGCGCCGGAGCCTACAACTCGCCGTCCCTTGTGCTGGGCGAGTACACCGTCCGCGTGGAGAGTCCCGGTTTCAAGACTTTCCAGCGCAGCGGGATCCTGCTCACCGGCGGCCTGATTTTCCGGCAGGACGCCGTCATGGAACTCGGTGACGTCACCGAGACGGTCGAAGTAGTCGCGGCATCCGAGATGCTCAGCACGCAACAAGGCGATTTGACGCATACCGTCGACGAGAAGTACTACGAAGATCTGCCTGTGGTCATGGGAGCGGACATCCGACTGGCGGAGTCGCTCCTGCTGCTGCAGCCCGGGTACACGCCAATGGCGCCGAACGGCGACCCCATGTTCAAGGGGAGCCAGTTCAACTCGCGCATCAACGGAGGCCAGACGATGGCGACCGAGAACTTCTTCGACGGTGCCGCCTTCGGATTCGCTGAGGGCCACCAGCAGACGCACGAAAGCGCCGTGCCGATCGAGGGAATCCGTGAGATGAAGGTGATCAACACCACGTACTCGGCGCAATACGGCCACACCAGCGGCGGCTTCATCGAGTACACCAGCAAGTCCGGAAGCAACGAGTTGCACGGCTCGCTGTACGAATACTTCTCGAACGAGGCGCTCAACGCCAGCGGATTCTTTGGCACGTTCCGCCCCAAGGACCGCAAGAACAACTACGGCGGCTCGCTGGGAGGCCCAGTTTACGTACCAAAGCTCTACGACGGGCGCAACCGCACGTTCTTCTTCCTCAACTGGGACATTTACGATTTCCGATCCGGCACGTTGCCCAGCTACGCAAACACGACCCCGGTCGACGCATTCAAGCAAGGGGACTTCGGGCAGTTGCTCACGGGCAACCAGGTCGCCGTGGACGCACTCGGCAGGCCGATCATGGAAGGCGGAATCTTCGATCCCAATTCGACTCGCACCGAAAACGGCGTCCCGATTCGTGACCCCTTCGCCAACAACGCGATCCCCGCCGCGCACCCTTTGCGCAGCACTGCGGCGCAGCAGATCAGCAACGCGATGGTCAGCCCAGACCGAGACGGCCTAGCCTTCAACGTCCATGGCGGATCGGGCGACCAAACCTGGGCATTCGACATCCAGACCGTCCTGTTCCGGGTCGATCACGCGTTCAGCGACAACTTCCGCTCGACGACGAGCTACTTCGAGAACGACCGGCCCTCCACGAGGCGCTGCGGCGGCGTGGGCGGCTGCGACGTGGTCTCCACCAGGGACTTCGAGAAGAACACGGACTATCTGGGCCAGGGGTTCAACCAGACCATTGCCACACACCACCTCCACCAGCAGTTCGACTACATCATCACCAACAACATCGTGAATCACACCACCTTGGCCTACGACCGCTGGTACATGGGAGGCAACGCGCTCTCCGCGCGGACGGGCTGGCCAGAGCGGCTCTGGGGCCCTGACCGCGGGGGCCTCATCGAGGAGGGCACGGGAGTTCCCGGCATTTCGTTCTCGGGGAATACCCCCTACTCCGGACTGGGCAATCCTTGGGGAGGCCGGCAGGGCGGTCCGGGCTTCAACACAAACAACCGCTACCAATTCTCGAACGACCTCACCTGGGTCAAGGGCAAGCACACGATCAAGTTTGGCATCGAGTTCCGGCACCACCAGTACCCATTCCGCCAGTGGGGGGCCTCGCCCGGCGGGAGGTTCGACTTCAACCGCCTCCAGACCGGCGGATACGACGCCGGAGGGAACAACGTCGCCACCACAGGCGACCCCTACGCGTCGTTCATCCTCGGCCAAGTTCACAATGGCACCTTCCAAATCCCGGCGGAGCCAACCTTCTACGAGCGGTACATAGCGCCGTGGGTGAATGTTGACAGCAAGGTCACTAGCAAGCTGACGCTGACGCTCGGGCTGCGCTGGGACTATCAGACCTCGCGCATCGAAGCAAGGGATCAGTACTCGACGTTCGACCTCAATACACCGAACCCCGGGGCGAACGGCTTGCTCGGCGCCCAGGTCTTCGCCGGAACGGGTGAGGGGCGCACCGGGAGCAGGAAATTCCAGAACCCGCCCAAGGACGCTTGGGGACCGCGCTTCGGATTCGCATACCGGCTTAGCGACAAGGATGTGATCCGCGGCGGCTACGGCATCTACTACTCGGGCGTGGCGCACAGCCAGTTCACCGGCCTGCCGATCCTCGGATTCGAGAACTTCCCTGCCGCCAACAACACCAACGGCGGCCTGTCGGCAACCTACCACTGGGACGACGGGATTCCTAGGGATCTGATCATCCGCCCGCCGTTTGTCGACCCCACGGTCTCCCTGAACCAAGCTCCGATCACCGTGGCGGAGGACGACCTGACCCTCCCGAGGTTCCAGAATTGGTCGCTGACGATTCAGCGGCAGCTGAGCGACAACATGGTGCTCGATGTGTCGTACATCGGCAATCGCGGCACCAGGCTGACCAACCACTCGACTTCGATGGGGATGCTCGCCAACATGAACCATCCCTCGATCCTTGAGTACGGCGCGGCCGTGCTCAATTCGGACATCAACTCGCAAGCGGCGCGAGACGCAGGCATAGGCCCGCCCTACCCGGGCTTTTCAGGAAACGTCGCGCAGGCGTTGCGTCCGTTCCCACACATCCAGTCCATTCGCTGGCGGAGCGTCCCAACCGGCATGAGTACCTACCACTCACTGCAGCTCAAGCTAGACAAGCGGTTCGCAAACGGCTTGCAGTTCCGCGCTTCCTACACGCGGTCAAAACTGCTCGGCAACGGTGCGGAGAGTGGACAGGGCCAAGACGGCCGCAATGGAAGGCGCCAGAATCCAATCGAGCAGCACGTCAAGACACTAAGTTCGGACGACATTCCGAACAGTGCATTCATGGCGTGGACCTACCAGTTGCCGGTCATGCGGAACAAGAAGACAGGAATAGCGCGGCTGGTTGGCGGCTGGAGTTTCTCTGGGATCTTCCGCTTCGACCAAGGCCGGCCAATCAACACTGCGATGGCCAACGATCTCGGCGGCATCCTATTCAACGCTCAGAAGCGTCCCAACCGAGTCGGCGGAGCCGACGGGCTCAACAGCATTAGCGGTCGCTTCGACCCGAATACGGACAGCTACCTCAACTCTTCGGCGTGGACGGACCCCGGCGCCCTCCGGTTCGGTGATGCACCCATCAACGACGGAACGGTGCGTGGCTTCGCCAACATCACCGAGGATCTGAGCATCTTCAAGGACATTTGGCTGAATGAGCGATTCAAGGCACGCTGGGAGACAAACTTCGGCAACATCTTCAATCGCACCGTTTTCTGCTCACCGAACAGCAACTGGAGCGCCGGATCGTTCGGGCAGGTGTTCCAGCAGTGCAACATCCCGCGCTCGATCCAGTTCGCGCTGCGCGTCGACTTCTGATCGCGCCCGGAATACGACTATTCCCAGGGGCTTGCAGCGCAGCGCTGCAAGCCCCTTTCTTGCTAGGCCTTGAGCAGTGGCCGGAGGTTGCGGTCCGCACCCGGCTTGCGCACGCTATCGCCAGCAGCCGGAAATAGCCGTCGAGTTCCCACACTGCAGCACAGGCTGCAAACTCGGAGGCGAGCGAGGCTACAATGGCACGAGTTCCCACTCGGGCCCTGTTCCTTAGCCAAGTCCGTTCGACTCTTGGCGGGGCTCCGACGCATCGTGTTTGGAGCAGGAGCATGAGATTGCCGAACTTCGGAATGGAGCCAAGGCGCGCGGGTCTGTGCCCAGGCGTATCTCGTTCGCTACGCGATGCGTTGCCGTGCGAATACCAGACTCGGAAGCCGGGTCTTCGCAAGCGGAACAACACATGACAGGTACGAGCACTAGCAGGCATCGCAGGCGATCTCGCCGGTCCAGACGCGGATTTCTCAGGACTCTCCGATCATGCGGCATCGCGGCCTCGTTCGGACACCTGGCGGCCCTGCTGCCCGACCATCCCGAATTCGGATCTCTGGAAGAACTGCTGGGCCAGCCCTTTCGCGCGTTCGCAGCCGAGCCGCAGCCCGACGAGACTCGCTTCACGGACATCGCCCTAGAAGCGGGGCTGGGATCGGCCGTCAACGTTTTTGGGAGTGCCACGGAAAAGAACTATCTCCTCGAGGAAATGGGGAGCGGTGTCGCGTTCTTCGACTACGACCATGACGGATGGCTCGACATCTTCCTTGTCAATGGATCCTCGCTTGACGGATTCGCCCCGGGCCAGGAACCGACATGCTATCTGTTTCACAACAACCGGGACGGCACGTTCACCGACGTCACCCGCGATGCAGGGCTGACGCATTCGGGATGGGGACAGGGGTGCTGCGTCGGGGACTATGACAACGACGGATTGGACGACCTGTTCGTGACCTACTGGGGCAAGAACGTCCTATACCGCAACCAAGGGAACGGCACGTTCGAGGACGTTTCCGAGCAAGCCGGCGTCGCCGGCGATGCCCGACGCTGGGGGGCAGCCTGCTGCTTCCTGGACTACGACCGCGACGGGCTGATCGATCTGTTTGTCGCCAACTATGTCAATTTCGATCCAGCCGCTTCGCCCGAGCCGGGGGGGGCCGAGTCGTGCTGGTACAACAACATCGCCGTTGCCTGCGGCCCGCAAGGCTTCGGGGGCGGAACTAACATCCTCTACCGCAACAACGGCGACGGCACATTCACGGACGTGTCCGAGGACTCGGGGATCACCAATCCCCAAGGCCTGGCCGACCCCACGTTCACCAAGTCTAACTGGCGCCCGGTAGGATCCTACGGGATGGGAGCGGTGGCGGCGGACTTCAACAACGACGGCTGGACAGACATCTACGTCGCTTGCGATACAGCCCCTAGCCTGCTCTACCGAAACAACCGGGACGGGACGTTCAGCGAGATCGGGATCGCCGCTGGATGCGCGTTCAACGAGGACGGAGCCGCCATGGCGGGCATGGGTGTCGGAGTGGGCGACTACGACGGCGACGGCTGGCTCGATATCGTGCGCACGAACTTTTCCGATCAGGTTACGACTCTCTATCAAAACAACGGTGACGGCACCTTCTACGATGCAAGCCTACAGGTCGGCCTAGGCGTCAACACCAAGTATCTGGGTTTCGGGGCTGGCTTTCTGGACTTCGACAATGACGGCTGGAAGGATATCTTCCTCGCCAACGGGCACGTGTATCCCGTGATCTCGGGCAAGCAGCTCCACGTCACGTATGAGCAACGGAAGATCCTCTACCGTAACCGCGGCGACGGTCGATTCCGAGACGTGTCGCGCACCGCCGGGCCGGGAATCACAACTCCGAGAGTCAGCCGGGGCTGTGCCTTTGGCGACTTTGACAATGACGGCCGGGTAGACATCGTAGTGAACAATCTAGACGACGTGCCGTCGCTGCTGCGCAATGAGGGTCAAGGCGCCAACAACTGGCTCATGGTGAAGTGCATAGGTACCAAGTCGAATCGATCCGCCATCGGATCGCGCGTGTCAGTGACGACTGGTGATCATGTTCAGATCGACGAGGTGATGAGCGGATCGAGCTTCTATTCGCAGAACGACCTTCGCCTGCACTTCGGATTGGGCACTGCGAAGCAGGCCGACAGTGTGGAAGTTCGCTGGCCGTCGGGAGTCAGCGAAACCGTTGAGACCGTAGCTGCGAACCGATTGATCCTGATCAAGGAAGGCGAAGGGATCATCGGCGAAGACGAGTTTGAAGGGAGTAGTTGACTCCGTAGGCTCGAATCACGAGGCCTCGCAGGACAGCAGTCTAGTTCCGCGCCCCCAGTCCCCGGTCAGTGTGCAGCGGCTTCATCGCCGTAGCGACCCTCGCCAGATCCACCAGCCTCAAGAATTCACCGCGATAACCGAAGGGATCCTCGCCTTTCGCTGTCCGCGCCAGCGCTAGTACGTCGTCGTATCCAAAATCCCCCGTGTAGCGGTCGTTGCATAGGATCTGGCCAAAACCAGCCACGGCGGCCGCAAAGCGGGCTTCTCGCAAGACGAGCGTGGAGGGCGTGCGCTCGTCGGCCCGCGTCACGGGCCAAGTGGCCATTTCGCTCGTGTCGCTGTCGGGGAGCTTGTACCGAATCTTGACAAAGGCGTACTCATCGGGGGCTTGGGCCGTGGCGGGCTTCTTGGGACCGTAGCGTAGCGGTGGGACACGCTCGGCACCCGAACCCACCATCGTGAGTTCATATAGAGCTGTGACAGAGTGGCCTGCGCCAATGTCGCCCGCATCCACCTTGTCATTTCGGAAGTCCTCGCGATCCAGCAGTCGCGTCTCGTAACCGATCAGACGATACTCCCTAACCGCAGCAGGATTGAACTCGACTTGGATCTTGACGTCCTTGGCAATGGGGAACAGAGTCGAAGTTGCTTCTTGCACGAGCACCTTCTGTGCCTCCATCAGATTGTCGATATACGCGGCGGTGCCATTGCCGTTCTGCGCCAAGGCCTGCATGAGCTCGTCGTTGTAGTTGCCTGTACCGAAGCCCAGCACGGACAGCAGCACTCCGTTCGACCGCTTCCGCTCAACAAAGTCCTTCAATTCGTCCACGCCAGTGATCCCCACGTTGAAATCGCCGTCAGTCGCAAGGATCACTCGGTTGACCCCGTCAGGGACTAGGTTCCGCTCGGCGAGTTGGTACGCCTGCCGGAGACCTTCTCCACCCGGCGTCGAGCCCCCTGCGCCGAGGTCATGCAAGCTGGCTAGGACAACCGCCTGTTCGGCGACCTTTGTCGGCTCCAGCCAAGTGCCAACCGAACCCCCGTAGGTTACGATCGCAACGGTGTCGTCGGGCGACAGGGCGCTGACGAGAAGTTTGAGGGAGCTGACGACCAGAGGAAGCTTGTCGTGCTCGCTCATTGAGCCAGAAGTATCGACCAAGAACACTAAGTTTGCCCGTGGCCGGCTCTCGGTCTTCAGCTCATATCCCTTGATTCCAATATGCAAGAGCCTCGTGTCGGCATTCCAGGGGGTCGGGACCAGGCAGGCCGTCGTAGCAAATGGCGTACTAGGGCCGGCCGGCGGCGAATAGTCGTATTGGAAGTAGTTGACCAATTCCTCGACTCTCACGGCGTCGGTGGGCGGCAGGACGCCATTGACCAGCGAATTCCGCACAAAGCTGTACGAGGCCGTGTCAACATCGACGGAGAACGTCGAGACCGGTTCTTCTGCGGTAACCCTGACCGGATTGGGTTGTGTGCTGGCGAATCTGTCGCGGCTTCGAAGCCTCCGCGCTGGGAATCTGTGTTGTCCCGGCGGAAAGAAGCCATCTCCAGGTGAAAGAGATTGCATCGAACTGGAACGCTCCAGAGCCAACCTCCGGGGCAGGGTTCCCTCTGCTATCAAAGACTCGTCGGGCTCAGGCAAGGGCGGCGGACTGGGAGGGACTGGGGATTCGACGGTCTCGTCCGTTGCCTGCCCAGTGCTTGGCGCCGTTCGACAACTACCAACAGCTGCAAGTGTCGCTACAAGCAGAATCGATACGCCGACGAACCGATTGGACATGATGCCCAGCGCTTCCCGCTTCATAACACCTGAGACGCATTGGGGAGCAATTGAGTTCCCGGCCCTTGGGTCAAGTCCTCCGTGTGCAGGATCGAGGCGCACTGATTTGCGAGTGGTTGCCAGCAAAGGGATCCACGCAGATGCCGCCGGGTAATCATGCCCAAGAAGCTCGGCGGTCTTACCTCTATTGGTCCATTGGGCAGGCAACCTTGGAAGGCAGCGGAGGAGGGGCACACGGGCGTACGCTCGGCACGAATCGAACTTGAAACAGGCGGCAGAGAATCGGCTGGGAACGGGCACAATAGCGCCAAAGGTGCTTGATCACTGTCCGGTCACCGCCAACGTGGACCAAGGGGGGTGTCGGTCTTGATTGCCGTCATCGAAGCAAGCGCTCCAATGGCATGGAGGGCGGCCGTCAGGGCGTGCCTCGCTTCGCTTCCCGCCTCCGCTCCTCCAGCTCCGCAGCCTCCTTCTCGAGGCGTTCGAATGCGTCAATCGCGACTCGGCTTTTCTCTGTTTGTCCCAGTCGTCGATACAGCAGTCCAAGTACGTAGTGATAGCGAGAAACGCGGGCGTTGATTGAGATTGCACGCTCAAGGTGGCTCACTGCCTCGCTCCACCGCTTCTCCGCGCGGTACGCCTTGGCAGCCTGGAATAGCGCCAGATCGGACTGCGGGTCGATCACGAGTGCTTCAGAAGCGTGTTCTAGGGCCAACGACGGTTGGTTCAAGCGATTGTAGTGCGCGGCAAGGTTGACGTATGGCGAAACGAATCCCGCGTCCCGTTCTTCGCTCAGCTCAATTGCCTTGCGATAGTTCCGCATGGCCTCAGAACCTTGCTGCATCGAGTCCATGGCGAATCCAAGCGCGTTGTACGCTTCCATGTACTGAGGATCTAGGTCTAGGGCGAGGTCGAATTCGCGTCGCGCCGCAGGAAAATTGTCTTGCGCAGAGTAGAGCTTGCCTAGGTTGTAGCGAATCTCAGCCGATTCCGGCTTCAGTCTCACCGCCTGCTCGAACTCGATTCTCGCTCGGTCGAACCGGCCTATGATCATCAGGGTCCGTCCGAGGATCTTATGGGCTTCGGCGTTGTTGATGTTGAGCCTCAAGGACTTCGCAAGCGCCGCGATAGACTCCCCGAGCTTCTGCTGAGCAAACAAGACGTACCCCAGCGCATAGTGGCCCCACCAAGATTCGGGCTTGTCGAGAACGTATTGGCGCAGCCGGGGTTCGACCTGCGAATAGTTGCCTTGGCGGATATCGGCCTCGAACTCGCTGATAGCTACGGGATCGTCGATCTCTGCCGGTTGCGTGCCTATCGCGCCCAGACTCAGAGGCTGTGATTCCGAAAGGATCGAGAGCAGGTTCGCGCGTTGCTGTTCCTGCTGCCTCGAAATAATGCCTGCAACCTGCCTCGCGGCCGACTCGTCCTGCGGGTCGCGCTTCACCGCCTCGCGGAATGCCTCCAGTGCCTCTTCCTCGGTCCCGGATTCGAGCAGGCTCTCCCCTAGCAGACGATGGGCCTCGGCAGAGGATGGCCGCAACCTGATCGAGTCGCGAAACGCTGCAGTGGCACGGTCGTAATTGCCCGCCGACAGCAAGGAACGGCCTAACCCCAGAGAGGCACCGTACGAATCGGGCCTGAGCCTGAGAGCTGCCTGATAAGCCTCGATCGCTCCGGCCTTGTCAGCCCGCCGCATCAGGGCGTCTCCCAGCGACAAGTGGGCTTCGGAGTAGGCGGGTGCTAGGTAGGTGACCTGGCGGAGCTTGTCCACAGCTTGGTTCACCTCGCCTGCTTCCAGCGCAGCTTGAGCCTCCCGCATCAACACCGTCGCAGTCTCGGCCTGTTGTTTTTCTGAGATCAAGGGGCGACTCGCATCCAGTTCGCGCAGTGCTTCACCTCGACGCCCGGCCCGGACCAGCGCAAGGCCGAGTTGGTAGCGGGCCTCGCCGAGATTCGGATCCAGCTCCGTGGCTTGCTCGAGGTGGGCGACGGCGTCCTCGATCCTGCGTTCTGCGATGAGCGCCTTGCCAAGGGAAAGATGCGCCTTGGCGAACCTAGGGTCGATACGCAAGACTTCTTGCAATTGCTCGATTTCCCGCTTGCGGTCGGCTTTCTGGTTGTAGGCTCGGCTTAGGTTGTACCGAGCATTGGCGAGATTGGGATCCAGCGCCAGTGCCGCTTCCAATTCACGAATCGCCTCGTCAGCATCGACCACGACCAACACACCGCCGAGGTTCGCCTGGGCGTCCGCGTAGCCGGGCTGGAGTCGAATGGCTTCTCGGAACGCGGCTATGGCTTCTTCGGTACGGTCAGTCTGTGTCAGGACGAGGCCGAGGTTGTTGTGCGCTTCGGCGTACTCGGGGTCCATCTGAATAGCCTTGCGGAGGGTGTCCGCAACTTGTTGCGGGTCCGCCCCGGACTTGCCCATCAGCCTGCCCAGCACGTTATAGGCGGCCGGGTGTTCAGGTGCCCCTGACAGCTTGGCGCGCAGGGCTTGGATTGGCAGGTCAAGATCCGGTATCGCGCCGGCCTTCGCCGGAAGGTTCAGGGCGGCCTCGAACATCCCAAGGGCCGCATCCCCCTGCCCCGTATCCAAGAAGACCAGCCCTAGGTCGATATACGGTGCCGGGAGTTCGCGATTCAGAGCGATGGCACGTTGCAGGTAGCGCCTGGCGGCGTCGCCGCGCCCACCCTCGCGGTACGCCATTCCTAGGAAGGCACAAGCCTCGGCCAGGGCAGCATCTAGCCTCAGCGCCTCTTCTAGCGCTCCAACCGCCGCATCGCGCTCGCCCCGGTACCACAACGCAAGGCCGAGGTGGTAGTGAGACTCGGCCGAGCCTGGCTCCAATTCAACCGCCTTGCGGAGGTGCGGAAGCGAGCCGTCGAGATCCCCTTGGCGCCCGAGCAGGAATCCAAGCATCTCGTGGGCGGGAGCGAAATCTGGATCGAGTGCGACAACCGCTCGCAATTCCGATAGCGCGGATTCGGCATCGCCGCGTGCCAAAGCCTCGCCTGCAGTTGCGACGCGCTCCGACGCTGGCCCGGCCCGCCTAGTCTGCGGATCGGTCTGCCGGCGCGTCCGCGCGGCCCTGCGCTTGAGAGTCTGGCCGAGGCCGTAGTAGGACTCCAGCTTCGCGGGATTGATTCCCAAGGCCTCCTCGTAGGCCGCTACCGCGGCGTCGAGATCGTGGCCTTGCAGCGCCAGGGCCAGCTGATGATGCACCTCTGCGACCGAAGCGCTCCGCTGACCGGACGCGCCTTCGTTTCTTGTGCTGCTCTCAAGCACGTGCTTGAATTGTTCGACCGCTTCCTCGCTCTCCCCGACGGTTCTCAGTGCCACGCCCAGATTCATGCGAAGTTCGGAATCTTCGGGCCTAAGCTCGACTGCGCTGCGGAATGCTGCAACCGCCTGCTCCAAATCGCCGGTCTCCACCAGCGCAGTTCCCAAGCTGTTGTGGGCGCGCACAAGGGAAGGGTCGAGTTCGAGCGCACGTCGGAACTGCTGGATCGCTTCGACGTAATCCCGCCCTTCCTGAAAAGCAACCCCGAGCCAGTGGTGCCCCTCCGCCGAATCGGGGTCTTGATCGAGCAATATCCGAAACTGCTGGATGGAGCGCTCACTTTGCTCGGTACGCAACAGCAAGATCCCCAACTCGAGGTGGGCCCGTTCAAGCGAAGGCTCGATCCTGACCGCCTCAGTGAGTTCGGTGATTGCCTCTTCGACCTGCCCGACGTTGCGCAGCGCCAGACCGAGGTTGAAGCGCGCTTCGGCCGAGTGAGAGCCTAGCTCCACAGCCTTGCGAAACGCGTTCAGCGCTCGGCCCTCCTCGTTGTTGTTGCTGAGCGCGATTCCAAGGGCGATGTGCGTCGCGACTTGATTCGGATCCAGCTTGAGGGCTTGCTCGAATTCGCTGATCGCAGGAACCCACAAGCGCTGTTCGAGCAGGCTCACGCCTCGCTGGTAGTGGTCGGACGGACGGTCCTGGGCCATGCCCGTCTGCAGCGTGGCGTAGTGCGCGACGTGGAACAGTCCCGGGCACAGAGCGGTCCCGAGCAATACGCGCACCACAATCAGGAGCGCTCGTTCAGAGCGGGCTGATGGCGTGGACTTCATGGCGATGTTCGCGGGGATCCCATCTAGTGAGGATTGAGCAACGTCTTGACGAGTTGCGTCTTTTCTTCTTCCTCGCGGAGTTCTTTGGCAATCGCGAGTTGCTGCTTGGCTTCCTCTCGCAGGCCCATTCGCACGAGAAGTTGTCCGAGCTGGTAGTTCGCACGGGCTGACTGAGGATTCATGCCAATGGCGGTCTCCAAGTTTTTGCGTGCATGCTCGTACTCCCTGATCTTGAATTGGGAAACTGCCAACCCCTCGTAGGACAGGGCATGGTCGGGATGGCTCTGGAGGATTTCCCGGAACATCTGGATCGCATCCTCGTTTCGCCCCTGCTTCTGGGCAATCATGGCCAAGTAGTAACGCGAGAGCAGTTGGTCCGGATCGAGTCGACAGCTCTCGGTGAGGTGCCGAATCGCATCCTCGAACGCGACCATGAGGTAGTAGACCGAGCCCACGGCGTATTGCATCTGCGGATCGTCAGGATTCTCGTCGAGAATGCCCACGTAGAGTGCGAGGGCCGCGTCATATTGCCGAGCGGTACCGCGCGCCGTGCCCAGCCAGTATCGAGTCGCCTTGTGGGCGGGCCGCAGTTCCAAGGCCTTTTCGAGTGCATTGGTAGCGTCTTCAATGAGATCAAGGCGCAGTGCCACCGTCCCGAAGGACAGCAGCACCTCCGCATCCTCCGGTGCTTCGAGCTTGGCCCGGATCAAGAAAGACAGGGCCTTCTCAAGCTCGCCTTGCTTTTCCGCGATCGCTGCCACCTGTTTCAGGGCCGGAACGGATTGGTCGTCAAAGTGCACGGCTAGCTCGTAGTTCTCCGATGCCTTGCCAAAGTCGTTTTCGAGCAAGTAGAGCCCCGCTAGGTTGAAGGCGACGTCAAAGTTCGCCAGCCCATCTCGCTTCACACCCTCCAAGACCTCGACTGCAATCCGATTGAGGCCACCTCGGGACAGTGCCAGGGCGAATTTGACAGTCCATTCACGCGGCACCGCCGACAGCCGCTTCCAGTGGTCAACCATACGGCTCGCCGCCGCCAGTTCTCCCGCTCCCATGTAGCACTCGGCCAGCAGCAACAGCCCGTCGGGGGAACTCCGCAGGTGCCCTTCCACCGGTCGCACCAGATCGAGCGCTTCCCGATGGTTTCCATTCTGAAGTGCGAGTTGGACAAGTCCGAGCCGGGCGTTCGCGTTGTCGGGCGCTTGGGACAGGGCCTCGCGGAACAAGGCCTCAGCACGGGTGTGTTTGCCCAGAAATGCGTACGCTTGCGCAAGGTTGAGACGGGCGCCGACGAGATTGGGGTTCGCTAGGATCGCGCTCTCAAGAAATTCCGTGCCTTCCTCGTAGTTGCTCTGCTGCAGACGAATCGACCCCAGCAAGGCGAGGGCTACAGCCTTGCTTGATGGATCCTCCAAGGCCAGTCTCGCCTCAGTTTCGGCCGACGCAAGATTCCCTTGCTGCATCAGCTGGACAGAGCGCTGGAGGTGGTCTGCGGGGCTAGATGCCGACTGGGCCAGCAGAACCAATGAGCAGAACCCAGCTGCGGCTAGACGACCGCAGCAGACTAGCGTAGCGAGCACCCTTGTGTCTCCAAGCCAGGGGCACTGAATCACTCATCCCGGCAAGCCTAGAATAGCCCACGCCAGACATGCTTGCAATGCTCCGTGATGGCGCTTGGCCGCCGCGCGAGGTCCCATTTGGTGTGCCCTCGCCGCTATGAACGGAACCTCAGCCCGTTGGCTAATCCATCTTCTGCTGGCCGGAAGCTCTCCTCAAAATCGGCGCATAAGGATCCGTCGGCCCCTTGGCCGGGTCGACGTAGCGGGCTAGATCTCGCATTGGGATCACCGTGCAGCCTTGATCGTACAGGTAGTCCATGTAGCGGACGAAGTCTTGCTGATCGGTGTGGACCCAAGAATGCTCCAGTGCCGGAACGCCGTGGAATGTCAGCACGGCGATCCTGCCGTCCCGGGCTTGGTCTATCGCCCAGACCAGATCGTCGAAACCCCACTCGGGCCCTGCGTAACCGGTCGTAGGAATGAGGAGCGGGTGGTCTTCCGCAGGATCGTAGGCACGGCCCCGAGCCCCACGTCCGCCGTCTGGATGTTCGGGGCTCACGCCGCGGCGAGCGAACACGTACCCCTTCTCCGCCAAGACCTCGACCACTGGAAGGCTGTGCCGCCAGCCCGGATAGACGAAGGTCGTAGGCTTTGCAATGCCGTGCTGCTCGCAACGCTGCTCGATCAGTTCAAGATTCGCCCGAATCGCGTCTTTCTGTAGCTCTGCCATATTCGGATGCCCGCCTGTATGGTTCCCCACTTCGAACCCAAGATCGTGAAGGCGGCGCACATCGTCCCAAGAGACGTACCGCTCCTTGTTTATGTCGGCCTTGAAGCCGAGCCCCTCGGTGATGTAGAAAGACGCTCCGAACCCGTACTCTTGGAGAGTCGGTGCCACGAACCCGATGTCGGACTTGTTGCCATCGTCAAAGGTCAGCACCACCAGTCCGTCCGGGATGGGCTCCAAGCCGTTCCCGGTTGACTGGTCGCATGAAGAGGTCGAAACGGCCATAGCGAGCAGCACGAGGGCGAATCTGTAGTTCATGGGCGCTAAAGATCGTACTACCGATCCGTCCCGAATGTCTCCGGGGCCCGGCACAAAACGGATGGAGGTAGCCGGGAATCGGATGTACGGCGTGGCGCTTCGCTTTCCCTGTACTTGTGTGGCCGATCGACTCCTGCCCGCCTCGACGAATGCCAAGACGCCCTCTATTGGCTGTCGGACAGACCGCGAGGGGGGCGTCGTTCAGCTTGACGGGAGACAAGCTTGTCGGAAGAACCTGTGGCGATCTCTATAATGGCGACCGTCATGCATCAGTCGACCCGCCGTTCGTTCCTCTCCACTCTCGCGGCTGTTTCCACCCCGACGTGGCTCTCTAGCTATCGAGAGCTCAGCGCTGCGAACCACGAAAAAGTTCGGATCACCGACATCAAGACCATGGTGTTGCAGGGGCCGCGGACATACACACTGGTGCGCGTGGACACCGATGTCGGCGTTCACGGTTTCGCCGAGGCCTACGGTTCCCCGGGCTTGGGAGTCAAGGAGGAGATCCATGGACTGAAGGAGTTGTTCATCGGCAGGGATCCTCTCCAAATAGACCGCCTCTACACCGGATATCGCTATACCGACGGGAGTGCCCATGCGCAACAGCGGGCGATGAGCGGCATTGAGATGGCCCTGTGGGACTTGGCCGGCAAGCTGCTCGACGTGCCGACGTACAAGCTACTTGGTGGAAAGTTCCGCGACCGGGTTCGCCTTTACGACCACTCGAAACCGGACGACTTCTTCGACAAGGCCGTCCTGGGAGACTGGGCTCAGCAGGTCAAGGAAAGCCCGTTCGGGATCAACATGCACAAGTTCGGGCCGCTGAGGAACAGCCCCGGCATCGACCCCGGCCGCGATCCGTCAAACCGCATGTTGTCGAGCGACGAGCTGCGACGGCTGCGCCAAGGATTCGAGAACTGCCGGGAAGCGCTCGGCTTCGAGCATGACATCCTGATCGGCTGCCACTGGGAGTTCGACCTGCGCACCTCGATCGACATGGCGGTCGCATTGGAAGATGTGAAGCCCCGATTCCTGGAGGATCCGCTTCCGGTGGCTTACTCCGAGAGTTGGAGACGGTTGGCGGAAATGTCGCCCGTGCCCATCTGCACCGGCGAAAACTGGATGCGCCGTGCTGACGCCTTGCCCTTCGTGGTCAACGCCGCAATCGACATCTTGCACCCGGACCTGCGCAACTCGGGCGGGTTTCTCGAGAACAAGCGCATGGCTGACCTCGCCGACCTCTATTTCCTGCCAATGGCGAACCACAATACCGGCAGCATCGTCAATGGCATGGCGAGTGTCCACTGGGCTTCGACCATTCGCGACTACTTCGCATGCGAGACGGTGTTCTTTGATGGCGGCTGGATGGACGACGTCATTGCGCATGACGGACCGCTGGCCAAGGATGGCTTCGTCGAGGTTCGGGACAAGCCGGGCCTCGGCATCGAACTGGATCCCGATGTTGTCAAGTCCCATCTTGCCGAGGGCGAGCGCTGGTGGGGATAGATTTGGAGAAACCAAAGGAAATTGGTGAACGGCTGCAGTGCCCAGTCGGTTAGCGGCGGCCGGGTGCTTCGGACGGATCGCACCGAACGCCCGATTCTGGTGGTGCGGAATTGCCATCGCGCACGGGCAGATTTCTCCTCGTGCGATGCACTTCGAGCAAAGGCACCGCTTGCCTACCGGGCGATCAGTTTGAGACTCTAACGGGCGGAACATCCGTCTGGCCTCAATATCGTTGATCAACAATCGATCCAGCCAATCAGCAGCACTGCACGAGCATTCAGCAGTCGTCTGTGGCAAAAGCAACGATAGTACACCCGACACCCGCGAGCACGACCTGACAACATCGATTGACCATGACCGACTCCAGCAGACGCGAATTCTTCAACGCCATCCTGGCAGCCACTCCTGCGTTAGCCTCCGGCACGTGGCTCGGCGGCCTAGGCTACGCCCAATCTAACGGCGGACCAGCACAAGTCTTCGTGAACTCGGCCCGCAGACGGGCTTCCATGGATCCCCGCTTGATGGGTGCTTTCCTTGAGCACCTCGGGCGTGCGATCTACGGCGGCGTTTACGAGCCAGACTCACCCCTAGCGGACACTAACGGCTTCCGCTCGGACGTTGTTCAAGAGATGCAGGAGCTCAAGTGTCCGGTCATGCGCTACCCGGGCGGGAATTTTGTGTCGGGCTACGACTGGCTCCATGGCGTCGGCCCCAAGAAGGACCGGCCCGAAGTGCTGGAGCGTGCTTGGAACTCTATCGAGACTAATCAGTTCGGTACGAACGAATTCATCGAATGGTGCAAGCTCGTTGGCACTGAGCCCTTGCTGGCCACAAATCTCGGCACCGGCACGCCAGAAACCTCGGCAGCGCTGGTGGAATACTGCAACGTCGAGAAAGGAACGCGCTGGAGCAACCTTCGCCGGGAGCACGGCTACGAGCGACCGCACGAGGTCAAGACGTGGTGCCTGGGGAACGAGATGGACGGCTGGTGGCAGATCGGTCACATGCCCGCCCGCGAATACGGTCGCAAGGCTCGCGACGCGGCGCGCCAGATTCGCTCCGTCGACCCTTCGACCGAACTCATCGCTTGCGGGTCCAGCGCCCCGTTCATGCCGACCTACCTGATTTGGGACCGGGAGACCCTCGAGGAATGCTATCCCGAGGTGGACGGACTCTCGCTGCATCGCTACTACGGCAACACACCGGATGAGACGGGCGAAGACTCGGCTCGCTTCCTTGCCTTGAATCTGGACATGGACTTGCAGATCCAAGAGACCGTCGCTGTTTGCGATTACGTCAGGGGACTGCTGAAGTCACCGAAGCGGCTCTGGCTCTCGTTCGACGAATGGAATGTCTGGTACCGGGCGCGTGCAAGAGAGCACACGAACGGCCAAGGGGAGTTCGCACCTCCGCTGCTCGAGGAGGTTTACAACCTTGAGGATGCGCTCCTAGTGGGAGGCATGGTGAATACGCTCCTGCGCAACGCGGATCGTGTCCGCATCGGCTGCATTGCCCAGATCATCAACGTGATCGCTGCCTTGGTCACGAACAAGGACGGTGTGCTGCGACAGACGATTTACTATCCCTACGCGTGGGGCATCAAGTACGCCAAGGGCGATGTTCTGGATTTGCTTGTCCGTTCCGAGACCTACTCGATCGAACGCCGCTACAACGCCGAATATGTGGACGCGCCTACGAGTCGGCCTGAAGCGACTCCGTACCTTGACGTGTCGGCAACGTTCGACCCTGAAACTGGAAATTGCGGGATTCTCTTGCTCAACAGGGATCTCGAGAAGGAGCGAGAAGTCGAAATCCGATTTGAAGACATCACCCCGACCAGTGTGCTCCAAGCCGAGACAATCACCGGGTCTGACCTCAAAGCCGCGAACACGTTCGAGAATCCGAACAACGTGACGGGTCAGAGATTCGATTCCCCGACCCCGGCGGCGACGATGAGCGTGAAGCTTCCCGCTCGGTCCTACACCGCTCTACATTTGGCAACTGGCTGAGGTCCTAACGTTCGACAGTGCGGGCCTTCGCTGTCGAAACGATCCCTAGATATGCACCGACCCCGAGGTGCGCACCTAGCTGTACCAGTACGAGGTGGAAGTCTCCGCGTCGAGTCGCTGGTGACTCTCGGCATCACCGGAAAACCAGGTTCTCAAGGGGCCAAGGGGCAGCAAATTTGACAGAATCACCTGAATTTGCAATGATGCAAGAAGTTAGACTGCTCCTCAGTAGCTCAATGGTAGAGCATCCGGCTGTTAACCGGAGGGTTGTAGGTTCGAGTCCTACCTGAGGAGCCAATGTTTTCAGTCATTTACGCTCCTGTTTCTTCCGTGGTTGTCCAAATCGTGTCCAAGTGTGGCCCGAAACGGCTCGTTGGACGTCGTCATGCAGCTCGTCGGATCGCTCCAGTGATTGCAGGTAGTGGTGCATGCGCTCGCCGGCGCGAACCACGCCGCGCTCGTCAATGATGCGGTAGCGGACCAGCATCACCCTAGTCTTCCATCCCACGACACTGAGAATCAGCGAGTCGTCGATTCCGGGTTCGGTCATGTTGCTGGCCGCGGTCCGGCGCAAGTCATGGAAACGGAGATCAGGGAGCCCGGCCCGCTCCCTGGCCTTGTTCCAGGCATGCCGATAGCCGCCTTGCGGGATCCGCTTGCCGTCCCTGTGGAAAATCCAAGGAACGTGCGGCCAGTATTCCTCGTGACGGAAATGCTCCTTGCGGAGGGGGGCGCTCCAGGTCGCCGTAGATCGGCCAGACGCCCACTCTCTTGTTGCGAGGCTGGTTGGCGGGCGGGCGAATTACGCGTCTCTGCCAGTCCACTTGGCTCCAGCGAGTTGCGAGGATCGCTCCCGCCCGAGCGCCGTAGTGGTAGCCCGAAGCTCTCGCCCCAACGCTTTCGATAGACAGGAGATTCGATGACGCGACGGCACTTGACCGAATCGCGCGTGCTGAGCGTCTGCGCGTAAGACGCGGCCATGAAGCTCGTCTCCGGACTGCGTATCCACATCCACGCTGGCCAGAAAACTGACACCAAACGTAACTACCCACGTACTCGGCGGGCACACGGCCTGATCAGTGGGATGGCAGGGATTCCACTTTCGCCAGAAGGGCTGCCGGCCCTTCCAGCAAGACCTCGATGCGGTTCAGGCCCTGCTTC
>LXNI01001133.1_pt1 | contig 25366 bp, 26 predicted proteins | sample 809091 | NCBI WGS metagenome assembly LXNI01 (sample SAMN04870527, study PRJNA318959) | sponge metagenome | biome: 01000161; feature: marine sponge reef; material: water | host: Sarcotragus foetidus | place: Greece: Milos, Mediterranean Sea | collected 2013-05-29 | depth 5-7 m | reverse complement strand
TTGACATCTTATAAGATGTCAATTATATTCCCTCAATGAGGCTGGTGCTGGACACCAACGTCTTCGCTGCCGCATTCCGCAGTCGTCGGGGGGCGAGCAACGCGTTGTTGAGCATGGTCGATAGGGGCCGGGTAACGCCGCTATGCTCCACCGCGCTATTTCTGGAGTATGAGGCCGTTCTCAGCCGACCGGAAATGCGCCAGGCAACGGGACACAGGCTGGATGATATTGGCGTTATTCTGCGCGCTTTCGCTACTCTTTGCGAACCGGTCGACATTTCGTTCCGGTTCCGTCCGATGTTGCGGGACGCCAACGACGAAATGGTCCTCGAAGCTGCCCTGAACGGGCATGCCGACGCTATCGTAACCCATAACGTCAGGGATTTCGACTTGCCCCCGGCTCTCGGTATCGAAGTTGCTGTTCCCGGCGTCATCGTAAGGAGATTGGCCCAATGACCGGCACGCCGCGTTACAAATATCCGTTGCACCTGCCGGCATCGCTGAAAGATACGGCGACGCGCCTTGCACGGCAGGATGGGGTATCGCTCAACCAGTGGATCGTCGCCGCCGTTGCCCAGAAAATCGGCGCCGTGGAAACCGCGGAGACATTTCTGCGGGCGCGCGGCGCGGGTGCGGCAGCGGGAGATTTGACAAGATATCTGGACAAGGCGCCGGATATTGCGCCTGAATTGCCGGACGCATTGCACGACGACCGGGTGGCGCAGAGGGACCGGTAGCAACAGCCTCACTGGACGCCGAAGCCCTTATCGACAACGGTAAATTCCGTTACGCCGAATCGCGGGCCGGCTCGGCAGCAGACTCCGCCGCCGCTTCCCGCCCGTCGTCGCGCTTGCGCCGGATGATTCCCAAGCGCTCCAGACGGACCAGTACCAGGATCAGGATGACGGCCGGTGCGCCGAGTGCCGAGGCATAGGCGAAAAACAGCACATAGCCCGCGGCATCGACCACGACCCCGGAAAAGCCGGCGACCAGCTTGCCGGGCAGCAGCATGATCGAGGTCAGCAGGGCATATTGCGTCGCCGTGTACTGAACGTTCGTCAGCGACGACAGGTAGGCGATGAAGGCCGAGCCGGCCATGCCGGCGGCGATGCTGTCGGCGCTCACGATCGTCGTGAGCAGCCAGAAGCTGTCGGTCTGGATCAGCGCCATGAAGCCGAACAGCAGGTTGGTCGCGATTACCGTCAGCGCAGCGGTCATGAGCGCCGGCAGCACGCCGATGCGCGCCACGACGAAGCCGCCGAACAGGGCCCCGCCGATCGCCGCGAACAGGCCGAACAGCTTGGTGGCGTTGGCGATCTCGGTCTTGGTGAAGCCCAGGTCGATATAGAAGGGCCCCGCCATGACGCCCAGCGTGATGTCGGACAGGCGGTAGACGCCGATCAGCAGCAGGATCAGCAGGGTCCAGCTGCCGTTGCGGGTGAAGAACTCGGTAAACGGCCCGATCACGGCGGTGCTGAACCATGTCGCGATCCTGGTGAGGGCTGTCTGGCGGCTGCCTCGCAGTCCGGCCGCCGCCTGGATCTTCGCCAGCAGCTCGTCGGTCGCCTCGGTCCGGGCCGCGGCGGGCTCCGGCCGGATCAGAATGGTGACAATGCCGATGAGCATGAAGGCGGCCATGACGGCATAGGCCGTGCCCCAATCGATGTATTCGGCGAGATAGAGCGCGAGCGCGCCGCCGACAATCTTGACTGCCAGCATGTAGCCGGCCTGGTAGGCGCCGGCGGTCGCGCCCTGCATATGCTCCGGCGCGCTTTCGATCCGGAAAGCGTCGAGCGCAATATCCTGGGTCGCGCTGCTGAACGCCACGATGAAGGCGAACAGCGCCATCTGCCACAGACCGTTTTTCGGATCGGTGAGCGCCATGCCGATCAGCCCGGCAATCACGCCGAAGATGGCCAGCAGGATCCAGCTTCGCCGGCGCCCCAGCCGGCTGAGCGGTTCGGGAAGCTGCAACCGGTCGACCAGCGGTGACCACAGGAACTTGAAACCGTAGGTCGCCGCGACCCAGCTGAAAAAGCCGATCGCGGTGCGGCTGACCCCGACATCGCGCAGCCAGACCGACAGTGTCGTAAAGACCAGGATGAGCGGCAGGCCGGCCGAAATGCCCATGAAGAACATGGTGACGACGCGCGGATCGCGATAGGCGCCGAGCGCCTGCCGCCATGTCGGCGCCGGCCTTTCCGCAGCGTTTGTCATCTCAAGTCCCTCAACCGTGCGGCCGGCCCGGTCCGCGGCCCTGCTTCCGGCGGCCGCCGGAACGTGTCAACCCGTCTTTCCCGCCGCCAAATCCCTGAGAGGCACGGCGGGCCGCGCGCCGAAATGGCCGATGACCTCGGCGGCGCAGATGCTGCCGAGGCGGCCACATTCGGCAAGGCTGCGCCCGTGCGAGACGCCGTGGAGGAATCCGGCGGCATAGAGATCGCCGGCGCCGGTCGTGTCCACCACCTTGCCGACCGGCTCTGCGCCGGCTTCGACCGCCTCGCTGCCGGAAACGATCACCGAGCCCTTCTCGCTGCGGGTCAACGCCGCGATCTCGCACCGGCCGCGCACGGCGTCCAGCGCGGCGGCGAAACCGGCGGTTTCGTAGAGCGATACGATCTCCTCCTCGTTGGCGAACAGGATATCGACATGGCCGTCGACAAGCGCCCGGAATTCCGTCCGGTGCCGGTCGACGCAAAAGGAATCCGACAGGCTGAGCGCAACCTTGCGGCCGGCGGCATGGGCCACCTCCGCCGCCTTGTAGAAGGCCGCCCTGGCCGGCGCCGGATCGAACAGATAGCCCTCCAGATAGGTGATTCCGGCATCGCGGACGACGGCCTCGTCGACATCCTCCGGCCCGAACTGCGCCGAGGCGCCCAGGAAGGTCTGCATGGTCCGCTCGGCATCCTCCGTCACCAGGATCAGGCAGCGGCCGGTCGGTTCGCCGTCCCGTGCCGGCGGGGTTTCGTAGCCGACTCCGATGGCGCGGATGTCGTGGGTGAACACCTCACCGAGCTGGTCGTCGCGCACCCGGCCGAAAAAGGCCGGCCGTCCGCCAAGCGAGGCGACCCCGGCCATGGTGTTGGCCGCCGAGCCGCCGGACATTTCCGTCGCCGGCCCCATCGCGGCGTAGAGCGCTTCGGACGCCGCTATGTCCGCCAGCGTCATGCCGCCCTTGCGCAGGCCGTGCCGCGCGATGAAGGCCTCGCCGGCCGGCGCGATCACGTCGACGATGGCGTTGCCGAGGCCGACAACATCGAAAGCGGCATCATTCATCGGGAAGTTGTCCGGACTGGTGGAAAATTGGGGGCCCGTCCCCAACTATAGCCCCAACTGCAGCCCCAACTAAAGGCGCCGCGCCGCGGCGGCAAGTGTGGCGAACCTTGCAGGCCGCGCCGTTGCATTTTCCTGCGTACCGGAAAAGTCGGCGAAAGGGAGCGCACATGGCATCGAACGAAGCCGTCCACACCGCCGGGTCGCTCGCCCGGGCGTTCGGGGCCCTGCTCAATCCGCGGATCAGCTGGGTCGTGCTGGTCAGTATCCTGCTCACCGTGGCGGCGCTGGCCGTGCTGTGGACGGTTGTGGCCTGGCTTCTGACCGGCATGGAGATTTTCCGCTGGGGCTGGGCCAACTGGATCGTCGATACCTTCACCGGGCTGGCGATCTTCTTCGCCGTGCTGCTGGTGGCGCCGGCGGTCCTGCTGATGATTACCGGCTTCTTCCTGTCGTATGTCGTCGCGGCGGTCGAGCGCCGGCACTACCCGCACCTGCCCGCCGCGCGGGACATTCCGCTGCGCGAAGATATCGTCGGCGTGCTCCGGTTCACCGGGTTGCTGCTGCTTCTGAACCTGCTGGTCCTGCCGCTCTATCTGCTGCTGCCGGGCGTCAACTTCCTGATTTCCTGGACCCTAAACGGCTATCTGGCCGGCCGGGAATATTACGATCTGGTGGCCATGCGCCGGCTGGAGAAGCAAGAGCGTGCCGCACTCCGCCGCGCCAACGGCGGGCCGGTTTTCCGCGCCGGCTTCGTCATCGCCATGCTGATGACCGTGCCGGTCCTCAACCTGGTCATGCCCGTCGTCGCCGCCGCCTACATGACCCACAGGTTCCACGCCATCCGGGAAGGGACAGCCTAAAGCGTATACGTCTTGGATGGAACCGGAGCGGCGTGGCGTCCCTCGTTACGCCCCGGACGAAATCCGGGGCTACTCGGGATGAGGAAAAACTTGAAGAAATTCCGAACTACAATTCCACATTACCCTCACCCTGAGTAGCCGCGAAGCGGCGTATCGAAGGGCCTGCCCTGAGCCTGTCGAAGGGGCGTCCTCGAATGCGTCGGCGGTTTCGATGGAAACGGACACACCCCAGGGCGCCCTATCCCCGGGCCAGTTCCTGCTCGACCAGGGTGGCCCAATAGCTGGCGCCGAGGGGCAGGATCTCGTCGCTGAAATCGTAGTGCGGGTTGTGCACCATGCAGCCGCCTTCCTCGCCGACGCCGTTGCCGATCCAGACATAGCTGCCGGGCTTTGCCTGGAGCATGAAGGCGAAATCTTCCGAGCCCATGACCGGCGGATCGTCGACCGCAACATTGGCCTCGCCGACCACCCTGGCGGCGGCGCGCGCGGCGTTCTGCGTCTCCTCGGCCGTGTTGACCAGCACCGGGTAGTTGCGCCGGTAGTCCAGCTCGGCGGCGATGCCGTGGGAGGCGGCGATGCCCTCGACCGTTTCGCGCATGCGGCGCTCGATCATGTCCCGGCCTTCCGGCGAGAGCGCCCGGCAGGTGCCGGAGAGCACGGCCTCGTCGGGGATCACATTGTCTGCCGTGCCGGCATGGAACTGGGTGACGCTGACCACGACGCTGTCCAGCGGATCGTTGGTCCGGCTGGCAATGGTCTGCAGGGCGTTCACCATCTGCGCGCCGACGACGACCGGGTCGATGGCGTGGTGCGGCATCGCGGCATGGCCGCCCCGGCCGCGGATACGGATTTCGAACAGGTCCGCCGAGGCCATCATCGCGCCGGTGCGCACGCCGATCCGGCCCTGCGGCATGCCCGGCCAGTTGTGCATGCCGTAGACCGCCGTGCAGGGGAATTTTTCGAACAGCCCCTCCTCGACCATGACCTTGCCGCCGCCGCCGCCTTCCTCGGCCGGCTGGAAGATGAAATGCACCGTGCCGTCGAAATTCCGCGTCTCGGCCAGGTAGCGCGCCGCGCCGAGCAGCATGGTGATGTGGCCGTCATGGCCGCAGGCGTGCATCTTGCCTTCGTGCTTCGAGCGGTAGTCGAAGTCGTTCTTTTCCGGCAGGTTGAGGGCGTCGAGATCGGCGCGCAGCCCGATCGTCCTTGGCGAGGCGCCGGCCCTGAGCCGGCCGACCACGCCGGTCTTCGCCAGCCCGCGATGGACCTCGATGCCGAAGCTCTCGAGCCTTTCGGCCACGACGTCCGCCGTGCGGTTTTCCTCGAAGGCGGTTTCCGGATGGGCGTGGATATCCCGGCGCCAGGCGGTCATGTCGTCGTGGAAATCGGCGATGCGGTTGATGACGGGCATGGGGCGGCGCTCCTGGGTCGTGCGGCGGCCCTGTTTAGCGCGCTTTGCGTCATGACGGAAACGGGCACTGTCCTTCGAAACGGCCATTTCGAGACGGCGCTTCGCGCCTCCTCAATGGCCTCCTCAGGATGAAGGGTTGTGTTGGGAGATTCGACTATTCCAGCTTCATCCTGAGGAGAGGCTGGGGAGCGATCCGAAGGATCGCGTCTCGAAGCCTCGTCTCGAAGGACGGAAGCGGCATAATATTCCCACACACCGCCGGCCCGAGCCGCTAATATTGCGCCTATAGGACCGAAACCACCGGGGCTGTCATGCGCCACTATCTCGACATCGATCTTGCCACCCGCACCGTCGAATCCCGCGAACTGAAAGGGCGGGAATTCGCCGAGGCCGGGCGCTATTTCATCGCCAAGACCCTGCTCAAGGACGGCGTCGCCAAGGTCGATCCGCTGTCGCCGGACAATCCGCTGATCTTCTCCGCCGGCCCCTTCGCCGGCACCAACTTCTCCAACGCCAACCGGCTGTCGATCGGCTGCAAGAGCCCGCTGACCGGCGGCATCAAGGAATCCAACGCCGGCGGCACCTTCGCGCTCGCCATGGGCCATCTGCAGATCGCCGGCTTCACCCTGCACAACGCCTCTGACGACTGGGTCGTCATCCATATCGACAAGGAAGGCGCGTTCAGCTGGGACACGGCCGAGCCCTATATGGGCAAGGGCAATATCGAGGCCGCAGCCCTGCTGCACGAGAAATACGGCAGGAAGACCAGCGTCGCCCTGTGCAGCCCGGTCGGCGAGTATCGGGGCCTGCTTGCCGGCATCGCGGTGAGCGACGCCGAGAACCGTCCGGTCCGCCTCGCGGCGCGCGGCGGCGTCGGCGCGGTCATGGGCCTGAAGAAGGTCAAGGCCATCGTCGTCGACAAGACCAAAATGCCGCCGCTGCACGACCGCCCGAAGGTGATGGGGGCGATCAAGGAATACGGCGCCATGCTGCGCGAGCAGCCGGCGGTCCAGAATATGTCGACCTACGGCACCGCCATGATGGCCGATTACACCAACACGGTCGGCGCCCTGCCGGTGCGCAATTTCAGCACCGGCCAGATTGTCGATCCCAAGGAGGAAACCTTCGAGGCGGGCGGCGACTTTATCTACAACCAGAATGTAGAACGCGGCGGCGACCCCTCCCACGCCTGCATGCCCGGCTGCCTGATCAAATGCTCCAACATCTATAATGACGAAGAGGGCAACGAGGTCGTCTCGCCGCTCGAATACGAGACCATCGGCCTGCTCGGCACCAACTGCGGCATCAAGGACCCGGACGACATCGCCCATCTCAACTTCATCGCCAACGATCTCGGCATCGATACCATCGAGGTCGGCGCCATGCTGGCGATCCTGATGGATCACGGCGAAGCCGAATACGGCGACGTCGCCTTCATGGAACGGGCGCTGGAGGATATCCGCGTCGGCAACGAGCGCGGCCGCATCCTCGCCCAGGGCACGGCCCGGGTCGGCGAGCATTACGGCATCGCGCGGGTGCCGGTGATCAAGAAGCAGGCGATCAGCGCCTACGATCCGCGGGTTATCGAGGTGACCGGCGTTTCCATGATGCTGACCGCCCAGGGCGCCGACCACACCGCCGGCAACCTGCCGGCCTACGATTGCAACGGCAAGACGATGAAGGACCTGGCCGAGCAGAGCTACCAGGTGCAGATCAACAGCGCGGTCGCCGATTCGCTCGGCCTGTGCGTGTTCGGCCGGACGGTGACCGACGTCAACCGCAAGCTGATCGCCGACGCGATCAACAATTCGTACAACATCGACATACCGCCGGATTTCATCGACGAGATCGGGATCGAGACCCTGAAGCTGGAAAGGGAATTCAACCGCCAGGCCGGCTTCACGGTCGAAGACGACGAACTGCCGGAGTTCTTCCTCAACGAGCCGCTCGCGCCGACCAACAAGAAGGGCCGGCTGCACGCCGCCGAGGTCAACGAGGCGATGGACGAGGTGGTGGCCGCCTGGTAGCTCCGAAACGGCCCAACGCCAAACAGGTGCGGGCGCCGGGCAACCGGCGCCTCCGCTTTGCCTGAACGATGACGATCGAACATTTTCTGGCCTTCAATCTCGCGCTGCTCGCCGCCATCGCGAGCCCCGGCCCGGCCCTGCTCATGGCGATCCAGACCGCGGTCCGGTCGGGCCGCCGGGCCGGAATGGCGACCGGCGCAGGCCTCGGGCTGATCGCGGCGGGCTGGACCCTGATGGCATTGCTCGGGCTGGAGACGGTCTTCCGGCTCGTGCCGCCGGCCTACACCGCTCTCAAGGTCGCGGGTGCGCTCTACCTGCTCTATCTCGCATGGAAGATGTGGACGGGGGCACCAGTAGCGCCGGGCACCCCGTCACCACTGGCAGGACGCGCCTTCCGGCGCGGCATCCTGGTCAACCTGCTGAACCCGAAATCCGTCCTGTTCGCCGCCGCCGTGCTGGTTGTCGTCTTTCCGGCCGGCCTTTCGGCACTCGACAAGGCCGCCATCGTGACGAACCATCTGGCGGTCGAACTGCTGTTCTACAGCGCCCTGGCCTGCGGCCTCGGCAGTCCGGCGGTCAGCCGCCGCTATCTCGGCCTGCGAAAATGGATCGACCGCACGGCCGCCGTCATCCTCGGCGCACTCGGCCTCAGGCTGCTGATCGGGCGCTAGCCCGGATTTCTCACCACGGTCACGGCCTGCGTCGCGTCCAGGCGTTCGCTCCGCCAGGAGCGGGCCGAAAAGCGTAGCGGGGCCTACGGTTGAGGTCCGCGACGCCGCGGGCGGGCGCCTGGGCGCGACCCGGAGGGCGGCGCTGTCGGGCCGGCAGGGTGCGTCAAGCCGCTTGCCCGATGTCCCGCATCGCGCTGCGCGGCTTTCCTGCCCTGCCGGCCCGACAGCGCCGCGCAGACCATGACCGTGGTGAGAAATCCGGGCTAGGGCCGGCCTCACCGCTTCACTCGACCCGCACCGCGTCGCCTTCTTTCACCGTGCCGCCCCGGATGACAAAAGCGTAGACGCCGGCGCAGGGGAGCTGCTCGCCTTCGAGGGCGGGGACGGGGACCGTGTTGTGCGCGGCGATGGCGCGCAGGACCTGCGGATCCTTGCGGAGCCCCTCCTGCGCAAGCGTCGGGACCGAGCAACGCGGCGCCGGATCGGAGATGCGCAGACGCACTTCGCCGCCGATCGCGATCTCCCGCCCGACCCAACCGTTCTCGACGAAGCCCCGCGCGCCCTCGGGCGAGGCGATCACGACGTTGGGGCGAAAGCGGCGGGCGTCGAACGCCGAGTCCGGGCGCAGCTCGGCAAGGCGCGTCAGCGTCGCCGTGGTCATGAGATGGAGGGCGGCGTAGTCGGAGAAGCGGCCCGCCATCATCAGGCCGCCGATATCGATGATGGTCTCCTCGTCGGCGAGCGGGTCGAGGCGCTCGACGCTGACGCTCTCCGGGCGCTTCGCCGTGAGCATGACCGGCCGTCCGACGGTTTCGGAGAGGCGGGCGTCAGCGTCCGGCTCGTTGCTCCCTGCCGCCGTGCCGTCTGGCCAGACGATGCGCACCGGCGGAAGCGGCGCGCCGGCCTGCGGCGGGGCGACGAAATCGGCGGCGAGCGCGATCAGTCCGGCCCATTTCTTCGGATGCTTGGCGCTCCCGACCCTGCCGCTCGCCCGATCGATCACGGCATAGGCGCGGTCGCCCAGAATGCCGCCCTCGCCAATCGGCGCTTCATCGAGCCTCGCGCCGGCCATGGACTTGACCGGATAGCGCCAGAGCGCTTTGACGCCGCCGCCGTCCCTTTGGTCCTGCACGGTCATAATCGGTCTCTCCCCATATCGACGCGCCGTTGCGTGCCGTCCCGTATCGGGCAACGGCCCTCACGATACATGCACCAATGGCCTTCGAGGTGTCGAGCCGGGGAGAAACTGCCGCGCTCCCTTCGCAAGCCTGTAGCGATGCGTTAACAGGGGCGCGACACTCCCGCTTTCCCTTATTTTCCACAAACGGAGCCTGCCATGCGCTGCTGCGCCATCGTCGAATTCGGCAAACCCCTGGTCGAGATGGACCTGCCGACGCCCGAGCCGGCCGGCGACGAGGTTCTGCTGCAGGTGACCGGCTGCGGCGTGTGCCACAGCGACCTGCACATCCATGACGGCTATTTCGACATGGGCGGGGACCGGAAAGCGGACCTGACCGCCAATTGCGAGCTGCCCTTCTGCCTGGGGCACGAGATCGCCGGCACGGTGATCGCGATGGGCGAGACGGCGACCGGCGTGGCGATCGGCGACAGCGTCGTGGTCTATCCCTGGATCGGCTGCGGCGACTGTCCCGTCTGTACAGCCGGCGATGAACATTTCTGCCCGCAAAACCGCTCGCTCGGCGTTACGAAGAATGGCGGGTTTGCGGACCGTCTCATCGTGCCCCACGCGCGATACCTGTTCGACCACGGCGAAGTGCCGGCCGAAATCGCCTGCACCTATGCGTGTTCTGGCCTCACGGCCTTTTCGGCGATTCGCAAGGCCGCCCGGACCGGCGCCGGCCATATCGTCACCGTCGGCGCCGGCGGCGTCGGCCTCGCCGGGCTGGCGATCGCCCGAAATGTCACGGACGCGACGATCACGGTGTGCGACATCGACGACGCCAAGCTCGAAGCGGCCACGGCGATGGGCGCCGACCATGTCGTCAACAGCGGCGCAGCGGACGCCGCCAGGCAGATCCGCAAGCTGACCGGCGGCGGCGCGCCAGCCATCGTCGATTTCGTCGGCGCGGCGGCCTCGCTCGGCTTCGCCATGAAGGCCGTCGCCCGGCGCGGCACGATTGTCGTCGTCGGCCTGATGGGCGGATCGGTGCCGCTGTCGGTTCCGCTGCTGCCGCTCACGGCAATGACGCTTGCCGGCAGCTATGTCGGCAGTCCGGCCGAGATGACCGAGCTGATGGCGCTTGCCCGCGCCGGCAAAATTCCGGCGCTTCCGGTCGAGCGGCGCCCGCTCGGCGAGGCGCAGAAGACGCTGGACGACATGAAGGCCGGCCGGATCGTCGGGCGGGTCGTCCTGGCGGCGTGAGAGATCCGGAGACGGCTTTGCCGTCCTTCGAGACGGACGTTTCGGGATGGCGCTTCGCGCCTCCTCAACGCCTCGTCTCGAAGGACCGCCATTCCTGGCCGTTGGCGACAGCGCGACCGCAAAGCCGCTCCCCCGCTTGCTTACCGCGCGCGCCATCGCCTATACCCGCTCGGAACGCGAAACCGGGAGAGGTAAAGCAGGCATGTCCGACACAGACAGGGATGCCGAACCACAGCAGGTTTACACCCGTCATTTTCCGGTCTCGTGGCAGGAGTTGCATCGCGACGCCAAGGCGCTGGCCTGGCGCCTGAGCAGCCTGAATCACGTCCGCGGCGTCGTCGCCGTCACCCGGGGCGGCCTGGTGCCCGCCGCCATCGTCGCCCGCGAACTGAACATCCGCCTGATCGACACCTTCTGCGTTTCGACCTACGACGACGAGGTCAAGGGCGAGGTCAGGGTGCTCAAGGCCGTGGAAGGCGACGGCGACGGCCTGCTGATCGTTGACGACCTGGTCGATACCGGCGCGACCGCCAAGGTCGTCCGGGAAAGGCTGCCCAAAGCGCATTTCGCAACCGTCTATGCCAAACCGGCCGGCCGGCCGATGGTCGATTCCTACGTCACCGAGGTCAGCCAGGACACCTGGATCCATTTCCCCTGGGATACCGAGGCGCAGTATGTGGCGCCGATCCGCGGCGGCCCGGACTAAGGGGCCGCCGGCATCGACCCTTCGTCTTATCCTGCGCGGGGCTACGCGCTGCTGATCGGCGTTGCCTTCGGCTGGGGCATCAACTGGCCGTTCATGAAGATCATCGTGTCGGAAGTCTCGGTCTGGGAGTTCCGGGCGGTGACCGGAATCGCCGCCGGCCTGCTGCTGCTCGGCCTTGCGGTCGCCGTTGGCGGATCGTCCGGCGAGGCCTGGAAATCCCCGCGCGCCGAGTGGCCGCGGCTCTGCCTGGCGGCGCTGTTCAACATCACGAGCTGGTTCGTCCTCATCGGCTTCGGCGTATCGATGATGGGCGCCGGCCATGCCGTCATCATGGCCTTCACAATGCCGTTGTTCGCCGCCGTCTTCGGCGTGCTCTTCCTGGGCGAGGCGATGACGCGCCGCCGGAGCGCCGCGCTGGTCCTGGGCGGGGCGGGGATCGCCGTCCTGATGTCCCACGATTTCAGCGTGATCGGGGCCGAGCCGCTCGGCTTCGCGCTCACGCTCGTCGGCGCCGCGCTTTGGTCGGTCGGCATGCTGATCCAGAAGCATACGCCGTGGCAGATCGGCGTGCTCGCGCTGGGCGGCTGGCAGCTCCTGCTCGGCACCCTGCCGATTGCGGCGGTGTGGCTGGTCATCGGCGGGCTGGACTACGGCGATGCCGGCGCCGCGGTGTGGTGGGCGAGCGCCTATCTGGTGCTGATCGCCCTCGTGTTCTGCTACTTCGCCTGGTTCAGCGTGGTGAAAATCTTCCCGGCTTCCATCGCGGCCATCGGCACCTTGATGGTGCCGGTCGTCGGCGTCATCAGCGGCATTATCGTGCTCGGCGAGCCCTTCGGCCTGCGCGACCTGATCGCGCTCGTCCTGATCGTCGGTGCCGTCGCCCTGGTCCTGCTGGTGCCGCCCGGCGATCCGGTGGCCGGACGGCGCGCGCCCGGACCGCGCTGACCGGTGGGGCGAGCGCCTTCCCGTCTTGCATCGTCCCGCGCCGGAGTCCCGCTCGGCGGCCTGATCATGCTGGGTTTTCTCTGGCTGGTCTGGGGCACGACCTGGCCGGCCATGCGCACGGTGTTCCTCGAATTGCCGGTCTGGCAGTTCCGGGCGGTGACCTGCGCGGTCGCCGGCGCCGTCCTGCTCGGGCTCGGCGTCATGGAAGACCGCACGAGGTGGAAGGCGCCGCGCCGCATCTGGCCGCGCCTGATCGTTGCCGCCCTGCTGAACATGACCTGCTGGCACATCTTCACCGGATTCGCCCTGCAGATCGTCGGCGCGGGCCACGGCGCCATCGTCTGCTACACGTTGCCGGTGTGGACGGCGTTGCTCGCCGGCCTGTTCTACGGCGAACGGATCGCGGCCCGCCTGGCGGTCGCCATCGCACTGGGCATCGCGGGAGTCGGCGTCCTGCTGTCCGCCGGCTTCGGCGAAACCGGCGGCTGGCTACAGGGCGACCGGCCGCTCGGCTTCGCGTTCGTGCTGCTGGCGGCGATCACCTGGGCGGGCGGGACGCTGGTCGTCAAACACTACGAATGGGGCGTCTCAATGAATGCGCTGGCCGGCTGGCAGCTGCTGATCGGCCTGGTCCCGATTTCCCTGATCGCCGCGGTCAGCGAACCCTTCGTATTGCACCGCGCCAGCATGGAGGCGGCGCTGGCCGGTCTGTATGTGCTCTTCGTCGGTATGGTGATGGGTTACGCCCTGTGGTTCCGCGTCGTCCGGGCCATGCCGGCGATCGTTGCGTCGATCGGCGCGATGATGATCCCGGTGATCGGCGTTACGAGCGGCACCGTCCTGCTGGGCGAACCGTTCGGCTGGCGCGAACTGCTGGCCCTGGCGCTGGTTTTGAGCGCGATTGCCCTGGTGCTGTTCTTTCCGGCCCGGCGCAGCCGCAGGACCGGCTGACGGAAATCAATCGATCGGGACGTTGTCGAGGAGCCGCGTCGGACCGATGCGCGCCGTCGCAAGCAGGCGGGCGGGCCGGTCCAGCATTTCCAGCACGGCGAGGTCCCCTGCGGCCCTGCATTCGACATAGTCTACGGCGTCGAAGCCGGCATCGAGCAACGCCTGGCGCGCGGCCGCCGTTGCGGCGTCGAGGGCGCGGCCGCCCGCGATGGCCCGGGCGGTCTTGCGCAGAATTCGGTTGAGCGACGCCGCGACCAGGCGCTGCTCCGGAGAGAGATACGCATTGCGCGACGACAGGGCGAGGCCGTCGGCCTCCCGCACCGTCGGCACTGGCACCACGGTAACCGGCATGTCCAGATCGCTTGCCATGCGCTGGACGGTGATGAGCTGCTGGTAATCCTTTTCACCGAAAAAGGCCTTGTCCGGCGCAGCCTGCATGAACAGCTTGCAGACCACTGTGGCGACGCCGTCGAAGTGGCCGACGCGCACGGTGCCTTCCATGCCGGTCGTCACCCGGCCGACATGAACGGCGGTCGCGAATCCTTCGGAATAGATGTCGCCGGCCACCGGGATGAAGGCGAGATCGGCGCGCGCCCCGGACAGCGCCTTCAGATCTTCCTCTTCCTGGCGCGGATAGCGGTCCAGGTCCTCGTCCGGGTTGAACTGGGTCGGGTTGACGAAGATCGACGCGACGGTGCGGTCGCACTGCGCGCGAGACTCGCGCACCAGCGCGACATGTCCGGCGTGCAGGGCCCCCATCGTCGGCACCAGGCCGACCGTTTCGCCGTTGCGCCGCCAGCGCGCCACCGTATCGCGCAGCGCCGGAATGGACCGGACCACCCGGGTGCGGAACGCCGTCATCGATCGCCGATCCCGCTAGGTCGGCCTGGCCGAGCCGAAACAGAATTCGGCGGATGGAAACGCGCGCGTCCGCACCTCCGTCGCATAGCGTTTCGCCGCGTCCTCGACCGCCGGCGCAAGTTCGGCATACCGCTTGACGAATTTCGGCTGGAAATCGCCGAACAGGCCGAGGATGTCCTCGGTCACCAGAACCTGGCCGTCGCAGGCCGGCGAGGCGCCGATCCCGATGGTCGGCACGGCGACCTCTTCGGTGATCTTCCGGCCCAGCGGTTCCGGGACGCCCTCGACGACGATCGAGAAAGCGCCCGCCTCGGCGATGGCGATTGCGTCGGCGCGAATGCGGGCGGCTGCCGCATCGTCGCGGCCTTGGGCCTTGAAACCGCCGAACGCATTGACCGACTGGGGCGTGAGGCCGACATGGCCCATGACCGGGATGCCGCACCCGACCAGGCTTTCCACGGTTCCTGCCATTTCCTGGCCGCCCTCCAGCTTGATGCCCTGGCAGCGGACTTCGGCCATTACGCGGGCGCAGTTGCGGAAGGCCTGGGCCTTCGATTCCTGGTAAGTCCCGAACGGCATGTCGACGATAACGCATGCCGCCGCGGAACCGCGCATCACGGCCTGGCCGTGGGCGATCATCATGTCGAGGGTAACGCCGAGCGTGCTGTCCAGTCCGTAAAGCACCATGCCGAGGCTGTCGCCGACCAGCAGCAGGTCGACGTGCGGATCGAGCAGGCGGGCGACCGGCGTCGTATAGGCGGTCAGGCAGACCACCGGTGTGCCGCCCTTGCGCGCGCCGATATCGGGTGCGGTCAGCCGCCGGCCGGCGGCCGGCGCGTCGCCCTGGACGCTCATGTAACGGGTCCTGCCTTTGCCCGGGATCGCGGTGCCCGCCACACTAGCGCAGCGCCGGGCGATCGGAAACCGCCCGGATTCACGCGCGGCTTTCGGTAACGCCGCTTTCGTCACCCGGGATCGTGGCGCCCGGGATCGTGGCGCCCGGGACCGCACCCCCGGGGACCGCACCCCCAGGGACCGCAGCGCCCTGCGGCAGGGTAATGCGGAAATGGGTGTCTGCCGCTCCGGTTGCGACCAGTTCGATCACGCCGCCATGGGCCGAAACGATCTCGTGCGCGATCGCCATGCCCAGTCCGGTGCCGCCGGCGCCCGGCCGGGTGATGAACGGTTTGAACAGGGACTGCCGGATATCTTCCGGCAACCCCGGCCCGTCGTCCCTGATATCGACGGTAACCAGGCCGGCGGCCGCCCCGGCGCCCACGGTCACGGTCTGTGCGCCGGCCTGGGCCGCGTTGCGCATGAGGTTGGACAGCGCGCGGAAGATCTGCCCGCGATCGGCAAAGATCGTCAGATCGCCCGGCATGTCGCCGGCGAAGGCGGTGCCGGGATGCTCGGCTCCGTGAAGCGAGGCCAGTTCGAGCACCAGCTCGTTCAGAAAGAAATATTCGGCCTTGCGCGTCGCTTTCGGGTCGCGCGCGAAGTCCAGGGTCTGGGTGCACAGCCGTACTGCACGGTCGATCGATCGCACCAGCGTCGGTGCGATCCGCTTGACGCCCGGATCCTCGCTGATGGCCAGCCGGTCGGACACCAGCTGCGCCGCGGCCAGCATGTTGCGCAGGTCGTGGTTGATCCGGGTGATCGCCGCGCCCAGGGCGGCCAGGCGCTCGTTCTGGCGCAGGGTGATCAGCAGGTTCTGCTGCAGATGGGCATATTCGTCCTGCGCCAGCCCGATCTCGTCGAGGCGGCCTGTAGGCGGCAGCATGCGCGTCTCATCGGTCGGATCGTCGCTGAACCGGACCATGTTGTCGGTCAGGCGCTGGACCGGCCGCACGATCAGCCAATGAAGGGTGAGGAACACCAGCAACGCCGTGAAAAAAGAGATGATCAGCGAGAGGATCAGGATACGCTGGGAATATTCCAGCATGCCCCGGTGCAGCGCCGCATCGGATATCAGCACCTCAAGGGCGGTCGCCGGGTCGCGCGGCGACGGGCCGACGACGCGCAATACCTGGTCTCCGCCGTTGACCAGGGTATCGATCGCCTCCCAGATCAGCCGCAGAAAATCCGGGTTCCCCAGGCTCACGCGCTTCGTCACCCCGGGCGGCATGCCGGCGGTCATCGCATGGCGCGCTCCGTCGGCGTGGCGCTGCACGATCGCAAGCGCCCGGGCGTGGGACAGCAGGCGCCGGCTCAGCTCCCGGCTCACCATGGCGTCCGGCGCCGCTTCCAGTGCCAGCGTCGCCAGATGGGCGTCGGACAGGACATTTTCCAGATAGACCTGCCGGTAGCGCGCGATCGACGGCAGGTAGATGAAGACCTCCGCCAGCATCACGAAGACCGCCGTCAGGATCAGCAGTTTCGTCGACAGGCCGGTGCTCCAGGCCAGCCGGCGGCGCGCTCTGCGCCGGCCGTTACCGGGACCGTTGAGGCCGCCGCCGCGGTCCGTCCCCTCGCGGCCTGTCCCCTTGGGGGCCGTCATGGCAGGCTGTCAATCGCCGGGCGCTGCATCCGGCCGGCCGCCGGCCTTGCGGCGCTGATAGCGCTTGTAGACGACCGGCAGCATCGACAGGATCGCCAGGCCGACCAGCGGCAACAGGATTTCCGCCTTGAATACGATGCCGAAATCCGGCGTTCCGCCGCTTTCCAGCAAGGTGCCGATACCGTTGCCCAGGCTGACGTAGACGATCGAGCCGGGCATGATGCCGAAAAAGGTGGCGATCACATAGGTACGCAGCCCGACGCCGAGGAAGGCGGGTACGAGATTGACCAGCCAGAAGGGGAAAAGCGGAATCAGGCGCAGAACCATCAGATAGGAGAAGGCGTTTTCCCGGAACCCTTCTTCCATGCGGTGCAGCCAGCCTTCGGATTTCCGGCGGAGGATCGCGCCCAGGGCGGATCTGGCGGCGAGGAACAGGATGGTTGCCCCCACCGTGGCGGAAACGACAACCGTGATCGAGCCGGCGACGAGACCGAAGAAAAACCCGCCGACGAGCGTCGCAACAGCCCCGCCCGGAATCGAGAAGGCGATCATGGCGGCATAGGCCAGACCGTAGATCACCGGTGCCCAGAGCCCGCGCGCCGCAATCCACTGTTCCAGCGCCTGGCGATGCTCGCGCAATTGCTCGAAGCTGATGTAGCGGTGCCAGCCCATGGCGAGGAACAGGGCGAGACCGCAGAGCAGGACGGCGAATGGCAGCACGCGCACCCAGCGGCGCCGGACATTCGCAGCGGTCTGTTCGGGGCGGGTCGGCGGGTCGGTCATGGAATGTCGGCCTTCGGCCTTGTCGGAAGAATTCTGCATAGCGCGGCGGGCGGTAATCCGACAGGGCAAATCGTCGTAACCGGACGGCAAGGCCGTGCCGGAACCGCCGACGGCATGCGCCTCGGGGGACTTTGGTTCGCGCCGGGGCGGTTCAAGTCACGGAAACGTGCGGATTCGTCGCCGCCCGCTCCGGTGCGCGCCCGGTTGACCGGACGGCCGCCCAATCCGTATATCCCGCTGAACGGCTTCCGGGCGCCGCCGGCGCCGGCGAGGCCCCGATGGGACAGGCCGCCCCTGGCGGCAACCCCGGCGGCGGCCAGCCGGCGTTACACACCGGCGGGCAATCCGGTTCGGCGCCGCAATTCAATGGAGTATGTCCGGTGAAACGCACTTACCAGCCCAGCGTGCTGGTGCGCAAAAGGCGTCACGGTTTCCGCGCACGGATGGCGACCAGGGGCGGCCGCCAGGTTCTGGCCCGCCGCCGCGCCAAGGGCCGCAAGCGGCTTTCGGCCTGACCTGCCGGCCCGGCACCCGAGCGCTTTCGGGCGGCGACGCATTTTCGCAGCGCATTCGACAGATCGCCCACAGTCCGGCCAGCGGAAAGCCCGTGAGGATGGCAGCAGAACCGACCCTTCGGCGTCTCCGGCGGCGCCCGGAATTCCTGCGTGTCCGGCACAAGGGCCGCCGCTGGATTGCGCCCGGGCTGGTACTGCAGGCCTGTCCGGTGCGTAATGCCGAAGCGGCCGGATCGGCCGAAATCGGCATCGGGCTGACCGCGAGCAAGAAGGTCGGCAACGCCGTCGAGCGTAACCGCGCCCGGCGGCGGCTCCGGGCGCTCGCCACCGGCGATCTGAGGCGGCTCGCCAAGCCCGGCACCGACTATGTGATGATCGCTCGCCGGACCACGCTGACCCGGCCGTGGCCAGACCTGCAGCACGATCTTTACCGGGCCCTGAGACGGCTGAAGAAACTGCGCCGGCGGTATGACGAAGACGGGGCCGCGGCCAATGAGGAGGCCGCCTGAGCCCATGCTGCCCGCCGCCGACCCGCCCACAGATTTTCCGCCGCCGAGCCCCGCTGCGCGCCTGATCCTGATCGCGATCCAGGCCTACCGGCTCACCCTGTCGGCCGTGCTCGGCCGCCAGTGCCGCTTTGCGCCGACCTGCTCGGAATATGCCGCCGACGCCGTGCGCAGCCATGGCGCACTGCGCGGCGGCTGGCTCGGCCTGAAACGGGTCGGCCGCTGCCATCCCTGGGGCGGATCGGGCTACGACCCCGTGCCGCCGCGCCGCCCGATGGAGCCGACACGTGGGACCTGAACGGACGGACAGCCACAACCTGATCATGGCGATCCTGTTTTCGATCGCCATCATTTTCGGGTTTCAGCTCATCTTCGCCCCGCAGGAGAAGCTGGGCCAGCGCGACACCGGCGGGCAGTCGGGCACGGAGTCGGGCACGCAACAGCAGGCAGGCGCCGGAAAGTCGCGCTCGAAAGCCCCGGTGCGTATCGTCGACGACAAGCCCGTGTTGCCGCGCAAGGAGGCGCTGGCCGTATGCAGCGGCAGCGACGGGCAGTCCCTCAGGATCGCCATCAGGACCGAGGTCGTCACCGGATCGATCTGCCGGATCGGCGCGGTGTTTGACGATCTGACCCTGGAGAAGCACTGGGAGACTATCAGGAAGCAGGAACGGATCCACCTGTTGCGGCCCGGCCGCACGAAGGGCGCCTACTATGTCGGCATGACCTGGGAGGTGCCCGGCAAGAGCGAAGGCGTCGTACCTGGGCCGGATACCGTCTGGCAGGCCGACCGGAACACCCTTGAGGTCGGCAAGCCGGTGACGCTGACCTGGAAGAATGCCGACGGCATCGAATTCCGCCGCACCTATTCCATCGACCCGAAATATCTCGTGACGGTCGAGCGCAAGGTCTCGAACCGCAGCGGCAAGCCTTTCGTGCTGCGCCCGACCGGCTTTGTCCATCGCCACGGAGAGCCGAAGACGTTCGGCTTCTTCATTCTCAGCGAAAGCGGCCATGCGACGGTCAAGGAACCGGGCGAACAAAACTACATCACGGTAGGACAGGAAATCTTCGACAGCCCCCTGGACTATTCCGATCTCAAGGACGAGTCCCAGACCTACCGGTCGACCGGTGGCTGGATCGCCTTCAGCGACCAGTACTGGGCTGTCGCCCTCGCGCCGGACCAGAAGGAAAAGTACGAATTCACCTTCGATCACCGGGACAAGTTCGAAGGCTTCGATGACGTCTTCCGGACCTATTTCAAGACCGAGACCGACACCCGGCTCGCGCCCGGCGCGGAGACCGCCCGGACGCTCCGGATTCTGGCCGGACCGAAGGAATCCGCCGCCCTCAAATCCTATGAGGAGAAATTTGGCATCCCGCGGTTCAACTGGCTGGTCGACTGGGGCTGGTTCTTCTTTCTCACCCAGCCCTTCTATCTGCTGCTCCAGATCCTGTTCGGCTATGTCGGCAATTTCGGCGTCGCGATCCTGATCGCAACGATCCTGGTCAAGATCGTCTTCTTCCCGCTCGCCAACCGCTCCTACCGCAGCATGAGCCGGATGAAGAAGCTGCAGCCGGAGATGATGAAGCTGCGCGAGCGCTATGCCGACGACAAGCAGGCGATGAACCGGGAACTGATGGCGCTCTACAAGGAGAAGAAGATCAACCCGGCTTCCGGCTGCCTGCCCATCCTGCTCCAGATCCCGGTGTTCTTCGCGCTCTACAAGACGCTGTTCATCGCCGTGGACATGCGCCATGCGCCCTTCTTCGGCTGGATCCAGGATCTCTCGGCGCCGGACCCGACGACCATCGTGAACCTGTTCGGCCTCCTGCCCTGGGGCCCGTCGGGCATCCCTTATGTCGATATCGGCATATGGCCGATCATCATGGGCGTCACGATGTTCCTGCAGCAGAAGATCAACCCGCCGCCGGCCGATCCGATGCAGCAGAAAATTTTCATGGCGCTGCCCTTCGTGTTTACCATCATGCTGGCGATCTTCCCGGCCGGGCTGATCATCTACTGGGCCTGGAACAACACCCTTTCGATCGGCCAGCAATGGGTGATCATGAAGCGTATGGGTGTCTGGGAGAAGAAACAGGCCGCTGTCAATGTACGGGATCTCGTTCCGGCCCAAGGCGATTCCGGCGGCGATTCGGGGGACGAACCGGGCGACGATTCCGGGGATACGGAGGAGGCCGGCGGCGAGTCGGCAGAGGCCGCAGCGTCGCCGAAGCGCCGGGCCAGGAGCCGGGCGGCCGCGCCGGCCGGCGCCGGCGCCAATCCGGGCCGCAGCAAGCAGAGCCGCAACAAGCCGCCGGCCGACAAGTCCGGCAAGGGCCGCTCCAAGGGCGGGCGGGGCCGCCGCGGCAGCACCGGCGGCCGCGGCCGGCGCAAATAGCCGGGCCGTAGCCGGACTGCGATGGGCGCCCATGGACGACGCCGCACCGGATTCCGAAGCCGACGTTCCTGAAGCGGGCGATCCCGAAGCCGGCCGGCTGCTCTTTGCGCAGGAATGCAGCTTTATCGCTGGAGTTGTGCGCGTTGCCGGCCTGCCGCCGGAGGCGCTGCCGGAGGTCGCTTTCGCCGGCCGCTCCAACGTCGGCAAGTCGAGCCTGATCAACGCGCTGACCAACCGCAAGGCGCTGGCCCGGACCTCGAACACGCCGGGCCGGACGCAGCAGATCAACTTTTTCGACCTCGGCGGCCGGCTGTATCTGGTCGACCTGCCGGGCTATGGCTACGCCCGGGCGTCGAAGGACAAGATCCGGCGCTGGAACGCGCTGATCCGCGATTATCTGCGCGGCCGGGCGCGCCTGCGCCGGGTCTGCCTCCTGATCGACGCGCGCCACGGCCTGAAGCCCGGCGACCGGGAGATCATGGAACTACTGGACGTTTCGGCGGTTTCCTATCAGGTCGTGCTCACCAAGTCGGACAAGCTGCACGAGAGCGAACTCGCAGCCCGCCTCGCCGAGACGGCGCGCGCCGCTGCGCGCCATCCGGCCTGCCATCCGGATATCGCCGCGACCAGCGCGGAAAAGGGCCGGGGCGTCGCCGAACTGCGCGCCGCCCTTGCCACGGTCGCTCTCCCGGCCTAAACGCTCGCGACATCTTCCGTTACAATCGCCGCCGCAATTGCAGACAGGAACGGCCGCCCCATGGCTGACCGGAAGTTCAACCTGACCGAGGCCAAACAGTGGCTGCGCACGGCCCGGACGCTGACGGAGGCGCTGCCCTATCTGCGGCGCTACGACGGCCAGACCTTCGTCATCAAGTATGGCGGCCACGCGATGGGCGACCGGCGCCTGTCCGACAATTTCGCCAACGATATCGTGCTGCTGAAACATGCCGGGGTGAACCCGATCATCGTCCATGGCGGCGGACCGCAGATCGGCCGGATGCTGGAGCGGCTGAACATCGACACCGAATTCGTCGACGGCCTGCGGGTGACCGACGCCGAGACGGTGAACATCGTCGAGATGGTCCTTTCCGGCTCGATCAACAAGCAGGTCGTGCAGTCGATCTACACGGCCGGCGGCAAGGCGATCGGCCTGAGCGGCAAGGACGGCGGCCTGATCCGCGCGAAGAAGCTGACGCGCAGCAAGCGCGATCCGGATTCCAACATCGAGCGCATTCTCGATCTCGGATTCGTGGGCGAGCCGGAGGATGTCGATGCCGAAATCCTCGAAGACCTGCTGGACAGCGGCCTGATCCCGGTGATCGCGCCGATCGGCGTCAGCGCCAAGGGCGAGACCTACAATATCAACGCCGATACGGTCGCCGGCGCGGTCGCCGCCGCCAGCGAGGCGATCCGCATGTTCCTGCTCACCGACGTGCGCGGCGTGCTCGACAAGCAGGGCGAGCTGGTTCCCGAGCTGAGCGTCAGCGCCGCGCGCGCCCTGATGCAGGACGGCACCATCGAAGGCGGCATGATCCCGAAGGTCGAGACCTGCATCCGCGCGATCGAGGGCGGCGTCGAGGCCGCGGTGATCCTGGACGGCCGGGTGCCCCATTCCATGTTGCTGGAAATCTTCACCGAAAGCGGTACCGGCACCCTGATCCGCGCGGACTAGGGCGGAGCGCGCCTGCGGTGCCCGACCTGTCCCATATCGGCCATTGGGTGTTCGACCTCGACAACACGATCTATCCGGCCGAGTGCAACCTGTTCGCCCAGGTCGATGTCCGGATCGGCGCCTATATCGCCGAGACGCTGGACCTGCCCCGGGACGAGGCCCGCCGGCTCCAGAAGGGCTTCTTCCGCCGCTACGGCACGACGATGAAAGGGCTGATGCAGGAATACGGCATCGATCCGCAGCATTTCCTCGATTACGTCCACGATATCGATTACGGCCCGGTTCCGCGCTCAGCGGCGCTCGCGGCGGCGCTCGACCGGCTCGACGGCCCGAAATACATCTTCACCAACGGCTCGGTGAAACATGCCGAGGCGGTGCTCGACCGGCTCGGCGTGGCGGCGCAGTTCGCCGACATTTTCGATATCGCCGCCGCCGGCTTCGATCCCAAGCCGCTCGATCCGTTCTACGACCTGTTCCTGGCGCGCCACGGCATGGACCCGGAAGCCGCGGTGCTGGTCGAGGACATCGCGATCAACCTGAAGCCGGCCCATGAGCGCGGCATGACGACCGTTCATGTCCGCACCGACAGCGACTGGGCCATGAACGGCCACGACGCCGGTTATATCCATCATTCGACGGACGATCTGGTCGGTTTCCTGCAGGCGGTGGCCGGGCGGATGGCGGAAAATTAGCGCCTTGCCGATTCCGACATTGGTGGCCGTCCCTCGATACGCGGCTTCGCCGCTACTCGGGATCAGGGAGACTTATAATTTCCCTCGCCCTGAGTAGCCCCCGAAGGGGGCGTATCGAAGGCTTGTCCTGAGCGAAGTCGAAGGGGGCGGGCCACAAATCCGTTTCGATCGAACCGGAATAAGTTGCCCCGGCGTTGCTTCGCCTATTTGCCTTCGACCGGCTTCAGCGGCTTGCCGGCCCGGACGTCCTCGATCGCAGAGATCAGGTGCGCGATGCGGCGGTTGTCGCTCGGATGGGTCTCCAGAAACCCGACGGTGCCCGAGAACGTCCCCGACGTTCGCTGCGTCCTGGCGCGGCTCATGCGCAGAAGGGCGCTTTGCATCGCGGTCAGCGGCAATCCGGCCCTGTGCAGGATATAGACGGCCGTGCGGTCGGCCTCGATCTCCATTTCGGGGCTGTAGGCGGTGCCGCCGATTTCCCAGCCGAGTTTCGTCATGTCGCGGACCGGCTTCTGGTCATCCGACCGCGCCGCAGCGGAGGCGACCCCGGTGAGAACGCCGAGGATCAGGCCGCCGATCAGGGCGTTCGTCTGCTTCTTCTCGACATGGCCCAGCATGACATGGGCGAATTCGTGCGCCAGCACGCCGGCGATCTCGGCGTCGGCGCCCATGTTGCGGACAAGGCCGCCGAGGACGCTGACATTGTCGTTTCCGTCGGCAAAGGCGTTGATGTCCTTCTCCTGCGTATAGACCCGGACCTTGCCCTCAAGCATCGGCTTGCACCGCTCCTCGGGCAGCTTGAGGTCCGTGCAGACCGCATGGGAAGCGAGCCTGACGCGCCGCAGGACGCGGTTGACCGTCGGCACCATCCGGTCGGTGGCGGTGTTGCGCGGCGGGCCGACCTGCGCGTGCTTCAGCGTCGCTTCGGCTTCGGCCTTCTGGCGTTCGTCGGGTTCGGCGATGTCGAGATGGGGCGTTGCGCAGCCGGCGAGCAGGATTGCACCCGCCAACAGGGCCGCCGGGCAGATGGCGCGCACGATGGTTTCTCCCCTGTTTGTTCTATTCGATTGCGCATAGTCAAAGGATTTAACGATTCGAGTCAAGGGACGAATTGCAGAACGGGGTTTTGCGCGCCGACTGCCGGGGAAGGGGTCTAGGCGAGCCGGTGGACGATCCCCTTGAGATCGTCGGTTGCCGGCGGGAAGCGCTCGAAAACCAGCGGGTCGTGGCCGGGGATCACCATGTCCGGTTCGCTCGCCAGCGACAGGGCCGTATCGAGCGCCGCCAGATAGTCCTCGACATTGTAGATAATCCAGAACGGCCGCCGGTCGGTCAGGTTCTCGTAGTAGTGCGCCGCGTCGGAGGCCAGCACCATCCAGCCCTTCGCCGTATGCACCCGCACGATCTGCAGGCCCCTGGTGTGCCCGCCGACCCGGTGGAGCGTCAGGCCTGGCGCCAGTTCGTCGTCGCCGTCATGGAAGGCGACCCGGCGCTCGAAAGCGCGGTGGACCATGGCGGCGACATGATCGGCCTCGAAGGCATGGGCAATCGCCGGTTCGGTCATGCAGCGGCCGGTGGCGAAGGCCATCTCGTCGTCCTGCAAATGGAAGCGCGCCTCGGGAAAATCGGCAGAGCCGCCGGCATGGTCGTAATGCATGTGGGTGATGACGACATCCGAAAGCGCCGCCGCGTCCAGCCCGACCAGGGCCAACCCTTCCGCCGCGCTGCGCAGGTGCGTCCGTTGCCGTTTGGCGGCGTCGGCGGCGCTGAAGCCGGTATCGACCGCCCAGGCCCGTTCGCCGGCCGGATCGACGACGGCCCAGACGAAATAGTCCATCGCCATGGGCGCATCGTGCGGATCGCCACCGAGAAAGACCTCGGATCGGCGGCCGATGCGCTCGGCATATTTGACGGCGAAAACGCGGTAGTGGGGCAGGTTGGGCACGAGTCCTTGCTCCGGCGGCGATTCTTTCGGCGGGTTGCAGAGTGGCCCAGCACGGCCGAACCGGATAGGGAGAAAATGGGGGAAGGTAGCAGGGTGCCCGCAACTGCGCCGCCGTCCCGCCCTGCGAACGCGTGCATCGATCGCCCCTAGAACGCCATCCTGAGTTCGAGCCGTCCGCCGAATTCGTTGTCGGGGGAGAGCAGGCCGCTGGCGTTGGCGGCGGCGTGCAGGGCGAGGTTGCCGCTGCGCCAGGTCGTGTCGAGGCCG
>LXNI01001132.1_pt1 | contig 25373 bp, 25 predicted proteins | sample 809091 | NCBI WGS metagenome assembly LXNI01 (sample SAMN04870527, study PRJNA318959) | sponge metagenome | biome: 01000161; feature: marine sponge reef; material: water | host: Sarcotragus foetidus | place: Greece: Milos, Mediterranean Sea | collected 2013-05-29 | depth 5-7 m | reverse complement strand
CGGGCCCGCTGGCGGGCGTGCTCGGACGCACCGCCGTCTCCCTGGCGTTCCACCGCCCAACGGCGGGCCTCCCTGGTGAACTGCTCGGGTCGCAGTGACTCGGCCTTGGCCAGCAGATCCCGATCGCCTTCGACATCGGCCGCGCTGGTCTTCTCGACCGCTTCGGCCAGCCTCCTGGCGTTGGCCACAGAAAGCCGTCCCGACTCGACCGCGTCTCGCAACCTGGGCGCCTCGCGCAGAGCCTCGGCCGTCTTGACGTGGCTGCGGGCCTCCTGGCGAGACATCCCCGCCGCGCCGGCGAGTACCTCGGCTCCGCCGTCGCCGTGTCGCTCGCTCCCGGCGACAGCGGCCGCGCCGGCCGTCTGGAACGCAGAGTTGACCCCGGCGATGGCCTTGGACACCGTCAGCGCTTCACGGATCTCTGCACACGTCACCGAGCCCTCGTTCACCAGCGCCAGCATCTCCTTGGCGGCGGTCTCGGCCCGTCGGGCGGCTTCGATCAGCATGAAGACAGTATTTCATGCCAGTGTGACATCAGTCGAGCAGTTCAATGAATATTCACCAATATTCTGGCAGTATTATCTCGAAGAGAGGCGACTCGGCATCCAATATGGAGGATGCGGACCCCAGGCGCCTGCGCTGGCTCGCCGGGCGACCCGGCACCGGCGGGGGTTGGTCCGCCGGGCGTCCAGCGCGTACCGGTGGCCGGGTGACTGCCCTCATGTCTCGAGGCGACAGACCGGTCCGCCCCGTCGAGGTGCGCGCCCCGGAGCCGTACCGCATCTGGCTTCGCCATGACGGCGGGGTCGAAGGCGGGTTGGATCTGTCGTACCTGGCCGGCGACGGCGTGCGCGCGGCCTGGGAGGACCACTCGTCCTTCTCCGCCGTGCGGCTCGGCCCCTGCGGCTCGAATCGTCTGGGGCGATGATCTCGACCGGTGCGGCGACGCGCTCTGCCTGGAGCTCAACGCCATGACCTCTGAGGGCCTGTTCCCGGAGATGTTCGACACTGCGGATGCCTGAGGTCTGCCGGGCGCGGCGAGGCCCCCACAGGGCACCTTGACGTTCCCGGCGGGGGCCTCTGGCCGACCCGGTTGCTGAAGGCCCCGAGAAAAAAGGGAAACTCGGGTGTTTGAAGCGCCTTCGGCGCCGGCATGGGAGCACCGGCCCGGATCGGCGTTCACGCCGGCCCGCGGGCTTTGACCCTAACCCCTAGGTTGGTACCACTAGGAGGGCCCGCGGGCCGGACGCTCTATGCGGTTCTGTGGCCCCGACGGCTCTTGCCTTCCTCCAGGGACCATCTGCGTCAGCCTGAGTTGCTGGAATCTCGAAAGGAGATTCACTCGGGCTAACGCTCCAGTTAGTTAGGGCTTGCACCAGCCGTTAGCACCGGTCTCGCCAGGCCGGGCGTTTTGGAGAAGTTCCAACTCGGTAGTGGAGGGTGCGTTACCGCCGGTCGCGTCGGGAACCCAGGTGTGGCCACCGATTTGGCATCCTTGTGCGTTGGTGATGCCGTAGGCGGTGGAAGAGACGCTGTCTTCAAGGTTCGCGGTCTCCTCGCCGGCCCGGTTGAGCAGCACGGCGGCGACGCTTCCGGCTATGGCGAGCAGGACGACCATGATGATGATCGTCTGCAGGGCGATGCCGCGCTCGTCGAAGCGGGATGCCCGCCGGGCCGGTTCGGCTGTTTGGTCCGTTTGGTCGGCGTGTGGCGGGGGTGTGGTATGTGTAGGCAATTGAGTCTCCCTCACTATCGGTGTGGGAGACTCCCTTGTGGGAGACTCCCTTGTGGGAGACTCCCTTTCAAACCGGCGGAAGTCTAGGGGGGCGACTCTCGGGACCGCAACCATTTGCGCCGGTTTCTGGCAGCCATAGCTAGAGACGGTCGGTCCAAGCAGGAGGAGCTAGCGAACACTCGCTGGCACAATGGCGGGGTGGGCGGCACGGGCGGTACGGGCGGCGCGGACGTAGTCGGCTGGCCGGTGGCGGCGGCCTCTCTGTCGCTGGTGGTGCTGGCGCTGGTGCTGGGGTGGGCGCTCGGTCTGCGCATCAGCCGGGACATGGCCGTGGCCGCGGTGAGGGCCGCAGCGCAGTTGCTGGCGGTCGGGGCCGTGCTGCTGCTGATCTTCGAGTCGGCCTGGGCGGACTGGCTGGCCCTGTCCTGGGTGGCCGTCATGGTGGTGGTGGCCAGCGCGGTGGTGCGACGGCGCGCCCGGAGCCGGACCTCGGCGCGGATTCCTTGGATGGCACCGGTCACCGTTGCCGTCGTGCTGGTCTCTGCGACGGTCAGCCTGGTCGTCACCTTCGGCTTCGGAGTGCTCCCCTACGAGCCCGCCTCCGTGGTCGTGATCGCGGGGATAACCATCGGCAACGCGGTGCCGTCCGCGGTGCTGGCCGTGGATCAGGCGGTGGGACGGTGCCGTGACCGGATCGGCGAGATCGAGGCGGCGCTGGCCCTGGGACTGGGCCGTCGCCAGCTCGTGCGCTTCGTGGCGCCCCGGGCGGCTCGTTCGGCCATCATCCCCCAAGTCGAGCGGACCAAGGTGGTGGGGCTGATCGCGCTTCCCGGCACCATGACCGGTCTGCTGCTGGCCGGCGTGGACCCCGTGGACGCGGTGATCGTGCAGCTTCTGGTCATGTACCTGGTGCTGGGAACGGCGGCACTGTGCGTCACCGCTCTGGTGGGCACGGTCGCAGTGGCCGTCACCGACGGTCGCGGCGGGGTGGCGGGCTGGGTCCGCGCTCGCGCTTAGGTGGGCGAGTGGGCTGCGGCCCGGCGATAATGCAGTGCCGACACGGACGGACGGACCCGCCAGGCTCCCACCGCCCGCAAACCGGGAAGGAACAGCTCCATGGTCAACCCCATCCCCGACGAGTACCCGCGGATCACCGCCTACCTGTGCGCTGACGGCGCGGCCGACGCAATCGACTTCTATACGAGCGTGTTCGGCTTCACCGAGCGGCACCGCATGACCTTCGACGGCCGGATCGGCCACTGCGAGCTGGAGCTGGGCGGATCGATGATCATGCTGTCCGACGAGTACCCCGAGATGGGCGTGATCGGCCCCAAGACGCTGGGCGGGACCCCGACGTCGATGAACGTCTACGTCGAGGACGCCGACGCCACGTTCGCGGCGGCGCTGGCGGCCGGGGCCACCGAGCTGCGGCCGGTGCAGGACCAGTTCTACGGCGACCGGTCGGGGCAGTTCGAGGACCCATGGGGTCACCGTTGGGGAGTGGCCACCCACATCGAGGATGTCGACGATGACGAGATAGCCCGCCGCGCTGACGCGATGATGAGCGGCGATGACCACTAGCGCGAAGCCGGCCACCGCGCTGAGGGGCAGGCACAGGCACTAATGCACGACACTGCGGTGCAGTCCCTGGCCGTGCTGGACGTGGAGGGCGTGCTCACACCCGAGGTGTGGATCGCGGTGGCCGAGCGCACCGGCATCGACTTCCTGCGCCGCACCACCCGCGACGAGCCCGACTACGACGTGTTGATGAAGGGCAGGATCGCAGCCCTCGACGCGGGCGGCGTCAAGATGACCACGATCATGGAGGTTGTCGAGGGTCTGGTCCCCCTCGACGGCGCGGTGGACTTCCTGCGGGAGCTCCAGTCGCGTATGCCCGTGGTGCTGCTGTCGGACACCTTCGAGCAGTTCGGCCGACCGTTGATGGCCCAGCTGGGCTGGCCGCTGCTGCTGTGCCACACACTGGTGGTGGAGGGCGACCGCCTCGCTGACTACCGGCTGCGGCTTCCCGACCAGAAGGCGAGAGCGGTCGAGGCCTTCCGCTCGCTGAATTACCGGGTGGTGGCGGTGGGCGACTCCTACAACGACGTGACCATGCTGGCCGCAGCCGACGCCGGGGTGCTGTTCCGGGCGCCGGCCAACGTGCGGTCCGAGCATCCGCAGTACCCCTGCTGCACCGCCTACGACGATCTTCTCGACCTGCTGTCGGACTGAGAGGCCGAGCGAGCAGGCACTGCGGAGCGCGCGCCCTTCCTCCAAGATTCATACAACATTTTGTATAAAAAATTTGCACTGAGTCATCGGGCGCACTACTGTCCGCTCCGATCGCTCTCAGGAGGAGGAATCCCATGAAGTTCAAGTCAGTGATCGCAATCCTTGCCGTCGTGGCCCTTGGCGCTGCCGCGTGCGGCGACGACGCGGAACCCGCGCCGGACACCAGTGCGGCCGACGCTGCCGCTGCTGAGGCCGCGGCTGCTGAGGCCGCGGCTGAGGCTGCTGCTGCTGAGGCTGAGGCCGCGGCTGCTGAGGCTGAGGCAACAGAAGCTCAGGCCGAAGCAGACGCTGCTGCTGCTGAGGCTGAGGCCGCCGCTGCCCGCGCCGCTGAGGCTGAGGCTGCGCTCGCGGCCGCCATGGCGGAAGCCGAGGGGGCCGTGGATCCCGAGGTAGTCGCCGAGCTCGAGGCACAGCTGGAGGCCGCGGCTGCTGCTGCTGAGGCTGCTGCTGCTGAGGCTGCTGAGGCTGCTGCCGCAGCCGAGGCGGCCATGGAAGAGGCCATGGCCGCGCCCGAACCGATGGATCAGGCGGTCGACATCAGGGCGGCCCTGAACGCGGACTTGGGCAACTGCGAGCCCGCTCCGACGGGCGAGCCCATCAGGGTCGGCATGGCGATGGACTTCAGTGATGTGGTCGGCTTCGTCGACATCCCCGGCTCCAAGCTGGTGCCGCACTTCGCCAATCTGATCAACTGCATCGGTGGCGTCAACGGCTCGCCGGTCGAGGTCCGGGTCGAGGACGTCGGTGGCGACGCCACCACCGCCGGTGTGGCGGCCGAGCAGCTGCTCGACTGGGGAGCGCACTTCCTGATTGGCCCGCCCTTCGCGGACTTCACCCTGCCCATCCTGCAGGCCACGGGCGGCCAGGTGCCCGTGTTCGTGGCCGCCTCGACAGAGCCGACCCTGTCGGACATCGAGAACAACTCGTTCCTAGTCACCTTCGACGACTACGGCCAGTCCTCAGCGGCTGCCGAGTGGGCGCTCGACCAGGGCATCACCCGAGCCTTCGTGTTCACCCAGCCGGGTCCCTACACCGGCTACAACCCCGACGTCTTCTCGGAGGTGTTCGAGGCCGGCGGTGGTGAGATCGTCGCGGAGCACACCTACGTGTGGTTCGAGGACACCGACTTCTCCGCGCAGGTGGCCGAGCTGTCGGAGATCCTTCAGAACAATGAGGCCTTCTTCTCGGCCGCCCTGGGCTACCAGGTCACCGCGCTGAGGGGTCAGCTCGAGGGCGCAGGCTTCGACAACATCACCTACATCGGGACCGACGCACTCGACGCCACCGGCATCGCGTTCGAGGCCAACAACGAGGGCATCGTGCACACGCCCCACATCAACGTGGAGCCGGGCGGGCTGAACGACCGCCTGCTCACGGGCTACTCCGCCGCCAACGACGGCGAGGTGCTCGAGAGCCAGGGCTTCATGGGGCTCTACGTCGACTCCCTGCTGCTGGGCATCCAGGGCATCGTCAACTGCGGTTGCGCCGATCCAGCCCAGATCGGCGACGCCGTGGCCGAGATCTCGGGATTCGAAGGCTTCAGCGGCACCATCACCTACGTCGGCACCACCGGCACGCCGCCCAAGTCCGTCCCGATCAAGCGGATCGTCAACGGCCAGGACGTCCTCGTCGAGATGAGGTGAGAATCGAGTCGGCGGATCGTTCTCACGAGAGCAGTGGCCGATAGGGCCCTGTCCATGATGCTGGAAGTCGAAGGCCTGACTACCCGGTACGGCTCGATCTCGGCACTGCGAGACGTGAGTCTGTCCGTTGGGGCCGGTGAGGTGGTTGGCCTCATCGGTCCCAACGGAGCCGGCAAGACCACCCTGCTCACCACGGTGGCCGGCCTTCTGGCGCCGGCTGCCGGGAGGGTGGTCTTCGACGGCGCCGAGATGACCGGGACAGCGCCCGATCGGGCTCTTCGCTCAGGTCTGGCGCTCGTCCCCGAGCACCGCCGGATCTTCGCCGACTTCACCGTCGCGGAGAACCTGCGCATCGGAGGGGTGACCCTGCCGGTCGCCGAGCGCGGCGCCATGCTCGAGGAGGTTGCCGAGCTGTTTCCGTTCCTCGGGGGCAAGTGGGACACGCTGGCCGGCTACCTGTCGGGGGGCGAGGCCCAGCAGCTGGCCATAGCCCGAGCGCTGATGTCGAGACCGAAGCTGCTGATGATGGACGAGCCCTCGCTGGGGCTGGCACCGGTGCTGGTGGACCTCGTGTTCGACCTGATCTCGAGGCTTCGCGAGCAGGGGCGCACCCTTCTCGTCGTCGAGCAGAACGCAGCCCGGATGTTGGAGGTCGCCGACCGCGCCTACGTGCTGCGCAGCGGTGCGGTCGTCGCCCACGGCACCGGTGCCGAAGTCCTCACGCAGGTGGACCTGTTCGATACCTTCGTGCGGGGGAGCGCACGATGACCGAGTTGGTTCAGAACTTGATCGACGGGCTGGGCAGGGGCAGCATCTACGCGCTGCTCGCTCTGGGTGTGGCCGTGGTCTTCGGGGTCATGCACCTTCTGAACTTCGCTCACGGGGAGCTGATCACCGTGAGCGGCTACGCGGCCTACGCCGCGTTCAACAGCGGCTGGTCGTGGTATCTGGTGGCTCCGCTGATCGTGGTGGTGTCGGTGATCACCAATCTGCTCATAGAGCGGATTGCCTTCAGCCGGGTTCGGGGCTCGTCGGAGTTCACGCAGCTGCTCACCTCCTTCGGCATCCACTTCCTGGTGGCGGCCATCTTCCTGATGTACATCGGCGCCCGGGTACAGACGTTCGCGGAGCCGGGCTGGATCGCTGACACCTACACGATCGGGCCGCTGCGCATCGAGGTGTTCGACACCGTCGTCATCGTCGTGACGATCGTGACCCTGGCTGTCACGGTGGCGCTTCTCCAGCGCACCATGTTCGGGCTGTCGCTGCGGGCCGCGGCGGCGGACTTCGATGCCGCCCGGCTGATGGGTGTCAACTCCGACCGGGTCATCCGGGGCGCTTTCGCCCTGTCGGGGGCCCTGGCCGGGATCGCTGGGATCTTCTGGCTGATGCGGGCGGGCCACACCTCGCCCACCGCGGGGATCGACCCGATGCTCAGCGGCGTTCTCGCCGCGCTGATCGGAGGGCTCGGAAGCCTCAGGGGTGCGGTGATCGGCGGTCTGGCCCTTGGCTTGGCCGAGGTGATGCTGCGCAGCTGGCTGCCGGGGACGGTCGCCGCCCTCACCGAGGGGGTGGTGTTCAGCCTGATCGCGCTGCTGTTCATCTTCAGGCCCCAGGGCCTCGTCAACGTGGCCCACGCGGAGCGGGTGTGATGACGGATCGCGTGTCGCCGGCGTCTGCCTGGGCGCAGAATCGTCGCCGCGAGGCGGAACTGATGTTCCCCGACCTGCGACGCGACATCGCCTTCCCACTGTCCGGCGCGATCGTGCTGTTCGCACTGTTCGTGGGCGGGGGGCTGCTGTACACGGTCGTCGTCGATGGAGCGTCGGCCGAGAAGCTGATCACCGCGATGTTCATTGACGCCATCATGGTGATCGGCATCCAGATCTATGTGGGCAACACCGGCGTGTTCTCCTTCGGTCACATCGGCTTCGGCGCGGTAGCCGGATACGCCTTCGCGATCTTCGCCATCGCGCCCGACGACAAGCACACGCGAATACCGGATGCGCCGTGGGGACTGGCCGACGTGGAGATGGGGCCCCTGCCCGCGACTGCGGTGGCTCTGGCAATCACGCTGGCGGTGGCGGTGGTCGTCGGCATCGGACTGGGACGGGCCGGAGCCCGGTCAGGCTCGGTGGCGCCCACGGTCATCACGTTGGCCCTGCTGTTCTTCACCCACGAGGTCGCCAAGAGTTGGAACGACCTGACCGGCGGCGAGCGAGCCGGGCTGACCTTCGGGATCGGCGACACGCTGCCGACCCGCACACCGATCTACATCGCGCTGTTCGCTTCGATCGTCCTGGCCCTGCTGTTCGCGCGCAGCAGCATCGGGCGGCTCAACCACGCGGCACGCGAGGACAACCTCGCGGCCCGGGCCATGGGCATCAACCCCGTCGTCCAGCAGACGGCCGCGCTGCTGCTCTCGGTGGCGGTGGTCTCGGTGGCTGCTTCACTTCGGGTCTACGAGATCGGGAGCCTTCTCCCCGAGTTCTTCTTCTTCCAGTACACGCTGCTCACGCTGGTCATGCTCGTGGTGGGCGGCCGCAACGGCGTGACCGGAGCGCTGCTGGGCGTGGGTGTGATCACCGCGGTGCGCGAGGGCGCCCGACGCATGGGTTCCGACGGCTACGAGGTGTTCGGGCTCGGACTCGACGGCAACCTCGATTGGGTATTCCGGGAGGGACTGCCGACCGTGCTGCTCGGCTTGGCCATGGTCGGCTTCATGATCTGGCGCCCCAACGGCGTGCTGGACGACTGGGAGGTCGACGCCTGGCTGTGGCGCCGCTTCAGCCGCCGTATACCTCCCGCTGAGGTGATCGAGGCTCCTGTTCCCGAGGCCCTTGATCTGTCGGCCCGCGAGGTAACGGTGGAGTTCGGCGGCTTCCGGGCCCTGAACGGCGCCTCGGTCGAAGTCTCCAACCACGAGATCGTGGGGCTGATCGGGCCCAACGGGGCGGGCAAGACCACGCTGGTGAACGTGATGACCGGCATCGTGGATCCCACCGCAGGGGAGGTACACCTCGGCGAGATGGGGCTGACCGCGGAGCCGTCCCATGCGATCGCGCGCGCCGGACTGGTCCGGACATTCCAGAACCTGAGGCTGTTCTCGTCGCTCACCGTGCGCGAGAACGTAGAGGTTGCCGCGCTCATGGCCGCCGTCCATCGCAACGGCGGCAGCCGGGCCGATGTCGACGCGATCGTGGCTGGCGCCGGCCTGTGGGATCAGCGCAATCGGCGGGCCGGGCAACTCGACTACGGGAACTCACGTCGCCTGGAGTTGGCCCGGGCGGCGGCCGCGGCACCTGCCTTCCTGCTGCTTGACGAGCCGACCAGCGGGATGAGCGACTCCGAGTCGCTGGCGATGGTCGAGAGCGTCAGGAGCATGGCTGCCGCGGTGGGCGCCGGCGTGCTGGTCATCGACCACGACCTCAACTTCATTACCGGGATCTGCGACCGGGTCTACTGCCTCGACCAGGGCCGCGTCATCGCCAGCGGCACCCCCGCGGAGGTGCAGGCCGATGCCGGGGTGCAGGCCGCCTACCTGGGCCAGGCCGCGCAGCAGGGCGAGGAACAGCCGTGAACGGTGAGTACCCGCCGGTCGATCCCCGGCGCCGCAGGCGCGGCAGCCTCGCCGACGAGGTCGTGACCTACGTCCGGGACCTGATCCTGGCGGGGTCTCTGAAGCCGGGCACCAAGATCGACCAGGACGCTGTCGCCGAGGCGCTCGACGTGAGTCGCAGCCCGGTGCGGGAGGCGTTGGTGATACTGGGCCGCGAGGGCCTTGTCGAGGTCACTCCTCGCCGGGGCGCGTCGGTGGCGCGACTGACTCCCGACGACATCGTCGACCACTACGAACTCTTCGGCGTGGTCGCGGGGCGAGCCGCGGCCATGGCCGCGGTCTCGCTGAAGGATGACGAGATCGCGGAACTCGCCGCCATCCACGAACGATTCGAGCATGACACCGGCGAGGACCTCTCCGCGTTGAACAATGCCTTCCACCGGGTGATCAACTCCGCCGCCCCTCGCCGGACCCGATGGCTGCTGCGTCACCTGGTCAGCTCGGTCCCGGCCCGCTACTACGAGTTCATCGAGGGTTGGGACGCGCATGCCGTGCAACACCACGCTGCCATCCTCGAGGCGATCAGCCAGCGCGACCCCGACGGTGCCCGCCGCGCCATGGAGGAGCATCTGCACCAGAGCGGCATCGCAGCCGCTGAATTCCTGCAGCGCCACGGCTACTGGGATGAGGAGGACCAGCCGTGACGGCCGTCGCCTCCGCAACTGCGCCCGGCGGGACTCACGGCGCCCCGGCCGCTGAAGACTTCGACGTGATCCGCACCGAAGTACGTCGCCTGTGCGACAAGTACGGCAACCCCTACTGGCGGAGCCTCGAGCCTGATCGGTACCCCGAGGACTTCGTGGCCGAGCTGACCGCCCAGGGCTGGCTCGGCGCGCTGATTCCCGAGGAGTACGGCGGGGGCGGGCTCAGCCTCGCCGGAGCCTCGGTCATTCTCGAGGAGATCTCGGCCAGCGGAGGCAACCCCAGCGCGTGCCACGCCCAGATGTACGTGATGGGCACCCTGCTGCGGCACGGTTCCGAAGCCCAGAAGCAGCGTTACCTGCCGCAGATTGCCGAGGGCCGGTCGCGGCTCCAGGCGTTCGGGGTGACCGAGCCCGCCGCCGGTTCCGAGACGACGGCCATCCGCACGCGGGCGGATCGTCACGGCGACACCTGGCGCATCAACGGGCAGAAGATCTGGACGTCCCGCGCCCTGCACTCGGATCTGATGCTCCTACTGGCCCGGACCGCGCCGCCCGGCGAGTTCGCCGAGCGCACGTCGGGGCTGTCGGTGTTCATCTTCGAGTTGCGGGGCACCGACGGGGAGCTGGTCCCGGGGCTGACCATCAATCCGATCCCGACCATGATGAACCACAACACCACCGAGGTGTTCCTCGATGACGTGGTGATCGGTGCGGACGCCTTGATCGGCACCGAGGGCATGGGTTTCTCCCACATTCTCGACGGGATGAACGCCGAGCGGATCCTCATCGCGGCGGAGTGCATCGGCGATGGCCGGTTCTTCCTCGACCGCGCAAGCGAATATGCCCGCCAGCGGGAGGTGTTCGGGCGCCCGATCGGGATGAACCAGGGAGTGCAGTTCCCCCTGGCCAAGGCCTACGCCAACCTGCAGGCCGCCGACCTCATGCGCTGGAAGGCGGCCGACCTGTTCGACCGGGGCGAGCCGTGCGGCGCGGAGGCCAACATGGCCAAGATGCTGGCCTCGGAGGCCTCCTGGGAGGCCGGCAACGCCGCGCTGAACACGCACGGTGGTTTCGGCTTCGCGGTCGAGTACGACATCGAACGCAAGCTGCGCGAGACCCGCCTCTACCAGGTCGCACCGGTCAACAACAATCTCGTGCTCGCCTTCATCGCCCAGAAGTGCTTGGGCCTGCCCCGGAGCTACTGAGGTGAGGGCGGTCGTGCTGGACGCATTCGGCGCCGATCTGCGCGTCGCGGGCGACCATCCCGACCCCGACACCTCCGGCGAGGTCATCGATGTCGCCGCGTGCGGGGTCTGCCACTCCGACCTGCATGTCGTCGACGGGGAGATACCCAGCCCGCTGCCGCTGATCCTCGGGCACGAGGTGACCGGTGTGCACCGGAGCCTGGGTCCGGTGATGGTGTATGCGCCGTGGGGCTGTCGGGCCTGCGAACTCTGCGCCGAAGGCGTCGAGATGATCTGCGTCGACGCCAGGGAGGCGGGGATATTCGCCCACGGCGGCTACGCGGAGAAGATGCGAGTCCCCGCGGTCGAGTACCTCGCGCCCACCGGCGACCTCGATCCCGTTGCCAGCGCCCCTCTGGCCTGCGGCGGGCTCACCGCCTACCGGGCGGTCACCCAGGGGCTCGAGACCCTGCGACGACCGGGCCGGACCCGCCGGGCACTGGTCATCGGGGCCGGCGGCCTCGGCCAGTACGCCATCCGGTACCTGCGGCTGCTCACTGATGCCGAGGTCGGCGCGCTCGATCTGTCGGCGGCCAAACGGGCCACGGCCGTGGAGCGGGGGGCCCACCACGCCTACGGGACCGGCGACGAGTTGCCCCCCTTCGACTTCGTGGTCGACTTCATCGGCAGCGAGGCCACACTGGCCGCCGCCGCGGGTGCGGTGGCGAGGCTGGGGCTGGTGGCCGTCGTCGGCCTCTACGGCGGGCGCATACCGTTCGGCTTCGGCGCGGTGCCCCACGAGGCCCGCTTCATGTCCAGCGTCTGGGGCAGCCGGGCTCAGCTCGACGAGTTGCTCGAACTGGCGGGACGGGAGCCGTCGATCCTCAACCCCGTGGAGACGTTGCCCCTCGAGGACGCCCAGACCGCCCACGACCGGCTCCGAGCAGGCGAGGTCAAGGGACGGATCGTGCTGACCGTCGCCTGATCCTGCTCGAACCGGCACAACGTCAATCAACCCCTAGGAGCATCGATGACCGATATTGCAGCGGCTGGAGGATTCCAGGAGCGGTGCGCCGCGGCCGGTGTCCACACCGTGGAGGTGGCCACCTCCGACACTCAGGGGCATCTCCGAGGCAAGCGCGTGCCCGTCCGGCGCTTCTTCGACACGGTGGCCACCACCGGCGTGGCCATCGCGGATGCCATATTCGTGATGGACGCACAGGACGACCTGACCGACAACCCCTACATCAACATGGACACCGGCTATCTCGACTGCCGGCTGGTGCCCGATCTCTCCAGCGGCCGGATCCTTACCCACCAGCCCGGTTACGCCGTCGTCTTCTGCGACGTGCTCGATGAGCACGGCGGGCCGCACCCGCTGGCCCCCCGGCGCGTTCTGGCCGAGCAGATCGAGCGGTGCCGCGGTCTCGGATTCGAGCCGATCGCAGCCACCGAACTTGAGTTCTACCTGTGCCATCCTGACTGGAGCCCGGTCCAGAACCACATCAAGTACTCCTCGCTCACCGACGAGGTCGCGCTCGAGGACTGCATTGCAGAGATGCGGGCCGGGCTCCTCGGCGCCGGACTGGACGTGGAGTCCTCCAACGCCGAGTACGGCCCCGGGTTGATCGAGGTCAACGTGGCCTACGCCGACGCGATGACCGCGGCCGACGAGGCCGTGCTGTTCAAGAGCATCGTCAAGCAGGTGGCGGTGCGCCACGGGTTGCGGGCGACGTTCATGCCCAAGCTCTGGTCCGACCAGTCAGGCTCCGGGCTGCACGTCCATACCAGCCTCAACGTCGACGGCGCCAACGCGTTCAGCGATTCCGACGGGGCCCCCAATGAGCTCATGTCGAAGTGGCTCGGGGGCCTCATGGAGCACGCCCGCAGCCTCAGCCTGCTGGCCTCGCCCACCGACAACGGGGCCAAGCGTGTGCGGCCCTACACCTTCGCGCCCACCCATGTGCACTGGGGTCTCGACAATCGCACGGTGCTGGCTCGCTGCATCACCGAGGCCGGCTCGTCGGCCAACCGGGTGGAGTTCCGGTCCGCAGGTGCCGATGCCACCGCCCACCTGATGATCGCTGGTGTGCTGGCTGCGGGCTGCGACGGGCTGGAACGGGGCCTGGTGCCGCCGCCGATGAGCGACGGCGACATGTACGCCAACCCCGGCGACTGCGCTCCGCTGCCCGCGACACTGGCTGAGGCCATCGCGGCCTACGACGGCAGCACGCTGGCCGAACAGCTGGGTGAGGCGTTCTCCACCAATTACCTCTGCACCGCCAACCACGAGCTTGCACTGGCCACCGAGAACTCGCCCGATCCTGAGGACGTGAACGACTGGGAGCGGGCCCGCTTCGCGGCTCACTGTTGAACCCTTCCCATGAGTTCCACCACCGCTGCCGCTCCGAGCCTGGCTCCCGAGATCGCCGACCCCCGGCTCTATCTTGATGCGATCCCCCACGAGCGGTTCACGCAGATCCGGGCCATGCCGGGACTGGCCTGGCATCCCTACGGCGACAACGGCTTCTGGGCGGTGACCCGCCACACCGACGTGCGGGCGGTGTCGCGCAACCCGGCGGTGTTCTCGTCGGCCATCGGCCACACCAACCTGTGGGATCTTGAGGCCGACGCGCTGAAGGCCCGGCGCTCGCTGATCGACACCGACGCCCCCGACCACACCCGGCTGCGGCGCATGGTGGCAGGGGCGTTCACCCCCAAGAACATCCGCCGGTGGGAGCAGGCGGTGCGTGACATCACCGTCGAGCTGCTCGACGAGTTTGTCGCCCGTGGCGGGGGCGACTGGGTCGAGCTGGTGGCCGCGCCCCTGCCCATCCGGGTGATCCTCGCCATGCTGGGCGTTCCCGTCGCCGATGCGGGCTACCTCGTCGAGCTGTCGAACTACCTGGTGGAGGGCACCAGCGACACGCAGTCGCTGCCTCCGGACGCCTTCGGCAACACCACCGAGCTGCGCCTGCTGCCATTCAACAGCCCGGCCAGCCACGCCCTGTTCGAGTACGGCGAGGTGATGCGGGCCAAGCGAAGGGCCGAGCCCCGCGACGATCTCGTCACGCATCTGGTGAAGGCCGAAGCGGACGGCGGGCGGATCTCGAGGCACGAGTTCCGGCACCTGTTCCACTTGCTGGTCTTCGCCGGGAACGAGACCACCCGCACCGCCATCAGTCACGGAGCGATGGCCCTGGCCGCCCATCCCGACCAATGGCAGCGGATCCTGGACAGCCCGGACTTGGTCGAGTCGGCCACCGAGGAGGTCATTCGCTGGGCCACCCCGGTCCTGCACATGCGCCGGACCGCCGCAACGGACTGCGAACTGGCCGGGATCCGCATCGCGGCGGGCGACAAGGTGGTGATGTGGTACGCCTCGGCCAACCGCGACGAGGCCGCCTTCACCGACCCCTTCGGCTTCGATGCGGGCCGGAGCGACAACGAGCACTTCGCTTTCGGCGGGGGAGGCCCCCACCTCTGCCTGGGAGCGTTCCTGGCCCGCCTGGAGGTCTCGGTCCTGCTGGAGGAGATGGCTGCCCGGCGACTGTGCCTCCAACAGCGCGGTGAGCCCGTGCGGATGGCGTCGAACTTCGTCCACGGCGTGCTCTCGGTCGAGATGGTCCCCGGGGATTCGGCATGACCGCTGAGGACCTGGTGCAGGTGGCGGTCGACTCGGAGCGGTGCATCGGCGGTGGACAGTGCGAGATGCTGGAGCCCGAGGCCTTCCTGCTCGACGACGAAGAGGTGGTGTCGGCGGTGATCGGCACCGGCACGCTGCCTCGCCGGCGAGCCGAGGCTGTTGCTCACCGATGCCCGGGCGCGGCCATCTCGATCATCGAACCCGAGATCCCCAGCGATACGGACGGATAGCGCAGGAGCAACGATGGAAACCTACGACAACTGGATCGGCGAGGGATTCGCCGCTCCCGCCGCCGGTCGGCGCATGGAGACCTCGAATCCGTTCACCGGCGAGGTGTGGGCGGCCGTCGCCGACGATCCCGACGCGGTCGACGCCGCCGTCGCCGCGGCCCGGCGGGCCTTCGAGGACGGGCCGTGGCCACAGATGCCCGCGGCCGAGCGGGCCCGGCTCATGAGGCGCCTAGGCGAGATCCTCACCCGGGACGCGGACGAGCTGGCCGCCATCGAGACTCGCGACAACGGCAAGATCATCCGTGAGACCTCGGCTCAGGCCAAGAGCCTCCAGAGCTACTACGACTTCTTCGCCGGCCTGGCCGACAAGATCGGTGGCGAGCAGATCCCCAGCCCCTCACCCAACTTCCTCGTCTACACCGAGAGAGTGCCCGTCGGGGTCGTGGGCGCGATCATCCCCTGGAACTCCCCCCTGCTCCTGCTCACCTGGAAGCTGGCCCCGCTTCTGGCCGCGGGTTGCACCGCGGTGGTCAAGCCGTCGGAGCTCACGCCGGTGACCGCGCTCCTGCTGGCCGAGCGGGCTGCCGAAGCCGGGATCCCGCCCGGGGTGATCAACGTTGTCACGGGCGGGCCTGCGGTGGGAGCGGCCCTGACATCTCACCGCGGCATCGACAAGATCACCTTCACCGGCGGCGGCGACACCGCCCGCCACGTGGCCCGGGCCGCAGCCGCCAACCTGGTCCCGACCGTGCTCGAGCTGGGCGGCAAGTCGCCCCAGGTCATATTCGACGACGCCGACAGCGAGGCCGCGTCCAACGGCCTGTTGGCGGGGATCTTCGCGGCCAGTGGCCAGACGTGCGTGGCCGGGTCGCGTGCCTACGTCCAGCGGGGCATCGCAGACGACATCGTCTCCAGGGTCACGGCCAGAGCCGAGGAGCTGGTGCTGGGCGATCCCTCCGACCCGGCGACCGAGATGGGCCCGGCCGCGTCGGACGTGCAGCGCGACCGCATCCTGGCCATGATCGAGCAGGCCCGAGCCTCCGGGGCCACCATCGCGGCCGGGGGAGTGGTCGACCCCGTGCTGGGCGGCCGCTTCGTGCGCCCGACAGTGATCACGGGAGTCGCCAACGATGCCACCATCGTGCGCGAGGAGGTGTTCGGCCCGGTCCTGGCCATGATGACCTTCGACGACGAGGACGAGGTCGTCAAGCTGGCCAACGACTCCGACTACGGGCTGGCCGCCGGCGTGTGGACGCTCGACGTGCGCCGGGCCCTGCGATTGTCCCGGGCGCTCCACGCTGGCACCGTATGGGTCAACACGTACCGCACCGTCAGCTACACCGCTCCCTTCGGCGGGTTCAAGCAGTCTGGCTACGGCAAGGACAACGGCCGCGAGGCCCTCGACGGGTACCTCCAGACCAAGGCGGTGTGGGTGGAGCTGACCGGCGCAACCCGAGACCCGTTCGTGCTGGGTTGATGGCCATCACGGGGGAACTCGTCGCTCCGGCGGACCTATCGGATCCGGCCACCTTCTCGGCAGGCATCCCTCATGCCGCCTTCGCCGAGATGCGGGCCCGGCCCCAGCTGAGCTGGACCCCGCCCTGTGGCGGCGACCGCACCGGGTTCTGGTCGGTCACCCGCCACGGGCCGGTGTCGGAGGTCTCCCGCGACACCGAGGTGTACTCCTCGGCGGTCGGCCACATCCAGATCTACGACATCGACGCCGACGCCCTGGGGGCCCGGGCCTCGATGATCGACCTCGACCCGCCCGTGCACACCCGTCTGCGGCGCCTGGTCAGCTCGGCGTTCACGCCCCGCCACGTGCAGTCGTACGAGGCTGCCGTGCGATCCAGGATCGCCAGGTGCCTGGATGCCTTGGTGGAAGCCGGCGGCGGCGACTGGGTCGAGGCCGTGGCCGCGCCGATCCCCATTGGAGTGATCTGCGACATCATGGGTGTGCCCGAATCTGATCACGACTACATGATCGAGCTGACGGACCATCTCGTGGCGGGCACGTCGAGCAGGCCGCTGGAGCCCTCCGCCTACGGCAACACCACCGACCTGCGGCTGCTGCCGTTCAACAGTCCGGCCGCCCACGGCATCAACGAGTACGCCCGTGCCCTCGGCGAGCGGCGCCGGGCCGAGCCCACCGACGACCTGGTGACCAAGCTCATCGAGGCGGAGGTCGACGGCGAGCGCCTCACCGACGCCGAGTTCACCAACTTCTTCCGGTTGATGGTCTTCGCCGGCAACGAGACCACTCGGGCCTCGATGGCCCATCTGGCCCTGCATCTGGTCGAGTTCGCCGACCAGTTCGAGCTCTTGCGGTCCGATCCGTCGCTGATGGCCCAGGCGGCCGAGGAGGTGATCCGGTACTCGTCCCCGATCCTGTACTTCCGGCGCACCGTTACACGCGACACCGTGTTGCAGGACACCGCCCTGCGCGCCGGTGACAAAGTGGTGATGTGGTACGCGGCGGCCAACTTCGACGAGGCGGTGTTCGACGAGCCGATGCGCTTCGACGTCACCCGACCTCTGCGGCCGCCCAACGTCGCGTTCGGGGGCGGCGGCGCCCACTTCTGCCTGGGTGCGCCGCTGGCCCGCCTGGAGCTGGCCGTGCTCATCGAGGCCATCCTCGAACGCGGCATAGAGATCGAGCCGGCCCGCCAACCCGTCTACGTGGACTCGAACTTCGTCAACGGCATCGAGCACCTGGAAGTCAGGGTTCATGAGCGTGTGCGGCCTGCCTGATCTGGGTCCGGTGCGGGGGGAACCAGCCAGCGTCGAAGCCTGGGAGCGCGCCTGGGAGCAGTACCTGCACTACCGCGGCGACCCGGTGGCAGTGATGTCGGAGGCGGGAGCACGCGACGAGGCGTTCGTCATGGGACCGGTGTTCGCGACGCTGTACCGGGTGCTGGCCGGAACGCCTCATAGCTCGCCCGCCTTGGCCGTGGACGCCGAGCGCTCGCGTCAACGGGCCCGCCAGTCCGGTCGCCGTGAGCGTGACCACGTCGGAGCGCTCGAGCTGCTGCTGGCCGGAGAGTTCACCGCCGCGGTCTGGGCCTGGCACGAGATCGCTCTGGGCGAGCGGGATTTCGCGGCCGTGCGCTTCGCTCATGACGTCTCCCTGCACGTCGGGGACCTCGACGGCCGCCTGGCCACCAGCTCCCACGCCATCGAGGCGTGGCGCGGCGAGCCGGGGTGGGGGTTCGTGGCCGGCCAGCACGCCTTCGCCCTGGAGGAGGTCGGAAGCTACGACGACGCCGAGGACCTGGGTCGCCAGGCTCTGAGCCTCGATCCAGACGATCTTTGGGCCCGGCATGCGCTGGCTCACGTCTTCGAGTCCACCGATGACACCGCGGCTGCACTGGAACTGCTGCAGGGCGATGCCGAACGATGGAGCGGCCAGGATCTCTTCGCCACCCACATCTGGTGGCATCTGGCTCTGCGCCTGCTGGCCTCCGGCGATGCCACCGGCGCACTGGCGATTCTCGACGAGCGCCGGCCGCACGCCAAGACCGCCTTCCAGCTGTGCGACCAGACGTCGCTGCTCTGGCGTCTGGAACTCGCCGGCTGCGACGCCGGCGACCGCTGGGACGAGCTCGCGGACCGCTGGGACGGGGTGGCTGAACGCCACACGTGCGGCTTCCTGGACGTGCATGCGGCCCTGGCGTTCGTGCGCAGGCCCGACCACCCCGGGGCGCAACGCTGGTACTGCGGCCTGAGCGAGCGCAAGGCTCGCGGCAGCGAGAACGACGCCGTGTTCAATGAGGTCGTGAACCCCCTGGTGGAGGCCTTCCGCAGCTACGGCGAAGGCAGCTACGACCACTGCGTCAGACTGGTCGACGAGGTGGGTTCCGACGCCGCCCGCATCGGGGGCAGCATCGCCCAGCGCGACCTCATCACCCTGACCCGCCGAGCCGCGGGGGTGCTGGCGTGAGCTGGGACCTCACCCGCGACCAGCGGGCGCTCCAGGCCGAGGCCCGCGCCCTGGCCCACGACGTCATCGCGCCGCGAGCCGCCGACGTGGACCGCAGCGAGCAGTACCCGTGGGACAATGTCGGCGCCCTCCAGCAGGCCGGTTTCACCGGCATGACCGTCCCCGCCGCCTTCGGCGGGCCCGGCCGGTCGCTGCTGGACGCGGTGCTGGTGGTGGAGGAGATGGCCAAGGTGTGCGGCGTGACCGGCCGCATCGCGGTGGAGTGCAACATGGGCGCGCTCTCCGCAGTCATGGCCTACGGAACCGACCAACAGCGCAAGAAGGTCGCGGCGCTGGTGCTGGCCGGGGACAAGCCGGCCATCTGCATCACTGAGCCGGGCGCCGGCAGCGCGGCGTCGGAGATGACCACCCGAGCCGACCGGCGAGGCGACGGCTATGTGCTCAACGGCACCAAGCATTGGATAACCGGCGGCGGGGTGTCCAAGACGCACCTGGTCTTCGCCCGGGTCTACGACACCGACGGCACCGAGGAGGGCATCGGCGCCTTTCTGGCCTTCCGGGACGAGACGCCCGGGCTGGAGATCGGTCCCCGCGAGCCGACGATGGGCTTGCGGGGTATCCCCGAGACGACCATTGTCTGCAACAACGCTGACGTTGGAGCGGATATGGCCGTCCAGCCGCCGTCGGGGCTGAGGCGGGGATTCGCCGACCTCATGAACGCCTACAACACCCAGCGGGTGGGCGCTGGCACGGTGGCGCTCGGGCTGGCTTCGGGCGCCTACGCGCTGGCACTGGAGTTCGTGAAGAAGCGCGAGCAGTTCGGCCGCCCCATCGCCGAGTTCCAGGGTTTGCAGTGGATGCTGGCCGACATGTCCGTGAAGCTGGAGGCGGCCCGCAGCCTGATCTACCGGGCCGCGGCGTCCCGTGGCCCCGGCGGAGGCCCGTTCCCGGATCCGGCCCTGGCCGCCCAGGCGAAGATCTTCACCTCCGAAGCGGCCATCGCAGTGGTGAGCGACGCGCTGCAGGCCCATGGAGCGGCCGGCTACAGCCGCAACAATCCCCTGGAGCGCATGTACCGAGACGTCCGGATGTTCACCATCGGGGGCGGCACCGCCCAGATCCTCCGCACGGTGGTGGCGTCGCGGATCCTGGAAATGAGGCTCCCCCAATCCAGGGGCGGCTACCTGCCGAAGGCCCCGGAGCCGTGAGCGCACCCTTGGAGGGCGTGATCGTGGTCTCGCTGGAGGCCGCGGTGGCTGCCCCGTTCGCCACCCGCCAACTTGCCGACCTGGGTGCCCGCGTCCTCAAGGTCGAGCGCCCCGGGGAGGGAGACTTCGCCCGCCACTACGACTCGGCAATGGGAGGCTCGTCCGCCTTCTTCGTGTGGGCCAACCGCGGCAAGCAGAGCATCGAGCTGGACCTGAAGGAACCCAACGACCGGGCCCTGTTCAACCGGCTCGTGGCCGGTGCGGACGTGTTCGTGCAGAACCTGTCACCCGCCGCGGCCCGCCGGGCCGGAATCCTCGCCGATCAGCTCAGAGACCGCCTGCCCGGCCTGATCGCATGCGACATCTCGGGCTACGGCCTCGGCGGCCCCCGCACCGACGACAAGGCCTACGACCTCGCGGTCCAGGCCGAGGGCGGCGCAGTGGCCCTCACTGGCACCGCGGAGCAGGCCTGCAAGATCGGGCTCTCGATCGCGGACATCTCGGCGGCCATGTACGCGCTGTCATCGATCCTGGCCGCGCTGTTCCGCCGCCAGGTGACCGGAGAGGGCGCCTCGATCGAGGTGGCGATGCTTGAGAGCGTCGCCGAGTGGACCGCAGCGCCCACCTATGCGGCGGTGGGCAAGGGCTCAGTACCGCCGCGGGCCGGCCACCGCCACACCATGATCGCGCCCTACGGCATGTACCCGATGAGCGACGGCGAGCTGGTGATGGTGGCCGTGCAGAGCAACCGGGACTGGGCCGACTTCGCCACCCATGTCCTGCAGGACCGGTCGCTGATCCGTGATCGCCGGTTCGTCGACAACTCCGACCGGATCGCGAACATCGACGATCTCGAAAAGCTGATCGAGGGTGTGTTCACGTCGGTTCCCGCCGGGGAGCTGATCGCCCGGCTGGGGGCCGGCCGGGTCGCTCACAGCTTCGTGCGGGATCCGCTGGCGCTGTGGCAGCACGATCAACTCAGGGCCCGCGACCGGTTCATGCGGGTGAGCACCCCGACGGGCAGCGCGGAGGTCTACAAGCCCCCGTTCAACCTCAACGACGCCGGCGACCCGGATGCGTCCGTCCCCGCCCTCGGCGAGCACGACCCCGGCCTCGTTGCGGAGCTGGAGGCCCGCGCCGCCAGCCGTCAGGATTCGGGGTCGTAGTCGGGGTTGTTCCAGACGATCAGTGACGCCCAGCTGTCCACGGCAGGGTCGGTGATGTAGTCGGCGATCACGCCCCGGGCCTCGAAGCCGTTGGCGATCTGCATGGTCAGGGTGGCGTCGTAGAGTTCTCCGGCCGAGACCTTGGCCACGTAGTCGGCGGCCGACATCTCGCCCTTGTGGTCGGCGTAGCCGGGGATCACACCACCGGCCACGATGCCGGCCAGGTTCAGGTCGCGGCAGATCTGCTTGCGCATGTCGTAGAGGCGCCGGCCGATACCCCGGCGGCGGTAGCCGGGCAGCACCGCGATGCTGGTGCCGTAGTACCAGGCGCCGTCGGGCACGTGGCCGCTGCCGCCGCCGCTGCCCACCAGGTCGCGGATCGAGTGCTGGGTGTGGCCGCTGCTGTGCCACACGCTGGTGGTGGAGGGCGACCGCCTCGCTGACTACCGGCTGCGGCTTCCCGACCAGAAGGCGAGAGCGGTTGAGGCTTTTCCGCTCGCTGAACTACCGGGTGGTGGCGGGGGGCGACTCCTACAACCACGTGACCATGCTGGCCGCAGCCGACGCGGGTGTGTTGTTCCGGGCGCCGGCCAACGTGCGGTCCGAGCATCCGCAGTACCCGAGCTGCGGCGATTACGGCACCCTGCTCGATCTGCTGCTCGGCGCCGCAGCCCGCTCAACGCTGTAGCTGCCGCCTTCGATAGCGTGGCAGTGTGGCGCTAGAACTCGTCTACACGGTTGCGCCGAAGGCGCCCTGGATGGAGCGGCGCTTGAGGGCCGCGGATGTGCCTGCGCTGTATGCGGAGCCCGGCGTGCGCTGGTCGGTGCCCCTGGTAGCGCTGATCCGTGAATGGCATTGGTGGCCGAGCGAGCGGGCCGCGATCGTCGCGGACGAGCCTGTCGGCGGGCTGCCCGAGGATCTGTGTCGCATCGCTGCGGTTGTTCATGCGCTGTGCGACCGTGACGGCGTGCCGGTGCCCGACTGGGTGTGGCGGCACCGCTGGCAAGAGCCGATCGCGTGGACGGGTGAGCTGGCTGCGGCCGGCTCGTTGTGGGACCGAATGATCGCACGGGTGCCGGAGGCCTGCGCCTACCACAATGTCTGGTTCGGGGAGGATCTCATCTCAGACCCCAAGACCCAGTCCGAGGCTCGTCGACACGCCACTGCCAAGCGGTGAGGCCACAACGCGACGCCGTGCCGCTGGAACTGCCGGTTCGATCTCATCAAGACCTCTTGGGCCTGCTGGCCGAGGTGGACGCGGTGCTGGCTGAGACGACCGAGGAGGGCACCGCATACCTGATCTATACCGTTGGCGGGTTCGTCATGGGGCGCGGCACCGACGCCCGACTGACACAGGACATCGATGCGGCCAAGACAATCCCCGCTCCTGTCGCCGCTGCGGCGCTGGAAGTGGCGCGACGGCACGGCATGAACCCTGCTTGGCTCAACGACCAAGTCAGCGAGATGATCGACGCCTCGGTGTCCATTGATCGGTTCGACGAGATGTATCGCGGACGCCATCTGATTGTGTACGGCGCAGACGATGACCTGATGCTGGCGCTGAAACTCATGTCAGGGCGCGTCCAGGACATTGGCGACATCGTCCAGCTCGCCCTGCGAACCCGACGCACTGCGGCGGCCGAACTGTTGGACGCCTGGGACCAAGTCTTCAGCGAGGCTCCTGGCGCCGCTCCGCAACGCCACTTCGTTGTCAGTGTCATCAATGACGAGGTGATGCACGAACTGCGCCGCCGCGGCGAGGCGTCGGGTAGCGGCACAACGCCAGAATGACCAGGGATGCCCCGCCGGGTGTGTTCGGTGCGAGCCGAGGCCCGCGGCTTGCGATGTAATTCAATCCGCGGCTACCAAGCGGTTCCAGGCGCTGCGGGCATGACCGTCCCAGAACATCAAGTGCTCGCAATCAAGCCGCGCCAGCGCCTGAGCCACCGACTCGTTGGTGGGCGGACACACGGCGATCATCACCACCGACGTGGCCCGAGTCAATGCTGCATAGAGCCACTCGGGGCCGGTCTCCTCCTTGGGCGGAATCGTGTCTGTCGGAAACAACCCGCGTAGGGATTGAGGGTGTAGTCCCACTCGGCCATGAACCCCGACGCCGGCGTGAGGATTGACTTGGCGTCGATGAGATTGGGCGCAACACGGCCTGCCACCCTCTCGGCGCGCGCCGCTAGCGGCATCCTCACACCTGGATCTGACTGGCCGTCTTGAAGCTGAAGCTGCTCTGGGCGCACCGACCCCGACCGTACTCCAGCGCAGCGTCGCTGTGGGTTCCAACCTCCGAGGACGAAGCCGTGTGGAAGCATCGGCTCCCTGGGGGGTTCGGCTCACTTGGGACGTTCGGCGGGCTTGTCGGCCCTGCTCAGTAGTCGGTTGTGGTCGAGGGACCACGACCGCGACTTGATCGCTTTGTTTGAGACCCGAGCGGCGGAGCGTCAGGACTCGGGGTCGTAGTCGGGGTTGTTCCAGACGATCAGTGACGCCCAGTTGTCCACTGCGGGGTCGGTGATGTAGTCGGTGATCACGCCCCTGGCCTCGAAGCCGTTGGCGATCTGCATGGTCAGGGTGGCGTCGTAGAGCTCTCCGGCCGAGACCTTGGCCACATAGTCGGCGGCCGACATCTCGCCCTTGTGGTCGGCGTAGCCGGGTATCACACCGCCGGCCACGATGCCGGCCAGGTTCAAGTCCCGGCAGATCTGCTTGCGCATCTCGTAGAGGCGCCGGCCTATCCCCAGGCGGCGGTACGCGGGCAGCACCGCGATGCTTGTGCCGTAATACCAGTCGCCGTCGGGCACATGGCCGCTGGTGCCGCCGGGGCCCATCATGTCGCGCACCGAGTGCTGGGTGTGGCTGAAATCGAAGTGGACCCGTATGCCCAGCCCCATCGCCACCGGCGTGTCGCCGTCGAGGACCACCACGCCTCCGTCACCGAAGTCCTCCGCCAGCGACGTCAGCTCGTCCGCGGAGTAGAGGTCGCTGCGGTCCGCGGTCGGGAACGAGGTGTGCTCGATGTGCTCGAGCGCCTCCGCCAACTCGGGACGGATGTTCGTGTAGGTCAGCTCGGCCACGGCCACCCCCCGCTCAGCCGCGGCTCGCCCCGCCACCGGCTTCAACCGTGCCTGGCGGCCGGCACCAGCGAGAAGTGCTGGTAGTCGTTGTCGGCGGGTTGGCCCCAGCAGGCCCAGAAGTCGCCGGTGCGGGGGCGCATGATCACTGCACCGCTCGACTCGACCCGGTACTTGGGGTCGGGCCAGCGGCAGATGGCGGTGGGCTCGCGGGTGATCTCCATCAGCCGCTCGGCGTCGAGCGGCTTGCTCGTGTCGGCCAGCATGGCGTTGGCCAGTTCCAGCCGGTGGCGGGAGTTGGCCATCACCTCGGCGTCCCTCTCGCCCTCGAAGGGTGCGGCCGCAGGGTCGGTCACGTGGTTGGTGTGCGCCAGCGGCTCGTCGGTGAGGGCGTGAACCGGCCGGGTCGACGGCATCGCCTCGACGTTGAACCCCCGACCCTCGGCGTCGAGGATCAGGTAGTTGTGGGCGCTGGCGAGGTCCGCTCGCAGCAGCACGTCGAGCGCTTCGGGCGCGGTGGTGCGGGCGAGCATCTCGCGGACGACGGTGGGCCACACCACCCCGAAGCGGCCGTCGTTGCCGGTGAGGTTGTTGATGCCGACGCCCACGCCTGCTGAGTTCATGCCGATCTGGCCCAGGCATCCGACGGTGGTGAACACCAGGGCGTCGGGACCGTCGTCGGGGCGCAGGCGGACCAGCACCACATGGTCGGTGGCGGTGTCGTGCATGTCCCACGTCTGGCCCAGGAAGCCGGCGCCGCCCGCTCGGCTGTCGGGCACCACGAACGCGGTGCAGTCGTCCTCGATCGTCTCCGGTGGGTGGGCCCCGCCCGAGACGGCCCGGACGGTGTCCACGAAATCGGTGAAGCCGCCCACCACCACTGCCTCCGCCGGGGTGATTCCCGCCGCGCCGGCCATGGCCAGCATCTCGGCGTGGAGGCCGGGCGAGAACGACTCATGGGCCGGCAGGCAGGCCTCGGCCA
>LXNI01001131.1_pt1 | contig 25392 bp, 23 predicted proteins | sample 809091 | NCBI WGS metagenome assembly LXNI01 (sample SAMN04870527, study PRJNA318959) | sponge metagenome | biome: 01000161; feature: marine sponge reef; material: water | host: Sarcotragus foetidus | place: Greece: Milos, Mediterranean Sea | collected 2013-05-29 | depth 5-7 m | reverse complement strand
TGTCCGTGGGTCTGGAGAGTCAAGATCATCCTCCGATGATCCCCGATCCCAACCGGCTCACGCTCACCTCTCGCTGGATTCACACTCCCCGTTCACGCTCACCTCTCGCTGGACAGCACGGCGGCAGGCCGACGTCGCCGGCGATCGTGTACGCTTGGCCGTCGCCCGCGCCGTAGACGCCGCTCTTCACTTCAAGGCTGCCGCCCGACGGGTCGTCCTTGAGCAGGAAGTTCATCACGCCGGCGATCGCGTCCGAGCCGTACTGCGCCGAGGCGCCGTCGCGCAGCACCTCGACCTGGCGCAGCGCCGTCGCCGGGATGGTCGAGATGTCCGGTCCCTGGGTGCCGTCCGTCACGCCCCCGAACCAGACCAGAATCGCCGAGCGATGCCGGCGTTTGCCGTTCACGAGAACCAGCGTGTGGTCGTGGGCCAGGTTGCGCGGACTGGCAGGCCGCACGAGCGACGCGGCGCCGCTGATCGGATGGGTCGCGACGTTGAACGAGGGCACCAGTTCCGCAATTGGTAGTCCAGCGTGCTGGCGCCCTGGCTGACGACGTCCTCGATCGGAATGGCGTCGATCGGGACCGAGGACTCGGTCACCGACCGCGGGCGTGCGCGGCTGCCGACGACGACCAACTCCTCGTCGAACTCCGCGAGCACCTCCCCTTCCGTGTCAGCCGCTTCCGCAGTGACACCGTCGGCGGAAACGACGCCTTCGGCGCCGGCTTCCTGGGCCGGAGCGACCCCGGGCACCGAAAGCGCGACCAGCAACGGAATGAGCAGGCGCGGCACGGCGCGGATGATGGCACATCAACGGCGCTAGGATCGGTTCATGATCCCGCGCAAGGCACCCCGGCCCCTGGACGGCCGCCTGTACACCGACCCGGACATCTTCGACGAGGAGATGGAGCGGATCTTCTCGCGCACGTGGGTGTGCGGAGGGCGGCTCGAGGAACTCGACGAGCCGGGCAGCTTCGTGACCCGCGAGCTCGGCGGCGAGTCTGTGATCGCGGTGCGGACCGCGGCGGACGACGGCGCCGGATCGAACGGCAACGGTGCCACAGCGGACACCGCAGCCAACGGCCTGGCCGCCTTCTTCAACGTCTGTCGCCACCGCGGATCGCGGGTCGTCGACGAATGCGCCGGCCGGACGAAGGTCTTCCAGTGCCCGTACCACGCCTGGACCTACGGGCTCGACGGACGGCTCGTCGGCGCGCCGCACATGGGCCGGGACTTCGACACGAAGAGCGCGGGCCTCGTGCCGGTGCGGATCGGCGCGCTGAACGGCTTCTTCTACCTCTCGCTGGCGGACGACGGTCCGCCCCTTGCCGAGGTCGCCGCCGACCTGCCCGACCTGTCCCGGTTCACGCCCGACCGGCTCGTTCGCGGCGACCGCCACGAGTACGAGGCGCAGGCGAACTGGAAGATCCTGTGCGAGAACTACAACGAGTGCTACCACTGCGCCGTCGTCCATCCGGAGTTGAACCGGGTCTCCGACTACCGCAACGGCGGCAACCTGGAGACCGGACGCTTCTTCGTCGGCGGCCCGATGACGCTCAACGACGGCTGCAACTCGATGACCACCACCGGCCGCAGCAACCGGCCCGACCTGCCCGCGATCGATGTCGCCGACCGGACCTCGGTGCAGTACTTCCACATGTACCCCAATCTGCTGATCAGCTTGCATCGGGACTACGTAGTGACGCACACCCTCTGGCCGATCGCCGCCGACCGTACGCGGATCGTGTGCGAGTGGCTGTTCGATCCCGACACGGCAGCCGCCCCCGACTTCGACCCCAGCGACGCCGTGGACTTCTGGCACCTGGTCAACAGCCAGGACTGGGACATTTGCGCCCGGACCCAACTGGGCGTCGCGTCGCGCGGCTACCGCCCCACCGCCTTCGAAGAGAGCGAAGCCTGCATCCAGGTCTTCGACGGCTGGTACCTGGACCAGATGGGACTGTGAGCCGGCGATCCCGGCCGCGACGCATTCCGCCACGCGAGCATCGAGGCTGAAGATCGCTCATGTGGTTCCGTGAACACGCGCTGATCCTCGTCCTGTTCGCCCTCTACACGGGCGTCCTGGTCCACCATGCCCTGATCGGCCAGCGCCGAACGCGAGACCTCGCCGACTTCCTGGTCGGCGGCCGCTCGCTCGGCGGCATCATCCTCGGCGTCTCCTTCTTCGCCACCTACGCCAGCACGAACAGCTTCCTCGGCTTCGCCGGCAGGGCCTACGCCTCGGGTATCGCCTGGCTGCTGATCATCCCGACCGCCGTCATCCTGTCCTTCGTCGCCTGGGCGTGGCTGGCGCCGCGGCTGCGCGGCGTGACCGAGACGCTCGGCTCGGTGACCATCCCGGACTACATCGGCTTCCGCTTCAACAGCCACGCCGCCCGCTTCGCCGCCGCCCTGATCGTCATCTTCTCGAGCTTCCTGTACATGACCGCGGTGTTCAAGGGCATCGGCTCGCTGCTGGTCGAGCTCCTCGACCTGAGCTACGGCCTGTCGCTCTTCGTCGTCGTCCTGATCGTCTGCCTCTACACGATGATCGGCGGCTTCCACTCCGTCGCGCGGACCGACTTCCTCCAGGGCATCCTGATGACGATGGCCGCGGTTCTCATGTTCTTCCTCATTACGCGCGCCGCAGGCGGCATCGGCCGGCTCGCCGACCTGGCGCAGATCGGCGACGGCTCGCTTGCCCGCTGGGACACGGCACAGCCCTTGGGGATACTGATCGGCGTCGTCTTCGCATCGACCGTCAAGCTCGTCGTCGAACCGCGCCAGCTCTCCCGCTTCTACGCCCTGGAGACCGAGAGCGCCGCGAAGAGCGGCCTGGTCGTCTCGACCCTGAGCTTCCTCATCGTCTTCAGCCTGCTGGCGCCGCTCGGGCTCTATGCCCACTTCGTCATAGGCCAGGGCGTCGCCGACACGGACCAGGTCATCCCGATGATGCTGAGCGATCCCGCCATCTTCCCGCCAGTCGTCCAGGCTCTCCTGTTCCTCGCCCTGGTCTCCGCCGCCATGTCCTCCCTCGACAGCGTCCTCCTGGTCATGGCCTCGACAGCGCAGCGCGACCTCCTCGGCCTGCTCGTCCCCGCCGACGACCGCCACGCCGTGCGCAACACCCGCGTCTGCGTCGTCCTGTTCGCGGCGATCACCGCGATTCTCGCGATCGACCCGCCGGGCGGCATCGTCGAACTGACGTCCTTCTCCGGGGCGCTGTACGCGGCCTGCTTCCTGCCCTCCCTGGCCCTGGGCCTGACCTGGCGCCGCGGCAACGGCGCCGCGGCTCTATGGTCCTTCGCCGCCGGCGGTGGGACCCTGGGACTGTGGATGCTGTTCGACATCCAGGGCATGCACGCGGTGTTCCCGGCGATGGCGATCTCGTTCGCGGCCTACTGCGTTGCCGCTTTGGCGGCGCCGGAAGCGAAGGCGGCGAAGGGGTTGTTCGGGTAGGCGACTCGGCTTCCGCCGACGCTTCGAATCCTGGTGACTCTGGCAGGTTGCGAAGATCAGTCTGCGGTAGCCGGGGATCCGAACTTCCGTTCGACGGCCGTCCAGAGCCCTTCGATGTCCAATTCGACACCGGACACGGCCGGGGACTTCCAGGCTCCACCGTGCTGCGTGTGAACGACGAAATGCTCGCCGTCGTTCACGTAGAACTCGATGGTTCGCGCCGCGGGATCGACGAGCCAGTACTCGACAACGCCCGCCTCGGCATAGCGGTTCAGCTTGAGCAGCCGGTCCATGCGCGCAGTGCTGGGCGACAGCACTTCGACCACGAGGTCCGGAGCGCCTTCGATCCAGGTCTGCAAAATCTCCTGCCGCTCCGGCGAGACGTAGAGGACGTCAGGCTGCGCCACGGTGTGATCGGCTAGATGGACGTCCATCGGGGCGACCAGGGCTTCGCCCCCTCGTTCCCCGGCGACGACGTGCAGGAGCTGCCACAGTTGAGTGACCAGGAACTGGTGGATGCGAACCGGACTCGGACTCAAGTAGAACCTGCCATAGATGAGTTCGCAGCGGGGTTCGTCGGGAAGTGCAGCGTAGTCGGCCCGGCGATAGGGACCGGGACCGCGGGGCACGGTCGGCGGCGGCTGTTCAAGCAGCGTCACGGACATGCGTTGAAGTATACGGAGCAGCGACCCCTTGAGGCGTCTAACTACCCGGATGCCGGCCAGAACCCTGGTGGCGCGACCCGCGCCACCCGTGAACCAGTCCGTGCGACCGTCAGCGGGCGCACGGATGGCAGGCCGGCGCACCCAGTGGGCCCTGCGCTACCGCCGCCGGTTCTTCTTCGCCTGCTGGACGGACTTGTAGTACGCGCCCAGCCGGCGGTCCTCAGCCCGCCGGGACACCTCGTCGCGCCGCTGCTCGAGGCGGCGCTGTTCTTCCCGGAGGTCGTTGTAGTTGCGCAGCCGAGCCGGTTCCAGTGAGCCGTCCCGGATCGCTGCGCGGACGGCGCAGCCGGGCTCCTGTCCGTGGCCGCAGTCGCGGAAGCGGCATTCGCGACCGATTGCCTCGATGTCGTCGAAGGTCTCCTCCAGGCTGCTTTCGTCGTCCGCCCAGAGCTGGAGTTCTCGGATGCCCGGATTGTCGATCAGGAGGCCGCCGCCGGGCAACTGAACGAGGCGCCGGTGGGTCGTCGTGTGGCGGCCGCGGTCGTCGCCTTCGCGGACCGGCGCGGTGCGCATGACTTCCTCGCCGCAAAGGGCGTTGAGCAGGGTGGACTTGCCGGCGCCGGACGAACCGACCATGACGACCGTGCGGCCCGACGCAAGGTGAGCGGCCAGCGGCTCGAGGTTCTCGTTCGCCAGCGCGGCGACCGCGACGACGGTCGTTCCCGGTGACGCTTCAGCGGCCTGCTCGCGCATCGCTTCCGGATCGTCTACGAGGTCCGCCTTGGTCAGGACGACCACCGGCTCGGCGCCGCTCTCCGTGGCCATCGCGACGAAGCGCTCGAGCCGGCGCGGGTTGAAGTCGCCGTCGAGGCCCATGACCAGGAACACGGCGTCCAGGTTGGCCGCCACGACCTGCTCCTCGGTGCGCGCGCCGGCGGCCTTCCGGGAGAGGCGGCTGCGCCGGTCGAGCACGTGGACGATGCGCGGGTCGACGCCAACTGCCGGCGCGGCCTCGACGACCACCCAGTCACCGACCGCTGGACTGCCCGCCGGCGCGCGCCGAACCCGCCTCAGGAGGCGTGCGTCGATCTCGCCCTCTGCGCCGGCGACGTGGAACACGCCGCGCGAGATCGAGACCACGCGCGCCGGGAACAGTTGCTCGGGCACGGCCGCTGACTCGATGAACCGGCCGTAGGAATCGGCTAAGTCCGTCGACCAGCCCCAGGCTCTCAGCGCGGCTCCGTTCACTCCGGCCACTACGTGATCCGCCGTTTCGGGTCGAACGTGTCCCGCAGCCAGTCGCCAAGCAGGTTCGACGCCAGACAGGACGCCATGATCGCCAGGCCCGGCATCGTGATCAGCCACCAGGCGACCTCGATGAAGTCGCGGCCGTCGGCCAGCATGCCGCCCCAGGACACCTGCGGCGGCTGGATGCCGAGACCAAGAAAACTCAGTCCCGCCTCGAAGACGATCACACTCCCGAACTGCAGCGTGGCCAGCACGAGGAGGGTGTTCAGTACGTTCGGGGTCAGGTGCCGGATGAGGATCATGGGACTCGAGACTCCCGCGACCTTGGCCACGGTGATGAAGTCCCGTTCGCGCAGGCTCAGGACTTCGCCGCGCACGATCCGCGCGTACCAGGTCCAGTAGGTCAGGACGATGATCGTGATCACCATCCCTTCGCCGGGCGGCAGCACGGCCGCGAACAGCATCGCGAGAGGAATCGCCGGAATCGACATCTGGATGTCGATCAGCCGCGAGATCAGGGCGTCGGCGACACCGCCGAAGTAGCCGGCGGAGATGCCCAGCGCCGCTCCGAGGCCGCCGGAGAGCGCGATCGCGTACGCCGCCACGGTGACCGACACGCGGGCGCCGGCGATGATCCGGCTCAGGATGTCCCGACCCAGCATGTCGGTCCCCAGCGGATAGGTGAGGCTGCCGCCGGACCGCCAGAACGGCGGCGTCATCGACTCGGCAAGCGCGATCTCGGAGGCCTCGTGGGGCGCCAGCCACGGTCCCGCGACGGCGCACAGCACGACGAGGCCGAGCACGGCGCAGGAGACGACGGGAACCCTGGTGGCGCGTCCTCGCGCCACCAGCGTCACAGTCCGAACGCCCGTCTTCGGGCGGTCGGATGTCATCCGCCGGTTGTCGACGAACTTCGTCACCGAAGCGTCCCTCTGCCTACGCCGAACCGCTCAGCCATGGCGAATCCGTGGATCGATCAATCCGTAGCTCAGGTCGACGAGGAGGTTCGCGACGACGAAGATGACGGCCGACAGCACGACCCCGGCCTGGACCACCGGGAAGTCGCGGGCGAAGACGGCATCCACGACCGTGCGGCCCACGCCGGGCCAGGCGAACACGACCTCGATCACGAAGGCGCCGCCGAGCATGTTCGCGAAGTAGACGCCGATCATCGTCGCCAGCGGTACGGCGGCGTTGCGCAGCGCGTACCGCCAGATCACGGTGCGCTCCGGCAGGCCCATCACCCGTCCCGTGCGGATGTAGTCGCTATCGAGGATGTCGAGCATCGACGAGCGCAACGTGCGAGTCATCGCGGCGACCGGGTACCAGCCGAGGGCGATCGCCGGCAGCACGAGGTGAAAGGGCCCGCCGCGGCCGAAGGCCGGCAGCCACTGGAGTCGGACCGCCAGGTACAGAATGAGCAGCAGGCCGACCCAGAAGCCGGGCATCGCCTGGCCGAGAAGAGCCAGCACCTTCGCCAGCCGATCCACCCAGCGGCCGCGGTAGACCGCCGACAGCACGCCAAGGGGCACGGCCAGGAGAAGCGCGAAAACCAGCCCCGCGAAGGCCAGTTCGAGGGTCGCCGGCAAGCGCTCGAGGAGCAGAGGCATCGCCGGCGCCTGCCACTGGTACGAGTCGCCGAAGTCGCCGGTGAACGCGTCGCGCAGGAAGACGACGAACTGCACGGGCAACGGACGATCGAGGCCCAGCGACGCCCGCATCGCCGCGAAGTCCTCCGCGGTCGCCTCCATCGGCAGCAGGAGCGCCACCGGATCGCCGGCCAGGCGCTGCGCCACGAAGACGATCAACAGGGCGCCGAGCACCGCCACGCCGCCCTGCCAGAGCCGACGGATCAGGTAGGCGCGCATCGCTCCGTCGTCGTCAACGGCCCGGCGGCTCCGCGCCCGTGGGCTTCGCCAGCCCGATGTCCCGCATCATGCGCCAACTGGCCTGCGGCCAGGGCACGAAGCGCAACGTGTCCCGCCAGGCCAGGGTCACGAGCGGCCGGTAGGTCGGTATGCCGCCCGCGACCCGCTCGTGCTTGAGCCGCGCGATCTCCCGCAGCAGCCCCTCCTTCGCCTCCGGTTCGACCGTTACGCGCAGGGTCTGGACCATCTCGTCCAGCTCGGGATCGTCGTGGTACGAGTACCAGCCCCAGCCATCGCCGTACGAGTGCAGGTGGCCGGACCACGCGTCCGTCGGGTCGCCCAACGTGCCGTGGCCCCACATCCAGCTCGCAATGCCGTCCATCTCCGGGCGGGCGTCCCGGCGGCCGAGATTGATCCAGGCGCCGTACTCGAGTTGAACGATCCGGCAGCGAATGCCGGCCGCCGAGAGAAACGCGAACATCGCCTCGCCGACCTCCTTGAGGTACGGCTCGCGCGGGGTGGTCAGGTTGTAGCAGTTCAGGTTGACGCCCCGCCCGTAGCCGGCCTGGCGGAGCAACTCGCGGGAGCGATCGGGGTCGAAGGCGTAGGGCTCGAGCGCGGGGTCATGCCCCGGCGCGCCCGGCGTCAGTTGCGCGGTTCGAATCCCCTGTCCGTGGAGGATGTACTTGATGATCGCGTCCAAGTCGATCGCGTGGGCCACCGCCCGCCGCACCCGGACGTCGCCCAGCGGGCTCCTCGAGTCGAGAGCGTTCAGCGCCAGGAACAGGTTGTTCGCGGTCGGAAGCGAGGCCACCTCCACGCCGGGCATCTCCACGAAGTCCGCGACCTGGGCCGGCGGCACCGCGTCGATCCAGTCGACCGCCCCCGTCTTGAAGGCCGCGACCCGGGTCGTGTCCTCGGGGATGATCTTGATCGTCAGCCGGCGGATGCCCGGCAACGAGTCGGGGTCCCAGTAGTCATCGAACCGCTCGACCACAATCTCTTCACGCAGCTTGCGGGACACGAACTTCCACGGCCCGGTACCGATCGGATGCGCCTGCACTCCGTCGTTGCCGACCTCCTCGTAGTAGCCGCGCGGAATCGCCCACATGTCGAGGTTGAGCGGCAGCAGCGCCGAGTCCGGCAGGCCCTTGAAGACGATCTCCAGCTCATGGTCGCCCAGGACTCGCACGTCATCCACATGCCGCCACCGGCCCGCCTGCCGCGACAGGCCCGGATCCCGCTGGCGGAGATAGGAGTACCGGAGGTCGTGCGCCGTCAGTTCTTCCCCGTTGTGGAACCGGACGCCGCGCCGCAACTCGACGCCGATGATCCACACCCCGTCGCGCTCGAACAGCCGCCACGACTCGGCCAGCCAGTTCCGCTGCCTGAGGTCCGGGCCCGTGGCCAGCAACTGCTCGTAGAACAGCGCCATGAAGTACTGGTCGACGCCGGCCGAGGTCCGCGTGGGGTCGATCTGGGTCGGTTCGGCGGCGAAGGCGACCACGACATGCGCGTCATTGCCGTCGTCGGCGGCTGCGAGCGGCAGCGGCAGCAGGCAGGCGCCACACAGGCACGCCACCGCCACAACTCCACGCCGCATGGCGGAAACCTACCGCAAGGAGGGCGAGGCATCGCAGGACCGCGCCCCGCCAATCGGGTCCAGCAACTCGCCCATCCATTCGGGGAAACCCGGGCGCGGCCCCCTCGTGGTACGTTTGCCGTGGCGCAGCTTCCAAATGCCCCTTGCGGGCAGCCCTTCGTGTCTGCCCGGGGAAGGTGCGCCACTGCCTTGGTAGCGGAGTCGGGTCACCAAGCTGGTGAACGGGGTACGCTCGCAGGCTCCCATCCCGGCTCTCGCGACGAGGCAGACACGCACCACCCCACTCTGTTCGCCCACAACCGACCGTACGGCACGGACTGCTGAGTCATGCTCACCGGCGCCTGCCTCTGCGGCGACATCGGCTTTGAGGTCGACGGCGACCTCATCGAGATCGCCCACTGCCACTGCTCCGCGTGCAGGAAGTTCCACGGCTCGACCTACGCCACCTTCGGCGCAGTCGATCCGAAGCTCTTTCGCTTCACCCGCGGCGAGCAGAAGATCGTTCACTACCGGTCTTCTCCCCATGGCATCCGCCACTTCTGCCCGCGGTGCGGATCGGCCGTTCCGGCGAACCCGGAAGACGGGCCGGTCGCTCTCGTCACGATGGGCAGCGTCGCGGAGGATCCAGGCATCCGGCCGGCGGTGCACATCTTCGCCGGCTCGAAGGGGCCATGGCACACGATCGTCGACGATCTGGTCCAGCACGAGGAGTATCCGCCCGGCTGGAACGCGCCGCCGGGCATCGAGCCGCCGGTCCGGGAAGCCCGGACGCACGGCGCGACGCCGGGAAGCTGCCTCTGCGGCAAGGTGCGCTACGAGTACGACGGCTCGCCGGAGCGGATGGTGAACTGTCACTGCTCCCGCTGCCGGCGTCAGACCAGCGCCGCATACGGCACTTTCGTTTTCGTCGCCGAGGACGCCTTCCGGTGGCTGAGCGGCCGCGAATCGATCGTTGACTACAAGATGCCGGAAGCAGACATCAAGGGCACCGCGTTCTGCGCCCACTGCGGCAGCCTGGTTCCCCGGCGCCGGGACCCCGGCGGGATGCAGATTCCGGCCGGCTCGCTGGACGCCGACCCGGGCGTCAAGCCGGCCGTGAACATCTTCGTCGACTCCAGGGCGCCGTGGAGCGAGCTCGACCGGAGCATCCCCTGTTTCGCCGAGTACCCGGCGTAGCGCCGCTCCGCCTCAGGTAGCGGCTGCCCGCCCGAAGAGGCGGGGTTCGAAGCCCGGCCGGTTCACGATGCTGGCGCTGCTGCCGGTGGCTCGGATCACGAACCGGGGCGGCACCCGGTATCGGCGCGCCGCGCGATCTGGACAAAACGCCCGGCCGCCGACAGAATGCACCCGTCCCAACCGTCCAATCTTCTTGACTTCGGGCTCGTCGGCGGCGCCTCCCTGCGTGGATTCCGCCCTTGCGCCCGCGCGAGGCGCCCCCCTTGCTCCGCCATCCATTCGCCGTCCGCCGTGGAGTTGCGTTCCTGTTCGGCGTCCTGGCCGCCGCGGCGCCGGGCCAGTTCGTAGAGCGAGTCGTCGACGGCGACACGATCATCGTCGAAAGGGTGGGCAGTGTCCGCCTGATCGGCGTCGACACGCCGGAGACCGTCCACCCGAACAGGCCGGTCGAGTTGTTCGGCCGCGCGGCGACCGCCTACCTGAAAGGACTCGTGGAGGGCCGAACGGTCCGCCTGGAGTACGACCAGGAGCAGACCGACCGCTTTGACCGGACGCTCGCCTACGTCTATCTGGAAGACGGGACGTTCGCGAACGCCGAGATCATCCGCCAGGGCTACGGCCACGCATACACGCGCTTCCCGTTTCGCCACATGGAGCGGTTCCAGGAGCTTGAGCAAGACGCCCGGGACAGCCGTCGCGGGCTCTGGGGGGAGATCGTCGGCGGCTCGAACTCTTCGCCGACCGAGACGCCCGAGACGCCCGAGACGCCCGAAGCCACGCCCTCGGCCGCGAATGACGACACCGTCTATGTCACCAGCACCGGTCGCAAGTACCACAAGGAAGGCTGCCGCTTCCTGAGCAAGAGCAAGACCCCGATGAAGCGAAACGAGGCCGTGGAGCGCTACGAACCCTGCGGTGTCTGCAAACCGGACTGACGCTCGCGGCCCGTCTTCGACACGGCCCGGTTGACGCGGGAGCCGCAGGGCGCGACTGGAGTGTCTTGCGCGAGAACGCGCCGGCACTGGCGTCCGGACGAACCGCTTGGGCACATAGACTCGGAACATGGCTGAACCGGTCGCCAAGCCCGCGCGACGAGCTCCGGGCGACTCTCCCCCGCCCCGTGCCGAAGACTTTCCCGGCTGCCGCGAGGCGTGGATCCCGAGCGCCGAGATCGAGGACTACGACGGCCGCATCGAGTACTGGGACGCCCGCAACGAAGCCGCGTTCATCGCGGAGCCAACGACCACCTATCACGAGTACGGCACACGGCGTCTGACCCGTCTCATGGCGCTGATCGCGATGCGGCGCGGCGCGGCGATCACGGTCGTGGGTTCCGCCGACCTCGTGGTACGGGAGAAAGAGCGCCATCGCCGCGTCATGCAAGCCGACGAGAGCGTGTACCTGCGGATGGCGGACGCTCCTGAAGACCCGTGGATCGAAGCCGGCGTCCACTGCCTTCCGGACGTCGTCCTGGAAGTCGACTACAGCACGGACGCGAGGCGCTACAAACTCGGCGTCTACGAGTCCTGGGGCTTCCCGGAGGTCTGGATCGAAGTGCCGGACATCCGTTGGCGTCACCGTCCCGGGAATCGCCGCTCGGCCCTCACGATTCACGTGCTGGAAGGCGGCCGATACGTCACGGCGCCTTCGAGCCGGGCGTTTCCGGGCTGGAACGCAGAGGAGATCCACGCGGCGCTGAACGAGAGCGAACCGTCCGCGGGGACCGTCGCGAGCGTGCGCCGCGTGGCCGATGCGCTCGCCGCCGCCGGCGGCACGGGCCCCGACGACGATCCACTGCTGCGCCGGGAACGGGCGGACGAGCGCCTCGACCTCGTGCGCAGAACGGTTCGGGAGGCGTTCGCCGCACGCTCTCTTTCGATCACGCCCGGCCTGCAGTCGTGGCTCAACGGGGCGAACCCGGGACCGGACGCGGTCACGCTGATCCGTCTGGCCTGGAAGTGCCGCGACGCGGACGACTTCCTGCGCCACGCGTTGGCGGCACGCGACGCGACGCCCTGAGGGCCGTTCACGCAGCAGCCGTCCGCACGTCCGCGTCGTTCGCGCTCGAATCCACCGAACTGACACCGGCCGCCCGGCTTCGACACGGCCCGGTTGACGCGGGTGTCGCAGGGCCGCGACCCGAGAGACCCAAGGGCCAACGCGCTAGCATGCCTGCATGAACTGGCGAGACCACATCACCGTCGATCCCGAGATCTGCCACGGACAAGCCTGCATCGCCGGCACCCGAGTGCTCGTAACCGCGATACTCGACAACGGGGCGGCCGGCCTGAGTCCGGAGGAGGTCGTCCGAAGCTACCCTTCGATCACCAGGGATTCGGTGCGAGCGGCCATGTGCTACGCGGCGGAACTGGCGAAGGAGAGAGTGGTGGCGCTGTCTGGGTGAGGTTGCTGGCATGCGCTTCAAGCTCGACGAGAATCTCCCCGTCGAACTGGCTGACCTTCTCCGGCGATCAGGACACGATGTAGCAACGGTTCTCGATCAAGGGCTCGGCGGCGCCAGAGATCCCGAACTTGCATCCGTCTGCAATGAGGAAGAGCGCGTCCTCGTGACCTTCGACACGGACTTCGCCGACATCCGAACGTACCCTCCGCACGCCTCCTCGGGGATCGTCGTACTCAGGCTGGACAATCAGCAACCCTCTGCTCCAGCGACTTCCCCATCACGTCCGCAGCCTTCTCAGCGTGTTCGGAAAAGACGCCGGGCAGCCGATCGACTGCGCCGCTCACGTCCGCTGCCAGATTCCGGACTTGCAGGTCCATGTCCTGCTGCGCCTTCTGCCGATCCGCTTCCCACCTCTCGAGGTTCCGCTGCGATTCGACGAACAGGTTCTTCTGCTGCACGAGCACTTCCTTGACTCCCTCAAGGGCTCTTCCGGGTTGATGAGCCTCCACCTCCATGACTTCGTTCTCCGCCGCGCTCGCTAGCGGGCCACGCCGCGCCGCAGGCCCGGAGGCAGGCCACCGGTCGGGTTGGCGTTCTTGTAGAACCGGGACTCGAGCATCTGCATCCTCCGTTTGTAGATGTCCTTCTTGTCGGCCGCGACACGGTCGAACGCTCTGACGAAGAAACGGCATTGACGGGTGACGCTCCAGTCGTACACGGGCAGGGTCTGGCGCAGAAACTCGGCTTCCGTGAGTAGACGGCTCGTCTGGACCGACGCCACCGGTAGTTGCTTCCGGGCGGCCTCGTGTTCGGGGGCCCGGGCGGGAGCCACGACGAAGCCGCCGGCCGCCAACGCGACATCGAACAGGTAGGCGACCGTGCCGTCGCGGTCGTACCAGCAGCTCGGGTGATCCAGTCCGTCGCCTCCCTGCGCCGCCGCCTGCGCCTCCAACCTCTCGATCCGCTCCCGGGCTCGGTCGAGCTGCTCGGCAAGAACAACCGGATCCGCACCAGCGGCCTCCATCTCGTCCTGGCTTTCGATCGCCTCGCGAACTTCCGCCGCGGACATGCCCCTCCGCGCGGCCGCGTTCATCGCTTCGGCCATCTCGCGGAGTCCACCCGGCGTCGCCTCGATGCCTGCCTGTTCCATCGCCTGCTTGAGTTCGGCGTAGGCGTCCGCCGCCTCTACCGCCCCGTGCGCCGCCAGCAGCTCCTCGGCTTCGGCCGGCGACATCCGACCGACCTCGGACTCCTGGATCCGCTGGAGGACCTCCTGCACCGACGGCTCGGGAAACGCGGTTTCGATCTCGCGTACGAGCTCCCGCCAACTGTCCGCGTCCTCGTGCTCGTCAACCCGCTCCCGCAACACGGACCGGAGAGCCACCGGATCGTCCGGCAGCGCCTCGTCCTGGAGCAGAGTCTCGATCTGCCCATAGCGCACCAGCTTCTGTTCGGCGTCCTCGCGCCTTTCCGACTCACGCGCCAGCAGAGCGGCCAGAGCCAGCAGCAACACGAAGATGATCAGGATGACGATTTCGGCCATCGTCAGACCGAGGACGAGGCCCCGCGGGAATGTCCGCCCGCGGTTCGTCACCAGGCGCCCCAGCCCTGCGCCCGACGCCGCTCCCGCACCTCCTCTTCGGCGACGGCGTCGAGCCTGTCCGCCATCCGCAGCAGAGACCGGTTCATCGCCTCCATCCGCTCCGGCGCGTCGTGCAACTGGCGCCTCGCGGCAGCGAGCTCGCTCACGACCGCGCGTGTCCCCTCGCTGTACCGGTCGATGTGGGCTCGCAGCGACACGAGCGCGTCCGTGGCGTTCCTGAAGCCGCTCGCCGCCCGCGCGTTCGCCTGCGAGAAGCGACGGTTCTCTTCGAGGATCTCCGCCAGCCGCGCCACCACGTTCTGGTTCTGCTCCATGACCCGCAACTGACCCGCCTCCAGTCGACGCAGGCCCTCCGCCACGGACAGGAACTCCCTCGCCAACCCCTGGAACTGCTGCGATGTCGGCTCGATGAGTTCCTCGATGAACTCGCGCCGGAAGTCGACGGAACGGAAGTGTTCCAGCATCTGCCGAAGCGAGTCGCTCACGCTCTGAGCCTCGGAAACAAAGAGCTCACGCTGGGCCTGGATGTCCGCAACCGCCGCGGCGGCGGACGCATCGACCTGGGCAACCCGCTCCCGCAGCGCCCCGAACCTCGCGGCGCTGCCTTCGAGCTGTTCGATCCGTCCTTCGAGCGCCGTGCCGGCGGCGCTCACACCGTGGTCCAACTGCTTGAACACCCGCTTCGCTTCGGTCCGGAACTGCTGGAACTCGTCGATCGAGTACTCCATCTCCGCTCGCAGCCGACGATTCGCGCGCGCCAGGTCCTCGCGGGCCCGTGTCTCTGCGTCGGTCGTTGCTTCGTCCTGCGGCTGATTCAGGAGGATGCGGCCCGCGAGCCCGAGGATCGTGCTCGTAAGTGCGAGGCCGAAGTTCGTGATAATCGCGCTCGTCGCCCCCTCCGTATTGAACTGGTAGAGCGAGATGGCCAGCGAGATCAGAGTGTAGAGAAAGCCGAGGTAGTAGAAGTTGTCCCCTGCGAACTCCACCCGCGGACGCAGATTGGGCCATTCGACCAGCAGCAGGGCATAGCTCCCCATCAGCAGGATCGGCAGGACGACCGCGAGGATCGGACTGTCACTGAGCGACTTCATCAACAGGATGGCTACCGCGCCACCGAGAAAAAAGCTCAGGAACAGACCGCGGCCGCTCGGCAACCCGGGTCCAGCGGGCAGGCGGCGGGACCCCGGCGCCATCAGTTCACGCCGTCGACGCGGGCGACGCGATTCAGAGTGCCTCCCTGGTCCTCGATCCACCGCTCCCAGAAGTCGATCAGGCCGCGGGTGCCCTCCAGACGCTGGTGGGCGGCGCGTTGCACGAACAGGACCTCGACCGCGGTCCCCCGCAGGTCGGTGCTCAGCGCGACGGCGCCGGCTGTCGTGGTGAACGCGTCGTAGTCGACCGTCTGGCGGAACAACGAGAGGTTGCCCGTGTTCTGCATCAGGTCCGACACGAGGATCAGCCGTTTCGGTAGATCCGCGTACTCGTGCCGGCCGAGAACCGAAACCGCCACGCTCTGCACGCTCTCCATGAGGGGCGACGTGGGCGCCTCCTCGCGGCCGAGGAGGTCCGCGAAGAGATCCTCGAGCGGACGCTCGAATCGCTCCTCCAGTCGGCGCCGGATCAATCGCGGGTTCTCGGTCCATTCGCTTGCAGCCTCGGGATCGCCCGGGTGGCAGACGGAAAGCAGCGGGTCGCCGATCTCACTTCCGACCGGCTTTGCCTCGTAGGCGAGGACCATCTCGTCTTCCCGGCTGCCTGCTATGTACTCGTCGAGGTGCGCCAGCACGTCCGCGCGGCTGATCGCGCCGACCTGGTCCGTCACGTCGACGAGGATCGCGGTCAAAGCCGCCGGCCCGCCCTCCGGACAACCCGTCTCGGCGTCACGGTCGGGCGGTTTCGGAGCGAAGATCGTGAAGCGCGCGCCGACGGCCAGCAGAACGAGCAGGACGACCGCGACCGTTCCTCCAAGAAGCGCGTCTCTCGGCGAGAGGTCTCCGCGCCGGGAGCGGCGACCACGGCGTCTACGAGCCGGCATCGACCGCGAGCACCTGGCCGGACGAACGTGTGCGAGAGATCGAACCCTCCAGGTCCAGCCGCGACTGGGTCTGCTCCCACTCCTCGTGCACCCGGTGGAGCGCGGCCTCGTACTGCCGGTTCAGGGGATCCAGATCCACGTCCTCGACCAGACCCGCGTCGCGGCGTTCCCGGTGGGGCGCCGGCGCCGCCATCGTCCAGGGCGTGGCGTGGGCCTCGGGACTGCCACGATCGAAACGCACCGAACGGTTCGCTTCCCGGTACTCCTCGATCAGCATCGTCCCGAAGCGCTGCAACTGCTCGACATGAGCGTCGAAAGCCGCCAGCAGCTTCGCCTCGCTCTCCGCCGCCCGCCGCCGCTCGACGGGCTGGCTCTTCGCCTGGTGGGCCGTACGCCGGATCGCGTCGAGGCCCTCTTCGCGGATCGTCCGCAACTGGTCGACCACGTCCTGCCAGAGGTCATCGTAGTCGGCGCGGGCGTCCTCCATCTTGCGGTGTTTCCGGGAGTAGCCGGGATAGGCATCGCCGAAGAGCTTGCGACCGTCGAAGAAGGCGACGCCGGAGAAGAAGAAGCCGAGCACGAACAGAAGCCACGACTCCGCGTCTTGCAGCCCCAGCGGCGAGGCCTGGAAGCGGCTCAGAGCCTCGGCGCCGATGTTCTCGCTCAGATCGGCCGAGGCGTCCCGGAAGTGCGCGAGTCCGAGGTTGAGCACCAGCGCAGTGCAGAGCCAGCCGAGAATGCCAAGCACGCCAACTCCCTTGAGGAGCAGGCTGATGTGGCTTACATAGCGACTGACGGGTCCAAAGAAGAGTGCCGGCAACACCAGGTTCACGACGCTGAAGCCGAGCGCCAGACCCCATCCGCCGACCAGCCCGCCCTCGCTGCCGACGGCAAGGAAGGCGCCGTTCAGACCGCTCTCGACGACGAAGAGGAGCACCACGAGTCCGATCAGGATCGCCGTCGTGCGCGGACTCACGTAGTCCGGCTCCCGGTCCAGCCCGTTGCGGTGCTTGAAGTCGAAGAAGTCCCGCCGCTTGCGCTCGAACTCGTGCAGGCTCGCCTTGAGCGCCTGCTGTTCGCTCTGCTCGACCTCCCGGAACTCTGTCGCCGCCTTGCGCGCCGACGATTCCAGGTCGCCAGCGAGCACTGCCTGGTCAAGCTGGTCCAGGTGCCGGTCCACCTCCTCGAGTTGTGCATCGCGCACCTGTACCGCCTCGTTCTTCTTCGCCTCGACGTACTCCTCGATCTCCGTCTGGCCGGGGTCGTCCGTCGCGATCAGCGGCGGCATGCCGCGCTCTCCCGCCTGACGTCCCAGCCGTTCCGGCTCGATCTCCGCGCGCAGATCCTCGATCAGCAGTTCCGGGAAGACCTTCATCGCCGGCTGAGGGCTTCCCTACTCCACCGGCAACGCGAAGGTGAACAGCGCCCGGCCGGCGGCGATCGTCACATGCTGCTGCCCGCCGGCCTCGTAGCTGATCGGCGCCGCGAAGACGTTGCCGCCGAGGCGCCGATGCCAGAGCTCGTCGCCGGTCTCCGCATCGAGGGCATAGAAGATGCCGGCCACGCTGCCGCCGAAGACCAACGCCCCCTGCGTGGCGAGCAGGCCGGACGTGGACCGGGGCTGCACCTGGTACTCCCACATGCGATCGCCCGTCAGCGGATCGATCGCGCGCACCGCGCTGACGTACTGGTCGCCGGGCCCGGCCGCCTTGCCGTAGCCGCCGACGAAGAGCTCGCCCTCCTCGTACTCGGCCTCGGCCATGTAGTAGAGCATCTCCGCGTCGTAGGCCTGGATGTAGAAGAAGCCGGTGTCGGGGCTGTAGCTGGGCGAGAACCAGTTCGCGGCGCCCCCGATCGTCGGCGCGACGAGGGTGCCCTCCTCGCTGGGGAACATGTTCGGCACCCGGATCGGCCGGCCGGTGTCCTGGTCGATCCCCTCCGCCCAGGTCTGGCGTGCGAACTCGCGCGCGAACAGGAACTCACCCGTCTCGCGATCCAGCAGGTAGAAGAATGCGTTCCGGTTGGCGAAGGCCATCAGCTTGCGCTGCTCGCCCTGGTAGTCCGCGTCGAACAGGATCGGCACCTGGCAGGCGTCCCAGTCGTGAACGTCGTGGGGCGTGAACTGGAACGTCCAGACGATCTCTCCCGTGTCCGGGCGGATCGCGAGCACGGAGTCCGAGTGCAGGTTGTCGCCCTCGCGGACCTCGCCGTTCCAGTCCGGACCCGGATTGCCGGTTCCCCAGTAGAGGAGGTCGAGTTCGGGGTCGTAGGAACCGGTCATCCAGGTCGGCGCGCCGCCCGTCTTCCAGGAGTCGCCCTCCCAGGTCTCGTTGCCGGGTTCGCCGGGCCCGGGAATCGTGTAGGTCCGCCAGCGGAGTTCGCCGCTGTCCGCGTCGTAGGCGTCGAGGAAGCCGCGGATGCCGTACTCGCCGCCGCCGATGCCGGTGATCACCAGGTCGCGGATGACCATCGGCGCGGCGGTGATCGACTGACCCGTGCGCGGGCTGCCCACCTCCGTGTCCCAGATCACCGCGCCGGTCTTCGCGTCCAGGGAGATCAGGTGCGCGTCGATCGTGCCCATGTAGAGCCGGTCGCCGCGAACGGACACGCCCCGGTTCTGCTTGCCGCAACAGAGGGCGAGCTGGTCCGGCAGCTCGTGAGCGTAGGACCAGTACCGCCGGCCGGTGCGCGCGTCGAGCGCGATGACGACGTTGTCGGCCGTCGTCGCGTACATCACTTCGTCGATCACGAGCGGCGTCGTTTCCAGCCGACCAAGGGTCGGCATCTGATGGACCCATCGGAGCTGGAGTTCGGCCGCGTTCGAACGGTCGATCTCGTCGAGCCGGCTGAAGCGCTGGCTGTTGAACTGACCCGAGTACATGAGCCAGTTGCCCGGCTCGTCGGCGGCCGCCTCGAGCCGCTCGTAGGACACTTCCGTCTGGGCGGAGATGCCTGTGGCTGTGCCGAGGATCGCCACAACGACGAGGATGCCGATCCGCCTTGTCGGAGTCGGCGCTGCGCGCCGGTTGCCGGCCGGAACCCGTGTGGCGCGGGACGCGCCACGCGTGAACCGGTCCGTGCGCCCGTCCGCCGGGTGCACGGATGACAGGCCGGCGCACCCAGTGTTTGTCATCATCTTCACTCCGGCCGCAGCGAGTAGAGGTAGGCCACCAGATCGTCCAGATCGCGGCCGCGGAAGAAGCTGCCGAGCGGCGGCATCAACGACTCCTCGGGTTTCTCGATCCCTGCCAGGTCCGCCTTCCGGAAGGACCTGAGGTTCTCGAACTCGTCGAAGAACTGGATCGAGAAGCGGTCCTCGTTGCGTAGCACGCCGCGCACGATGGCGCCGCTTTCCGTCCTGACCTCGACCGTCCGGTAGCCGCCGTCGATCGCTTCAGAAGGTTCCGCGATCGAAGCGCGGATGTGGTCGGGCGCGCGGCGCCAGCCCAGATCGCTGAGGTCGGGGCCAAGCCGGCCGCCCGAGCCGTTCAGTCGATGGCAATCGGAGCAGGAGCCGCGGCTCATGTACAGCATCCGGCCCCGTCGCGGATCGCCCGGCACCTCTTCCTCGCCTCCGCCCCGGCTGAGCGAACGCACGTAGGACACGACCTGCCAGATCGACTTGTCCGGCTGGTAGATGCCGCCCATGCCGGTGTTCGAGATGCCGGTCAGGATGTTCCGAAACAGCGCGGCATCGCTGCTGCCGTGACGGAAGACGCCGCGCGTCAGGTCGGGCCCGTCGCCGCCGGCGCCGTCTGCTCCGTGGCAGAGCGAGCAACTGCGCTGGAACACCCTGGCGCCCGCCTCGACATCCGCTTCGGTGGTGTGGGGATTCTCCTGAACGCGGTCCTGGAGCGCTTTCGAGAGCACGTTCTGGGCGGCGACCGGGTGACTCCACAGCGTGATCGAAGCCAGGAGAGCTGACGCCGCGAGCAGCGAAACCCGGAAACGGGGGTCGGAAGCCCTCTTCGAACCTCGGTCGAACGGACATCGTCGAGACCGTGATTCGGCGCTCCTGGACGGTGTCGATTCGACCGAAAACATGGCGGTGAGCGTAGCACTCGGACCAACGCGCAGGACGAAACCCGAGGACCGGAGCACCGTATAGTCCGATACTGTGCAAGCCACATCGAACTCACCAGCGCTCCAAGTCGTAGACGCATCCAGCATCCGCAAGGTTGCATGAGACACCTCCATCCGACTACCAAGGACACGACATGAACCGGATCCCCCAACGCGTTCTCGCGGCAACGACCACGGCCCGGCGGTTTGGCCGCCGGCCTGGCATCGTCGTCTTCGCCGTCGCCTCCGTTCTCGCCTTCCTCTTCGGCTCGCTCGTCCTGCCGGCGACGGGCCTCGCCCTGAACATGGACCAGCCCACCTTCGTGGACGACATCGCGCCGATCCTCCACGAGAACTGCGCTTCCTGCCATCGACCCGAGGAAATCGCGCCGATGTCGCTGCGCACCTACCGCGAGGTACGGCCCTGGGCGCGTTCGATCGCCCGGGCGGTCGAGAACCGCGACATGCCTCCCTGGGATGCCGATCCCGGCTACGGCCCCTGGGCGAACGACATCAGCCTGAGCGACGACGAGATCGCCGCGATCACGCAGTGGGTTTCCACCGGCGCGCCTCGGGGCGACGGCGACGAACCGGTCTACGAGCAACCCGCCGAGCAGGCCGGGTGGGCCTTCGGCGAACCGGACTGGGTCTATGAGTTCAACCCCTTCGACGTTGCCGCCGACGGCCCGGACCTGTTCGCCATGATCCCGATCGCACCCGGCTTCGAGGAGGACCGCTGGATTCGCGCCGTTGAAGTCCAGCCGGGCGACCGCGAGGTGCTCCACCACTTCATCCTGTGGCGGGCATCCGAGGCCAGCGCGGAGGTACAGGACGCCTGGATCGACGCCTGGGCAGCCGGCGCAGGGCCCACCGTGTTTCCATCTGGCAGCGCCCGCCTGCTGCCCGCAGGCCGGAACCTCATCGGTGACTTCCACTACCACCCGAACGGCAACGCCTCGACGGACAAGACGCGGGTCGGCGTCTGGTTCGCCGAACCCGAAGAGGTCGAGAAAGAGCTGATCAACCTCTGGGTGATGAACTCGACATTCAAGATTCCGGCCGGCGACCCCAACTACGGGGCGCAGGCAAGCCACGTCTTCTCTCAGGATGTCGTCGTGCGTTCCCTGGCCCCGCACATGCACTACCGCGGCAAGGACATGAGATACGTCGCGTATCTCCCGGACGGCGAGGAGCGGGAGCTGCTCAAGGTCGGCCGCTTCGACTTCAACTGGCAGACGTTCTACGAGTTCGAGGAGCCGGTCGAGTTGCCGGCAGGCACCAGGATCGAAGTCACGGCCCACTGGGACAACTCCGCGGACAACCCGTTCAACCCGGACCCGACCGTGGACGTCACCTGGGGGAACGAATCGACCGACGAGATGCTGATCGGCTTCGTCGATTACGTGGCCGCCGAGGGCGTGAGCCCCAAGCCGACGAGCGCCGTGGTCTCCAAGCTGGCGGAACTGGCCCAGACCCATCCGGGACAGGCATGGCGATTCGACATCACCCGGGAGCCGGGCTCGGGGCCCGAGCCGACCGCCATGCTGCTGCCGCGCGACGGCAGTCCGGGCGGCTGGTTCGTCCAGTTCGGCAGGCTGGCGTTGCCGGCACCGATCACAGGCATCGTCTGGGACGGCAACGACGTGACCGCCACCGCGCAGACGCCCGGCAACACGATGCAACTCAAGGGCTCCATCCAGGAGGACGGCACGCTGCGGATGCACATGGGACCGGGCGAGATCGTCGGCACGCCGGCCGAGAACGAGACGCCGTCCACCCTGCCGACCGGGTAGAAACAGGGCGGGGGCCTTTCCCCCGAGTACAATCCGAGCACCATTCGAACAGTTCCGGAGAACCACACGATGAACCGAACTCCCCGCCCGATTCGCCTCGTGGCCGCCGCCGCGGCCGTACTTCTTCTGGCGCCGGCCATCGCCGCCGGCGTGAACCTCGACCAGCCCACCTTCGTCGACGACGTGGCGCCGATCCTCCACGCGAACTGCGTCTCATGCCATCAGCCCGACGAAATCGGACCGATGTCGCTGCGCACGTACCGCGAAGTGCGGCCTTGGGCCCGCTCGATCGCGCGCGCGGTCGAGAACAAGGACATGCCGCCCTGGGACGCCGACCCGGGATACGGCCCATGGGCGAACGACATCAGCCTGAGCGACGACGAGATCGCGGCGGTCACCCGCTGGGCCGCGAACGGCGCGCCCCGCGGCGAAGGCGACGAGCCGGTCTATGCGGAGCCGGAGAAGGCCGGCGAGTGGACCTTCGGCGAGCCGGACTGGGTGTACGAGTTCGATCCCCACGAGGTGGCCGCAGATGGGCCGGACAAGTTCCTCGACATCCCGATCAAGACCGGGTTCGACGAGGATCGCTGGATCCGCGCCATCGAGGTTCAGGCCGGCGATCGCACGGTGCTTCACCACTTCATCCTCTGGCGGGCCGGCGCCAACAACCCGGTCCAGGAAGGCTGGGTCGGCGCCTGGGGCGCTGGCATCAGCCCACAGCACTTCCCGCCCGGAACCGGCCGCCTGCTGCCGAAGGGACGCAACCTGATCGGCGACTTCCACTACCATCCGAACGGCACGGCGGCGACCGACAGAACCCGCGTCGCCCTCTGGTTCGCGGAGCCGGAAGAGGTCGAGAGGGAGCTCGTCAACCTCTGGATCGTGAACAACAGGTTCAACATCCCGGCCGGCGAAGCGGACTACCGGGCGCAGGCGACCCACGTCTTCGACCAGGACGTCGTGGTCCGCTCTTTCACGCCCCACATGCACTACCGCGGCAAGTCGATGACCTACACCGCCTTCCTGCCAGGCGGCGAGCAGAGGGAGCTGCTCAGCGTCAGCCGCTACGACTTCAACTGGCAGACGTCCTACGACCTGGCCGAGCCGCTCCGGCTACCCGCCGGCACGCGGATCGAGGTGCGGGCTTCGTTCGACAACTCGGCCGAGAACCCGTCCAACCCGGATCCGACCGTGGACGTCAGGTGGGGCGCCGACTCGACCGACGAGATGCTGATCGGCTTCATCGACTACGTCGCCGCCGATAGCGGCGCCGCCAAGGCAGCGACCCCGGCGGGCCCCGCCGGGCAGTGAGCCCTTCGCGGGCCGCCGTCGTAGCGGCCGTGGCCTTCGCGGCGACGGTGCTCGGCTGTGGCGCCGACGGGCCGCCTCCATCGGGCGAGGACGCCGGCACCTCGTCGGCGGCGGCGGAGCCTGAGTTCACCGCCCCGATCGTCTTCCAGCGCTTCGCGAACACAGGCGCCACGCCCACCGTCCCCGGTTTCTACGGCGGCGCCGACATCTGGATCATGGAGGGAGACGGCAGCGGAGTTCGTCTGGTGCGCAAAGGCGTGCCTCAGCATCTGGACCACCCCTCGTTGACCTACGACCTCAAGAGCGTGGTCTACGCCGAGTTCACCGACGCGGAGGCCGGCGTCGAAGCGGGCGCCCGGATCTTCCGCGAGGACCTTCTGACCGGCGAGCGCGAAGTGCTGCGGGAGGTCGAAGGCTGCGCCGTCCACCACGCGAGCATCTCGCCGATCACCCGGCAGCTCACCTACGCCCGGAACTGTCCCGAGGGCGACGGCTTCAACAAGGGGCTGATCACCGAGTTCGGCGATCGCCGCCTCGACGCGTCGGTCACCACGGCGCTCGGGATCGGCAACGGCGTCGGCCTCAACCGCGCGGTCCTGTTCCAGGCCGAGAGCGAGCCCGTAGACGGCGAGCGGCGGATGGAGATCGCGATCGTCCGCTTCGACGGCTACGGCCAAGGCGCCTACACCGCGCTCACCGACCGAGAGCACCGCCATCGCCGGCCCGCGGTCTCACCCGACGGCCGGACGATCGCCTGGCAGACGAACCGGACAGGCCCCACGGACGACATCTTCCTCGCCGACATCGACGGCTCGAACCAACGCCGCCTGACCATGTCCGACGCGAACGACGGCCATCCCTGGTTCTCCCGCGACGGCCGCTGGATCGTCTTCGAGTCGGACCGTTCCGGGAACTGGGAGATCTGGAAGATCGAGATCGCGACGGGCGAGGCCGTGCAACTGACGGACGACCCGGCCTACGTCAGCACGCGACCGAGGTGGTAGGGGCGCGCCAGACGCCACCAAGCCCGATCAGGCTGCAACAGACAGGCCCGCGGTGTCGCGCACCCATTCGCCATCCCGGGAATCTCGCGTTCCACAAGCTGCTCGCCCGACTCGTCATAATCAGAGGAGGTCATGGACGAACGGCAGTTTCTTGAACGCATTGAGGCGATACGGTCCGCGCGGCCCGGCGGGAGGCGCGCCCCACACAAGCCCTTGCTCCTGCTCCTGGCGTTGGCCCGGGTTCAACAGGGGCTGTGCCGCCTGGGGCAGTACGAGCGCGACGTACGGGAGCCGCTGGCACGACTGCTGCGGGACTTCGGGCCGACAAGAGCCAAGGTGAACCCGCAGTTTCCGTTCTGGCATCTCCGCAAAGACGGCCTCTGGGAGATCCCGGATGACGATCTGGCCGACATCCGAGGCGGACTGGGGCCAAGGGGATGGAGCGCCTCCCCCACCGATCTCGCGCTGGTCAAACGAGGGGTGCGGGCCGGATTCCCGGAATCAGCGCACAACCTGCTGACCCGCCAGCCAAGCCTGGTACAACACGCGGCTCAGTCGATCCTGAATGCCCACTTTCCAGCCACTCTGCACACAGCTATCCTCGACGCCGTCGGCATATCCTTGGCAAGCGCGCCCGGAACGCCACATCCGCCACATGTGGACCCGACGTTTCGCCGAGCCGTACTCGATGCGTACGACAGGCGCTGCGCCGTCTGCCATCTAGACCTCCGCATCGATAACGCCTCGCTGGGACTCAATGCAGCCCACATCCGGTGGCCCACGGCCGGCGGTCCCGACGACATCTCAAACGGCCTTGCGCTGTGCACGCTCCACCATCACGTGTTCGACCGCGGCGCCATCGGCCTTGAGCTTTCGTCGGGCAACGGCTACCGTGTCGTCGTGTCGGCTGCAGTGCACGGGCGCCGCGAAAGCAGCCGGAGCTTGCGAAGGCTGCGACAACTCCACCGTCAGACACTCCGACGCGCTTGCCTGAGCGATCAAGCACCGCGCCCTGCCTTCGTCGACTGGCACCGGCGCGAGGTCTTCCGGGAGGGCGCCGCCAACGGCGGGTGAGGCGTTCATGTAGTATCCCGCCCGCGATGAACGGCCCGGGTGATCGTGCAGGTAGGACCTTGGTGCCGGTGGCACCAGTCTTCTACC
>LXNI01001130.1_pt1 | contig 25413 bp, 25 predicted proteins | sample 809091 | NCBI WGS metagenome assembly LXNI01 (sample SAMN04870527, study PRJNA318959) | sponge metagenome | biome: 01000161; feature: marine sponge reef; material: water | host: Sarcotragus foetidus | place: Greece: Milos, Mediterranean Sea | collected 2013-05-29 | depth 5-7 m | reverse complement strand
GCAGCGCCGCGCCAGCCGTCCGGTCAGTCACCTGCCCGGCGGGTTGACATGAGGATGGCGTCCAGGATGTGCTCCGCCGGAATCGCGTCGGCCTCGGCCTCAAAGTTGAGAAGCAGCCGATGGCGCATCGAGGGCCGGGCTGCGGCGCGAATGTCGTCAAACCCCACGTTGAAGCGCCCGTCGAGCATGGCGTAAACCTTGGCGGCCAGCACCATGGCCTGGGCGGCGCGTGGTGAGCAGCCATACCGCACGTATTGCCGGGTCAAGTCGTGCGCGGTGGAATCGTGCGGGTGTGTGGACTTGACGAGGTCAACCACGTAGCTCCCGACATGCGGGGCAATCGCCACGCGCCGGGCAAATGCCCCCATCGCCAGCAAGTCGTCGCCTGTGGCTACTCGCGCCACGTCAGGCTGGGCCGCCCCGGTTGTGCGGTCCAATATCTCGCCGAGTTCCGCTGCCGTGGGGTAGTCCACAACCAACTTGAACATGAAGCGGTCAACCTGGGCTTCGGGCAGTGGGTAGGTGCCTTCCATCTCGATGGGGTTTTGCGTTGCCATCACGAAGAACGGCGGATCGAGCACGTGCACCTCGCGGGCCACGCTGACCTGACGCTCCTGCATGGCTTCCAGGAGCGCCGCCTGGGTCTTTGGCGTCGCTCGGTTGATTTCGTCGGCCAGCACCAGGTTCGCGAATACAGGCCCAGGCTCAAATCGAAACGTTCGTTGCCCGTCCGTTCCGTCAACAACCACGTTCGTACCGGTGATGTCGGCCGGCATCAGGTCGGGCGTGAACTGGATGCGGCTGAAGCGCAAGTCAATCGCTCGACCGAGCGCGCGCACGAGTTCGGTCTTGCCTAGTCCAGGCACGCCCTCGATCAGCACGTTGCCGCCGGCGATGAGGCACACGACGGTGTCTCGCACAATCTCGCGCTGGCCGACGATGAGTTTCCCCACCTCGTCGATGACGGCAGTGGCCTGGTCGCGAAACACCTGGGCGAGTTTTTCCGTCGCCTCCGACCCGTTAACAGCTGTACTCACGGTTCGCTGAAGTAACGATCCAACATTGGCAGCATATCGAGCGGGACGCTGCGACCGACGTCTGGCCGCCCAACCGCGTATCCGCGGTCGCCGGCCGAGGCCTCGAATCCGGACGATCCGCCGGGACCAAGTTCCAGGATTGGACGCTCGATCATTTCGGCGCCCTCCTCGGTCGGTTTGATTTCCACAATCTCGAGTTGGCCGTCCACGTTTAGTCGCTGCTCGGGCGCCAGAGTCTCCAGTGTGCCCTCCAGCGCGCGTCCGCTGGCGACGGAATCGCCGCCCCCCTGCGATCCGGCGGCCGCCGCGGCACCCACCTCAGCCTGCGCGGCGGCGGCCGCCGCGCTCGCCGCCGCGTCTGCGCTCGAGTCGCCATCGGCGCCGGGCGCGTTTGCTCCGGCCGACGCCTCGGCTGCGGCAAGTTGCCGCGCAAGTTGATCGAGTTGCGCTTCGACTCCGCGGTCAGCATTGACCGTGGCTCCAACGGCTTCAATTTCCTCGGCCAGTTGGGCCAGCGCGCTTCGGGCGTCAGCCAGTTGCCCACGCTCCAAGGCTTCGGCTGCCGCGCGCAATTGATTTGCCAGTCCCTCGTCCAGACCTTCGGCGCGTTCCGACGCTTCTCGCAAGCCTGCCGCCAACTCATCCTGGCGCGTGCTGTTCATCCCGGAGATTTGCCGGCCCAGTTCGCGCGCTTCGCCCGCAGCGGTCTGGAAGTCGCCGCTGTCGAGAGCGCGCCCAAGACGCCGACCTTCGGCTGTCCGTCGCAACGCCTCACCCGCCGCCTGAGCGGCCACTGCGGCGGGCGCGGCCTCGGGATCGCGCTGGCGCTCAAGCTCAGCCATGGCGGCGCGAATCTGGTCGATCTGGGCCAGCACTGCCGGATCCGCGAGCACCGGCGCGGTCGCGTCGGCCGCGGTGCCCAGGTCCTCCGCGAGCGACGAGACCTGACCTTGTCCGCCAACGCCAGGCAGTATGTCGGCGGTCACGGCCAGCAGACCGACAGCCAGGCCCGCGGCGGCGATTGCCAGTACTCCCAGTTCGCCGCGGGGCACCTGGTAGGGAAAGGCGAGACTCGCGTTCACTCCGGCAAGGGCCCGCAACGCATCCTGCCGCTGTAGATCGCGCATGTGTTCGTCGGCTGGCGAGCCGACGACAGCCGTGGACAGGCGCTCGAACATCGCAAGCCGCCGGTCGTAGGCGAGAGCCGCGCTCAGCGGTGGCGGCGCTACCAGGGCTCGCGCTACCAAGACCACTATTGGAACCAAGACCGCGACCAGAGCCAGGCTAAGCGCGAGTCGCGACAGTCCCAGCGCCGTGGCGCCGAGAACCACGAGCAGGGCAAGACCAAAACTGATCGCCAGCATCCGCGGTGCAGACTGCAGAGTTCGGTGGCGCTGCCATCGCCGGGCCAGGGGGATCAGACGCTGCCCGAAGGCATCGGACTCATACGCCGTTGGGCGGAAGGCCGGCCATGAACCGCCGCGGGGAATCAGGGACGCAATTTCAGCTCGCATGAATTTGCCCGGCGAGCCTAGGCGGCCCCACGGCACACCTGCGAAGCGGGCGAACTTGGGTCCCGCCGCCGCGCCGGCGGCCGGTCATCACACCGCTCAGGTGTCGCAGAACCGACGCCGAGGCAGACCGCTGTCGGGTCCGTTCGGACAATCATGCATCGTGCTTCCAGGATCGGGCTGCGGCCATCAGATCGCGAGCCACCCGCCGACCGGCGGTGGTCGATGCTCCACTCATGGCGGCGATTTCCTCCACGACTTGGTTCCCATCCACCCGTGAGATGCCGGTTCTTGTTTCTCCCTGTAAATCTGACTTCGCCACAACGAAGTGCGCATCGCCGAACGCCGCCACGGGAGCAAGGTGCGTGATGCAAAGAACTTGGCGCCAGGCGGCCAGCGCCGCAAGCTTTTGGCCAACGATGTCGCCGGCCCGTGGACCCACGCCGACATCGATTTCGTCGAAGACGAGAGTGGGCGTTTGATCAACCTGCGCCAGGACCACTTTCAGCGCCAACAAGACTCGCGAACGCTCCCCTTCGGAAGCAACGTCGGCCAGCGGCCGCAGCGGCTGGCCGATATTCACGCTTAGCAGGAACTCGACCTGATCGATGCCCGACTCATCGAACGCGACTGGCTCGGATTCACCCTTGAGCGGAAGTCCTTCTGGGTCAGGCTGGCGACGAAGCATGACCTGGAACTCGGCCGAGGGCATGTTCAGATCAGCTAATTGGGCGGCCACGGCGTCCGCCAAGTCCGAAGCCGCCCGCTGACGTTCCGCCGACAATGTAGCCCCGGCGGGGATCAGGCGGTCCCGCAGCCTGGCGGCGTGCTCGTGCAGATCCTCGATTCGCGCGTCGCCGCGATCGAGTTCCTCCAGCCGTGCACGCGCCGTCTCACCGTAAGCGATAACGTCAGCCGGAGTGTCAGCGTACTTTCGGATCAGCGCCTCGATCTGGTTGAGGCGATCGTCGATCTGCCGTAGACGCGCCGGGTCGGCTTCCACGTTCTCGGCGTACGACTGAAACGACAGCGAGAGGTCTGATGCCAACTCCTGCAGTTGCGCAGCCTGTTCGGCCAACGGTCGCATGCTCGGATCCAGAGTTGCCATTTCGTCTGCCGCCTGGCGGGTCGATCCGAAAATGTCGGGCGCTGGATCCAGGGTCTCGCCCTGCAGTTGGGCAGCGGCTTGACTAGCGAGACCCTGCAAGCGCTCCGCATTAGCTAACAGCAGCCGCTCAGCCCGCAGTCGCTCATCCTCACCCTCCGTAAGTCCCGCCGAGTCAATCTCGTCGACTTGAAACGTCAGCAGATCAATCTCGCGCGCGGTCTCCCTGGCGTTGCGCTGAAGCTCATCCGCTTCGCGACAGGTGGCCCGCAGGTCGCGCGCCAGGACGGCTACTGCGGTGCGTTGCGGCGTCAGTCCGGCAAAGCGGTCCAGGTACTCAAGCTGCTGCGAACGACGAAACAGCGACTGGTGTTCGCTCGGCCCGTGTACGTCAACCAACGTGCGGCCCAACTCAGCCAGAGCGCGTACCGGGACGGCGCGCCCGTTGATTCGCGCAGTCGATCGACCGGCGCCGCGGACTTCGCGCGACACAATTAACGACTCGTCAACGTCGACGCCGTAGGAGTCCAAGACTGCAACGGCCTGATCCGGCGTCGTGTCGAAAACGGCTTCTACAAATGCGCTGGGAGCACCCGAGCGGACATCGGCCGGATGAGCTCGACGCCCCAGTACAAGCGCCAGCGCGTCGATCAGGATTGACTTTCCGGCGCCCGTCTCCCCGGTCAATACGTTCAATCGGGGCTCCAGCGCCACATCCACCGCATCGATGAGCGCGAAGTCCCGAACGCTGACGTGCCTGAGCACGGGCGCCTAACCGGACCCGTGAATCGGACGCGGCATCTCCCGCGGAACCCGCCAGCGCATTTTCTCGGCCAGCGTGGCGTAGAAGTAGTCGCTCTCGCGAAACCTCGCGAAGCGGGCCAGGTGTTCCGACGCTCGGCAGACCACGCGGTCGCCAGAGGCCAGCAATTGGTCGGTCTGGCCGTCGATTGAGAGCGTCGCCTCGTGGGTCGTATGCGTCGTCAATTCGACTCGCTCGTCATGACCGACAACGATTGCGTTCGCGGGCGTAAGGAATGGAACCAGCGGGGTCATTACCAGGTCGCGCACTTCCGGGTGCAGCACTGGTCCGCCGGCGGCCTGCACGTAGCCGGTGGTACCCGTCGGGGTGGCCACGATCACGCCGTCGGAGGTGTAGGTCGTAAGCACCACGCCGTTGATGCGCACCTCCACCTCGACTACGCGAGCCATTCGGCCCCGACCAACCACCACATCGCCCGCGGCCAGGCCCGATCCGACGACGCTGTTCGCGCTGTGGTGTGTCCATTCGATCAGGATCCGTTCCTCAAGCCAGTAGCCACCGTCCAAGACTTCATCCAGGCGCGCGTCGAATTCGTCGGGCGTGAATTCGGTCAGGAACCCAAGGCGCCCGTAGTTGACGCCGATGCAAGTCGCCTTGTGCGGCGCTGCCGCACGGGCGGCCCGGAGCAGCGTGCCGTCGCCCCCGAACGTGACCACGAGATCGGCGCCCGCCAAATCGTCCGGTCGCTCGGTGATCTCCCACGACGACACGCACCAGGCATCCAGCCGTCGATCTTGGAGCCGTTGCTGGGTGCGCTGCGCATGGGCGACGGATGCGGCAATGCGCGGCTGAAACAGCAAGGCAACCCGCATCAGCCACTCGCTACATCACCGTCGCCCTCATGATAGTCGCTAGGTAGAGTCGGCCATGGCGGCCGCAGTAACACGAAGGTCTCACGGTTGCCATCGCCTCCTGAAAGCGTGCTGGCCACCGATCCGGCAACGCAGATGCCCTGACGCGTCGCCCAGGCAAGGAAGTCGTGAAGGACGCCGTTCCGTACCCGCGCGTCCTTAATCACGCCGTCCCGAGGCACGTGCTGTCCCGGTAGCTCGAACTGCGGCTTGAGCAGGATCAGGGCCCATCGGGCGTGCGGTGCCGCGGTTAGCACGGCGGGCAGCACGTCCCGCAGGCGAACGAAGGAGACGTCAACCACCACGACTTCGGGCGACCGGTCAAGCGGTGGCAGGGCACGGGCGTCGGTGCGCTCAAGCAGGCTGACTCTGGAGTCAGCCCTCAGGCTCGGCGCAAGCTGACCTCTCCCCACGTCCACCGCCGTTATGTGCTGCGCGCCTGCTTGCAGAAGGCAGTCGGTAAACCCGCCGGTCGACGCCCCAACGTCCAGGGCAATGGCCCCGTCCACCGCAAGCCCAAAATGCTCAAGGGCCGCCGCCAGCTTTCGTCCGCCACGGCCGACATAACCGACCTCGTGCCCGCGCAATTCGATCTGTGCACTGACGTCAGCGCGCCGTCCCGGCCGCGTTTCAACCCGGCCGGCGACTACCACCAGACCGTCCTTGACCAGTTGACGGGCTGAACTGCGGCTCCGCGCCAGACCGCGGCGCACCAGCAAGTGGTCAAGACGACTGCGGCGATCAGCGGATTGATCGCCCACGTCAGTCGGTCAGCGTGCCCTTTGTGCTGGGCACGGCGCCGGCCCGGCGCGGATCCAGCGCCGTTGCCTGGTCCAGGGCCCGCGCCAGGGCTTTGAAGATGGCCTCGGCCTTGTGGTGGTCGTCTTCGCCGGCCAGCACGCGGACGTGGATCGCCGCCCCCAGGTGCCGGGCCAGCGACCCGATGATGTGCGGCAACAGGCTGGTCTCCAGGCCGCCAATCCGGTCCTGCTTGAATTCGCCATCGAAAGCCGCGAAGTCGCGCCCTGCCAGATCCACCGCAACGTGTGCCAGCGCCTCGTCCATCGGCACGGTGGCATCGCCCATGCGTTGAATGCCCTGTCGGTCGCCCAGGGCGTCGCTGAACGCGCGACCCAGCACGATCGCCACGTCCTCGGCGGTGTGGTGCGCGTCGATGTGCAAGTCGCCGACCGCATTTACCTCAATGTCGTACAGCCCGTGTCGAGCCAACTGCGCCAGCATGTGATCAAGAAACCCAATACCGGTCGTGCCTCGAAAGTCGCCGGCGCCGTCGATCGCGACCGTCGCGTCCACCTTGGTCTCGGACGTGGTGCGCGTGACGCTGGCGCGCCGTTCAGCCATGGGATTCTCGCCTAGCCAAGTATGTCGGCATTGTAGTCAGGCTCCGGCCCGGCGTTCGGCGGCCCGCGCGTGGCCCTCCAGGCCCTCGGCCCGTGCCAGGCGCGCAGCCGCGGGCGCCAATTCCACAGCCCGGTCAGCCGAAAGACGCACGACCGATACCGATTTTAGGAACGAGCGGACGCCAACCGGCGAGGCAAAACGGGCCGTTCCGCCAGTGGGCATGATGTGGCTTGGCCCCGCCACATAGTCGCCCAGCACCTCGGGCGAGGCGCTGCCCAGGAACACTCCGCCGGCATGGCGAACCAGCGGCAGCAAGGCTTCCGGGTCGTCCACCAGCAGGCACAAGTGTTCCGGCGCGTAGGCGTTGGATAACTCGACGGCCTCCACCAGATCGTCCACCACACCCACCCCGCCACGCTGCGCGAAGCTATCCCACGCCACCTCCGCCCGCGGCAGCGTCGCCAGCTGCACCGCAACTTCCAGCGCCACCTCGGCGGCCAAGACCGAGTCGGTCGTCAGAGCAACCGGACTGGCCGGTCCGCCGTGCTCGGCCTGCGCAATCAAGTCGGCGGCCACTTCCGCGGCGTCGGCCGAACTGTCCGCAATCACCAGCGTCTCGGTTGGCCCCGGCAGCAGGTCGACGCCAACCACCCCGTAGAGCGCCCGCGTCGCCAGCATGACCCACGCATTCCCGGGTGCCACCACCACATCGCAGCGCGGCACGCTCTGTGTCCCCAGCGCCAGCGCGGCGATGGCCTGCGCGCCGCCCAACCCAAAAACACGATCCACGCCGGCCACGTCAGCCGCCGCGGCCAGGGCCGGTGATATGCCTGCCGATCTCACCGGCGTCGTTACAACAACTTCGCCCACGCCCGCCACGCGCGCCGGCACTGCGGACATCAACAGGCTGGAGACCAGCGGCGCTGCCTGCCCCGGCACGTGCAACCCCGCGCGGTCGACCGGAATCCACTGCTGCCCGACACCCAGCTCAGGCATGTCGAATCCGCTGGGCATTTCTCGCTCGTGATACGCACGAATCCGCTCCGCCGCGAGTTCAATGTCCGCACGCAGTGCCGAATCGACCTGGCGTCGGGCCTCGGCCAGTTCCTCCGGTCCAATCTCGAACGCCGGTCCGACGTGGTCGCCCAGTGCCCCGGCAATACGGCGCACTGCGACGTCGCCCTCGTCCCGAACTTCCTGAATCACACGTTCGACGAAGGCAACGGGCGTCAGCGTCTCGCCAAACACTCGAGAGGCAGCCCGCACTGCCGACTGGTCGATCGTGACCAGATCCGGCGATCGCGCCAACAGCGTGCGCCGAACCTCGTCGCTCCCGCGCACAATCCGCACCGAGTGCCCGTTGGACCGGTCGGTCGAATCGGTCATGTCCGTCCCCTAGGCCTGTCGCCGCGGCGTTCGGCGGTCGTGGCTGTCGATGACGATCGTCACTGGCCCATCGTTCACCAGTCCAACCTCCATCTCGGCCTGAAATTTCCCCGTTTTCACGGACACACCGCGGTCCCGCAGCGCTTCCTCCAGGTCCTCGATCAGGGAAGCCGCCCGTTCCGGCGACTCGGCCCCCACGAAACTGGGACGCCGGCCCTTGCGTGTATCGGCAATCAGTGTGAACTGCGACACGAGCAACACCTCGCCGCCCGTATCGAGCACCGATCGATTCATCCGGCCTGTGTCGTCGGCCAGTACCCGCAGATTGGACACCTTGTCGGCCAAGTAAGACACATCCGCTTCGTCGTCACCCCGTGCGACCCCCGCCAGCACGACAAACCCGGGCCCAATGGATGCATGCTCACGACCACCAATGCAGACGCAGGCCTTCGTGACACGCTGGATGACCGCACGCATCTCCGGGCTTAGGGCTGCGCCAAGCCGGCTAGCTGGTCTTGCCGCCGGAGTCCGGGGACTTGTCGGACCCGCCTGCGGCGGCGCCCGCCTTGCTGGAGCCTTCGCTCTCGCGGCCATTGCTCTTGGCCCCGTCGGACTTCACGGGCTTGGAATCCGACGACTCCGAGGGCTTGCCGTCGTCCTTGAATTTCTTCCGTTCGGACTCTGACCGGCTATCGGTGGCGTACCAGCCACTGCCCTTGAAAATGATCCCCGCCGGGTGAAAGACCTTCTTCAAGGTCCCGGCGCATTCCTCACAGGTCGTGAGCGGCGCATCTTGAAAGCTCCGAAAGACCTCAAACCGATGACCGCAATCCGAACACTCGTACTCGTAAGTCGGCACGAAACCACATCTCCCGGACGTGACGAGTTGGCGCACACTGAGTCGACCCGCGCCCAGCTTGAGTATACGAATGCGGACCCCAGCGCTGCCCCACCGCCAGTTTCGGACGCCGCACATGCCCAGGTCATCCTGGCGTTCGACCTGGGCCGGTCTGGTGCTAGCATGACTCAACGCCTGTAACCCACTGGTCAGACCGGAGCGTGATGCGCTGTCAAGAGTGCGAGCACCAGAACACCGAAGGTGCCTGGCTTTGCATCAATTGCGGGGCCAAGTTGCCCAGGCCAGAGGATCAGGAACAGACGGCGGAGACTCCCGAGAAAGCGGCGGGTCCGGCAGCCGAACGTGATGAGCCGAGCCGCTTCGCACCGCAGATCAGCGAAAACTTGCGCCGCCTGCGCGACCGCACTGAGCGCGAACGCGCAAGCCAGCGGCCGGCCCGACAGCCCACGCCAGGCACCAGCGGGAGTTTTCTCGGCATCCCCATCTTGGTCTGGGGTCTGATCATTTTTCTCTTTGTCGCTTTCGTCTACGCAATGTCCGCGCTGCAATAAGCCGGACGGCCGGGCGGGCGCGCCCGTACCGGCCAGGAGCGAGCTTCAGCCTGCATAGCCCGGACATGACCGCACCGCAATCTGCGCGGTGCCCGTACACCTGCCGTGAAGTACAGCTTCGAAGTGCGTTTGAGTCAGCGTCTGCCGCCGTCTGGGCACCCAGTCGCCGCGCATCTGGGCGGCCGTGAAGACGGGCAACGCGCTCGCCGAGCGCCTGCGGCGGCAGGCTTTATCCCAAGGACCCCTGCCATTCAGCGTCTTCATGGAACACGCCCTGTTCGACAACTGCGACGGCTTCTACTCGCGCCACGCAGCGCCCTACACGGACTACTTCACGAGCGTCAGCGTGCATCCATCGCTTTTCGGCCAGCTGCTGGCAGCACATTTGGACGACGCCTGGCGGTCCCTCGGAGAACCCGATCCCTTTCGAGTAGTCGAGCTGGGTGCAGCCGACGGCCGGCTGGCGCGCCAGATCCGGGACGCGGCCCCCGTATTCCCCTGGGCAACGGCGCTCAAATACGTCGGTGTCGAGCGCGCGCCGGCCCCTCAAACCGCGGATGCCCTGGATGCCCTCTACCCGTCGATTGCCGAAGTTCCGCCCACCAGTGCCACGGCCGTCATCTCGAACGAGTTCATTGACGCCCTACCCGTTCGTCTGGCCCGTCGTACGCCTGACGGTTGGGTCGAGGAATGCGTGACCTTTGACGGCGATTCGGCGGTGTTCACGGATCGGCCCGCGCCCGAGGAGATCCACGCCTACGCCCATCGATACGCATCTACAACGCCCCACGGCGGTCGCATTGAAATCCGTCAAGGCGTGGACGCCATCTACCGACACGCCGCCCGGCTGTCGTCGCGGGTGGCCATGACCAGCATCGACTACGGCGGGAGCAGCTCGGACGTTCACTCGGTGCGTCTGGCCGGCGGTACGCTGCTCGCCTATCGCCGACATCGGGCCTCGGACGACGTCCTAACCAACCCGGGTCAAGCCGACCTGACCGCCCACGTAAACTTCACGCAGTTGATCGATGCGGGCCGAAGCCACGGATTCACCCGGCATCGACAGGGCCAGCAGGCCGACTTTCTGGCCGCCCTGGGTGTCGGCGATCACCTCGTGCGTTTCCAGGAGCGTCCGGAGGCCACGCTGGCAACCTATCGAGCCGAGCGCGAAGCTGTATTTCAACTCGTCTCACCAACCGACCTCGGACGCTTCCGGGTGCTGACCCAGGGAAAGGGAGTAGACCTGGACCGGATCCGCGGCCTCGGCAAGACCGCTGACTGACCACGACACGCGGCCACGAAGGAGCACGACCTGATGCAGACGCGAATCGAGAAAGACCCGCTGGGCGAGCTTGAAGTCCCGGAATCCGCACTCTACGGCGTGCAGACGCAGCGCGCCGTCGAGAACTTCCCAATCAGCGGGCTGCCGCCACACCACGCATTCGTGTGGGCCACGGTTCTGATCAAGAAAGCCGCCGCCGTGGCGCACAAACAGACCGGACGTCTCGACGGGGATCTGGCCGACGCAATCGTCCGGGCCTCCGATGAGGTGCTGGAAGGCCAACATGCCGACCAGTTCGTGGTCGACGTTTTCCAGGCCGGCGCCGGTACCTCGCACAACATGAACGCCAATGAGCTGCTGGCCAATCGCGCCAACGAGCTACTCGGCCAGCCGCGCGGCAGCTACGACCCGATTCACCCCAACGACCACGTCAACATGGCGCAGTCCACCAACGACGTGATCCCCACCGCGATCGCCCTCGCCGCGCTGAAACTGCTGCCGGACCTCTACGCCTCGCTCGACACCCTGGCCGAGAGCCTGCAAGCCAAAGCCACGGCGTGGGACGGCATCGTCAAGTCGGGCCGGACCCACCTGCAGGACGCCACGCCCGTGCGCCTCGGCCAGGAGTTCGGTGCCTACGCCGAAGCCGTGCGGCGAAACGCCGTGGCCATCCGCGAAGCTGCCGACGCCAGCCTTGAACTAAGCCTGGGCGGCACCGCCGTCGGTAGCGGGCTAAACGCTGAACCTGCCTATCAGGCACTGGTAGTTGAGGTCATCGCCGATCTGACCGGATTCCAGGTTCGACAGTCCACCGACTACTTTTACGCCATGCAGAGCATGGGTCGTTTCGCCCAACTGTCGGGAGCGCTGCGCACGCTGGCGCTAGACCTGAACCGGATCGCCAACGACTTTCGCCTGCTCGGATCAGGACCGCGCACCGGCATCTCCGAACTGCGTATGCCGCCCGTGCAGCCGGGCTCCTCGATCATGCCCGGCAAGATCAACCCGGTCATGGCCGAGTGCCTCAACATGATTTGCTTCCAGGTGCAGGGCAACGACCTGGCCATTGCCTCGGCAGTTACGGCCGGGCAACTGGAACTGAACGTGATGATGCCCCTGATTGCGCACAACCTGTGCCAGTCAATCGAGATCCTGGCCACGGGATCGCGGGCCTTCGCCCGCAAGGGCGTGGACGGCCTGGAAACCGACGACGAGATGCTGCGCTACTGGCTGGAACGCAACACCATGCTGGCCACCGCCCTGGCCCCCAAGATCGGCTATGCCGCAGCCGCCGAAATCGCCAAGCAGGCCGTTGCCACGGGCGAGACCATCCCAGTCGTGGCGGCACGCCTGACCGACCTCCCGGCGGAGGAACTCGCCGCTGCGCTGGACCCGGCCCCCATGACGGAGCCTGGCGTGCGTGCCGGCGGCGGCGGAGGCGGCTAGCCGGCCGCGTCATTCGACCAAGGGTGAAAGTGATGCACCGCCCATGAGCGCAGATGCCCCCGCCGTGTCAGTGCGGTCGCTGACTCGAGTCTTTGAGCCGAGGGTGCGGCGAGGCCTGCGTGGACTACTGCCGCGCTTCCGGGCCGAGCCTGCAAAGCCTAAGCGAATCGTCGCCGTCAACGAGCTGAACCTGGACATCGCCCCCGGCCATTGCTTTGGCCTCCTCGGTCCCAACGGCGCGGGCAAAACCACGACCGTCAAGATGCTGGCCACCCTGCTGGAACCTACCTCAGGCAACGCCTCGGTCGCCGGGTTCGATGTCGTCCAATCGTCGCGCCAGGTGCGCCGCAATCTGGGCGTCCTCTTCGCCGGCGAACGCGGCATGTACTGGCGACTGTCCGGCCGAGAAAACCTCGAACTCTTCGGCACGCTGTCATTCATGCCCAGGGAGCGTCTCGCCGAGCGCATCACGGCGGCCGCCCAACAATTCGGCCTACAGGATCGAATGGACGACCTTGTCGAGACCTACAGCACAGGCATGAAACAGCGCCTCAACCTCGCCCGCGCCACCCTCCACGAGCCGCCGGTGCTGCTGCTCGATGAGCCGACCGCCGCGCTGGATCCCGTCGCCGCCCGCGAGGCCCGCCACCTCATTCGGCAGATCGCCGAAGCGGGCACCGCCATCCTGCTCACCACCCACAACCTCTACGAGGCCGAGCAGATCTGCGACCGCGTCGGGATCATCCAGAGCGGCACGCTGGTTGCCGAAGGCCGCCCTACCGACCTCATCCGACAGGCCGGCGAAATGCCGCGCCTTGATCTCCTCCTGCGAGGCGACCTGGCCACGGCCAAGGCAACGATCGGAGCCGATGGCATCTGGTGGGGCGACGTGAACCGAGACGGCGAATTCGCAGTAGCCGCACGTGCGCCCGAGGGCTGGCGCAGCAGCGATGCGCTTACCACCGCACTCGTGGCGCGCGGCATCGTGGTCGAAGAAGCCCGCCTCCGCGAGCCCGACCTGGAAGACGCCTACATCGCCATCACCGGCTCACGCATCGAGCGGCCCTTTATTGAACGCTAGCGTCGCGCAGGTACGCGGCGAGTTCTGGGCCTTTCTCGCCCTCGCTCGTAAGGGATGGAAAATCGACCGACGACAACCCTTTTTCATGACGTCGGGCCTGATCGGAACGTTTCAATGGGTGCTGCCAATCGTGCTTGCCACGATCGCCTTGGCGGGGCCAAACGAGGCGGGCCTCCGTCGCTTTGCGGACGCCACCGGCACCGACGCCTACCTCACCTACTCGATCATCGGCGCAATCGCCTTTTTGTGGGCTGGCTGGATGCTCTCGGCGCTTTCCTTCAATCTGCGTCTCGACAGGAACCTGGGCACGCTGCCGACCCTTTGGGCATCGGCTGCGGCACGCGCGGTACTGACCTGTGGCGGAGCGCTGGGACGCACGGTGGCGCCAGCCGCTATGGCCACCGCGGCGTTCGGCATTGCCTGGGCGCTCTTCAGGTTCCCGCTGGCACCCAACATCGGCCCGACACTGCTCGTGCTGCTGTGCGGCGGATTGGCGATGGTTGGGCTCGCGCTTCCATTGGCGGCCGTCACCCTCAGATACCGCGAGGCCCACTACCTCGTGTCCTTGTTCGTGGTGGGAACCGGAATCCTGGCCGGCATCGCCTATCCAGTAGACCTGCTTCCGGATTGGGCACAGTGGCTGTCCAGACTTCTGTCGCCAACCTGGCTGATCCACGGGCTGCGCGCGGCGCTGATCTTCGGCGACATCCCTGACGCCATGCGTTCGTGTGGCGTCTTGCTGGTCTTGGCCGTTGTTTATGGCGCCGCCGGGCTCGTCCTGTTGCAAGTCATGGATTCGGCGGCTCGCGCCAAGGGCGAATTGGAGTGGATGTAGGTGACGCGCGTCGGCGTTGAGGCGGTCTGGGCAGCACGAGCCATCCTCGCCCATGCGCGTGCCCAGTGGCTGGAGACCTCGCGCTTCAAGGCGCTGTGGGTGTATCAGGCTGGCTGGGCGTTTCTCTTCTTCGTACCTCTGGCGCTGACCGGCATGGCCTTCGGCGATGCCGGCTTCGAAGCCAGCGGCGGCGGCCAGAGCTTCCTGGCCTTTGCGGTCACGGGCTTTGTCGCGCTCAACGTCGCCACGGCCGCCTTGTGGCGCGGCGTTGCCTTCCTGGAGAAGTCCAACCAGACCGGAACGCTCGCGCATCTCTGGGCGGCCGAGGCCCCCCGCTGGACGGCGCTGACTGGCGCCACGGTGGTCGATGTTGGCATTGCAGCGCTCCGGGGGCTGCTGATCCTGGTGATTGCCAGCGTGCTCTTTGAGGGCGCGGCGTTTGCCGTCACCCTACCGACGGTCCTGGCCCTCCTGATCGCCTTAGTCGCATTCTGGGGTCTTGGACTCGCACTCGCGGGCGTCGGCCTGGTGGCCCGCCAGGCGCGCTTTCCCGAGATTCTGGGTGCACTCGCCATGGTCATGGCGGGCGGCACCTACCCGATTGCCATCCTCCCCTGGAGCGTGCGCTGGATCAGCTATGCCAACCCCTACACCTACGTCGTTGACCTCGTGCGCTCAACGACCATTGGCACCCCTCCGCTGCTCGCGATCGAGCTCGAATTCCTCATCGTGACTGCCATCGCAATTGCTTGCGTCCTCGGCGGCAGCCGGATCCTCTTCGCTTGTGAGCGCGTTGCAGTCCAACGCGGCCTGGTCGGCCTCCACGCGTAGACCCCAACGCATCCGCAGGTCTCCACCGGAGCACCCCGCCTCACAGCGCGCCGACGAACGCATCCAGCGCTGCGGCGGGTAAGCACGACGGCTTCTAGTGCTCAAGCTGACCTGGGCTGAGGCCGCTAACCTACGTGGCCAAGCTACTTGGGCGAATCGGGCCGTACCGCACGTGACCCCGTATCCCACCGCCCGGTCGCAATTCAGGCTCCTATGCGTTTTCCTGTTCTCGATCAGGCGGGGCCTGCACACGCCTCGGCCATCGTGGCGACAGAGGAATCGTGATCGCACGAGGCAAGCTGTTCGGGACTGATCTGGGAGATGCACGTCTGGCGATGGTGAAATCACCGACCGAGAAACTCCATGCTGAACGCTAGCGCCAAGGAAATCCGCCGCGAGCTCTGGGCCCTGGTCAGACTCACTCGCAAGGGCTCGACGATTGAACGCCGTCAGCCGTATTTCGCGACGGCCAGCGTCTTATTGACCGTGGAGTGGGTGCTGCCAGTGGTACTGGCCACGATCGCGCTGGCCGGCCCAAATGCCACGGGACTCGAGAACTTTGTCAACTTGGCCGGAACTGACAATTACCTAGCCTTCACTGTTATCGGCGCAACGACGTTTCTGTGGATCGGCTGGATCACGACCGTACTCGCGAGCGACCTCCGACTGGAACGGAATCTGGGCACGCTGCCCACCATCTGGGCCAGCGCCACATCGCGCCTCGTACTCATCAGCGGTGGACCGATCGGACGCACGCTTTGGCCGTCCGTCGTGGCAGTTGGCGCATTTGCGATTGCGTGGGCATTTCTCAGGTTTCCCCTGGAGCCAAACATCGGACCAGGCGCGGCTGCAATGGTCTGCGGTCTATTGGCGAGCGTTGGAATCGCCTTTGCCTGGGCCGCAATTGTCTTGAGATATCGGGAGGGCCACTTTCTCGAGCAGCTCTTTCTTACGGGGTCCGGAATCCTCGCCGGGATTGCCTATCCGGTAGAAGTACTTCCGGCCTGGGGCCAATGGATAGGCAATGTCTTTCCGGCAACCTGGATGCTTCGTGGTCTTCGTGCCGCGTTCATCTTCGGCGAATTGGACGACGTGCGAAACGCCTGCGTCGTCCTGCTTGGAATGGCGCTGGCCTACGGTGCCATCGGACTCGGGCTGTTGCGCGTGATGGATGCGGCGGCTCGTGCCAAGGGTGAACTCGAGTGGGTCTAAGTGGCTGACATCCGCTTTGAAGCGGTCTCACTTGTACGGATCGCCTTTGCCTTCGCTCGTGTCGAGTGGCTGGAAACGGCGCGCTTCAAGGCCATGTGGTTCTTTCAGTTTGGCTGGGCATTCCTATTCTTCCTGCCCCTCGCACTCACGGGCATCGCCTACGGCAACGACGGATTTGAGGCAAGTGGAGGTGGCCAGAGCTTCCTGGCATTCGCCGTGATCGGCTACGTCACGCTCGGTGTAGCGACCTCCGCCCTTTGGCACGGCTGGGAATCTCTGGTGCGCTCCAATCAGCGGGGAACACTGCCCCATGTGTGGACCGCCGAGGCCCCTCGTTGGGCCGCGCTGATCGGCGTAACGCTGGTCAACCTTGGCATTGCGGGTTTCCGAAGTGTGCTCGTGCTTGTGATCGCAAGCGTCGTGATGGGAGGCGCCGCCTACATCGTTACGGGGCCGGCGGTTCTGTCGGTGCTGATCGCGTTGGTCGCATTCTGGGGCATGGGGCTCGCATTCGCAGGCCTGGGTCTCGTCGCCCGCGGCGCACGCCTCCCGGAGGTGCTTGTTGGGCTCGCGATTGTCCTGGCTGGCTCCAGCTATCCAATTGGCATCCTGCCCTGGAGCGTCCGTTGGATCACCTACATCAATCCGTTCACGTACGTCATCGATCTGCTGCGTGCCACCACGATTGGAACGACACCGCTCTTTGCGATCGAGCTCGAGTTCCTAATCGTCGGCGCCATCGCCCTCGCAAGTGTTGTTGGTGGAGCCTGGGCCTACGCCAGGTGCGAGCGCATTGCCATCCAACGCGGCCTGGTCGGCCTCCACGCTTAGAACACTCCTGGCGCGCCCGCGATTCCACCGGGCGTTTTCACAGTGACCATCCGGCTTCGTAGGATGTAGCCCTGACAGCCGTGCGCGGCTGCCAGGGCGGGGCTTCAAGTAGCGCAGCGGCCAATTGGGTGTCCGGGAGGCCGCATTGCAATCGCGCGCACGGCAGATTGACTTCTTCGCGTCGCTGGACGCCGAGGAAGAGATTGAGCGGCCCCGCCACTATCCGCGGCTGGTGCAGTTCCTCCTTGAAGAAAAACTGCAATGCGCGCTGGACCTTCTCGGGCGGGTCAGGTCAACCGACGCTCTCTGCGTCTGCGGCGGATCGGGCATGGACGCCGAGTGGCTGGCCCAACGTGGAATCCGCCCGACGATCCTTGACCTATCGCCTGAAGCTCTGACAAGGGCTCGCATCCGCGCCCGCCGGCATGGCTTTGAGGTCATCCTGGTTCGAGGCGACGCTGCCAGGCTTCCGTTCGTCGACCAGTGTTTCGGCATGGCACTCGTCCATGACGGGTTGCATCACCTGGGTGCCCCGTACCGAGCTCTGGATGAGATGGCGCGTGTCGCTCGCCACGAGTTGGTTGTGATGGAACCAGCGCGCGCGGCTCTGACCCGGCTGGCCGTGGCTCTTGGCCTCGCTGCTGAAGTCGAGCCGGCCGGCAACGTGGTCCGCCGGCTGGACGCCGCCAACGCTCGTGCGCGTGTACGAGCAAGTGGCTGGCGGCACGTTAGATCGGCTCGTGACTTTGTCTACTACCAACGTTGGACGTTTCCGATCTACCGATTAGCTGATCGCGATGTCCTCTTTCGGGTGTCTGTCCTCGCGTACCGATTGCTGCACCTTTCGGTTGGCCGCTGGGGCAACTCGCTGAAGGTCGTGGCACGGCGCTAGGCCGGGCAGCTATGCGTGTCGTCGTTATCGGCATTAACTACCCACCCGAAGTTGCCGGCATCGCGCCCCATACCGCCGCGCTCTGTCAATATCTCGCCGCCCGCGGCCATGCCGTGCACATGCTGACCGCCAGACCTCACTATCCAGCCTGGCGGGTGTTCGCCGGCTTCCGCGAATGCCGGCTCATACGCGACGTACAGGACGGCGTCCCCGTAATCCGCGTGCCGTCCTACGTCCCGCGCGACCCCAGCTCGCTCTTCCGTCGGCTTCTCTACGACGGATCGTTTGCCATGGGCGCCGGTCTTAGCGCCCTCATGCTGCCGCGTGCTGACGTGTACCTCTACGTCGGCGCGCAGCCAGCCGTCGCGCTGGCAACAGCACTGGTGGCTCTAATCCGTCGTCGACCCTGGGCCGCCAAGGTCGCCGACCTTGCCGTCAATGCCGCCGCCGCCGTGGGAATCATCCGGCAGCCCGTGCTGGTGCGCCTCCTGCGATTCTTCGAGTACGTCGCCTACAAGCGCGCGAACGCGGTATTCGTCCTTACCGAAGGTTTTGCTAGGGAACTGTCCCGGCACCGGCTTCCCCGCGGCAGGTTGCACATCGTGCCGGACTCCGAGGATCTGAGCACTCTTGCGCCGACCACGAATCGATCGGACACGCGGCGGCGGCACGGCCTCGAACTCGGTCGACCGCTCATCACGCACATCGGCAGTATCGGACGTAAGCAAGGTCTACAGGTCGCCGTGCAGGCGGCCAGTGACGATCAGACAGGCGCCTGCTGGGTCTTCGTGGGCGACGGTCCCGAACAGCCAACACTCCAGCGCTCCGCGCCCGCCGATGGCACATCCTTCCTCCCATTCCTCACGCGGCCACGGCTGGCCGACCTCCTGGCCGCCTCGGACCTGGCCCTGCTGACGCAACGGCGCCGCGTGGTCGAGTCGGTTATCCCCTCCAAGCTCATCACCTACATGGCCGCCGGCCTACCCGTCGTCGCGTCCGCACACGTCGAGAGTGAGGCCGCACGGCTCATCCGGAGGGCTGGATGCGGCCTCGTCGTTGAACCCGAATCGCCCGACGCGCTTCGTGGCGCCGTGACTGAACTTCTGGCCGACCCTGCGCGGCGTGAACAGCTGGCCGCTGCGGGTCGCGCGTTCGCCGAGCGCGAATTCGATCGTGCGACTGTAGTTGCCCGGCAGGCATCGATTCTCGAGTCGCTGGCCCGCCGGCCCAGTCGATCAGAACGCCAAACGTGAAGGTCCGAGATTGCCATCCTGAGGACATTGCGGAGGCTCTTTCCGGCCGCCCGGTGCTCGTCACCGGCGGCGCCTCGTTCATCGGCTCGCATCTGGTCGATGCCCTTGTCTCGCTTGGTGCCCGAGTTCGAGTCATCGACGACCTCAGCAGCGGCAACTTCACGAACGTTCACCACCATGTCGACTCGGGTGCCATCGAGTTCGCGCGGGCTGATCTTCTCGATCCAACGGTTGCCGCGGAGGCCGTTGCCGGCATCCACACCGTTTTCCATCTGGCCGCCGATCACGGCGGACGGGGATACGTCGACCTTCACCAGGCCGACTGCGCAACAAACCTAGTCCTCGACGGCGTCGTATTCCGGGCATGCCGTCTCGTCGGAGTCGATAAGGTCGTTTACGCGTCGTCCGGCTGCGTCTACCCGAACCACTTGCAGACGGATTCCGACCAAGCCGCGTACCTGGCCGAGGACCAGGTCGGCCCGCCCTACGACGCCGACAACATGTACGGCTGGGCCAAGCTCATGGGCGAACTCAGCCTTCGCGCCTACTACCAGGACTACGGTCTGAAGTCGGTGAGTTGCCGCTACTTCACCGTCTACGGACCCCGCGGCCACGAAAACCACGCCGTCATGGCCATGATCGCGCGGGCCTTCACCCTCCAGGATCCGCTTGAGGTTTGGGGCTCGGGACGTCAGGTGCGCAACTGGACCTTCGTGAGCGACATCGTCGACGGAACTCTGCGAGCCGCTGCCCGTATCGACGACGCCCGCGCCGTCAACCTGGGCACCCGCGAACGCCTTCGGGTCATCGACGCCGTGAACCTGGTGATGGACGCGACGGGGCACCGGCCCGAAATTCGCCTGCGTCCCGACATGCCCACAGGGCCTATGAACCGGGTTGCGGACCCTTCGCTGGCCGGCCGACTGCTGGGATGGACGCCCCGCGTGCGCTTCGCCGATGGACTTCGCCGGACCATCGACTGGTACGCGCGGACCCAGCGCCGGGACGAGGTCGCTGACCGTCTGGCGCACCGCCTCACGGAGCGTTAGCCACGCCGAGGGGTGAGGGCCAGGTGTGCCAACGGAAGTCTCCCAAGGAATTGGTGGCGTCAGGCCTTCAAATTGCGGGACCAGTAATTCTCATCGGCTCGGCGCCGGCGATCTGGTTCGGTGGACTCCCTGGAGGAATCGCCCTTGCGCTCTTTCCACTGATTCTGGTCGGGCGGCGCATGCTCCGAATGCCCATGGCACTCCCAGGAACCGGCGGTCTCCTGATGGCCAGCGCCCTCTGGGCCGGGGTCACGTCTGTGGCAGTCAGGGACTGGAGCGCCGCCTCTCCAAAGCTCTTCGGTGTGCTACTCGGCTTAGCGCTCGTGTATGTCATCACTGCGGATCCGGTCACCAAAGCTTGGCTGCGACTCTTTTGGATCGGCCTGGCCGTTGGCACGTCGGCCCTGGTCGCTCTTACCGCGCTGTTTCTGACCGAATGGCCGAAAGACAAACTCCTGCCCTTCGACGGACTCTACGCCGTCCTTCCGGCGGGTCCACGAGTGGTGGACCACGGCGGCCGGCTAGGTGGAATCGGGCCCAATCAGATTGGCGGCTTGCTGGCCCTATTCTTGCCACTGGGTTTCGCGCTCTCGTTGGATAGCGCTGGATCCAGCCGATCCGTCCGTGCAGTCGCAGCCCTCGCCCTTGCGTTCGCGCTCGTGGTGCTGCTGCTCACGCAGTCACGCAGCGCCTATGTCGGCGCATTGGTTGGCTTGGCGCTGGTCGGCCTGTGGCGGGTCAATCGATCTGCGTGGCTTCGAAACCGTTCAACGAGCCGTGTTGTGCTGAACGCGGCGTTTGGCCTGGCCCTTGTGCTTCTGGTGGCGGCTATTGCTGGGACGTGGCTGGCGCCGCTCGACTCCACGGCCGAAACGCTGACCGGGCGACTTCGCATCTGGTCCGCCAGCCTGGTCCTGACCGGCGACTTCCTTGTGTCCGGTGTGGGGCCAGGCCAGTTTCCGCTAGTCCTCAAGGCCGCGTTCCCCGAACTCGCCGACTCGGTGGCGCCGCACATTCCCCACGCTCACAATCTGGTCCTTCAGGCCCTGCTGGACCTCGGCCTTCCTGGGAGTCTCGCTCTCGGTACGCTGATCGCGCTCGCCGTACGTGGTCTGATTGCCACCGCACGCGAATTCACCGACCCATCGGTACAGCTGCTCTGTGTCGGTCTCGGTGGCTCGATCGTGGCCCTCTTCATATTCGGACTGACGGACGCGATCGCACCCGGAGCGCGCGGCGGACTGTCGTTCTGGCTCGTTCTGGGCCTTGCACTGGCCTGCGGCCGTCTATCGAGGCAAGCGCCGGCCGCCACATGAAGCGTCGTGACCTGCTTGCGCTTGGAGCACTAGTCGGCTGTCCGATAGCTACGTACGCGGGCTATCCGACGCTTGTCTGGGTGGCAGCAGTCCTGCGGCCGCGGCCATACGCCACTCGTCCGAACTTTGAACCGTCAGTCGCCGTGGTAATCGCCGCGCACAACGAGGCGGCGCTGATTGGTGCGAAAGTTCGCAATGTCATGGAACTGGATTATCCGTCCAGGCAGATCTCGGTTGTCGTCGTCTGTGATGGGTGCAGTGACGAGACGGCCAACATGGCCCGCGCGGCGGGAGACTCCCGACTGATTGTCATCGAACTACCCCGTCAAAGGGGAAAGCTGGCCGCCATTCGAGCAGCGATCGCGCATGTCCGTAGCGAATACATCGCGTTTACCGATGCCAACGCCATGCTCGATGGCGACGCGCTTCGCCACCTGGTCGCGCCATTCGCTGACCCCACCGTCGTCGCAGTGTCGGGAGCCAAGCATGTCCGTGGTGGGCCGGAAGCGATCTACTGGCGATATGAACGTTGGCTTCGGACCTGGGAGAGCGTCAGCGGCTCCATCGCCGGCGCCGATGGGGCGCTGTATGCAGTCCGCGCAGCCGCCATTGACGCCTCGCGCAAAGCCGGTGCGGCCGACGATTTGCTGATTTCATTGCGGGCTGCGCGGGAGGGCGGGCGTATCGTCCTTGCGCCGCGCGCTCGGACAACGGAAGCCGCGTCGCCAAGTGCTACAGGCACTTTCGCATCTCGAACGCGAACGATCTCCGGCGCGCTTTTTGCGCTGGAGAGCCTTCCGGAACTGCTTCAGCCCGGATGCGGCGACCTTTGGTGGAAGCTCGCCGGCCACAAGCTGCTTCGCGTCGCTACCCCACCGGCGATGGTGGCCGGCGCCGTCGCGTTGGTTGGTCGAGCCTCGGCCTGGGGATCTCTGCCTCTTGCGAGGGCGGCGGGACTCGCGCTGTTGGCGGCGCTGGTGGCGATCCGTTGTCTTAGCCGGCTCGGGCGTTTGAGGGCCCTGATGCGGTACGCGGTTCTGGCCAACCTGGCGGCACTGGTGGGGCTGGCGCGCTACATCTCTCGTCGTCCGATTGACGCCTGGACACCGGCACGGGAGCGCGATTCGGGGCCAGCGGGATGCTCGCGGCGACTCCGGAACTGAGTCGGAGCGGGGGTGCCGCCGGCGATAGGGCCTCGCCTGGTGATGACATCAAGACCGCCGGCGGCTTCAATGCGTTGGGCCTGGTCGGCCTTGGCGGCGCGATCAACGGACGTGGGGTCCAAGACGTCGTGGAGGTGGGCCTCGAAGTGATCGAGCACTTCCGCCGACTCGGCGTCGCCTGCCAGATCGCGCGTTTCGTTGGGATCGGCCATAAGGTCGAAGAGTTGGGGCGGGTCGCCAACGTGGTGCACGTACTTGTGGGTCGAGTCCCGCAGCATGTACATGGCTTCGCGGCAGCCCGAGGCGTGGTACTCGGCGAAGATCGTGCGTGCGGGCAGCGAGTCGCCCTGAACGGCGGGCCAGAGCGACATTCCCGGTAGATCGGCGTCCGTCTCGGCCAGCGGCACGCCGACACCCTCGACGAGGGTCGGAAACAGGTCGACCAGCGACACGGCCTGGGGGACGACCTGGCCCCGGGCGATGTCCGGGCCAGCCATCAGGAACGGCACGGCTGAGGCGCCCTCGTACATGAGGTTCTTGCCCCACATGCCGTGGTCGCCCAGCATCTCGCCGTGGTCGCTGGTGTAGATGACTCGAGTCGACTCAGCCAGGCCGCAATCGTTCAGCGCCGCGAGAACCGCTCCGATCTGGCGATCCAGGTAGGTGCACATGGCGAGGTAGGTGGCGATGGTGCGCCGAACCAACGTCTCGTCGAGTTTCTCGTCGGGCGACTGGATGCGCTGTTCGCGGATGTAGTCGATGTGCGGGTGCCGCGGCCAGTCGGCGGAGCGGAAGTTGACGGGCAGCTCCATGTCCTGAAGCGGATACCTGGCGACATCCTCCGCAGAGGCCACGAAGGGTGAGTGAGGCAGCGTGTAGGAAACCCACAGGCACCATGGATTGTTGTGCTGTGGGGCCTCGGTTGCCAGCCAGCCGACGGCCTCGCGGGTGGTAGCGGCGTCGTAGCGCATGTACTCGGACTCGCCGACGCGCGGGTTGGCGGCGGTGTTGAGGTAGTTGCGCTGGCGGGGGACGTCCGGGCGAAGCGAGCCGTAGAGGTCGCCCACGCCTTCCTTGACGTGCATGGGAATGCGTTGGTCCGGGAACCCCGTGTCGTCGTCGGGCCGTCGGAAGTGCAGCTTGCCGATGGTGGTTACGGCGTGGCCATGCTTCGTCAGGCGGTGACCCCAACTTGGTCGCTGGCCGATGTAGGGCGCGGCGTTGTCCCAGACGCCGAGCTCGTGGGCGTAGCGCCCGGTGGCCAGGCTGGCGCGCGACGGCACGCAAATCGGGAAGTTGCAGTAGGCCGCGTCAAACCGCACGCCGCGCTCGGCCATTGCGTCCAGATTCGGCGTGTGCGCTAGCGGATGGCCGTAGCAGCCGCCCGCGCTGCGTCGGTGCTGGTCGGACGTGATGAGCAGGAGATTCAGCGGCTCGACGCTTGGCATGAACTCGCCCTCATCGCCTTCGGGCCCAAAAAGTGATACCGCCAATGTTAGTGGCGGGCGATGCGTCGGGCGACCAGGATCAGGAGTGTGCGCCAGGCGAGGAGCATGGCGGCGAGGAGGGCGATGGAGGCGAGGGTGAAGGCCCAGGAGAAGGTGCGGTCGGTGACCCAGACCCGCAGCAGGACGGCCACGATGCCGCAGCCGACCCAGATGAGTGGGATGCGCCAGGCGGCCAGGCGCAGTCGAGTGAGGGTGGAAACGCGAAACGCGCCGAGCCAGGGCGACGCGAGCAGCCAGGCGCCGGCGAACGGCAGGCCGGTGCGCCAGAAGGCCGCGATCTCGACGCTGCCGTGCCCAATGGGCGTGAGGGCAATGAACAGGACGAAGACCAGCGCGTCGCCGAGCACGGCTAGCGCGATGAGTAAGTAATTGCGGTCGGTCGAGCGTTGCATTGGTTTACGTCCTGCTTTGGCCATGTCCGCCACGTCGGCGGCTTGCCCCACCCCGTCTCTCTCAACATAGTCCGACGGGGCGATACGCAGGACAGTCCAACGCCGGCTCCCGGTACCGGGGATGGGATTCGAACCCATACGACCGAAGTCCCGGGATTTTAAGTCCCGTGCGTCTACCGTTCCGCCACCCCGGCAGTTGGCATGCGGTTTCGGAACCGTGCGCCTCCCATGCTAGCCAGCGTATCGGCAGCCGGTTGCGTGGCTGCCACGCAGCTGCCTTGGTGACGATGCCGTGGGCGTCGGCGAGGGTCGGGGGTAGCCGGCTCTTCCTGAGGTGGCTTTCCAGATCCGCTTCACGTAGGTCGCGGATTCGACGAGGTCGTTGTGGGTGCTGGTGTTGGAATCCGGGTTGACCAGAACGGCCCGCAGCGCGAGGTCGTGGCTCACATAGCGGATTGCGGTGGCCGGGTCGGAGCCGTTCCAAACGACCACGGCCTGTTCGTAGTCCCCGGTGAATCCGCCGACCAGGGGGTGGGGCGAAGGTTGACCTCGGAGTCCTTCTCCTCGGAGTCGCGGATGCGGACGTACCTGGGAAGGTCCGGTCGTGGTCCGGCTACCTGTACGACGAAGGCGCGGCGAATCGCCTTGGGCGCGATCGCCCCCATTCCGATAGGAAACGGACCTTGTCGGCGTCCAACGCCCGGCTCGCAAGGCCATAGCGCTTCCTATGGGCTCGAAGAGCGAAGGCGGACTCGGGCGAGGCGCCAGCCTTGAGCGACGGTCCGTGGTCTTTGTCTACCCCGGAGCCAGGCGGCAGCGCTTGGGCCGCGCAACCGT
>LXNI01001129.1_pt1 | contig 25422 bp, 20 predicted proteins | sample 809091 | NCBI WGS metagenome assembly LXNI01 (sample SAMN04870527, study PRJNA318959) | sponge metagenome | biome: 01000161; feature: marine sponge reef; material: water | host: Sarcotragus foetidus | place: Greece: Milos, Mediterranean Sea | collected 2013-05-29 | depth 5-7 m | reverse complement strand
AGTGAGGTAGGAGACATTGTTGGCTAGACACGTTGGTGGAGCGGCATTGCTGGAATGCGCGGACACGTTTAGCGGGAATGGCGGGGTCAGGCAGCGCGATGGCGGGTGACGGGGTATAACTCTAGTCGGAACAGGTGGGTGTAGGATATAATCCAAGCGCGGTCGAATCGAAAGGCGAAACTGACATTGTTGTCCCTGGTCGCGGTCCCCGCTGACCGCAATCGACATGGCGCCGATGAAAATCTCAATTCTGTTGCTTTCCTGCTATGAACTCGGTCACCAGCCACTCAGCCTGGCGTGGCCGCTGGCGGCTCTGCGCGCGGCCGGATTTGACGCCTCAACCGCGGACCTGGCGGTGGAAGATTTTCCCGCGCAACGCTCTTCCAACGCCGACCTGATTGCCATTTCGGTGCCGATGCATACGGCGCTGCGTATCGGCGTAGATGCCGCCCGGCAGGCGCGGGCCGTAAATTCGACAGCACACATATGTTTTTTCGGACTGTACGCCTGGCTCAACCGCGGCTATATGCTGCAGGACAGGAACGGCGAGGGGGCAGTTGCCGATTCGGTTGCGGCGGGTGAAGCTGAGCCGGTGCTTGTTGCGCTGGCGCAGGCCCTTGGGGCAGGCAAGGCTGCGTCGGATGTGCCAGGTCTTACCACCCCGAAGAGTGCGTCCGCGCCGAGTCTGGCCCGGCTCACGCTGCCGCTGCCCGACCGAACGACCCTGCCTTCGCTGGACAGGTACGCCCATTACGTACCGGGGTCTGACTTGCCGCCGGGCGACCACGCAGGCGAAGACCACGGGGCATCGGACGAGCCGGTCGCCTATCCTGCCGGGTATGTAGAGGCCAGCCGCGGCTGTCTGCACACATGCCGGCACTGTCCGGTTGTTCCGGTCTACAATGGTCGATTCTTCGTTGTGCCGGTCGAAACGGTACTGGCCGATATCGCCCAACAGGTTGAGAAGGGCGCCCGGCACATCACTTTTGGGGACCCCGATTTCCTCAATGGGCCGGGACATGCGCGCAAGGTGGCAAGGGCGCTGCATGACGCCTTCCCCCATGTCAGCTTCGACTTTACGGCAAAGGTTGAGCATTTGTTGGAACACCGGCTGCTGTTGCCGGAGCTCGCCGAGTGCGGGGCCTCTTTCGTTGTCTCGGCCTTTGAATCAACCAGTGATCGCGTGCTTACCCGCCTGCAGAAGGGCCACACACGCCAACAAATGGAGGATGCGGTTGCTGTTGTCAACGAGGCCGGCATCTCAATCCAGCCGACCTGGATGCCATTCACGCCCTGGACAAGCCTGGACGACTACCTCTTGATGCTGCGCTGGATCCGGGAGCAGGGCCTGATACCGCACGTGCCGGCTGTGCAACTCTCGATTCGGATGTTGGTCCCGCCGGGGAGCGCCCTGCTTGGCGACGATGACGCCACGGAATGGCAGGGTACGCTCGACGCAGCCAATTTTACTTATCGCTGGCTGCATCCGGATCCCCGCATGGACTCGCTCCAACGGCAGGTAGCCCGCATCGCGGAACTGGCAGGCCAGACCGAAGCTGAATCCTCTGCTGGCGCAAGTGGCGGGAACATGCCATCTCCCAGCGAAGCAGCCGTTAATCCGTTTGCCGTCTTTCATCGAATTGAGCAGGCCGCCTATCAAGCTGCAGGCAGTCAATTGCCTGAGCTAGTTAATCCCTCTTCGTATCTTCCCCGGCCGCCGCGCCTTACCGAGCACTGGTTTTGCTGAGCGGAGCCCACTGCCGACCAGTTGGCCGGCTGAGCTGAGCGCATGAATCAACGAACCACAGCTGAAGGCATTCTGTTCACCGATCAGTATCAGCTGACGATGGCGCAATTGTACTTTCGTCTGGGGATGCATGAGAAACAGGCCCAGTTTGACCACTTCTTTCGCCACTACCCTGATTACGGCGCGCACCAGGCCGGATTCTGTGTAAATGCAGGGCTGGACTGGCTCCTCGACTGGATGGAGTCGGCCCATTTTGGCGAGAAGGAGCTCGAAATGATGCGGGGGATGACATCCCGCACGGGGCGCAGGTTGTTTGCTGACGACTTCCTGTCCTGGCTGGGGGCGAACGGCGACTTCTGCGGCATCTCCCTGCAAGCGATCCCCGAAGGGAGGGTGGTGCACGCACGGGTGCCGCTGACGGTGGTGCGGGGCCCGTTTGCCATGGCCCAGATTCTGGAAACGCCGCTGCTGAACATTCTCAACTACCAGACCCTGATCGCCACCAAAGCGGCCCGATTGCGTGAGAGCGCGGGCGAGGCGCTGGTGCTTGAGTTCGGCGCGCGTCGCGCCCACGACCGCGGCGGCAATGCGGGTACACGGGCGGCACTGATAGGCGGCGCGGACTTCTCCTCCAATGCCGGCATCTCGCACCTGCTGGGCTACCCACCGAAGGGAACGCACGCGCATTCGATGGTGCAGGCCTTCCTGGCCCAGGGTATGACGGAGCTGGACGCGTTCCAGGCATATGCAGACATTTATCCCGACGAGTGTTTGCTGCTGGTGGATACGATCGATACGCTGTCGAGCGGCGTGCCCAATGCGATACGCGTCTTTGAGAGGCTGCGGAAGAAGGGGTATGCACCTGTGGGCGTGCGTTTGGATTCCGGCGATCTGGCATTTTTGAGTACGCATGTTGCGCAGATGCTGGACGCTGCCGGGTTTCCCGACGCGTCGATCGTGCTGTCGAATGAGCTGGACGAGTTGATAATTCGGGAGATCAAGTCACAGATCGCCCAGGAGGCGGCACACTACGGGTTGGATGCGGACAGCATTATCGGCCGCCTTGTGTACGGGGTGGGCACGCGGCTGATCACATCTGCCGGCGACAGTTCGCTGGGGGGCGTCTATAAGCTGGTCGGTTTGCAGGGCGACCCGGGCTGGCAACCGGCGATCAAGGTCTCCGAGGATCCTGGCAAGACGGCGATTCCCGGGAGTAAGCGGGCCTGGCGCATATACGACATGCGCGGCCGGGCTACGGCCGACCTGTTGACACTTGAAGAGGAAGACCCGGAGCAGTTATGGCAAAGTGCCCGGTCTCAAAGCGGCTTTAACGGTGATCATGACAAGAGTGATCAAGACAAGCTGGCCCTGACACTTTGCGATCCGCGTGTACGTGCCAACCGCCGGACTCTGCCGGTAGAGAGCATCTCCCACATCGAACCGTTACTGTTGAATGTGATGACTGACGGCCGGGTGGTGTGTGATAGGCCCACTATTGAGCAGAGCCGGACTTTGCGCCGAGAGGACGTGGCCAGGCTGGATAATGGCGTACGCCGACTTATCAATCCACAACTGTATCATGTGTCTGTCAGCGAGAAGTTGTGGGCACTGCAGGAGAGGCTGCTGAGTTCTCTCTCAACCCAAAGGACTGACCCCGGTTCTTGACCAACCGGCCTTTCCTAGCTAGAATGCTGTGTTGATGGCTATTGTTTGACGCTGAGGTAGAACCGCTTTTGGACCGGCTGGCGGCGGTCTGCCGCTGATACCGTGCGGCAAAGGTGTGCCCATGACGAAGCGCAATCCCAATCCAGATCCCGAAATCTTTGAGCTGACAACGACCCGCAAACCGGAGGCGGATGCGGATACGATTGTCCTGCAACAGGGGGGCGTTCCGCTGCATGACGCGGTGCAGGACACTTTGCAGGCGAGCGCAGACAGAGGCGCCTATCACATCTGGACCATCGGCTGTCAGATGAATGTTGCCGACTCCAACCATGTGGCCGCGGAACTGGAGAGGATCGGCTATCGACCAACCGAGGCCATGGACGAGGCTGATATCGTTGTGCTCAACACGTGCGTAGTGCGGCAGAGCGCGGAAGACAAGGGCATCGGGAAGGCCAGCAACCTCAAGCCGTGGAAGCGGAACCGGTCGAACCGTACCTTGGCGTTGATGGGCTGTATGGTGGGCGTCAAGCCCAGCCCGCAGCTGCGCGCTCGTTTTCCCCATGTGGACGTGTTCATGCCTCCCAGCGAGCCGGGACCGTTGATCACCCACTTGCAGCAGGATCAGATTGCAGCCGAATCCGCCCTGTTTGAGACGGAGCAGATAGCCCATCGCCACGCGATGCAAGATATCGTACAACCGGCCGGCGCCGGCCAGTCAATTCGACACTTGGCTGTCAACGGTGAAGCGGCGGTGACTGCTCATGTGCCGGTGGTCTACGGCTGTAGCCACGCCTGTACATTCTGCATTATTCCCTTCCGGCGCGGCATCGAGCGCAGCCGCCCTGTTGACGAGATAGTGAGCGAAGTGCGCGGTCTGGTCGCCCAGGGTGTGCGAGAGGTGACACTACTGGGCCAGATTGTCGACCGTTATGGCCACGACTGGCGCAATGGAACCGAGAATGGCTCGTTACCGAGTAGGCAGCCTGATCTGGCCGACCTGCTGCACGCAGTCCACGAGGTTGAGGGGCTGTGGCGCATTCGTTTTCTGACAAGCCACCCCAACTACATGTCGGACAGAATTCTTGAAGCGGTGCGGGACCTGCCCAAGGTGTGTGAGCATATCGAGGTGCCGACGCAGGCCGGGAATGACGAGGTGCTGGCGCGTATGAAGCGGGGTTATACACAGGCCCAGTATCGCGAGCTGGTCGACCACATTCGAGCGACGGTGCCCCAAGTTGCTATCAATACCGACATTATTGTCGGCTTCTGCGGAGAGACGGACCCGCAGTTCGACGAGACCTACCAGTTGCTGGCCGACCTGAAAATGGACAAGGCCCACTTGGCGCGCTACAGTCCGCGGCCGGGCACGGTCAGCGAGCGGCGGATGGAGGATGATGTGCCGGAAGCCGAAAAGGTCCGCCGCCACAAGGCGCTCGAGCAACTGCAGGCGCAGGTCTGCGGCGAAATCAATGCGCGGCTGCTGGGCGAGACGGTCGAACTGCTGATCGAAGGGCAACATAAGGGCAAGTGGCGCGGCCGCACGAGGCAGAACAAGCTGGTGTTTGTCAATCCTGAGGACCGGGCAGGCGATCTGCGCGGACGCTTAGTCGAAGCACAGATCACGTGGACAGGTCCCTGGAGTATGCAGGGCCGTTACGTGCAAGAAAGATCCCCGGTCGAGGCCTGAGCGCACGGAAGGGCAGGCGATGCGCGCGGGCTGAGATGAAACCTTCAAGCGGGTTGCGACCCGATCGACTGTCTCCCCTATGAATCCACTCTTACTCAATATTCTTCTCTTTCTGGTCGGCTTTGTTCTCCTTACCGGCGGAGCCGATTTTCTTGTGCGCGGGGCAAGCCGTTTGGCAGTGCGCCTCAATGTGCCGCTGGTTGTGATCGGGCTGACCGTGGTGGCGTTTGGCACAAGTCTGCCGGAGCTGGTCGTCAGCCTGATTGCAAACCTCCAGGGCGGCAGCAGGGCCGAGCTGGCAATCGGCAACGTGGTCGGCAGCAATATTGCAAACCTTGCCCTGATCCTGGGCGTAGTGGCGGTGCTGCGTCCGCTCATGGTTGAGCGGCAAGTTCTGCAACGCGAGTACCCGCTGATGATCGGAATCTCGCTGGTTTTTACCTGGATGGCCTGGGATGGACAGATAGCCCAATGGGAGGGTGTGCTACTCTTTTTGGGCCTGCTCGGTTTTGTTTACTGGAGCTACGCGGCCAGCCGCTCGCTGGCCGAAGAAAAAGAAAGCGAGGCGCTTGAGTATATTGGTGGGGAGGCTGCAGACAGTTCCACCCAGGCAGAGGGCTTGGATGACCAGGAAGAGGTTGAGGCTGGCTCCGCCGACACGCTGGCCCAATCTCAGGAGCGAATCGCGCGCGCTGCCAGGAATCCCCTCTTGCCAGCTGCCATATCGGGTCTGTTCAGGTCCCTGCTGCTGCGCGACATTGGCATGGTGGTTCTGGGCATTTCGGTCCTTGTTCTGGGCGCCGACTGGCTCGTCAATTCGGCCACCTTCATCGCGACCTACTTTGGTGTGAGCGAGCTTGTGATAGGCCTGAGTCTCGTTGCCCTCGGCACGAGCCTGCCTGAACTTGCAGCGTCGGTTGTGGCGATCCTGTATAAGCGCGGGGACATCGCCCTGGGAAACCTCGTCGGCAGCAATCTCTTCAATATGATGGCCGTTGTTGGCATTACCGCCAGCGTCCGACCCTTGCCCGCCCCTCTGAGTATGCGCTGCGTTGACTTCCCGGTCATGCTGGTGGTGGCAGTTCTGCCGTTTCTCCTTGTGCTACCTTCGCCGCACATTGCCAATCGCTGGAAGGGGGCCCTGATGCTGACAATCTATGTTGGCTACATTATAGGGATTTATGTGATATCGGAGGGTAATGGGGTGTGTTGAAGCGGGGTCCGGAGACCGGGATCGTAGTGCACTTACTTCTCAAACCGAAACTACTCAGCCACAACTAATCTACGATCCTGAACGGGGCGAGCAAAGGCGTTTTTTCTCCCCTCATTGTTGTATTTTGGGCGGTCGGCCGCAAGCGGCCTCCCTTGTGCAGGGGCTGCGCCCCCGCAACGCCCCCCTCCAAAACCATCCCTCACCGACCGTGTGCCTTCTTCGCAACGTGTCGGCTGGCGAGCAGGGCGACTGTACACCAGTAGCGTCACCAGGAGCCTGAATGGTTCCAAGGATGACTGGCTGGTCAAGCGCTGTGGCTAGGTAGCTACCTCAAACCTTCTATTCGATCGGGCGAAACTCGCCATCCTCTACTTTGTAAAACCAGACGCTGGCATCAACTAAATCGCCGTTGGCTTTGAAGCGCAGCGGCCCCAGGAGCGTCTCGGATTCGCTCTCGCGTATTGCTTGCGCGATCTCGTGTCCAAGGAACGAGTCGGCCGCGCGTACCCCTGCCGCCAGCACCTGCATCGCTATGTATCCATTGACTGAGAATGGGCCAGGATCGCGGTATTCGGTATCGCGGTAGGCCTCGATCCAGCCGGCGCCGGCTACAATGAAGGGGTTGGGCGCGAGCGCGCTGACGTACATCGCGCCGGCCGCGGGGTCCGCTTGGTCGACGTCAGCTGCCAGGAATGCCCCGTCGCCGGAAAGCAACGGCAGATTCAACTTCGCCTCCAACAGGCTGGCGCGGAGGTCGTGAGCCGCGCTTGCGTCGCCGGCGAAGAAAATGGAGTCAGCTTCTGCACTTTGAATCTGCTGCGCGGTTTCTGAAAAGTCGGGCTGCTCTTCCGCTACTGCCAGCTGGATTGCTGTAGTCGCGCCGAGCCCCTGCAGGTTTTCGACAATTGAAACGGCCAGGCTGCTGCCGTAATCCGTCTCTGAATGGACAACGGCAACGCGCTGTGCGGTCATCGTATGTACCAGGAAACGGGCGGCTGCCTCGGCCTGCGTGCTGTCGTTGGCGTTCACGCGAAAAAACATGGTGTGCCCGCGGTGGGTCAGTGCGCGCATTCCGGCCGCAGGGGTGATCTGAACGATCCCCATTTCTTCATAGAGGGGCAGGGCAGAGGAGGTGGGGCCGCTGTCCAGGTGGCCGATCAGGCCTGCAATGTGTTCACCGCCTGCGAGAGCCAGTCTGATTCGTTCTGCATTTTCGAGAGCTGCGTTGTTTTCCGATCTGTCATTGAGGGCGCGAACGACAATGCGGCGGCCCAACAGCCCGCCGTTACTGTTTATCTCCGCGGCTGCCAGGCGCACACCGCCAAGCGCAGACTGTCCTGCATCGGCACGGAAGCCGCTTAGCGGCACCGCGACGTAAACTATTGTCTCGCCGGTAGGGGGTTGCGCGCTGGCGGCGTTGCAGGCGGATGTCAGTGCGGCGATGAGGCAGACTGCGAACAGTGCGATGTAGTTGTTAGAGCGTGGTCGCACATTTTCTGCCATTTGGCGAAGGCGTATGGAGAGATTCATATATTTCGGCCGGAACCTGCGTTGGACCCGCAGGATGAGGCTGTGAATTCTTCTAATGCGTTGGCTGAAAGTAGGTTGAAATGTGGCGATACAGCTCTTCCAGGTTGGTCTCATCGGCGCGATGGAACCTGCCTCCGCCGATGCGAGCAAGGTTTCGCAATAGTGATGCGTCTGCATCGCGCCCGAACGCGATCGTGTGGATTGCAACCGGCAACTGGGCCTGTTGCACTGCCTGCTGCAAGTCCTGCAAACGGGAGTCGCTGTCGTTATCGCGGCCGTCGGTCATCACCACGATGGCATTGACGGATTCGGTGTCGCCCACATTCTGCAGATCACTATGCGCTGCCCATACGGCATCGATCAGGTCGGTGTAGCCGCTCGCCTGCATGTTATCGATTAGCTGTGACAGGTAGTTGCGGCCGCTCTCATCCAGCTGCTGCAGAGAACCGTGTTGCTTGATCCCGGAACCAAACTCGACCAGCCCGACTCTGTCGCGGTCCCCCTGAATTTCGTCGATGAAGCCGTGCAGGGCGGATTTCGACCTGGCAAGTTTTGTGCCTTCCATCGACTCGCTGGTGTCCACGATCAAGACGATATTGGCAGGCCGCTTTGTATAGCGCCAAATATCCAACACCATTTCCATTACCTGCGCAGGCGGCAGAGGCAAAAGGGTCTGCGGGAGAAGAGGGTTCACTGCACTGCTGCCGGCGAATGGGCTCGGCGCGGCCGTCAGGTCGATGGTCAGGTCGACAGGTCGGAAACCGGCCTGCAGAAAGGCAAACTGACTCTCCTCCTCCAGCAGAAAACTGGCGAATGCACGGTAGGTGCGGCGTTGGTTCCGGGTCAGGGCAGGGCCGGTGCGGCCGTCCAATTCCAGCAGCGCCAGGGGATAGTCAGCCCAGAGCGTACCTTCCTTCGGGTAGATAGCCACTAGTTCACCCTCAGGCAGGCGCCGGTCGTCGTTATCCAAGCCTAGCAATCGCGCGCGATCGCGGGCGGAGGAGTGGTTCCAGGCGATGACGGTCTGCTCTTGGGTGGCGAATGCATCCAGGACGATGTTTTCTGCACTCCCGGCGGGGAGCGGGCGTCCTTCGTCGCCCAACTGACCGCCGTCCGGGAGGACATGAGCCGCGGTTTCCACGCTGCGGACGTAATCAATGACTTCGGGCCGCGCGGCGATCTCTTGGGTCAAACCGCGAGTTACACCGGCGCCGGTGTAAAACTCCGACAAAATCGCCAACACGCCTGCGGCACTGTTTACGCTGGGGTGACCCCATGTGAACTCAGTGAAAGAGGCGATCGCGCGGGCCTGGACGTCGTTCCAGCCGACAGCCTGCTGGGGCCAGCCAAGAATCCGGGCCGCTTCTGCATGGACGGCGATGACGATTGGGCTGACAGCGAAGCGCGTTGTTGGACCGACCCGGCTGGCCGGTAAGCTGCCTGGCGCGATTGGAAAGAGTTCGGCCCAGCGTCGTTCGATCAAATCCAGCCAGAGCGAACTGTCGGGCGCGATGGCCTGAAAGCCGGGCTGCCGCAGCGACTCCTGCACCATTTCCAGGGGCGACAGCCTCACGAGTTCGACCCGCATCAACTCGCCGTCGACTGTGCGGAGTTTCAGGTCGTTGAAACTGTCGGCCCGCTCTTGCAGTGGTCCCGCGATGGGTTGCGAGACAGCCACTGTCAACTGGGCGCTATTGGCGGGCCAGTCTGCTACGGGGGCGGCGTCACCGGTGGACGCGGCAATGCCGCCGCCGTTCAGGTTGTCCGAGATCCAAGCGCCCACGCGCACCGTCGTCATGGCACAGGCGCATAGCAGGAAGCAGGCTGCTATTGCCAGCGCGGCGAGGTGCTGGCCGGGCAAAAGGCGTCGGCGTCCTGTTTCAGACGGCTCTGCAGGGTCTCGACTTGTCTCTTCCTGCTGTAGGCTCATTGCGCTTCGTTCGTGTCCTGCCAACTCCAGAGACTGGGCAGGAGGTCTCGATTGGGAGGCTGCATTGTGATTGCAGGCTGGATGTCGCTTCTTACACCTAACTTCTGCCAGCGCACAAAGAGGCTGTCGTCGGAGGCGTCTACAGCCAGGCCGGGGTCAATGGGTCGCAGGCCAAAAGCAAGGGCTTTGCGCTGTTGCGCTTCGCTGCGCAGAAAACGTTGAAACGCTAATGCTGCGTTCTTCTGCACTGCCGACGTCTCCGGGCCTACCCAGATAGCGAATGGAAAGTCGAACCGGGCGGTCACTTCGGGATAGTGGAGGATCATCGGCTCCTGCCAGCGGGTCTGGATACCTTCCATGTTGCGCAGGAGCTCGCTTTCCAGGAACTGTCCGCCATCTCCTGCAGTGAAGCCGAACAGTGCCACACTTTCGGCGGCGCTTGATCTGTTCCAGCTCGAGATGTTCGCCGCGCCCATTGCCTCATCCAGCCAGATAAGGAATTCCGGGTCGGATACGTCTTCGACAGATAGGTCATTTCGATCGTAATATTCGCCGGCGGCGGTGATTATGGCAGCCAGGCCGGCCACGGTCTTGCCAGGCGCGGCAAGCGCCAATTTGAAGTTGCCCCAGGCGGGATCGCCGCCCAGTTCTTTCCAGCCTGTCGGCGCGACGGCCGCCTCGTGCACTGTGGACCATGAGACTGGCCCGAGGTTTTCGAGGAGGGCGACGCCGCGGCTGCGAAACAAGCCCCAGATGAGAACCGTTTCTGCCACGGAGCGCACGCGGTATTGCCCGTCGCTCAGAAACAGGTCCCGACCCAGTCGATCCCTGTTGGAGGTGTTGGCCATTTCGACGAGGTAGCGGCTTTCGGCTATCCAGGCTGTGGGGAAGGCGTCCAGAGCAGCGCGGTTTTCTGGGGGTAGGTTATGTGGGAAAATGTCTGCCGGCAACGCGCCGAACTCGTTCCGTTCCCATCTTCCCAGCGCGTCCAGGCCGTCCATGGCGATTACTTCGACTTCAACCGGCGCGCTTCCCGTTCCGGGGTCAAACGCTATGAACTCTTCCGCCGCGGCCCGGACCCACGGCTCCACCGGCGGGGCTGTGATCACCTGAATTCGTACTACCTGCGGGGGCCCGGCAGCAAAGCCAGGGTTGACGGATTCCCCGGCGATCGTGCGCCACACCAGTGTCGCGACGACCAGCAGAGCGGCTGCCGAAAGGACCGCGACAATAAGGACACGCGTGCGATTCATTGTTCCTGAACAAGTGGGGTGCCGCAGAAGTCGCACACCGCGGTCTTCTGGATGGAGGCGCCTTCTACAAGATCCGGCGGTGTCGCCGCGCCGCACGATGCGCACTGCGGTTCAAAGCGCACTGTTTGCTGCAGCTCATCGCCAAGCGGCCGCGCCACTCGTAGAGGGATATCGTCAGGATCGGGCTCTGTGCGTCCAAGGTAAGCCCCGAGGAGGCTGGTGACGCCGACTAAGACGAGTATTCCAGGCCAAATCCAGTCGGTGGCGAAGAGGATGGCGAGGCCGATCATAAAGACGGCGCCGGTCAGGCCCTGGCGGGGCGCGGCGAATTTTGCGTTTTTCATGGTTAGTGCGGACTCGTTGTGAACAGTTCCTGCGCCATAGCGTAAGATTCTACTACAAACTCGCTATAGGGAACATATAGGAGAAGGGTGGGTGCGGTAAAGACAATCCTGGCCCGTTCTGTGCAGAGTATGACGCTGATATTCTGGGCAGTCGGAAGACATTCGACTGCGCGCCGGTCATACTGTGGCTGACTTTGACAACTGTCACTGCTGGTGAGAGTCTCCGGGGCGGGCTTTTCGTCCCAGATATGAGACGAATCCTAAAGCCGCACTAAGTGCTGCAAAAATCACGATTTTCTTCGCATTCTCGCTCTTCCCGCCTATGGCTTCCTTCTTCTTTCTGGCTTCTAGCTTGGATCTGGCCTGGGCTCTGGACCTATGCCTGGTGCTAGGTCTCTTGGATTTCTCATTTGCGCTTGACGAATCATTGTATTTGGATCGCTCCGGATTCAGACTGCCTTCACTTCTGACATAGCTCCTGGGAACTGACTGGCGGTTCAAAGCAGATCTGATCTTTTCAACAGATTTCTTGCCTTCGTGAGAATCGGCCTTTCCAAGCACATAAGCTATGTGAGAGAGGCACTCCTCGGTGGAATTCCCGTCCAAATCCCGGGCGGGAGGATGAGACACCTCGTTCCGAACCTCTTTGATGAACCATAGTCTACGCACAACCGTCTTGTCGCCGCTGAATCTGGCCGAGAAGACATCGCACCAGTGATGTTCGACAAGCCTTGGGAAGTGATTTACGTCGATTGCGGAAGTTATATCGCCGCCTTGCTGCAGATTACGGTCAAATTCAAAGATCTGTTGCTCGAAATGCAGGGACTTCCTTATTGCCTCCTCTACGTTGGGGCCCGGTGCTCGGCAGAGGCTTCGAATGAGAAATGGCCTCATTTCGTCCCGGTAGATGTCAATTGCTTTGACAAGGGCGTCTCTATTGGGCCGGTCAATGGGGACCATTGGATAGGCTTCTCCTTTGCTTTTGTGAAGAAATGGCTTCCATATCCCACTACTCTTCTGATAGTTTCCTTCACCGGCGATTGCAACTCCAATTGAGCAGTCCGCTTTCCCTCGTTTCGGTCAAATGCTCTTCACACGGCACAATGTGACGCGGTGTCCTCGAGAACGGTTAAGGATTGAAATGACCACAACGAGGATTTCTCGACCATCTCGCCGCCTGATGATAGCATAATCGCCCTCCAAAACGTATAGCGACTCTATCCACGCCCCCCACGAGCCACTCCAGGGACCACGCCTGATTCTTGCCCACGTTCCTGTGAAGTATCGCCCCCTATATTTCGAGGAACGCCGGGCGCGGTGATTCTTTGTGCCCTGACTAGATCCACGGTGACTGTTGTAGTGCCTGTGTTCATCGGCACTCCACTGTCGACTCTGCTGAGAACGATCTGTAGAATTCCAATGCTTGCTCTGGTCACGATTTTCGGCAGGGCTTTGGTAATGGGCTTGCCTGCCTGAACCCGTAGCTTGCTGTCTGCGGCTTAACAGCGCCCGTGACTGCTGCCCGTCCCCTGTCGAGACACGACTGGGCCATCGGGACGTGTAGCAGGCACCACTTCGTGACATGCGCCCTCAACAATACCAACAGCCTGAAACTGGAAAATTTGTGGTATAATGGGAACTGCCAACCAGTGGTGTGAGCGATGCAATGATTACCCGAATCGAACTCGATGGCTTCAAGACGTTCCAGGATTTTTCGCTGGATCTGTCGCCATTGCAGGTCATCGTAGGCGCAAATGGGGTGGGCAAGAGCAATCTCTTCGACGCCCTGCAACTGCTGGGGCGTCTGTCCGACTCGACGCTGCGCACAGCGTTTCAGGAGATGCGGGGAGAGGTGGGCGAGCTCTTTGCGGTCCGTCCGGACGGTGGGTATGCAGGCCGCATCCGCCTGGCGGTTGAGATTCTGGTCGACCGGAGTGTGCGTGACGACTGGGGCGTCAAACAGGATCTCAAGTTCCCACGCATGCGCTACGAGTTGGAAGTCGCCCTTGTTCGAGAAGCTCAAGGCCAGGAACGTCTCGCGGTCGCACATGAACTTCTGGCCCCAATCCCTCGCCATAAGGACAGATGGACAAAGTCCAATAAGCTGAAGACCGGCAGCCCCTGGATTCCAGTGATGACCGGCGGACGCTCTTCTCCCTTCATTTCCTCGCAAAAGAACAGTAAAGGAACGACTCTGGTCCTGCACCAGGACGGCAACAGCGGCCGGCGTGACATTGAGGCGGGTAAGGCCGAGCGGACGCTGTTGAGCGGGGCCGGAAACACTGAGTTTCCGCATGTATTCGCGGCTGCTGAGGAGATGCGTTCCTGGCGATTTCTACATCTGAATCCAGAGATACTTCGCCAGCCCAGCCCAAAGACGGCGCCGGCCAGGCTGGTTGCGGACGGCCGGAATCTGGCCAACGTGCTGGCGCGCATGAAGGCCGTCGATCCGTCGTTGTTGGCCGCCATATCGGAAGATCTTGCCGAGCATGTTCCTGGCGCCATGCGGGTCGAGGTGGAAGAGGATAGCGAAACCGGGCGCATCGCAATCTGGGCGAAGGCGGAAGACGGGAGGCGATTCTCGTCGCGTGTGCTTTCCGATGGCGCGCTGCGGGCGCTGGCGCTGGTCACTATGAGGAACGATCCAGAACACGGCGGCCTCCTCTGCTTTGAGGACCCGGAGAATAGCGTTCATCCTTCGCGTTTGAATGACATGACGCGGATCCTGCAAGACCTGGCTACCGATTTCTCAAATCCCGACCAGATAGGACAGCGACTGCGTCAGGTTATATGCAACACGCATTCGCCCGCCTTTATGGGCAACCCGGACATTCTTTCCCATGTTCTCTTTGCTCATTTGGCGCCTCCCACAGATTTCGAAAGCGCAGGAAAGCAGCCTCTGGTGACCCGCATCCTGCCAGTAATTCCGGATCCTTTGCAGCCGGCCCTCCCTATTCCTGAAGAGGTGCAATCCTACACACTTAGCGAAGTGCAGAGCTATCTGGAGAGCGCAGATATGGGCGCGGCGAGGAGCCAGTTGGGTGCGCACATTGCTCTGGATAAGGGTAGCGATGTCGACAACGACGACCCTGTTGCCTCGACCCAGCCGCCCGCCAGTGACCCTGCTATGCCATAGCCAAATAGCAACAGAATTCTGCCAGGTCACTGGTTCGTCAAATAGTCGAAAAATAGAGTAAAATAGGAGCACTATGCCCAATATCCAGCCTTCTACTTTGCGCGAAGTCGGTTATCAACTGTTCGAAGCCTCGGGCTGTACTGTCGAGGACGCCCACGCCGTGGTCGACCACTTGGTGGAGTCGAATCTTTTCGGACACGATTCGCATGGCGCGATTCGTTACTACGAGTACACGCGAGCCATCCGCGAAGGTCGATTTCAGCCGCGGGCGAAACCCACAATTGTTCGCGACTATCCCAGCACAGCTGTTGTGGACGCCGGCGGGGCGCTTGGCCAGGTCGGCGCAACTTTCGCCATGAATCTGGCAATTGAGAAGGCCCGCCAACACGGTCTGGCCACGGTTACATTACGCAACACGAGCCACGTGGGCCGCGCCGGCGCGTATCCGCTGATGGCGGCGCGGCAAGGGAACTTGATCGCGCTGGCGTTCGTGAATGCCGGGAATCTTGGCTATCAGATTGCCCCCTTCGGCGGGCTGGATGGCAGACTCAGCACCAACCCGATTGCGTTCTCGGCGCCCCGGCCCGACACCGATCCGATTCTGGTGGACATGACGACTTCAGTTGTGGCCGAAGGCAAGGTGCGGGTCGCGATCAATCAGGGCAAGCATGTGCCCGAGGGCTGGCTCATTGACGCAGAGGGCAACCCCACTACCGACCCCAACGATTTCAGAGCCGAACCGCCTGGAGCAATCCTGCCGATGGGGGGTGTCGTAGCCCACAAAGGCTATGCCCTGGGCCTTGTGGTAGAATTGCTGGGAGGCACGCTGAGCGGCGAGGGCTGTGCCGACGGTTCCCGGACGATGAGGAGCAACGGCGTCCTCTTCACAGTTTACAATATTGAACACTTTACCGAGCTTTCTACCTATTATGAAGAGGTAGAGGCGCTCCTCCGTCACGTCAAGTCCAGCCGCCTCGCGCCCGGATTCGATGAGATTCTCGCGCCAGGAGAGCCGGAGTTTCGCAGCGCACAGCGTAAAGAGGGCGATGGCATCGAAATCGATGAGACCACCTGGGAACACATTTGCCAGGAAGGACGACTTCTGGGGCTCGATCCGGACAGTTGGTAGAAATCGCGCAGGGCTCGCGGCTCTAACGCGGCCGCATGAACCGATCTGAAACCAGCGCCAAAGGGAGAAAGCAATGGAACAGATGACACCAAAACAACGGTTCTTGGCTGGGCTGAACGGCGACCCGGTGGACAGACCACCTGCAGCCAGCATTGTGTCCGTTATCACTTACGAATTGATGGACATTACCGGCGCGCACTTTCCACATGCAAATATCGAGCCGGAGCCGATGGCGACGCTCGCCGCCGGCGCGCATGAAGTGATGGGATTCGACAGCGTCATGCCGATATTCAGCATTGCCCAAGAGGCAATGGCGCTCGGCTGCGAGGTGGACTGGTCGGATACCGACATGATGCCCAATCCGACCGACTCGCCCTGGGCGGATCGCGATGTCGAAATCAAGCTGCCTGACGGCTTTCCCGATTCATTTCTTGAAGACAAATACGTCAAGTGCGCCATAGATGCCATCCGGTTGCTCAAGCAGCATTTCGGCGACGAGGTCATGGTTCTGGGCAAGGTCATGGGGCCGTGGACACTTTCCTACCACTGCTATAACACGCAGGAGTTTCTGTTCGATACCATTATGGACCCGGACCGTGTACGCAAATCATTGGAAACTCTAGCGCCGGTGCCACTCTTGTTTGCTCAGGCCCAAGTAGAGGCCGGCGCCGACGCTATCGTCTGGGCCGACCACGCCACGGGGGACCTGGTTCGGAACACCATGTACCGGGACTTCCTGTTGCCGCACCATCAGGAGCTTGTGCCTCAAGTGGACGCGCCCGTTATTCTGCACTGTTGCGGCCGGACGCTGGACCGGGTCGAGTTCTTTAGCGAGGCCGGCTTTGCCTGCTATCATTTCGAGTCGGCCAACGCGCCGGATCTGATGGTCGAGAAGGCTGCCGGCAAGATGAAGCTGACCGGCAATGTAAACAATCCGATCACCTTGTACTCGCGCGGCCCGGCTGAGGCGCGAGCTGAAGCGCAAGCCGCCATTGACGCAGGCGTGGACATTATTGCACCGGAGTGCGCCGTTCCACTTCAGGCCCCCGTCGCCAACCTACAGGCGATTGTGGAAACCTGCAAAGACAATCGCTACCAATAGGAGCCCCTTACTATGAGCCGCGAAGAAGAGATCAAGAAAGGGCTGTACGAGCACACACTAGTCGGCGAGGCGCCGGAAGTGGTGGCGCTTACGCAAGAGGGTATCGACCTGGGGATGGATCCGCTGGATATTCTGTTTGGCGCGCTTATTCCATCTTTGCAGGAAGTGGGCCGTCTATTTGAAATCGGCGAATACTTTGTTCCCGAAATGCTGGTCGCGGCGCGCGCCATGCAGGGGGCGATGGCTCTGCTGCGACCACTGCTGGTCGACAAAGGGGCGGAGCCAATCGGCAAGGTCGTGATGTTGACGGTGAAGGGCGATGTTCACGATATCGGCAAGAATCTGTGTAACATCATGTTGGAGGGCGAGGGCTTTGACATCGTTGACTTGGGGGTCAATGTCAAGCCGGAAGACGTGGTCGCGGCGGTACAGGAATACGAGCCTCAATTGTTGGGCTTCTCTGCCTTTTTGACCACGACCATGCCCTTCTTCAAGTCGAATCTGGCAGCGTTGACGGAAGCCGGATTGCGGGAATCTGTCAGGGTTATGGTTGGCGGCGCGCCGGTTACGCAGGAGTATGCCGACAGTGTAGGCGCGGACGGTTTCGCGCCCGATGCCAGCGCGGCGGTGCGCCTGGCCAAGCAACTGATGGTCGAAATGGGGTACGACGTCAGCATGGGCGGCGGCGATGACGGCGAAGGCACGTCCGCTTTGGCGAGCGCCGTGCAAGCCGTTGAGGACCTCATGGTCCAAGCCGGAAAACATGACGAGTAGCCTGACATGAATACTGTGATTTCCTCCGCGAAGAAAACCGTTGTAATCGGTCCAGAACACCCCTTTGTTATTATCGGCGAACGTATCAACCCCACCGGCCGGAAAATCCTGACCAAGCAGATGATTGACCGCAACATGAGCATGGTCTGTCGCGACGCCCGGCGGCAGGTGGAGGCGCACGCGCACGTGCTCGATATCAACGCCGGCGTACCAGTCGACGGCGTAGAGCCGGAGATTCTTCGACAAGCGATTCAGGCCGTGCAGCAGACCGTAGACGTGCCAATTTCAATCGATTCATCGGTCGTCGAAGCGTTGGAAGAGGGCCTCGCGGCCTATGAAGGCAAAGCCCTCGTCAATTCAGTCACCTATGAAGATGAGCGGCTGGAGACGGTCCTGCCGCTGGTCAAGAAATACGGCGCGGCGGTCGTGGGCGTAGCCAACGACGATACCGGCATTTCCAACGAACCGGAGGAACGGCTTCGCATCGCCACCATGATTGTCGAGCGCGCCGCAGACCACGGCATACCGGCCGAGGACGTGGTTATTGACCCACTGGCTCTGACAGTCAGCGCGGATGACAATGCAGCTCTGATCACATTGGAGACTATCCGCCTCATCCGCGAGAATTTGGGCGTCAACATGACATGCGGGGCCAGCAATATTTCCTTTGGACTTCCATGGAGGCCGACTGTTAACGCTGCTTTCCTTTCCATGGCGATCGCGGCCGGCCTGACTTCGGCCATAACAAATCCCCTAGAGACGGAAATCCGCCACACAATTTACGCCGCCGACCTCCTCATGGGGCACGACGCCTATGCGGGCAACCTGATTCAGGCATTCCGATCGGAACGAAAGCGCCAGCAAGAGTCGAATTAGCTTTTGTTCCGTTCCAAACGGAAACGCATATGCGTTCGCTTCAATGACAAATACTGTTCCCGCCGGAACGACCAAAGTCTCCATAGAGTTCCGACCTCACGATAAGGTAACCCGCGTTCCACCCGGAATGACGATTTTCAACGCCGCCAATTGGATAGGTCTGCCGATTGACAGCACTTGCGGGGCTAAAGGAACTTGCGGTAAGTGCAAGGTTCGTATACTACGCGGGCAAAACGGCGCGACCGCGGCTGACCGGCGGATTTTCTCTGAAGAGGAGATCGCCGATGGCTGGCGGCTCTCCTGCCGCAGCGAAGCCAATTCGGACGTCGTCTGCCACGTGCCGCGGCTGATGGGTAACCCCAAAGCGGCGTTGATGGGATTTGACCGCCACGTCATTCTGAATGCCAACGTCTATAAGATCCCCTTGACGCTGACACCGCCCTCGCTGGAAGACCAGCGCAGCGATTTCAGCCGCATCCGCGATGCATTGGAGCCGGAAGGGTATGCGATCGAGGCCTCGCTGAACCTTTTGCGCCAGTTGCCGGGCGTGCTGCGGCGCAGCAACTGGCAGGTTACCGCTGTGATTGTCGGACACGAGTTGGTCAGTGTCGAGGAGGGCGACACCAGCAGCCGCTCCTTTGGTCTGGCCTTCGACATTGGCACAACAACGGTTGTGGGCATGTTGATCGATCTCAACAGCGGGGCGCCGGTTGCAGTCCAATCCGCTCTCAACGGACAGGCGGTACAGGGCGCCGACGTTATTTCCAGAATCAGCTATACGATGCTCAATGAGGGCGGGCTGGCCGAACTGAATGAAGTTATTCTGCGCACGCTAAACGGGCTTATCGCCCGACTCTTGGAAGAAGGGCAGGTGGCGGCGCACGAGGTGTATGAGGTTGTTACCGCCGGCAACGCCACGATGCAGCATCTGTTCTTGGGGGTTGACCCGGAACCGATCGGGCTTGAACCGTTCATTCCGGCGGTCGAAGACATGGTGCAGGCTTCGGCGCACGAGATTGGCCTCAACATACATCCTCAGGCACAGGTACACTGTCTGCCCTATCTTGGCGCCTATGTCGGCGCCGACCTGGTGGCGGGGTTGTTGGCCACCGGGCTGGCACAAAACGATGGTGTTCGGCTGCTGGTTGATGTCGGAACGAACGGCGAGATCATTCTGGGGTCTGCGGCGCGCACCGTGGCTACCGCGGCGCCGGCCGGGCCTGCCTTTGAAGGCGCGCAGATCCAGGACGGTATGCGTGCCAGCGAAGGAGCGATTGAGGCTGTGACCATCACCCGGGATGGGGTAGAGCTCCAGGTGATCGGGGATGTTCCACCGATTGGACTGTGCGGTTCCGGCCTGCTGGACGCGGTGGCCCAATTGCGTTTGAGCGGACTGCTACTTCCGTCAGGACGGTTCGTGAAGGCGGAGGATGCGACCCAATTGGTTGCGCCAGACCTGGCAAGGCGCATCATCACGGGCGACGAAGGCAGGCGTTCCTTTGTCTTGGCGTGGCCGGAAGAAGCCGGAGGCGACAGACCGATAGTACTGACCCAACGCGACGTGCGCGAGCTTCAATTTGCCAAGGGCTCGATAGCAGGCGGTATCGATGTGGTCATGCAGGAACTGGGGGTCGGGGCGGATGCGCTTGTCGAGATATACCTGGCCGGTTCATTTGGCAGCTACATCAACCCGCAGAGTGCACGCATCATTGGGCTGGTGCCGCCCGTGCCGGTCGAGCGGATCAAGGCGGTGGGCAATGCAGCCGGCGAGGGCGCCAAGATAGCGTTGCTCTCATTCCGGGAGCGAATGGTGGCCCGGTCGCTGCCCCAGATCGTGGAGTACCATGAACTTTCGGGCCGAGGGGACTTCAACGATTCTTTTCTGGCCGTTTTGCAGTTTCCGGAACTGGAGACTCTCGGGCTGGAGCAGAGTGTCGAAGCCAGCCCCGCCTGAGAAGTTTGGAAGACGGATCCTCTACCTGACCAACCGGCAGTTCTCCTGGTCCAGCACCTTCGCATTTACCACTGTTTTTGGCACTTCCCCACGAAGCACAGTTACCACGTTTTCAGCGGCTTTGCGCGCTAACTCGGCTGTGGCGGCGACCGAGTAGAAGGCAGCATGCGGCGTCACGATCACATTTTCCAACGTCAAGAGAGGATTATCTGCCGAAGGCGGTTCTGGATCGGTCACATCCAGGGCAGCGCCTCCGATGCGTCCCTCTCGAAGCGCTCTGGTCAGCGCCTCTTCGTCAATAACGCCGCCGCGGCTCGTGTTTATCAACAATGCATCGGATTTCATCTGTGCGAGCGCGGCATCGTTGATGAGATGGGCCGTTTCCTCCGTTAGCGGGCAGTGGATCGATACATAATCGGACGCGGCAAGCATTTCAGAGAGGTTGTTTGTCACCTCAACGCCTTGCGGCGCGTCCTGCGGCCGCAGTCGCGGCGTGTAGGCGATCACGCGTAGTCCGAACCCCAGCGCCTTGGGAACAAGCGCGCGAGCGATGTTGCCGAACCCGATCAGGCCGAGCGTCTGTCCTTTTACACGGGGAATCGGGCGGGGCGTTTCCCTGGTCCAGCCGCTGCGCTCTGGCGTGCGCGCGAGAGGAAATAGTTGACGGGCGGTTGCCAGCAGCAGGGCCATGACGTGGTCCGACACCTCCTCCAGACAGAAATCCGGAACGTTGGTGACGAGCATGCCCAGCTCGGTTGCGCGGCCGATTGGGATGTTGTCCAGCCCGATGCCGTAGCGGCTGACCATTTGGCAGTTGGGTGCAATGTCAAGTGCCTCCGCCGGTACATCCTTCCAGCAGGTCAGGATCGCGTCCGCTTGCGGCGCCAGTGCGATGATCTCTTCGGGCGTACCATCGCCGGCCAGCATGACCTCGCCATCGACTGCCGCCAGCACCTCCTTTTCAATTTCGAGATCTGGCCATGCAATGTCGGTAATTAGAATTCGACGGGTCATTTCTGCGACTCCATTCTTGATTCTGAGAGGGATGCCAGGCCGGGCACAGGTTTGGCAGCGGCCTTATTTTGGCGATTAATCGAGACTTTCGTTACGGCATTCAACTCTCGCCGGCCATCTCCGCGGCGATTTTTTCTGCCATCATCATAACTGTGGCGTTGATGTTGGCGCGCACGCTGTCCGGCATGAGTGAGGCATCGACGATGCGCAGCCCGTCGATACCGTGTACACGGCCGGACTGGTCGGCGACAGCCAAGGGGTCGGCAGGCGGGCCCATCTTGCAAGTACTGGAAGAATGATGCCCCGTATCGGCATTGGCTAGAATCCACTGGTCAAGGGCCGCGTTATTATGCAGCGCGTTTCCTGGGCCCTGCAGGACTTTCCCGCTAATTGTGCGGAATGCTGGGTGCTCTTCGATCAGTTCGGTACAGAGCCGAATGGCTTCCCTCTGGCGCTCACGATCAAACGATTCTTGGTAGTAGCGGTAATTGAGTAAAGGTTGGTCCTGTATGTCGGCGCTGCGCAAAAGCAACTCTCCCTGCCCGACGGCAAGATTGACCGTCGGGCGTACAAAGAGGACTTTGCCAGATTCGATGGCGCCGTCGGGAACAGCAGCGAGGTAGACGATCATGTCGTTGACCAGGTGCGAACCGTCGGCCGTGTAGCGAAGGCCGGCCTGGTGCCAGTGGTAGCGGTTCGAGGGATCGAAAAGCAACTCCCAGTCCAGGTTAACCGTCGGGTGGTCACGCAGGTTGCTTCCAACTCCGGGCAGGTGTTGGCTGACTTGTACTCCTACCTCTCGCAGATGGGACTCCGGGCCAATGCCGGACAGCATCATGATCTGCGGCGTGCCTATCGCGCCGGCGCATAGTACGGTTTCGGCGGCGTAGAACTGCTCTACTTTACCTCTGCGAACCGCTTCCACACCGACGGCTCGGCCATCTTCCAATAGGATTCGGCGGGTAGTGCATTCCGCCGAAATATGAAGATTCGGGCGGTTTCGGGCTTGGGACAGGTAGGTAACTGCTGTACTCTGGCGAACTCCCGCAATATTATTGAGGGGGTAGGGGCCGAATCCGGTTGACCCAGGCAGGTTGGCGTCGGGGCATTCCGGGAAGCCGGCCTGCCGGCAGGCCTCAGCCCAGGCCTGCTGATCCGGGCCCCATTCATCCTCGGGGTAGCGGCGTACGCCGATGGGGCCGGCGTCGCCATGATAGTCTGCGTCGCCGTAGTCGTGGTCGTTCTCGAGCTTGCAGTAGTAGGGCAACACTTGCTCCCAACTCCAGCTGTCGTTGCCCAATGCCTCCCAAGCTGCGAAGTCTTCAGGAATCCCGCGCAATAAGATCTGCGCGTTCACGGCACTGGAGCCGCCCACGACCTTGCCGCGCGGCACACCCATGTCTTCACGCTGCGGCGTCGCCTGGGCAGTGTATCCCCAGTCGTGGCCTTTCGCGATGATTCCGGAGGACGTACCGTAACCCAATCGGATTTCTGCAGGCAGGCTGTCGGTCTTCGGATAGTCGGGACCTGCTTCCAGCAGGAGCACCTGGCGGGTTTCGTCTTCGGTCAAGCGGGAGGCGAGGATGTTTCCTGCCGAACCGGCGCCTACGATCAGCGTGTCATAAATCAAGCAGCAATTCCTCCCCGCAGCGGCCTCTTGGGATCAGGCATTTGCAGGCTGGGTCGGCAGCAACTCATCGCCCTCTTTGCGTTCGCGATAGCCGCTGACGATCATGCCGGCCCGTTCTGTCCTTTTTCCGGCTACCTCGCGATTCTGCGGGTCGCGGTAGCCCATGCGCACCAGCCGGCGCGGATTCTTAGTCTGGTTGATGTAGGAGCCATGAACCGTATCAATGCAGAAAACAACGACGTCGCCCGCATTGGCGGGAACGGCTACAGTGTCTTCGAGGTGGAACTTATCGGTGGGAAGATGGGGTGAGCAGGGGCCGTCTTCGGTCTCAAGGATATGATCGAGGTGGCCCATTTTGTGCGAGCCATCGAGGAAGCGGATTTCGCCATTTTCGTGACTGGTATCGTCGAGGTGTACAAGCACGTCGATAAAGCGCCCGTCCTGGTGGGGGTAGAAGGGGTTATCCTGGTGCATTGGGAAGGGATGGCCGGTCTGCGGCGGCTTGATGTGCAGGGTAGTGTGATGCAGCTCGACATTGGGGCCCAATAGATCGCTGAGAGCCTCCGCGAGCCTGGCATTGGTAGCCGCCCGCATCCATGCTACAGAGTAATAGTGCAGGTCTTGCATCGCTGTCAATTTGGACTTCTTTTCTGTTTCCGGGTCCATGTAGGCCTGCCGCCATGGGCCGGTCCAGCCTGGGTTTGTGAAGGCCCAGTCCTCTACGAGCCGGTCCAACTCGTCGGAAAGTTCCTGGGTCTGTTCGGGCGTAAACACGCGAGGGATGCGCAAAAAGCCATGTTCGTGATAGAAGCTGATCTGTTGCTGTGTAAGCACTGGGTCATCTCCCTTTTGGGTGTTGCGTTGCTGCGCCATGGGTCGCAGTGCGGCCTCGTGTTCAAGTCGAATCAATTCCAGGCGACAGCGCGTTGCGCCCAATTTGAGGCAGGCGCAAATTGATGCTGCCTTGTCTCAGGCGATGGGCAGGAGCTCGTCGCCCTCTTGACGCTCGCGGTATCCGCTGACGATAACGCCCGGCCTCCCCATACTCTGGCCGTACTCCTGGCGGTTCTGCGGGTCACGGTATCCCATGCGTACAAGTCGGCGGGGATTCTTCGTCTGGTTAATGTAGGATCCGTGGACGGTGTCAATGCAGAACAGCACGACATCGCCAGCCTTGGCGGGAACCGCCACTGTGTCCTCCAGGTGGAACTTATCCGTCGGCAGATGGGGCGAACAAGGGCCGTCTTCGGTTTCCGTGATGTGTTCCAGGTGGCCCATCTTGTGTGAGCCATCCAGGAATCGGATCTCTCCGTTCTCGTGGCAGGTGTCATCCAGGTGGACCAGGACATCGATGAAGCGGCCGTCCTGGTGACCGTAGAAGGGGTTGTCCTGGTGCATAGGGAACGGTTGTCCGGCCTGAGGCGGCTTGATGTGCAAGGTTGTATGATGCAGCTCTACGCTGCTGTCCAGCAGCTGGCTGAGAGCTTCGGCAAGCCTGGGGTTGGTGGCGGCGCGCATCCAGGCCACCGAGTAGAAGTGCAGGTCGTGCATTGCTGTTAGTTTGGCCTTCTTTTCGGTGTCCGGGTCCATATAGGCCAAGCGCCAGGGGCCGGTCCAGCCAGGGCTGGTGAACGCCCAGTCTTCGACAAGGCGGTCCATCTCGTTCGAGAGCTCTTGTGTTTCTTCCGGTGTATACACCTCGGGAATGCGGAGGTAGCCGTGCTCGTGATAGAAGTTGATCTGTTGCTGAGTCAGCATTGGGTCATCTCCTGTAAGTTTGTGCTTGGGGTTCATTCCTTACTGGAATTCACAGTCGGTGACTGCAGTGGCCGCGAGGTCGGAGGTTCGGGCTCTGGCAGGCATAACAACCGCCGCCGCTCATGTCGACGAATAGATTGGGGCAAAGTGCCCTTCAACAGTACTTTGGTGGCACAGCCGGTCCGGATAGCTTCTTCTCGCACAGTGTACCGAAAGTTGGGGGAATGATGCAACCGCGGTCGTGGGATTCATCCAGGGAAAGGCAGGAACTAGGCATCAACGCAGCCGGCCCAGTCATTGCTTTCGAGTTCGGTTTGAATAAGTCGAACCGTGGCTGAAATGAGGGCGTAGTCGTGTCGAGGAAGAGACTCCTTAAGGATTTGGAATGTTTCGCAGTAAAGTAGAAGGCCAGACTGCACCACTTCGCGTAGTGATAGTGAACCTCCGTCACCCTGGTTCACTGTGCCAAAGGCACGGCGCAGAAGCAAAGCCCACCTGCTCTCAGGGCCGACAGCGTTGATAACATCGTCGTAAAATGTATTATCGCTAGTCGTGAGAACCCCCCTGTGTAGGCGCATCACCCATGACAGGCCCCAGGACAGTCCGAAGCGGGCGTTCAGCAGGCGGCCGGTGTCGTTGCGCCGCAGGCCCTCCAACCCTTTGTGGGCTTCTTCGATCCA
>LXNI01001128.1_pt1 | contig 25423 bp, 27 predicted proteins | sample 809091 | NCBI WGS metagenome assembly LXNI01 (sample SAMN04870527, study PRJNA318959) | sponge metagenome | biome: 01000161; feature: marine sponge reef; material: water | host: Sarcotragus foetidus | place: Greece: Milos, Mediterranean Sea | collected 2013-05-29 | depth 5-7 m | reverse complement strand
ATGGACGTGTCGGTATTGGCCGAGGCGGTGGAACTCACCGAGCACCGGGTGCCGTACGTGCTGGCCACCGTGGTGTGGCGGCGGGGCCCTTCGTCGGGGCGGCAGGGCTCGAAGGCCGTCGTCCTGGCCGACGGCACGGTCCGGGGATGGCTGGGCGGCGCCTGCGCGGAGCCTTCAGTGGTGCGCCACGCCCGCCAGTGCCTGGAGACCGGCGAGCCTGCGCTGCTGTTCCTGGGCCAGCCCGACGAGCTCGACGGCCGCTCGCAGGAGGGGGTGCGCTCGATAGCCATGGCCTGTGAGTCCGAGGGCGCGCTGGAGGTCTACCTGGAACCGCACCGCCCCGAGCCCCAAGTGGTGGTGTTCGGCCATTCCCCGGCGGTGGATGCGCTGGCCGAGATGGCCCTCGCGCTGGGGTGGGGGGCGACGGTCGTCGACGACGGCGGAGACCCTGACGAGCATGTCCGGGCTGAGATCGTGCGCACCAAGCTCGACCTGTCGGGCCTCGGCATCGACGGCGCCACCGCGGTGGTGGTGGCCACCCAGGGCCACTACGACGACCTGGCCCTGGAGGTCGCCCTCGCGTGCGATCCCGGCTACGTGGGCCTGGTCGCCTCCGAGAAGCGTGCCGCCGCGGTCTTCGACCATCTCGCCCACAGGGGAGTGGCCCGTGCGGAGACGGACCGCGTGCACGCTCCGGCGGGGCTGGACCTGGGCGCCGTCGCCAACGCGGAGATAGCCGTAGCGGTCATGGCCGACCTGGTAGCCCGCCGAGCCCGGGGCGAGCTGGTGGTCAAGGGTGCCGGCCCCGCTCCGCTCCGAGCCGAGGCCACCGACCCGGTGTGCGGAATGACGGTGCTGGTCGACGACGCCAAGTACCACACGGTGCATGAGGGCGCCGACTACTGGTTCTGCGCCCCCGGCTGCCTGAGAGCCTTCACCGCCGACCCGAAGGCCTGCCTCGCCGCTGGCTGACGCGTCGGCACCGCCGTAGCCGAGAACCGAACCTATAATCCGGCAAGCTCGCCGGTCGTCCTAGGAGTGGTTGATGACTACTGATCCATCGCCGGGGGGCAAATTCCGGGTAGTTGCTCGCCAAGGCGATGACTGGTGGGGGATCCGGGTCCGCGAGCTTGACTGGGTGTTCTCGCAGGCGACCTGCCTGGAGGAGGTGGCAGAGACCGCACGCGACGCGATCGCGGCTTACTACGACGTGTCGGCATCCGAGGTGGGCGAGATCGTCATAGACAAGGTGATCGCGGCCGACTCGCTCTAGTTCGCATCTCGTTCAGCGTTTGGCGGTGCCCGCTTCCGTGGCAGGGCGGCCGTAGTGTGGCCCGATGACCGAAGGCCACCGCGACGACAGGCGGCGGCTGGGGTGGCTGCTGGCCGGGGTGGGGATGCTGGCCGTGTCGACCGACTCGCTCTGGGTGCGCTTGTCCGAGGCCGACGCCTTGGACGTGGCGTTCCTGGTGTCGTGTTGCGCGCTGGTGGTGCATCCGACCTTCGGCCGCTGGTTCGACCGGCGCCCCGCTCTGGAGTCGTTTCGGACCCACCCGACGCTCGTCATTGGTGTGGGGGTGCTCGCGTCGGTGAGCCAGCTCGCCTTCATCACTGCCATCACCGAGACCCGGGTGGCCAACGTGGTGGCCATCGTGGCTGCGGCCCCTCTGATGGCTTCGTTGTGCGCCCGATTGTTTCTGGGCGAGCCCATTACCCGGCGGGTGGCGGTGGCCATCGGCCTGACCATGGTGGGCATCGGGATGATCGTGTCGAACTCGGTGGGAGAGCCGACGCTGAGGGGCGACTTCCTAGCATTGTTGGCGGTGATGTGCTTCGCCGGGAACATGACCATCTGGCGACGCTTTCCGGACGTCAGCCGCCGGGCCGCGTTGTGGGCCAGCGCGGTCATCGTCGTGGGTCTTACCAGCTTCGCAGCGTCGCCGTTCTCGCTCGACGCACAGGCATACCTGGCCGTCGGAGCCATGGGCCTGTGCTTCAACCCCTTGGGCCGGCTGGCCAACTCGAACGCCCTGCGCTTCGCGCCCGTGTCGGAGGTCTCGCTGTTCGCGCCGACCGAGACGGTGGCCGGGACGGTCTGGGCCGCTCTGTTCCTGTCGGAGCAGCCCAGTCTCAGCACGGTGGCCGGCGCGGTGGTGGTGCTGGCCGGCGTGTTCTACGGCACGGTTGCGGCCAGCCGATCGAGACGGGAGACGCCGGGTCCAGGCGGGGCGATTCGTAGGCTGAGCCCATGAGAGCACTGGTGCAGCGGGCCGGGCGGGCGCGGGTGAGTGTGGTTCATCCTCGTTCTCTTGTGAGCATTCTGCGACGCGCGATCCCTGATCCTATAGACACTGTTAGAAGAGCTGAAAGCCATAGGACAGACAAGACCAAGATCATCCTACCTAAGGTTTGCCATATCGAGAGGCGCTGCCATTCTCGTAAGACTTCGTGATCGACGACCGGTCTAAGAATATTTGCGACAATACCTGCTGTCGTCATGATGCTCGCAGTCTCAGTTCTCGAAAAGGGTGACACATACCCCGCTGCACATAACAATATAACTGTACTAAGCACGCTGATAGTATCGCCGATCGGGGCTAGCAATGAGGCGAATAGAAGCAACCATATTAGCCCTAGCATCTGTCTAGAATTCATCTTTCCTAAACCCTGCTCCTGTTGCTCACTCCATAGGCCAACTGCCGAAATGTCGGACATGAGTGCTGTTAGCGTCCGTACGGGCCGTCGCGGCACTCATGTCCGAGGCCACTGCCATACTGGCAGTTTATCCGAACACACCAGACGCATCCTTCTGGTCATTGCATCTCCTTGTAGTTGTTGTTGGTGATCCCGAATCAGCGGATTCGGCTAACTGACCGACTGTCAGCTTGGACCCGTTGTAGCACCGGCGGGCCAGCCGATGTCTGCCAAATCCGGCTCAGATCTGCCAAAATCTTGGCAGACGTCTGTCAAATCTGGGGCAGACGTCTGCGAAGTCGGCGCCCGTGGCCAGGGCTGTCGTCTCCCAGGACGCGGGTGATGCCGCCGTTGGTGTTGAAGAAGACACCGCGGAAAACGGAACGGGCTGTCTTCTGGCCATCGGAGCCATGGGCCTGTGCTTCAACCCCTTGGGCCGGGTGGCCAACTCGAACGCCCTCCGCTTCGCGCCGATGTCGGAGGTTGCGCTGTTCACCCCGATCGAGACGGTGGCGGGAACGGTGTGGGCCGCCCTGTTCCTGTCGGAACTTCCCCGACCCGCCGCGGTGGTAGGCGCCGCGGTCGTGGTCGCGGGGGTGCTCTACGGCACGGTCGGATCCACCACCGCGAGGCTTCCCAGGACGAGGGCCTGAGTCGGCGCGGTTCCTAGGCTGGGGGCGTGAGGGCACTGGTGCAGCGGGTCGCCGAGGCCCGGGTGAGGGTGGACGGTGAGGTCGTCGGCGAGATCGGTCCTGGGCTGTGCTGCCTGGTCGGGGTGACCCACGACGACGACCGGGACGCCGCGGTGAAGCTGGCCTCCAAGCTCTGGCATCTGCGCATCTTCGCCGATGAGAACGGGCATATGAACCGGTCGGTGGCCGACACCAGCGGCGAGGTGCTGGTGGTCAGCCAGTTCACGCTCTACGGCGACACCCGCAAGGGTCGCCGGCCTTCGTTCATCGCGGCGGCCGCCCCCGACGACGCGGCCCGGCTGATCGACGAGCTGGTCGCCGAGCTGCGGCGTCTGGGAGCCACCGTGGCCACCGGCTCCTTCGGGGCGAACATGGCGGTGGTGCTGACCAACGACGGCCCGGTCACCCTGATGCTCGAGGTTTGAGGCAAGTCCCTCCGAACCAGGTTCGGGACACGGCCGAGCTGCGGGCTACCCTCCGGCCCATGTCGAGCGGCCCCGCTGGCGAGTCTGCGGCTGACACCGATGATCGTCGCCTCGACATAGCGCAGATGGTGGCGGTCGTCACCGGCGGGGCCGGCGGCATCGGCAAGGGCATCGTCGAGGCGCTCCTTCGCCGGGGCGCCCGGGTGGTGATCGCGGACATCGAAGAGCCCGTGCTGCAGCGGGCGGTGGACGAGCTGTCACCTCTGGGGCCGGTGGAGGGCGTGCTCACCGACGTGAGCGACGAGCAGTCCGTCACCGCGCTCGCCGACCATGTCTTCGACACCCACGGGCAGTGCAACCTGTTGTTCTGCAACGCGGGGGTCACCTCGGGCGGCGGTGGCAAGCCGTGGCAGCAGGAGCCCAACGACTGGCGCTGGTGCTTCGGCGTCAACGTGTTCGGGGTGGCCATCTGCACCTGGGCGTTCGTTCCCCGCATGATCGCCAGCGGCCAGCCCGGCCAGGTCATCGTCACGTCCTCGGGCGACGGCGGCTTCGCACCGGTGCCCACCGCCTCGGTGTACGCGTCGTCGAAGGCGGCGGTCAGCTGCTTCACTGAGGCACTGAACGCCAACCTCATCGGGGAGGGCACCAAGCTGAGGGCGTCGGTGTTCTACCCCTCGGGCGGACTCATGGACACCGGCCTGTTCAACGCCCAGCGCAACCGGCCCGAGCATCTGCGGCGGGTCGGTGGGGGCACCGGCAGGGGAAGCCTCACCTTCGAGCAGCTCAAGGAGCTGATCGCTGAGATGCGAGGCGCGGAGCCCGAGGTGGCCGACTTGTACGAACTGGGCGAGTTCGTGCTCGACGGCGTGGCCGAGCGCCGCTACGTCATCGCCCGCAACCTGGACGAGACCGCCGAACTGCTGCACGCCCGGGCCGATGCCATCGGCAGGGCCGAGATGCCGCCCGGCCACGACCTCGGCGGATAGCCGAATTGTTGTGCAGCCATGCGCCAAACAGTTAGATGAATCCAGGCCGAATGGCTAGACAGAGGACCGCCTGGGGCAGCCGGGTCGGTTCATACTCTCGGCATCTGCCCAGCCGACCGACTACATCGTCAGACATTCCGGCGCCGGGCGGACGGGGCGGGTAACGATGCGGCCGCCGATCAGTCGGCGCGGGGGCCGCCCCGGGTCCCGGGCCAGCGGGATGCGCCGATGGTGTCGGCGTAGGGCCAGAAGGCGTCGGGATCCAGCGGGCCCGCGTTGGTGATGCTGCGGGCCTTGGCCTGGTGGGCGACCAGTTGTGCCGACAGCTGCTCCCGGATCGGGAGGTAGCGGGCGACCGGGTCCCAGGGGCTGTCCAGGAGCTTGAGCTCGCCGTCGATGTCCTCGACGTGGCGCTGCTCGAAGGTGGTGGACACATCCACGACGTGGGGCGGGAAGTCGTACTGGCCGGCTGCCCCGCCGATCGCCCGCGAGTACTTGACCCACCACTCGTGATCGTTCACATCGCCGGGCTGCGGGTCGACCGGGCCGGTCACGTAGCCGCTGAACTCGACGAAGGTGTAGCCCTGGTGGGTGGCCCGGGCCGCCACGTGGTCGCTGAGCCGGAAGAAGTCGACCTGGCACAGGAACTTGGGCTGGCCGTTGGTCTCGTGGCTGATCGAGACGGCCGCCTCCTGATCGATTCCCATGCCCAGGTTGTAGAGCCCTTCCGTGCCCTGCCAGGACGCCGGCACCTTGATGCTCACCCCGAACTCCGGCTCCCCGAGGATCGGCACGCAGTAGACGCCCACCGTCACGACCGGCTCGCCCGCGGTGAGCCCCGGCGGCAGGAGCTGCTCGACGCCGGCGGGGTCGGTCCTGTAGGTCACTACCAGCTTGGGCCATCCGGCCACCTCGCCGGGACGGCTCATCGGGGTCTCGGTCACGCTGTCTCCTGTCGCCGTGATTCAGCTCAGCGTATTGGAGCGTCACGACTCCGGCAGACTGTGGGTTGAGATCAGCGAGGAGCTTCCATGGCCATCGACTTCACGCTCTCTGAGGAGCTCGAGGACGTCCGGACCCGGGTCCGGTCGTTCATCGACGACGTGGTCAAGCCGGCCACCGACCGCATCGAGGGCCGGGACGGCGGCGAGCCGCTCGCCGGGGGCGACCGGGTCAGCGTGCTGATCGACCTTCGCAGGCAGGCTCGGGAGGCCGGCCTGTGGCTGCCGCACATGCCCGCCGAGTGGGGCGGGATGGGCCTCGGGCACGTGGCGCTGGCGATGGTGCAGGCCGAGGCGGCCAAGTCGTACTACGGGCCCTGGGTGCTCAACTGCCAGGCCCCCGACGAGGGCAACATGCACACTCTGCTGCACTGGGCCACGCCCGAGCAGGCGGAGGAGTACCTGCGCCCGCTGTGCGAGGGGAAGGTGTGGTCGTGCTTCGCCATGACCGAGCCTGAGGTGGCCGGATCTGACCCCACCCTGATCCAGACCCGTGCCTACCCCGACGGCGACGAGTGGGTCATCAACGGCCACAAGTGGTTCATCTCCAACGCCCACCGGGCTCACTTCGCCATCCTGGTGTGCCGCACCGAGGACAGTCCCGACATCCCGCAGGCGGCCAACAGCGCCTTCATCATCGATCTTCCGCACCAGGGTTGGACCGAGGTGCGCCAGATCGAGACCATGCACGGCAGCACCGGCCACAGCGAGATCCTCATAGAGGACCTCCGGGTCCACAACGACCAGATGCTCGGGGGCAGGGGCCAGGGCCACCTGCTGGGCCAGTACCGGCTGGGCCCGGCCCGGCTGGCCCACTGCATGCGGTGGATCGCCCAGGCCGAGACCGCGCTGGACATGATGGTGGACCGCTCACTGAACCGCTTCTCACACGGCTCGCTGCTGGCTGAGAAGCAGGGGATCCAGTGGATGATCGCCGACTCGGCCATGGAGCTGTACCAGGCCAAGTTGATGGTTCTGCACGCGGCTCACAAGATCGACCGTGGCGACGACTTCAAGTCCGAGGTGTCGATGGCCAAGCACTTCGTGGCCAACATGGTGAACCGGGTGATCGATCGCTCGATCCAGGTGCATGGAGCGCTCGGCTACTCCACCGACACCCCGCTGGCCCACATGTTCCAGCACGCCCGGTGGGCCCGCTTCGCCGACGGCGCCGACGAGGTGCACCAGATGCGCATCGCCCAACGCACCATCGCCGCCTACACCGATGAGGGCACCACCCGCCGGGCCACCGGCGACCTGCCGATCTGAGCACGCCCGACACTGCCAGGAGGATCTCGATGACCAGCGACCGCGACCCCCTGTTCGATCTCGAGGGCAAGGTTGTTGCCATTACCGGCGGCTCCCGCGGTCTGGGCCGCGCGATGGCGGCCGCCTTCGCCCACCGCGGCGCACGGGTGGCCATTGCCAGCCGCAAACAGGACGCGTGCGAGGCCGCGGCAGAGGCCTTCGCCGAGACCGCCCGGCAGCGCATACCGCTGGGCCGCGGCGGCCAGCCCGACGAGATCGTCGGCACCGCTCTCTACCTGGCCTCGTCGGCCTCCAGCTACACCACGGGCTCGATCATCCAGGTCGACGGCGGCCTGGCCTGGCCCCCGGCCTGATTCCGGTGGGCCGACTCGGTCAGCTGGCAGGGAGTTGCCGATCGCGTGATATCGCTGGCGTTGGTCGGGGACTGTGCGCAGGACGCGGAGGGCCTGAAGTTCGAAGTCCTCTCCAGTCGACTAACCCCAGTGGTTGGACTGGTACTCCAGCATGTAGGCATAGATGAGAGCGTTCTGAGAGGTCACCATGCGGCCGCTGCGGAATCCCGCGTGCGTGAGGCACTTGAGGAACTCGTGCCAGTTGCTCAGGTCCAAGACTTCGTCCTGAGCATGTGCCAGAGCCTCGAACTGTGCAGTTCGACGAACCTCGGAGACCTCTCCGGTCTCTAGGTCTTTGCCCCTCAGGAGGTTGTAGACGTGGCTGAGCCGGCCCCTCCGGAAGGCCAGCCCGACCCCGACGCGCAGCAGTTGGTCGGGACCGGGCTCAATGAAGGCGTTCTTTGGCGATGGTCCGGTGACGGCCGTGTCGACAGCCGCTCGGCAGAACTGCTCGAGTTGGCGCCGCCCCTTCGCCCAGTGGACCGACATGAGCGTCAAGATGAAATCGGACTGTTTGAGTTGAACGCCTTCGGAGTTGGTGCGCACGAAGATGTCAGCGACCTGCTCCTCGTGAGCGCTCGCGCCCAACTCGAGTACCTGGAATCGGAAGTCACACAGATCTCGAACCCGGTAGATGCGCTCCTCCAGGACGTCCTGTTCGTCGCTCCACCCGCCTTCTCCGTCGTCGAACGCCGCCCCACGGTGTGACCCCAACTGGTCGAGGAAGCCCCGAACTGTCGACCTGTACCGGTCAGCCCACAGCACCGCGATGTCCGCGATGAACTCGGGATCCCGCTCGATGGCTGCGTCGGTGACCTCGAAGGTCTCGTCCTCGGGCCGGAACGCGATGCGGATCTGCTTCTGCTGATAGCGGCTGGTGAGAACAGGACTACCTGTCAGCACCGCGAACAGCGACGTGAGCCTCTGCTGTCCGTCCACAATCAGCAGCCGGGCGACCCCGTCGTTCTCGCCGCCGCCCACCTGGCGCACGCCGGCATCGGCTCCGGTCTCCCAGAACATCAACGTTCCCACCGGATAGCCCCGGTACATCGAGTCGAACAGGTCGCGCACCTGAGCGGCTGACCACACGAAGGGCCGTTGGAGCACGGCATGGCCTCATTCCAGGATTTCGTGTTACAATAATTGCGTGTGGAGTTCCATCGCTCTGCGTTCAAGCACGGCTTCGACCGCGACGCGATCCTGCACGGGCTTGAACACGCCCTCGTCGTCGTCGAACTCGAGCCGGCTGCTGACCCGCCCAGGATCCTCGCCATCGGCGCCGATCCAGCGGGGAACCTGCTGGAGATCGTCTGGCTCGAACTCGACGGCGGCGCCCAGATGGTGATTCACGCAATGCCGCTACGCCCAGCGTTTCACGCACTATTGCCGACGCGAGGCGATCAGCCATGACTACAAGAAAGACCGCGACTGGCCGCATCCTCACCGCGGCCGATCTCGACGCCATCGCCGAAGAGGTCGAGAGCAGCGACTACGACATCGCGGCGCTGCGCAAGCGCCGCCGGGGCCGGCCCGCCATGGGCTCGGGTCCGGCTGAAGTGGTGCCCGTGCGCATCGACCCGGAACTGCGAGCCGCGGTCGCTGCCCGGGCCGAGACCGACGGCACGACGACGAGTGAGGTCATCCGCGAGGCCTTGCGCAGATTCCTGGATGTCAACCAGGCTGAGCAGACACAACACGCGTGAGCGGACTCCACGAATCCAACCCATCGAAGCTGCCAGCCAATGAGCGATTAGACCGTGGTGGTCGCAGAGCATCTTCCGTCCCCTGGGGCGAGCGAAGGGACGTTGGCCGTCGCAAGACGGGCGGTACCGCCGGCGCGGCTTGGCACAGGGCCCACCTATCCTGCGGTCGTGACCGAGGAACCGGCCGCCGGCGACGAAGCGGGGCTCTACGGCGCTGCGGCCGGCGGCGACGCGCCCAGCGATGCCGAGGTGCGAGACAGGCTCCCCGACGATCTCGACGCGTCGGGGTACGTGGGCCCGTACCTGTTCCCGAACAACAGCAGGCGCCGTATTGCGGGTGTGCTCTACCTGCTGATCGCGGCAGCCGCCATCGCGGTGCCGCTGGTCGTCGACGAGGACGCGGTGCTCGTCAACGGCGGCTTCACGGCCGGTGGGATCGGCCTGATCCTGTTCGGGCTGTACTGCCTGCAGGCCGGGTGGAACCTGGCCGTCGACGAGAACGACGCGCTGGTCGCGGCCACCCGGGAGGTCGGCTTCCCGGTCGGCCACGCTTCGGCCCAGCTCGCCTGGCGGGGCCTGCGCAGCCGGCCCACGTGGCGCATCCTGCTGTACTCCAACGAACCGTCGCCATCGAGCCGGGGACTGGTGCTGGTCGACGGCGTGGACGGTGGGGTGGTGGGGCGCTTCGTGGAGGACAATCCCGAGGACTGGACCGGCCTCGACCCCTGAGGCCGAGCTGATAGCGTGCGACTGCAGCCGCGACGGGAGCGCTGAATGTTCGACGGAAACTGGCGTCAGGCAGTCGACCGCGGGCTCACACCGATAGGCGTGTCGCTGCGCCGCACCGGCGTGACCGCCGACATGGTGACCATCACCGGCATCGTCATGGCCACCGGCGCAGCCGTGACAATCGCGACCGGCCACCTGCGATTGGGGTTCCTGCTGCTGGTCCTGACCGGCGTTCCCGATGCCCTCGACGGCGCGGTGGCCAAGGCCTCGGGCACGTCCTCGCAGCGGGGCGCGTTCTTCGACTCGGTGTCGGACCGCCTCACCGACGCGCTGCTCTTCGGCGGCCTCACCTGGTACCTGTCGGACACCGAGCCGGGCCACATCCTGATGCTGCCGGTGGCGGTGATGAGCCTGGCGATGCTGGTCTCCTACCAGCGGGCCAAGGCGGAGCTGCTCGGCTACGACGCCAAGGGCGGCATCATGGAGCGGGCCGAGCGGTTCATCGTGCTCGGCTTCGGCCTGCTGTTCAACGAGTTGCTCATCTGGACCCTGTGGCTGATGCTCGTGCTGACCGCGGTCACCGCGGTCCAGCGGTTCATCAAGGTCTGGAGGCAGGCGTCGCAGGATCGGCCGGTCCGCCCTCGCTCACGCCGCCGGTTCCGCCGGTCCCGGGTGCCCAGGGCCGGTCGGCGCGGCGTCGACACCGCCTGGCGGGACCGGATGCGCAGCCGCCCGCCGACCGACGCTGCCTGAGCGATAATGCCGTCGGCGTCGGCCTACCGGGCCGGCGAGCTCTTCGCCCGCCGCGCTCCGTCAGCGGTAGCCAGGGGCGGGGCGCTGGCCGTCGCGCTGGCAGCCGCGGCGGCCAGCGGCGACAAGCGGCTATTGGTCCGGCGCAACCTGGAGAGGGCGCTGGGCCGGCCGATGGGACGCGTCGAGGCCGCCCGCCGGGTGACCGCCGTCTTCGACTGGTACGCCCGGTACTACCTCGAGAGCTTCAAGCTGCCGAGCATCGACGCGGCCGACATCGACGCCGGGTTCGGCTACGAGGGCGTCGGCGCCATCGAGCGAGCCGTGCGCTCGGGGACCGGACCGATCCTGGTCATGCCCCACCTGGGCACCTGGGAGTGGGCGGCATGGTGGCTGGCCCTGATCCCGAAGGTGAAGGTGACGGCGGTGGTCGAGCCGCTGGAGCCTCCCGAGGTCTTCGAGTGGTTCACCTCCTTCCGCCGGCGGCTGGGCATGGACATCATCCCTCTCGGACCGGACGCGGGCGGGCGCCTGGCCGCCGCGATACGGCGCGGCGATGTCGTGTGCCTGCTGGCGGACCGGGATGTCGCCGGCAACGGCGTCGAGGTGGACTTCTTCGGGGAGCGGACCAGGCTGCCGGCCGGTCCGGCCCTGCTGGCGCTGCGCACCGGCGCCCCCCTCATACCCGCCGCGGTGTACTGGAGAGGATCCGGTCGCCACGCCGTCGCGGCGCCCCCGCTCGATACCCGGCGGATCGGTGGCATCCGTGCCGACGTGTCCCGCGTCGTCCAGTCCTACGCATCTGCCCTCGAGCAGCTGATCCGGGCTGCGCCCGAGCAGTGGCACCTGATGTCACCCAACTGGCCCAGCGACTACGAGGCGCTCGGCCAACCCGTCCCCGAGTCGCTGCGCGGCTTGTAGCGGCTACAACGGCGGTCCCTCCGCTCGTGGGCATCTAGCCTCTCCGAGTGTGCGCATAGGCATCGTCTGCCCCTACAGCCTCACCCAGCCCGGCGGTGTGCAGATGCAGGTGCTCGGGCTGGCCAGGGCGCTGGGCCGCAGCGGGCATCCCACCCGGGTGCTCGGCCCGTGCGACGGCCCGCCGCCCGATCCCAACGTGACGCCCCTGGGAAACAGCCTCCCCGCGATCGCCAACGGCTCCATAGCCCCTGTCGCCCCCGACCCGTCGTGCCAACTGCGGGCCATCCGAGCCATGCGGGACGAGTCCTTCGACGTCATCCACCTCCACGAGCCCCTGGCGCCCGGACCGACTATGACCGCGCTCCTCGTCAGGCCCGCCCCTCTCATCGGGACGTTCCACGCGGCCGGCGGCTATATCTCGTACCAGGTCTTCCCCCGGGCCGCCCGCTTCCTCGCCAACCGTCTCGAGTTGAGGGTGGCGGTCTCGCCCGACGCCGGCGATACGGCTCGCCGGACTCTCGGCGGGGACTACGACCTGCTCTACAACGGCGTGGAACTGGCTCCCTACCGGATCGCAGAGCCCGCGCTCACCGATGGTCCCACGATCCTCTTTGTCGGCCGTCACGAGCCCCGCAAGGGTCTCGGCGTGCTGCTCGATGCGCTAGGACTGCTCCCCTCGACGGTCAGGCTCTGGATCGCCGGCACCGGTCCCGAGACGGCTGCGCTGCGGGACCGGTGGGCAGGCGATGCTCGCATCGAGTGGCTTGGCACCATCACCGACAGCGAGAAGATCGCCCGGCTCAAGGGGGCTGACGTGCTCTGTGCTCCGTCCCTGGGGGGAGAGTCCTTCGGCATTGTGCTGCTGGAGGCCATGGCCGCCGGCACCGCGGTGGTGGCCAGCGACCTCCCCGGCTACCGCAACGTCGCTCGACCGGGCACCGACGCGCTGCTGGTTCCGCCCGGAGATCCGGGGGCGCTGGCCGGTGCCATAGACCGGGTGCTGTCGAGCGCCTCCGAGTCGTCGGGCCTGGTCGAGGCGGGGCACCTGAGAGCGGAGGCCTTCTCCATGTCCGGTCTCGCCGACCACTATCTCCGGCGCTACGAACGGATCGCAGTGTCGACCAGTGCCGAGCGGGGGTAGAAATGGTCCCGGAGATACGGTGGCAGCCCCGAACGTCCGCTACACCGCAGAACGCCTTGAGGAATCACCCCGCAGCTGTCATCGCTCCCCCAGCCGCCATCATGGGGCTCGCCGTATGGGCGATCCTCTGGGCCGTGGGCGTCTCGCCTCCAACGGCGGTTGCCCCCGCCGCGGCCATGGGCGCGGCCGTCGCCGCGCGGCTGTGGCTCAAGGCGCCCCAGTCGGCGCTGGCCGCCTTCGGAGCCCGGCCGCTCGCCCGAGGCGAATACCCGCGGCTCGAGAACCTGGTCGAGGGCCTCTGCACCACCCACGGATTCAACCGCCCCTCGCTGCATGTGGTGGAGACGCCGGCCATCAACGCGGCGTCAGCGGGCCGGCGCGAGCTTGCCGCCCATCTGATCCTCACCCGCGGGGCCCTGACGGAGCTCGACCGCCTGGAACTGGAGGCGGTGGTGGCCCGCCAACTATGCGAGATCAGGCGAGGAGTGGCCGTCGAGACGGCTCGGGCCGGTGTCGCCCGGATCCCCGTAATCGGAAGTCTCGCCGTCCGCCTGTCCGGAAGCGCCTCCAGCCGTCAGCGGGCAAGCGACGTCGACCTCGAGGCGGTGGGCCTCACCAACTACCCGCCGGCCTTGGCCTCCGCCCTGTCCAAGGCCACGGCTGTGACCAGCATCAAGGCATCCGCAGCGGCAGGGCATCTCTGGCTCGTGGCGCCCGAAGGGTCCGAACCCGCGGCTGGGACGCAGCCATCGATGGCTCAGCGGATCGACGTGCTGGGCGAGATCTGATGGTCCTGCGGCCGCGTCCCGAGGCCGCGGGCAGGGCAACCGATACGAACGTGCAGTCCGGCCCGGCCCGGCTGGCCCTGCTGGCCGTGGTCGTGGCGCTCGCCGTCGCGTGCAGCGGTTCACAGAGCGGCGATGGAGATCCCGTTGAGGTCGATGTCGCCGGGGACTCGGTGGATGCGTCGCCCGAACCGGAGTCCGATCCCGCCGGTGCGCACGAAGCGACCGTCGAGGACAGTCCGGACGACAAACCCGATCCGGCGTCCGGTGACACCGCTGCGGCTGAGGCCAGCCCGGTCCCGGACGCCAACGGCGGCGCTGAGGCATCGAGCGATGGCGCCGCACAGGAGAACGGCACTGCCGGAGCCGAGGACGCTGGAGCTGAGGACGTTGAAGCTGAGGACGCCGAAGCTGAGGCCGCGGTTGCCGAGGGAGCTGAAGCCGAGGGAGATGAAGCCGAGGGAGATGAAGCCGAAGACGCTGAAGCCGAGGACGCTGAAGCCGAGGACGCTGAAGCCGAGGACGCTGAAGCCGAGGACGCTGGAGCTGAGGACGTTGAAGCTGAGGGCTCTGTAGCTGAGGCCGCGGTCGCCGAGGGCGCTGAAACGCCGGAGATCGGTCAGATCATGGACATGGCAGTGCCTGAGACAGTCCGCTACGGTCTGCGGGCTCCCCTCACCGGCGAGCCGACCACCGACCCGACGCTGGCCCAGCGCCGAGCCCTGGCCGTGAAGGTGGGCAACAGCGGCCGGCGCGCCCGTCCCCAGGCGGGACTCGCCGCGGCCGACATCGTCTACGAACTGCTGATCGAGGGGGGCGAGAGCAGGCTCGTGGCCGTGTTCCATTCGGAGATGCCCGGTCGCGTCGGTCCGGTCCGCTCGGCGCGGACCAGCGACTTCGACCTTCTCGCCGACCTGTCGAGGCCCTACCTGGCGTCCTCCGGTGCGAACGCCACGGTCTTGGCGGAGATGCGCCGGGCCGACTGGGCGGGCACCATCGTCGACGTCGGAGGCATGAGGACCTTCATGCCCTACTCCCGCGATCCTGCTCGCCGGCCCCCGTACAACCTCTACCTCAACACCGAGAGACTCGCCGGTTCCGACGGCGCTGCGCTGCGGGGCGGGCCGCTGGAGACGCCGGTGGCGCCGCTGCTCGACTACGGCTCGTCCAACCCCGCCGGCATCGCCGGCGCGAACGGTGTCACCGTCACCTACCACCGGTCCACCAACAACGTGGTGTCGCACATCTGGGACGCTGCCGCCGGCGGATGGGTGCGGATCCAGGACGGCGATCTGATGACGACCGAGACCGGCTCCGGCCTGAGGGAGGTGGCCCCGGTCAACGTGGCGGTCGTGTGGACGACCCACCGGCGCGCCCCCTCCGACGCCGAATCCCCCCTGACCGTGTCGTACGGCACCGGCGACGCGCTGGTGTTGACCGCGGGCGCGGTCCACGAGGCCGTCTGGGAGCGCAGCGAGGACCGCGCCGGCTTCCGGTTCGTCGATACAGCCGGCAACCCGCTGAGCCTCTCTCCCGGTTCCACCTGGCTGCTGATCGCCAACAGCAGCCGGCGTTTCCCGGTGACCGGGGCCGAGGTTCTGGCCGACGCCGACGGGACCCGGCTGCTGGCTGAGGCCAGGGAGGCGGCAGAGGCGGCGAGCGTCCCGTAGGAGCCGGCAATCGGGACGCGGTGATCCGCTCGGCCTCTAGGATGGCGACCATGTCCGCCAACCCCGAAACCAGCGCATCTGGCGCCGCTGCGGGCCAGAACCGGCCGGCCACCGGCACCACCCTTGTGAAGCGGGGCCTGGCCGAGATGCTCAAGGGCGGTGTGGTCATGGACGTGGTCACCCCTGAGCAGGCCAGGATCGCCGAGGATGCTGGAGCGGTCTCGGTCATGGCGCTGGAGAGGGTGCCCGCCGACATCCGCGCCGACGGCGGCGTGTCGCGGATGTCCGATCCCGAGATGATCCAGGGCATCCGGGCCGCAGTGAGCATCCCGGTGATGGCCAAGGCCAGGATCGGCCACTTCGCGGAGGCCCAGATCCTTCAGGCCCTGGGCGTCGACTACGTGGACGAGTCGGAGGTTCTCACTCCTGCCGACGAGGTCCATCACATCGACAAGTGGGCGTTCACGGTGCCGTTCGTCTGCGGGGCCACCAACTTGGGGGAGGCGCTTCGGCGGATCTCCGAGGGCGCCTGCATGATCCGGTCCAAGGGGGAGGCCGGCACCGGCAACATCGTCGAGGCGGTCCGCCACCTCCGCTCGATCGTGGGCGACATCCGCAGGATCGCGGCCGCGGGCGACGAGGCCGAGCTGTTCGAGTGGGCCAAGCAGCTGCGGGCGCCGTTGCCGCTGGTGCAGGAGATCGCCGACACCGGGGTGCTCCCGGTTCCCCTGTTCTGTGCGGGCGGCATCGCGACGCCGGCGGACGCCTCACTGGTCATGCAACTGGGGGCGGAGGCGGCGTTCGTGGGGTCCGGCATCTTCAAGAGCTCCGACCCGCCCAAGATGGCGTCCGCCATAGTGGAGGCCGTCACCCACTTCCGCGACCCCGACATTCTCGCCAAGATCAGCGCAGGGCTGGGTCGGGCCATGGCCGGCCTCGAGACGGCGGCACTCGCCACCAAGATGGCAGAACGGGGTTGGTGAAGCCCCGCATCGGCGTGCTCGCCCTGCAAGGGGGGTTCGCCGCGCACAGCGCCATCCTCGACCGGCTCGGGGCCCGCACCGTCGAGGTCCGCACGCCTCAGCACCTCGCAGAGGTAGACGCTCTGGTCATGCCCGGCGGGGAGTCCACCGCCATGTCGATGCTGCTCGAGCGCTCCGGGCTGCTGGAGCCCCTCTCGGAGCGCCTCGATGCTGGGATGGGGGTCCTGGGAACGTGCGCGGGGATGATCCTGCTGGCCCGCGAGGTGGTGGACGGGCGGGCCGACCAGCACGCTCTGGGAACGGTGGACATAACCGTGCGGCGCAACGCCTACGGCACGCAGATCGAGAGCTTCGAGGCCGACATCGATGTGGACGGCCTGGAGGCGCCGTTCCACGCGGTGTTCATCCGGGCTCCGGTGGTGGAGCACGCCGGACCGGGCGTGGAGGTGCTCGCCCGCCACGAGGGCCGGGCCGTCCTGTGCCGGTCGGGCCGGGCGACGGTGGCGGCCTTCCACCCCGAGCTGTCGGGCGACGAACGCCTGCATGCCCGTTTCCTGGCTGACTTGGCTGACTTGTAAGGTTCCGGGCCGTGAGTGGGCACAGCAAGTGGGCGACCATCAAGCACCGCAAGGGCGCGGCCGACGCCAAGCGGGGCAAGCTCTTCGCCAAGCTGATCAAGCAGGTCGAGGTGGCCGCCCGGCAGGGCGGCGGGGATCCCGACGCCAACCCGACGCTGCGGACCATGTACCAGAAGGCCCGTGACAACTCGGTCCCGCTCGACACCATCGAGCGGGCCGTGAAGCGGGGCACCGGCGAGCTCGAGGGCGTCAGCTACGAGACGGTCACCTACGAGGGGTACGCCCCCGGAGGGGTGGCGCTCTATATCGAGTGCCTCACCGACAACCGCAACCGCACCGGCAGCGAGGTCCGTAGCACGCTCACCCGCAACGGCGGCTCGCTGGCGGAGCCCGGCTCGGTCGCCTGGCAGTTCGAGCGCAAGGGCCTCGTGCTCGTGCCGTCGGCCGCGGCCGATGAGGACGACCTGATGATGGTCGTTCTCGACGCCGGGGCCGAGGACCTCGATGTCGAGGGGGACATGTGGCGGGTCACCACCGACCCCGGCGACCTCAACGCGGTCCGCGACGCTCTGGCCGAGGCCGAGATCACCGTCGCCAGCACAGACCTGACGATGCTGCCGAGCAGCACGGTGGCGGTCACGGAGCCCGGCGCAGCCCGGGCGGTGCTGAAGCTGATGGACCTCATCGACGACCTCGACGACGTGCAGGACGTCCACAGCAACTTCGACATCGGCGACGACCTGATAGAGGAGCTGGCCGGCTGAGCCGGCCGGCCCGCCCGGCCGCCTCGCGTCGCGAATGCGGTTCCAGGGACGAGAAAAACGCCTCGAGGAATCTCACGCGCCATCCGCGACCGGGCACCTGCCGGTCAATAGAGTCGCGCGTGTGTTCGTACTGGGCATAGACCCGGGCCTGTCGCGCTGCGGGTACGGCGCGGTGCGCCATGGGCGCCGTCCGGCAGCTGAGGCCGCCGGCGTTCTCAGCACGCCCGCCAGCATGGACCGGGCGTCGCGTCTGGCCGAGCTGCAGAGCGATATCCGGGCTCTGATTGCGGAGCTGAAGCCCGACGTGGTGGCGGTCGAGCGGGTGCTGTTCCAGCGGAATGTGGCCACAGCCATGTCGGTGGGGCAGGCCGTCGGCGTGGTCCTGGCCGAGTCGGCCGCGGCGGGATGCGAGGTGGTGGAGTACTCGCCCAACGAGGTGAAGGAGGCTGTGGCCGGCTGGGGCGGCGCCGACAAGCTGGAGCTGGCCGAGATGGTGCGGGTCCTTCTCGGGCTGCCGGACCTGCTGCGTCCCGCCGATGCTGCCGACGCGGTGGCCGTCGCGCTGTGCCACCTGGCTCGGATCGGCCCGGCCGGGGCCGGACGGGGCCCGCGGGCCCCGGCGCGGAGCGCGGTCCGATGATCGGGTCGCTCAGGGGCACGCTGCTCGCCCGATCGCCCGACGCCGAGCTGATCGTCGAGGTGTCCGGGGTCGGCTACCGGGTGCAGGCGACGCCCCGGACCGCGGCGACGGCCGGCGAGGTCGGTTCGCAGGTGTTCGTCCATGTGTGCCACATCGTGCGCGAGGACGCCCAGACGCTCTACGGGTTCTCGTCGCTGGACGAGCGGCGCACCTTCGAGGCCCTGATCGGAGCCCACGGCGTGGGTCCTTCCCTCGGGCTGGCGATCCTGGCCGTTCACCACCCGGACGCGCTGCGCAGCGCGGTGGCCGGCGACGACGTGGACCTTCTGTGCCTGGTGCCGGGCGTGGGTCCCAAGACCGCGGTGAGGATGCTGGTCGAGCTCAAGTCCCGCCTCGATCTGCCCGAGGTGGAGGCGCCTCCCGGAACCGACGGTGCTCCAGCCGCCACGACCGCGCAGGACGACGCCCGCGCCGATGTGCGCTCAGCTCTCGACGAGCTGGGCTACGGCGCGGACGAGGTCAAGCACGTGCTGTCGGAGATGCCCGCCGGCGACGACGCCGGATCGTTGCTGCGCGAGGCGCTGCGGCGCCTGTCCGGTGCGGCCTGACCCCGAGAGCGCGTAGGGTCGCCGATCATGTCCCGCTCCGAGACGCTGCCCCGAACCCCCGACGCGGTTGAACCGGCTGGAGACGATCCGTCGCAGTCCGAGGCCGCGGAGCTCCTGTCGCCGGACCCGCTGCCCGCTGACCGCCTGGGCGAGGCGGCTCTCAGGCCCCGCACCCTCGACGAGTTCGTCGGCCAGGGCGAGCTCAAGGGCCACCTCGACGTGCTGCTGGGCGCGGCCCGCAAGCGCCGCGAGCCCGTCGACCACCTGCTGTTCGCCGGGCCTCCCGGCCTGGGCAAGACCACACTGGCCCACATAGTCGCCAACGAGCTCGGCGCCCACCTCCAGACCACCTCGGGCCCCGCGCTCGAGCGGGCCGGCGACCTGGCGGCCATGCTGACCAAGGTCGAGCCCGGCGATGTGCTGTTCATCGATGAGATCCACCGCCTGCCGCGGCCGGTCGAGGAGGTCCTGTACCCGGCCATGGAGGACTTCCGTATCGACATCGTGCTGGGCAAGGGGCCCGCGGCCCGGTCCATCCCCCTGGACCTGGAGCCGTTCACCCTGGTCGGGGCGACAACCCGGACCGGCTTGATCACCGGGCCGCTGCGCGACCGCTTCGGGCTGGTGGCCCGACTCGACTTCTACACCGCCGACGACCTGGTCTCGATCACCGAGCGCACCGCGGGGATCCTCGGCGTGAGCGTCGACTCGCCCGGCGCGGCGGAGATCGCTCGGCGGGCCCGGGGGACTCCCCGCATCGCCAACCGCCTTCTCCGTCAGGTACGCGACTTTGCCGAGGTGCACCGCGACGGCTGGGTCGATGCCAAGGTCGCGGCCGACGGTCTGGCCTTCTTCGGCGTTGACGAGATCGGTCTGGACCGGGCCTCGCGGGCCGTGATCGAAGCGCTGTGCCGCAACTTCGGAGGCGGTCCCGTCGGGCTGTCCACGCTGGCCATCGCGGTCAGCGAGCCGACCGAGACAGTGGAGGACGTGTACGAGCCGTACCTGATCCAGCAGGGCCTGCTGATGCGCACGCCGCGAGGCCGGGTTGCCACCGCCGCGGCCTGGACCCATCTGGGCTTGCAGGCGCCCGGGACCGACCCGGAGACCCAGCCCGGCCTGTTCACCTGACAGCCGGCCCAATTGTCGATGCCGCGATCGCGCCATCCGAACAAGGAGATCGAAGTGGCGGTGCGGGAGATGGAGGCTGCTGGCTGGATCATCCATCTCTCGGCAGGTCGAAGCAGCCACGCTTGGGCCCGGGCCGATTGCCCGCTGGGACATCTCGAATGCACTCTTTCCGTGTATCAGACGCCGGCCGTTGCGCATTACGAGGCGCGTAGACTACGGTCCGCGATAAGGCGCTGCGAGCGCAGGAGCGTGACATCATGAGCACAGCCCGGGCACCGGAGCACGCCGTAGTCGAGCGAGCCACGAGTGTGCACCACTTCGAGATCGAGACCGAGGGTGCCGATCTGTTGGACTGGGAGATGATCGACGCCCTGTACGAGGCGGGCTGTTCCGATGCCACGATCCGACACGGGTCCGTCGAGTTCGACCGTGAGGCGCCGACGCTGGTCGAAGCCATAGAGTCGGCCATCAACGACATCGAGACGGTCTCCGGCGTCACGGTGAAGGGCGTCCGGCACCTCTGAACGATCTCGATCCGAGGGGCCCGTGCCCGCGCCCAGGAACCGGCGAACGGGCGCGCCGCCGCCGGTCACTCCCGGCGATCTCGACTACGCCCTTCCGCCCGATGCGGTGGCGCAGTTGCCGGTCGAGCCCAGGGACGCGGCCCGGCTGCTGGTGGACCACGGTGACCACATGTCGCACCTTCGTGTGAGCGACCTGCCCGGCTTGCTCGGCCCCGGTGATGTCGTGGTGGTCAACGACACCCGGGTGCTGCCGGCCCGCCTGCGGCTGCGCCGGTCCACCGGGGGAGCCGTCGAGGTGCTGCTGCTGCACGAGCGCGACGACGGCGACTGGGAGGCCCTGGTGCGCCCGTCGAGGCGACTGCGGGTCGGAGAGGTGGTGGTGCCCGATTCCGCCGGTGCTCCGGTGAGCGGCGTGGGGGCTCACGGGATCGGGGCGAGCGGTACAGGGGCGAGCGGCGTGGGGGCTGAGGGTGTCGAGGCGAGGCGCGCCGGCGTGAGCGTGGAGATCGGAGAGGACCTGGGCGAGGGTCGCCGGACGGTGCGGATCCTCGCCGCGGGCCAGCCGCTCATGGAGGCGCTAGATGAGATCGGCACGGTGCCGCTGCCGCCCTACATCACCTCCGAGATAGACGACGCCGACCGCTACCAGACCGTGTACAGCCGACGTCCTGGCTCGGCCGCGGCCCCTACCGCCGGTCTGCACTTCACCGATGAACTCCTGGCCCGGGTGCGGGACACGGGCGCAGAGGTGGCTGCGGTGGAGTTGGCTGTTGGGCTCGACACCTTCCGGCCCATCACCGCGGCCCGGCTCGACGACCACGACATGCATACTGAGCGCTACCGGGTGCCGGAGGGCACCCAGCATGCGCTGGGCCGAGCCGGGCGGGTGGTGGCGGTGGGGACGACCGTCGTGCGGTGCCTGGAGGCGTGGGCCGCCACCGGGGAGGCCTCGGGCCGCACCGGCCTGTTCATTCGCAGGCCATATCGCTGGCGCGTCGTCGACGCCTTGATGACCAACTTCCATCTGCCGAGGTCCACGCTGCTGTGCATGCTGGACGCGTTCATCGGGCCCCGCTGGCGGCACCTCTATGCCGCGGCGCTCGAACGCGGCTACCGGTTCCTGTCCTTCGGCGACGCCATGTTCGTGGTCCGCTCCGAGCCGGCTGCCCCGACCAACCGAGCGTCGTGACGGGTTCGTCCGGCCCCAGTGTGATGCTGGGACCAAACTGGTGTCGGAATCGGTCATGCAGGGGCGGTTTCGTCATCAATTTCGGCTGGAGAGCGTCGTGACTGCCGCCATATTCGAACTCGAGGCTTCCTGCGGGGACGCTCGCACCGGGACGGTGACCACCGGGCGGGGCAGCTTCACCACCCCGTGCTTCATGCCGGTGGGCACCCGGGGGGCGGTGAAGCACCTCGACTCGTCGGACCTGGAGGCTCTGGGGGTGGAGGTGGTGCTGGCCAACACCTACCACCTGATGCTCCGACCCGGGTCCGAGACGGTGGCTCGCCTGGGCGGGATACACGGCTTCGCCGACTGGCCCGGCCATGTGCTCACCGACTCGGGCGGGTACCAGATCTACTCGCTGGACCCCGCCGTGGACGACGAGGGCGCCAGCTTCTCATCGGTCTACGACGGCTCGCCCTGCCGGCTCACCCCCGAGGACGCGGTGACAGAGCAGGCTCTCATCGGCGCCGACATCACCATGGTCCTCGACGTGTGCCCCTCCGCGGTGGCGGAGCGGCCCGTCCTCGAGGATGCTGTCCGCCGCACCGCAGGATGGGCCCGGCGGGGCCGTGACGCCTTCGCAGCCCATCGGGACGCGGCGCAGCGACAGTGCCAGTTCGGCATCGTTCAGGGTGGCGCCGCGGTCGACCTGCGGCGCGAGTCCGCCGAGCGCACCGTGGAGATCGGATTCGACGGGTACGCGGTCGGAGGGCTGTCAGTGGGTGAGGAGCGACCGGCTATGCTGGCCGCTCTGGAGGCGTGCACCGCGGTGCTTCCCGTCGACAGCCCCCGTTACTTCATGGGCCTGGGCGACCCGGTTGGGATCGTGGAGGCGGTTGCCCGCGGCGTCGACATGTTCGACTGCGTCCTGCCCACCCGTCTAGGCCGCCACGGCACCGTCCTCAGCGACGGGGGCCGGTACAACCTCGCGGCCGCCCGCCATGCCGGCAGCGACGAGCCCCTCGACCCCTCGTTCCCTGACAGCCCGGCCGGGCGCTGGTCCCGCGGTTACCTCCGGCATCTGCTGGTCACCCACGAGCCGACTGCGGCCCGGCTCGTGACCCTCCACAACCTGGCGTGGCTGCTGCGCCTCATGGATCGGGTGCGCGCCGCGGTGAGGGCAGGGACATTCGACGAACTGCGCGCAGGTGTCCGCCGCGTCTGGGACTGAGAGCGGGAATTCCGGCGTCGGTGCCGCCCACCCGCTCGGCCTCTAGGCTCCGAGCATGGATATCGGCTCCTTCTTCTTCCTCATTCTCGTTATCGGCGCCTTCTACTACCTGCTGCTGCGTCCCCAGCAGAAGCGGGAGAAGGCTCGCCGGGAGCTGGTGCGCTCCCTGCAAGTGGGTGACGAGGTGGTCACCAACTCCGGCATCCACGGCGTCGTGGTCGAGGTCGAGGAGGCCGTGGTGTGGCTCGAGGTGGCTCCGGATGTGGAGTTGAAGTTCTCCCGGGATGCGGTGGCCGGCAAGGTGACTGAGCCTGTCGACGAGGTCGAGTCTGACGACGAAGCTGCGGACGACTCGGCGGACGACGAGTCCTAGAGCGTCTCCGGGAGCCGCTGGCGAGGCCGCGGGAGGCGCCGTGCGCCGCAAGCTCGTCTATTTGATCGCCATAATCGTGGTCGCTGTCGGCGGCGTGGTCTACACGCTGGTCGCCGGCAACGAGCCCCTTCTCGGCCTTGACCTGCAGGGCGGCGCCAGCGTCGTGCTGGAACCGACCGGGTCCCCGGAGCCCGAGGAGTTGGAAGTGGCGGTGGAGATCATCCGCAACCGCGTCGACGGTCTCGGCGTCGCCGAGCCCGAGATATCCACCCAGGGAGGCAACATCCTCGTCCAACTGCCTGGTGTCGACGAGCAGCAGCGGGCGCTGGACCTGGTGGGCCAGACCGCGGAGTTGCGGTTCCGTCCCGTCCTCAGCGTGCTCGGCGAGGCGGACTACGCCGCGGTGGACGCCGAGAACCCCCTCGCCGGCCTGTACGCCCTCACCGAGGGCGAGGCACCCGCCGACGCCGAGGTCGTGTTCCCCAACTACGACGACGACCGCAACATCGTGGCCCGCTACCGGCTGGGCCCCAGCGCGGTCGCCGGCGACAGCCTCGAGGGTGCAGTCGCCCAATTCCACTCCTTCATCGGCTGGCACGTTGCGCCGACCTTCAAGCCCGGAGCCGAGGGCATCGACCTGTTCAACGCGGTAAGCCGCCGGTGCCACAGCCGCGGCCCGTCGTGTCCCACCGGGCAGGTGGCGATCGAACTCGACAACGAGGTGGTGAGCGCGCCGGCGGTCCAGGCCGACAGTGCCGTGTTCGCTCCGTTCGGCCGGTCCGAGATCACCATCTCCGGACAGTTCACCGAGGACGAGGCCAGAGACCTCGCCCTGGTGCTGGACTACGGCGCGCTGCCGGTAGAACTCGAGGCTCAGCAGAGCCAGATCGTGTCGGCGTCGCTGGGAACCGACGCTCTCGCCGCCGGTGTCATCGCGGGGCTCATCGGACTCGCCCTGGTCTCGGCCTACCTGATCGTGTACTACCGCCTCATGGGCCTGGTGGCCATCGCCAGCCTGGCCCTGTCGGGAGCCATGCTGTGGACGATCATTGCCTGGCTGGGCGAGTCGCAAGGGCTTGCGTTGACCCTGGCCGGTGTCACCGGCCTCATCGTGGCCATCGGTGTGTCGGTCGACTCCAACGTCGTCTACTTCGAACACCTCAAGGAGAACGTGCGCTCGGGCCGGACACTGCGCTCGGCGGTCGACCGCGCCTTCCCGGTGGCGTACTCGACCATTGTCAAAGCGGACTTTGCGTCGCTGATCGCGGCCGGCGTCCTGTACTGGCTGACCTCGGGACCGGTGCGGGGCTTCGCCCTCTACCTGGGGCTGGCCACCATCCTCGACCTGGTCGCGACCTACTTCTTCATGGGACCGCTCATCGGCCTGCTGTCGCGAGGCTCGGGCCTGTATGCCCATCCAGGCCGCTTCGGAATACCCGCCTCCCTGGCGAAGTCAGGGTCGGGTCCGCCGGGAGCGACCCCGTGACACCTCGATTGCGCTGGCTGGCCGCCGCGTACCGCGGTGAGCAACAGATCGACTTCCCCGGCCTCTGGAGGCGGGCCCTGATCGGCTCGCTGGTCGCCGTGGTCATCAGTCTGGGCGGCCTCTTGGTCCTCGGCGCCAATCTGGGCATCGAGTTCGAGGGGGGCACATCCTGGGAGGTGCCCGCGCCGGGGCTGTCGGTGGGGGAGGTGCGAGACGCCCTGCGGGGCACCGGCGCGGCCGACGCCAAGATCCAGACGGTCGGCGGCGACACGATCAGGGTGCGCGCCGACGTCGAGGGGGCCGAGGCGGTGGACAGCGTTCGCAGCGCCCTGGCCGGACTGGCCGGCGTGACCGGCGACGAAGTGAGCGTCACCACCGTGGGCCCGTCGTGGGGCTCGGAGACGACCGCCAACGCCCAGATCGCTCTGGTCGTGTTCTTCGCCCTCGTCGCCGTCTACATCGCGATCAGGCTCGAATGGAGGATGGCTGTCGGGGCGCTGATCGCGGTGGCCCACGACATCGTCCTGTCGGTGGGCTTCTACTCGCTGTTCCAGTTCGAGATAACGCCGGCCACCGTCATCGCGTTCCTCACCATCATGGGCTACTCGCTGTATGACACGATCGTGGTCTATGACAAGGTGCGCGAGGTGGTGGGCCGGGTGTCGGCGACCGGCCGCTACACCTACACCGAGATGATGAACCTGTCGCTCAACCAGGTTCTGATGCGCTCCGTCAACACCTCGATCACGTCGATGATCCCGGTGGCGTCGATGCTG